>Ga0209467_1000591_pt1 | contig 46112 bp, 55 predicted proteins | sample Higcelwee11metaG_FD_187175 | JGI IMG/M metagenome (GOLD analysis project Ga0209467, IMG submission 187175) | Freshwater pond sediment microbial communities from the University of Edinburgh, under environmental carbon perturbations - High... | ecosystem: Environmental > Aquatic > Freshwater >... | reverse complement strand
TTTCACAAATAACCCCTTAAACTTTAGTAGTTGACTGTTTATTGTATCTAGGTCTTGATTTGAACCAAATTTCAAACAAAATAATCAACTAAACTTTTAAGGGTATTCCTTTACTATGCGAATCCGCCTTTAATAGAAATAACAAAGTTTTATTTTAGATGAAAAGGTGTTTAAGTTGAGATAAGATTTTTTTGAAAATACAAATCAACAAGTTTCTTTTTGATTAAACAATCTTGAGATTTGTTGTCAAGATACTCCACAATCTCCTGATACATATCCATCGCTTTGTCCGAATTGTTCATCAGTCTAAGTTTTTTGAACAGTATTTTTTGACCCCACATCCATTTAACAAAAATACAGCAATCATTGAAGATATAATCATTCTTGTCAGAAAATTACCAAGCATAAATCGCCCTTTTATATTAAATAAAAATTTACTTATTGTATAGAATTCTATGAGAAACAGATATTTTAAACCTCTTATCACCCTCATTTCACTTGTTTTGACATAGATTGATTTCATAAAAACATATCGATTTTATGTCCCATGATATAATTTGCTTACTATAGATCTGAAAACTAGGGTAGTCTGGATTAATATACAATGTTAACTTATAGGGAGTTTTTTAATGACAGGTAATACGATCCCACTTCTTCAAAAACTTTTAAAAGGTCAAAATCGTTTTGATTTGGCTTTAAAATTTGCAAACGCTTATATCGAAGATTTCAAGATAGATAACTGGAATGGTGGTATTGGCGAAATAGTTTTTTATGTCGATCCAATTTATTTTTTCGTATTAAACAAAATCAATGAAGATGAGAAAAGTTTGATTTTGGAGTTTTTGAATGGAATGAAGCATGATTATTATGAAATTTCAACAATAAGATTTGCCATCAATGAAAAAATAAAGTCCTCTAATATCAGCGATACCGTTTATATTTTCGTCGATGAAGCGGGCGATATGGATTTTTCGCCCAAGGGTAGCAAACATTATATGTTTAACTTTTTGGTCAAAAAAAGACCCTTTCAGCTACATGAATATATTGCCAATTATCGGTATGAGCTACTAGAACGAAATCTTGATCCGTCACTAGATAAAGTTTTAAATATAGAAGCGTTTCATGCGTGTGAAGATAATAAGTATATTCGACAAAGAATGTTTGAAACCATCAGCACTTTTACCAAAGAAGCAGTTCAAGTATATTCTTATATCCTCGAAAAACCAAAAGTCAATCCCGATAAACGAAAAGAGAATTCCGTTTTTTATGTCGATAATCTCACGCTTGCAACTACACAACTACTGGATAAAATTAAGATTGACAGAAATTTTATTATTATCACGGACAGATTACCACTCCAAGCGAATAAAAATGCTTTGATTAAAGCACTTAAAAAAGGTATCAAACAATATTTGAGGGCGAACGGCAAGGTGCTACGATATTCGATTCATCACCATTGCAGTGCATCAAGTTCAAATTTACAAATCATCGACTATATCGGATGGGCTATAAATCGAAAGTATGAGCAAGGCGATCCAATCTATTATGAAATGATTAAACAGTATTTATTGGAAGAAGAGGTTATGACAAAAGACAGAGTGGAAGTTCATTATTAAATGACCCATGCTACCTATCCGAAGAAGCCTCCCTTGGAGTCTTGTCAGTAGCTGGGAACCTTTGGATAAAATTATAGCGCATTGTTGAAGAAATTCAACTTAATAAATAATTGCTTCCTCGGATAGGTGGTTTTCATATTGGAATATTATTTCTCACCAAATACCCGTCCACCAACTTTTGATTGATAAATTGCTGATTGCTTTTGTCCTGAAAATATTCCACAATTTCTTGATACATATCCATCGCTTTTTCGGAGTTGTTCATCAACCCAAGTTTCTCAAACAGCAGTTTTTGACCCCACATCATACTAATAATTGTTGCTTTGTCCTCATCCCCAAGAATGGAAACGATATCACTTGTTTTGACATAAATTGATTTCATAAAAGTATATCTATCTCCCGTTCCGTGGGTTTCGGTGCCGTCTTTGAACATTAGCGTCCCGATTGCGAAATTGTCAGGGTTGTATCCTAACTCCTTCATTTTTTCAGTTGATATGATTGCGTCATAAAATCCGCTTGTCTTTAATAACCCACCCGAAATACACATCTCCCTCACTATTATCGGTAGGAAATCTGCGGTCGCTTTTTGTCCATAAAAACATAGGAAAAGCCGTAATGCTCTGGATTTAACCATGATTTTTGACAACTTTTCTTCAATGGTCAAAAAATACTTTTTCATTGGAGTGTTTCCCTTCACACTACTCAATGTAATCATCCATTGATTAATCTCATCACAAAGAATATACCATTGTTTTCGGGGAGAAGCCCGTAATCCCATTCGCATACATTCTTCTTCACGCTTCACCATCTCAGCATAAACCGTTTCAACCATTACACAAAAATCTTTGATTGACTTTCCAACCTTCACTTTTCCGTTCAGCAAATTATCGTAAATCATCATTTCAACGCCGCCTTTTAAATCCAGAAGATAGATAACCTCGTAGTTTTTGTGATTGTAAAAAGTTGAAATAAGGTTCCCGTTGATATGAGTGCTTTTCCCTGAACCGGTTGTGCCTATAAAAATACTGTGAGAAAGTTTTTGGTCAGAGATGTAATAGTATTCTCTCTTTATCGTGTAGCCCACCAAATTGTGGTTCTTCTTTAATAGTTTTGGGTCAAATGGTATTTTCCCGAATGGGTCTTTGAATGTCAGCTCAACCGAGTTGTGCGTCTTTCGCTGTGTCGTGAAATAATCGTTCCCATCTATGCCTAAATACTCTTTGATATTTACGAAGTCCTCTTGGTCGCTGTATTTTCCAAAGTCAATAACATTGTTTCGATTATTGAATACGGCTACTCCGTTTTTCTTGTCATATTTATAAAGGGCGTCATAAATTTTCTCACCCTCTTTATTGACCGTATATAGCTCCAATTTTTCTGGTAGTTTTTTCAATCGTGCGTCAAATCGTTTGATTATTTTATTGCCTTTGCTGTCGATGATAATATCACTATCACCATTCTCTCCAAAGTTCATTTTTCCACCTAAATATCTATAAGTGTCCCATAAAACATAAACACTGGCAATTATTGCAACAGATGGGTGAAATAAGCTACTCATAGCCAAATCTATTGTCTTTGACATATTGGGTGCGGTTGCATAATGATATGCCACAGAAGCCGTATAACCCCCTAATACGCCCACAAAGATTGAAAGGGGTAGTTCGTCTTTAAAGAAGGTCTTTTTTTGCTTCATCAGCGACCTCTTTTCTCAATATCGTTTCAAGACGCTCCACTTTACATCGAAGCCGTACCATTTCAAAAATCAACATAATCACCAGTATCGCCAACATCAAAAACATATCTTCTAAATTCATCAAGTTTCCTTACTATCAAGATGAGTTTATTTTAATAAATATTTTTGATTATGAAAGAAATTTAGCAGAAGGATTGGATTTTGAGAATACTAGAATGGCAATAAACTGTTTTTACAACAATCCTTGCTTCTTCATATTTTCCATCTTGATTAGATTTTTAATTGTCTGCTGTAAATCTTCGGATAGGTCTTCAATAACAATTTTATCTTCGTCAATAGCTTCTTCTATACCTTTGATTTTTTTCCAATATTGCTCATAGGCACTCACGATGTCTTTATATTGAAAATGTAGATAATGTTTAATAACGCCCTTTTGTTTATGATTTAAACAACTATCCGCTAATCTGCTATCTATTCCACAGTCCATTATCATTATGCTCAACATGAGTCTTCTTGTGTCATGTATTGATAATTTTTTGCCTTCATAAATATTTATTTCACAGTCACGAATATATCGTTGATAGACGTGCCATATAGCACTCTTATTAATTGTCGGAAACAATAGACCACTTTCTATGCTTTCAATGTATTCACGGCATTCCATAGGGATTGGAAAATGATAATCTTCCTTTGTTTTTGTAATCGTTTTAGGAGATATGATTTTATTTTCAATAAGAACTACATTTTCCTTTTTCAACTTTAATATCTCACCATAACGATGGGCAGTTAATAAAACCATATAGAGAAACATTCTATATTCACGTATCTCTTCCTCTGTTTTAATGCCCCAATTATTTTGTATTGTGAAATCAGGAATTCCTTCATACATTTTACGGACGATAGATAAAAAATCTTCATTTGATATTTGCTCTATATTTTTAGTTCTACCCTCTTGATGTGTCTTTAAATCAAGGATAATATTTTTTGCGATTAAACCTTTCTTGATACAATCGTCAAATAATGAATTCATCATACGCTTAAATTGATTTTTAGATCCTCCTTGACGATAAGCTAATTTATCGCCCACTTTTTCCAAATCATTATAATCAATCTTTGAAATCTTTTTCCAACCTATCAATTCACGAATATGGGCATTATAAAAGTATTTATAGCCACGAGCTGTAATCTCATTCCACTCACCATTGCGAACTTTTCTTTCATATCGTTCATCCCATAGTTCATTCAAAGTCTCTTTTGTTTGATCTTCTAAAAATGGGTTATTACCTTTTGATATGTCAACTTTAATTTCTTGTAATTTGTCGTTAGCTTGTTTTTCAGTTTTGCAACCAAATAGTTTCGTGAAGTTTTTATTGTTGTAAGAAATATTTTTATATTTAAATCTAACGAGGATATTAACAGAGCCATCATTCATAACTTTTTTACTTATACCATTATATGACATACTAATTTCCTCTGCTTATTTGAAGTTATTATGCCATGATTTTGATTTTATGACCCTTTTATGACACCTTATAGTGGCAAATAATGGTCTAAAATGGTTGATTTTGAAGAAAACTTAATTTTTTATAAGTCATTTAAATGCCTATATTAAGGTGTATTATCCAATATTTAGGACTTTAAAAATTATACTCCGTGGTTTTGATCCCAGATGCGAATATGAAGACGATCGGAGTAGATAAATCCCCGACGCTTGCACAACTCGATGACTGCTTCGCAGTTCGCTTCGATATGAGCCTTATCACCACCTAACGGCATACAATAGACTGGGGTAAACGGATGAGGGGCGATGATCGCATCAATCTCCGCTTCCATGTGGCTCCCCAGTGAAGGCTCATCAACGCTGAATTTAAAAAAGCTCTCACGGGCATTGCCGATAATCGCACCGTAAACCTCCGGCTTCACCCGACGATTTTCAGGCTCACCGCTGTTGGAGAGTTTCACCGAGAGGGCATATGTCGCCTCGCGATAAAAAGGAAATCGGATAAAATCGGGAGCAATCGTCGCATTGGTCTCAAAGGTTACTCGATGTCCCTGAGAAATCAAATGCTCGATAAATTCGACAAATATCGGCTCATTAGCATAGATAAGAGGCTCTCCGCCTGTCAATACGACATCCACATGAGGCGGTAAGCGATAGCCGTTCATGATCCAGATGAGGCTTTGCAGCTCTTCGATCTCCATCCACAAATCGCCGAACCCTTTGCGATCAACGGCATACACGGTATCGCACCCGATGATTTCACGTCCATCGGGGGTGATCTCGGTACATCCGAACCCTTCACATTTGAGATTGCACCCGCCGAAACGGAAAAAGAGTGAGGGGGTACCGACGTATTTCCCCTCTCCCTGAACGGAATAAAAATGTTCAACCAAATAGAGCATTTTCACCCTCCCGTTTCATAAAATGCGCGGTTGGATTGCTCGGTGTCACCCTCGCTCCAACGGTTCTTTTCAGGCTTGGTGCGAATAACCTCTTTGAGTACCAACGCCGCCTCTTTGATGTCACCGCGACGTACGGCGTCACGAATCGACATCGCCTCATCAAAATACAAGCACGGAATCAAATTCCCCTCTGCGGTGAGACGGATGCGATTGCATTTGGTACAAAAATCGTCTTTGTGCGGTTCGATGATCCCGAACTCATACCCATCTTCGAGCTTGTAGTAATGCGACGGTGAATGACCGTCAAAGCCCTCGTCTTCATAGGTGTAGCGGCTTCCGATGATACTCAATAACTCCGGGCTTTGCATCCCTTTGATGTCCACCTCGGCATGGACATTTTCCATGTATTCGATAAATCGGATCGTCATACCTCGCGCTTTGCAGTACTCCAGTACGTCGAGCACTTCCGCATCGTTGACCCCTTTCATGGGAACCATGTTCACTTTGACTTTGAGTCCGACACGTAGTGCCTCTTCTATCCCCTCAAGCACTTGTTTCAAAACATCTTTTTTGGCAATGGTTTCAGCTACTTCAGGTTTTAGTGAATCGATTGAGACATTAAGGCGGCGTAGCCCCGCATCGTAGAGCTTTTGCGCTGAGCTTTTGAGCAAAAAGGCATTGGTCGTCATCGCCAAATCAATGTCATTTTTATAATCGTAGATCATTTGGATAAAGGTATCGAGATTTTCACGCAGCAGCGGTTCACCGCCAGTTATACGAATCTTTTTAACCCCTTCGTCAATAGAAACCTTGATGAACTCAAACAACTCTTCAAAGCTGAGAAGATTCTCTTTGGGTACCCATGAAAACGGTTTTTCGGGCATACAATACTGGCACCGAAAGTTACACCGTTCCGTTACCGAAACCCGTAAATAATCAACCGTTCTGCCATAACTATCTATTAACACGACTATCCTTGAAAAATTCCTATTATTAGGAGCGTTGCGCGATAGTATCTAAAAGTTGTTTTGAGTTTTATTTATTGAGAGAGTTAAGAGGAGAAACCCCGCGAAGGGGTAACTTTTTACCAGCCGCGAACGACTGCGTGACATGCCGTACAAGCATTCACGATTTCTGAATACGATTGGCTTGCTTTTGAATACTCTTTTTTATTCAAAGCTTTAATCAATTCATCCGAAGCCGTGTCAATACGTTTAGCCGCATTAAATGCAATATTTCCCATATGTTGTTTATCTTTTGGAAGATATTTTTTGCTCGCATCGACATTATGAAAAAGGGCATTTGCTTTACTAATTTCACTTACACCTGATTTGATCAATGTAGGAGCATTGTACAGAAACCCTTTTTGAACATTGTTCAAACCATTTTCCATTTGACTCATATTTACAGCCAATGTTTCATCCGCCATTACACCGGCACTAAGGAGTGCCGATAATGCTAGAATTTTAACCATTTTCATTCATTACTCCTTAGTGAACTTCTGACCAAATTTTGCGTTTCCACAAATAAGCCAAGATTGCAAACACAAGCGTATAGAGCATTACCCATAGACCAAGGCTCTCACGCTCAGCTTTTTTAGAATCGCCGATCTCTTCCATATACGCGATAACTTCTTCTTGCGCTTTTTCAGTTAAACCGACACGTGGCATAGAAGTACCGTGAAGCAATACTTGTGGATCATTAATAAAGCTGTGTAGATAGTGTTCACCACGGCTTTTGATATACTGAGATAAATCTGGAGGCGTTGCACCCATATAGGCTTTTAAATTGTCTTTAGGTGTTGTTGCTTCAATACCAGCATATTTCATATTGTGACAACGTCCACATGCTGCTTCAAATGTCGTTTTATTTGCTTCTTTCCCTTCAGTTACCTTTGGTGTAACCGATTGCAAATAGGCAACAATATCCATAATCTCTTGTGGAGACATCCAGTTATACGCTGGCATTGGGAATTGTTTACCGCTTTCAGGGGTATATTTTCCTTCCAAATGCATCGCAGTGACCGGATCAAAAATAAAGTTTGCCAAATAGTTTTTGTCATAAATACGACCTGCACTACTCAAATCCGGTGGAACAACACCGTAAGATGCTGCAGCGTCCGCGTTTGGCATAACCGCAGGGTAACCTGCTTTGTCAATCGCGTGACATGCAATACAGTTAGCTTCAACAAGCACTTTACCGTTTTCAACATTACCCGCTAATGTTGTATCAACATTTTTGAGTGTTTTGAAACTGAAATCTGCTGGAGCAACTTCAGGATGCATAATATGGTGAGCATAAGGCTCAATACCATAATAAGTAATGCCGACAAGAGCGACAATAACTGCTAAAATTTTAAACTCTTTCATTATTTGCCCCCCACTTTTTTAGCTTCTGCTTTGGTAATAAACGGCAATGCTATAAACAATACCAAAAAGGTCATTGATGAAGCGAAACCTACCCATGCGTTTGCACCGGTTGGAGGCAATTTACCGTACACGGTCAAGACAATCAAATCTGCCATTAAGAACCAGAACCAGTATTTGAAATACGGACGTTGATTTGCTGGTTTTACCATAGGAGAACGATCCAACCAAGGCAATACTAAGAAAATAGCATTCGCAAAACCAAACGCCATCAATCCTAAATCTTTACCTGATACACCTGCGATCTCAAAGAAGAATCCACGTAATACTTCATAGCTCCACAAGAAATACCACTCAGGGTAGATGTGTGCCGGAGTTTTAAGACCGTCTGCTTTATCAAAGTTAACCGGGTCCATTGCAAAATCGTAATGGAAGAAAACCAAATAAAAGAAGAACAACATAAAGAAACCGAGAACAAAGAAATCTTTTGACAAGAATACCGGCCAGAAAGGGACAACTTTAGACTCTTTTTTGTTTCCTGCAAGGTATTTTTCCGCTTCTTCATCGAAATCGAAAAACTCACCTTCTTCGTTATTAACGTGTGGAAAACGTAATGCGTAAAAGTGGAATACAATCGCACCCAAAATCGCCAACGGAATCAACAATACGTGAAGCATAAAGAAACGGGTCAACGTTGAATCGGAAACATAGAAGTTACCGCGAATCCAAACGACGAGTTCATCTCCAATAACAGGGATACCACCGAAAATCTCAGTAATAACGTACGCTGCCCAGTATGACATTTGTCCCCATGGAAGCATGTATCCGCTAAACCCTTCTGCAGAGAAAAGCATGAACAAAAGCATACCTGAGACCCAAATCATCTCACGCCCTTTTTTATAAGAGCCGTAATAGATACCGGTAAACATATGAATGTAAATTACCAAGAAAACAACCGAAGCACCTACTGCGTGGATATGTCGGAACAACCAACCGTATGCTACTTCTTGCATGATGGTGTAGTTAACACTGTCAAACGCCATGTTAACGTCTGGTTTGTAATACATCAAAAGGAAAATCCCTGATACTACCAAAAAGGTAAACAATACGGTTAAAAGAACACCCATCGCCCACAAAAAGTTAATATTTTTCGGAATCCAATACTCTGTCATCATTACTTTTGCAAAGTTGACAACACCTAAACGTTGGTCAAACCACTCGAGCATCGAGTCTGCTTTTTTAAATTCTGCCATCTTATGCTCCCCCTGCTTTTGCCATTATTGCTTTGTATTCTGGGCCTTCTTCACCCAGTACAAGCGTTACACCGTCAAGTTTAAACGGTGGAATATCCAATGGGCGTGGTGGAGGTCCGAATTTTTGAACGCCTGCATCGGTGAATTCACCACCGTGACAGGCGCATTTAAAGTCATGTTGGTCAGCACGATAAGCTGGAATACAGCCAAGGTGTGTACAAAGACCGATCATAACTGAAAAATAGTGATCACCGATTTTGACACTACGACCATCGGTCGGTTTCATATCAGCACTGTATTTTAGGATAAACACCGGTTTACCACGCCATACGGCGATTTCTAGTTTATTGGCTTCTAAGCCTGACACGTCTACCGTTGTAAATCCGGCTGACATGACGCTCGGGAGTGGATCCCATGTCTTCTTCATCGCGATGAGCGAGGCGATTCCCCCGACAGCAGCGACTGCACCGAAAGCTTTACCAATAAAGCCTCTTCTGCTTTCATCCATCATTGTTATCTCACTTAAGTTGGAAATTTAACTTCCTATCATAAGCGAAAAAGGTTTAAGTTTCTATAAATTGAAACTTTTCCTTATGAATTCGATTACTTTGGTGTTACTTTTTTCTATTTTGTGATAATTATTTGATTGAGCAGTTTTAATCCCTTGCATAAGGCATTCCAAAGTAAATTCTTCGACTATTGGAATCGATAAAATTTTAAATAACGGGATGAAATCTCTTATATAATCAGGACGTTGAAGATAAATCGGCTTACCTCCTCCGGCTAAATTTTGAAGCACCGCTTGGGGTGATGAACTGATTAATAGTTCGCTTTTTTGAATTACTTCATCGTATTCTTCACATTCATGGATAACCGAAAAACTCTCTTTAAGGGCTTTTTCATATCCAAGAAAATGGTAAAAACCCATCAGTAATTCGGCATTCAACGGTTTGAATAGTGCTTGATTTTTTTCCAAATCTTTCTCATAATCATCATCGCCGAAAAAAAGTGCTAATGGGATCGTTTTAGGAAGCGGCTCAAAATAGCGCTCGTTTATAACGGTCGCGTTACAAATCCCCTCCCCCTCCAAATACGGAGATATCAACATCTCTTTATCATGTTTGGTATCTTCAGGATCGTCGCTGATACGGATAAAAGCGGGGAAAAATTGGGTCATATCGTCCAATAGAGTCGGATTAATCTCGGCAGAATCGAAAATAATTTTATCACCATGATGCGCGATTTGAGGAATATTGCGGACAAGATCCACCCCGACAGAGCACTTTATACCGTACTCTTTCGCTTCAGCAGCAATTCGAAAATCGGAACAAAGGAGGGTAATATCAATCTCTTTTTGAAGCTCATTCATAATGGCAACGGCACGGTGAAAACGATCAAGTCCGATACGGTGCCCTGTGTGGACGTAATAAAAATAGCGCATTTTTTTCCTGCAATGTTATTTACAATAAAGTTTGATAATATAAATTAGCATATATCACCTCATTTTGATAGTTTATTTTACCCTATATATAGTTAAGCAATTTTCAAGTAGACCTGCAAAAACTATTTCTATTAAAAAGATTGAGAATATATCGATATATTTTGATAATACGCAGAGTTATTCCAATTCCTATAAATGCCAGATTTAATATTTTTTTTAATGACATGGGCTACAATGAAAGTAGATCGTATCAAAACATAAAGGTTGCGTATGTATAGGAATGAAACTATTCTCGCCGTTGATGATAAAAAAGAGAATTTGGATGTATTGTTGGATATCTTGGAAGATTTTGATGTAATCCCTGTTACGTGTGGACAAAAGGCTCTCGAAATTATCGAGCAGGAAACTATATCGTTGGTACTACTCGATATCGTTATGCCTAATATCAATGGATATGAAGTATGTAAGATTCTAAAATCTCAGCCTGCTACAAAAAATATACCGATTATATTCACAACTGCCAAAACCGATGAAGAGAGCATCTCAAAAGCATACCAATCAGGTGCAAATGACTATGTCAGCAAGCCTCTTAAGCGCAGCGAAGTAATCGCTCGGGTCCAGACCCAGCTAAAGCTCAAAAAAACAATCGATGAGCTTGAATATTTGGCGTCAAGAGATACTATGACCGGCGTCTATAATCGACGAAAGTTCTTTGAGCTTTCAGCACCTATGTTTGATCAATATGAAGAAAATCTATTTGTATCCATGCTCGACATAGACCATTTTAAAATGGTCAATGACAGTTTTGGGCATGACGCTGGTGATTTAGTCATTAAACGTGTAGCAAAAACGATTTCCGATATGCTTCCTGAAAACTCTATTTTTGCACGAATAGGCGGGGAAGAATTCGTTGCGGTATGTATCGATGATTCTACAGATAGAATAACTCAGCTTTTTGAAAATATAAGAACTGTAATAGCATCATCGAGTGTTGACTATAATGGGCATGATATCAGTTTTACGATCAGCAACGGTGTAGCTCAGAAAAATCTTTCTATTCAATCTATCGATGAACTAATAAAGCAAGCCGATCTTGCTCTCTATGATGCAAAAAACAGTGGACGAAATAAAATTGTATTTAGGTAATAACATGGACAAAGATATTAGACAATATATACAAGAGCTTGAATACAGTGAAAAGCGCCACAGGGTTTTATTTGAAGAAGCCGCGTCACCCGGTGTTGTATGGGGCGAAGGATTTATAATCAATGATTGGAATAAACAATCCGAAAAGCTCTTTGGCTGGAATAGAGAAGAAGTTTTAGGACGAAACTTTCTGGAATTTTTAATACCTGAACAAAATCATACTAATATCCTCCAAAGTGCTGAAGAACTTTTTAGAACTAATAATATCCATACGATTAATGAAATCCTCACCAAAGAGGGCGAAACTATTATCTGTGAGTGGTACAGCTCCATCCTCCCTGCCAATAAAGACGGAAAGCAAGAAGTCGCTTCACTAGCGATAGACATTACCGAAAAACGGGCAATGGAAGAGGCGAGAGATAGAGAAAATCTTAAATACAAATCACTTCTAAAAGCATCTGCTGATGGTATTCATATCATCGACAATGAAGGGAGATTGATAGAATATAATGAATCTTTCTGCAAGATGCTTGGATATACCGCCGAAGAGATGTCTACCCTCAGCGTAAAAGATTGGGATCTAAAATGGAAGCCAATGAATTTTGTTGATGACCTACCCAGTAATCTCGAAGCATCTCCAACATTCGAGTCATTTAATATCTGCAAAGATGGAAGTATTATCACGGTAGAGATCAATGCAGCAATGGTAGAGGTTAACAACAAACCGATGCTTCTTTGTGCATCGAGAGATATCACCCTTAGAAAAAAAGCCCAAGAAGAGTTAAAAAAATATGAAACTTTAATGCGGGCTTCGGGAGACGGAATCCACGTTCTAGATGTAGAGGGTAATTTAGTAGAAGCCAACGAGGCATTCTGCTACATGCTCGGCTATACCTATGAAGAAGCGCTAAAATTAAAAGTAAAAGATTGGGATGTCCACTACTCTCCCGAAGAATCGATTGACCACATTCCGCAACTCATCGGAACCTGTTCTACGTTTGAAACTCTTCAGAAACGCAAAGACGGCACCATCATTTCGGTAGAGATCAATGCGGTAGGTGTCGAAATCGGCAATAAGCCCATGCTGTTTTGTGCGGCGCGAGATATAACAAGTCGTAAATCTGCCGAAAAAGAGCTCCAAGAAGCTAAAGTGAAAGCCGAAGAAGCAACAAAAGCGAAATCGGAATTTTTGGCAAACATGAGTCACGAGATTCGAACACCTATGAATGCGATTATCGGGATGACCTATCTCATGAAAGATACCAATCTTGATGCTATGCAGCTCGATTATCTAAAAAAAATTGAAAGTGCTGCCAGCTCCCTTTTAGGAATTATTAATGACGTGCTTGATTTTAGTAAAATCGAAGCCGGCAAACTTGAGATGGAGAACATCGAATTTGATCTGCATGAAGTAATTGAAAATGTAGTGAACATTATAGAGCTAAAAATTCAAGAAAAAGAGTTGGAGTTTGTCGTCGGATACGATCACAATATGAATATGAATCTCTTTGGCGATCCTCTTAGACTTGGGCAAATCCTCATCAACTTGGCTACCAATGCAGTGAAATTCACCAATGAAGGCGAAATCGGCATCTACATCGAAAAAGTATCTCCAGGACGATTTCGTTTCAAAGTCAAAGACACCGGCATAGGACTATCCAAAGAACAGGCTGACAAATTGTTTCGTTCCTTCACTCAGGCCGACAATACAACAACCCGTAGATTCGGAGGGACTGGTTTGGGGTTAGCAATCAGTAAAAAATTCGTTGAAATGATGGGTGGAGTGATCTGGGTTGAAAGCAATCTAGGCAAGGGAAGTGAATTTTTCTTTGAAGTAGATTTGATCGAAAATACCCCTAAGCAGCGAAGTTATGATAATTATGAACATAAAAACGTTCTGATTGTCGATGATACCCCATCATGGCAAATCATTATTTCCAAACTTCTCAAAAATTTTAATATCAACATTAGCGTTGCCAATAACGGAGAAGAGGCGTTATCGCTTATTTGTGAGGAATCACGCCATTTCGATCTGGTTTTAATGGATTGGAAGATGCCAAATATGGATGGTATTGAAACAACCAAGCTGTTAAAAAAACAATGTCAAAGCAATAGTGTGCCAACTGTGATTATGATTAGTGCCTATTCGGCTACCGACATTCTCAAAAAAGCAAAAGATGTCGGGATCGATATATTCTTGAAAAAACCTATCAACCCATCACTCTTATATAACATCATCGTCGGGATTTTTGGTGAGAAAGTTGCCAAAATGAACTGTGCAATCGATACTCCATCGCTTAAAACCCAGCTTTCTTCTCTGAAGGGGAGCGGAATATTGGTGGCTGAAGATAACGTCCTAAATCAAGAAGTGCTGAGTGGGATGCTAAGACCAAGCGGGATCCTTGTAGATATAGCTTCCAATGGGATGGAAGCCGTAGAGATGTACAAATCCAAAAAAGGGTTTTATGAGCTTATCCTAATGGATATTCAAATGCCGATGATGGACGGTTATGAAGCGGCCAAAGCTCTACGGGATATGGGATGTGAAATACCTATTATTGCCCTTAGTGCAAACGCCATGAAGGAAGATGCCAATAGATCAAAGAAAGCGGGGATGAATGCCCATCTGAACAAACCGATCGATACGGAGAAACTGTTTGAATTGCTTTTAAAATTTATTTCCAAAAAAGTAGAAATAGCTCCTTCAGAAGAGGATATTCCTACTCAGACCATTCCTGAATTGCACTATCTAAACGTAAAAAAAGTTGTCCCTTCTACTATAAGCAGTATAACCCTGTATACGAATTTGGTACTAAAGTTTTCAGAACAGTATAAACACTTTAGCCCCTCTGAACATGCCCCTGATTTAAAAGATACATTGCATACCCTCAAAGGTCTAAGCGGTACTATCGGAGCTGAACGGCTATATTGGCTTGCCCAAGAATTGGAAAAAGATCAAAGTGAAGCTATTGTTACTCAATTCACAGAAGAATTGGCACATGTTTGCGATGAAATCGAAACAAAATTTACAAAAGATGAAGTGAATTCAAACAATAAGCGGCAAGTCTCTAAAGAAGAAATCGAATCTCTGTTCGCTGAACTCAAAAAGGCGATAGAGTCCAAACGTCCAAAAAGAATTCAACCTATATTAGCCCTATTTGAAACTATTGCTTTAGACCGTCAATCGCAAAAAACCTATGAAGAAGTAAAAAAATTGATTGACGGGTATGAGTTTGATCAGGCATTGAGAGCTTTGCTATAAAAATATTTAACGAAGCCTATTCTCAAACTTTAATAAACACATTATCAATCTTTATTGGGCATTATCAAACTTTTTTGCTTTTGACACCTGCCATTTTGATGTAAATATGTAAAATATCCAACGCCGCAGGGGTCATTCCGCTGATTTGCGATGCCGCCTGCAAGGTGGGTGGATTAAAGGTATTGAGTTTGCTCACGATCTCATTGGAAAGCCCTGAGACGGATGAAAAATCAAAATTCTCAGGGATCGCGATGTGGAGCATCTTCGACATCCGCTCGATATCGTCGCTTTGTTTTTCGACGTATCGGGCGTATTTCGCTTCGATCAAAATCTGCTCTTGGATATAGGGGTCAAGCTCTGCGAAACTCGGGATCAATTTAACCAACTTATCCAGTTCAAAACTCTTACGTGAAACGAGCTGGGTAGCGGTAAGTTTATCGGTGATATGTTCCTCATCGATAGAGGCTAAAAATGCCAAAAACTCTTTGTTTGGTGTGTAGATGGTCTCTTCGAGAAGTTTTAACCCTTCCGCAATTTGGATACGTTTTGTCTCGATCCGCTCCATCTGAGCATCATCGATCAATCCCAAAGCATGACCGTATCTCCCCAGACGCAAGTCCGCTGTCTCTTCACGAAGAAGAAGACGATACTCGGCACGGGAAGTAAACATACGATACGGCTCTTTCGTCCCTTTGGTCACCAAATCATCGATCAGTACCCCGATATAGGCTTCATCACGGCGTAAAATGAGGGGCTCTTTCCCCTGCAACGATAATGCGGCATTGATCCCCGCCATCATCCCTTGCGCTGCCGCCTCTTCGTATCCGGTTGTCCCGTTGAGCTGTCCTGCGCAGTAGAGGTTTTTGACTTTTTTCGTCTCAAGGGTGTGTTTGAGTTCGGTCGGATCGACATAGTCGTATTCGATAGCGTAACCGTAACGGACAATTTTCGCATTCTCCATCCCATGCACCGATTGGATCATAGAACGCTGTACATCCGGTGGAAGCGAGGTCGACATTCCGTTAATGTAGCACTCGGTGTTCTCAGCGCTTTGGGGCTCGATAAAGAGGTGGTGACGCTCTTTGTCGCGAAAACGGTTAATCTTGTCTTCGATACTCGGGCAATAGCGAGGTCCTACCCCCTCAATCTGTCCCGTAAACAATGGCGCACGGTGGAAGTTCCCCTCGATGAGACTGTGGGTCTCTTCGTTGGTATAGGCGATGTAGCAGGGGAGCTGTTTTTTGGTACGGGCAAACTCATTACGGTCGGTGCGGAAACTAAACGGATTCGGCAACTCATCACCGTCTTGAATCTCCATCACGCTAAAATCGATCGAAGAGCTGTCGATGCGGGGACACGTCCCCGTTTTGAGCCGTCCGACATTGAGTCCCGCATCGCGGAGTGAGTCGGTGAGCCCTTTGGCGGGAAATTCACCGAAACGTCCCGATTCTTGGGTGATCTCACCGATATGGACGACGCCGTTGAGAAATGTCCCCGTCGTCAAAATCACCTTCTTAGCTCGATAGACGTTGAGCAAATGGGTACGGACTCCGACGACACTCCCCTCCTCGATGATGAGGGCATTGACCGTCTCTTGGATCAACGACATATTAGGGGTAGTGAGGATTTTATTACGGGCAATGATGCGGTAGCGATCCATATCGATCTGCGCACGGCTTCCGCGAACGGCGGGACCTTTGGTAATATTGAGGATACGAAACTGGATACCTGCCTCATCTGTCAGCAATCCCATCTCACCGCCGAGGGCATCGAGTTCACGTACCAAATGACCTTTTGCGAGTCCACCGACGGCAGGGTTACAGCTCGTAGCACCTACTTGTTCCGCCAAAATTGAGACCATCAGGGTATTTTGTCCCATGCGTGCCGAGGCGAGTGCAGCTTCGATTCCGGCGTGTCCTCCGCCGACGACGATAACGTCATAATTCATTATTACTTCTTTTTACGTAAATTATTACTGCAATTATAGCTTCCCTTGTTGAAACCTATAAAAATACAAAGGAAAAATGCTCTACAATTAAGCAAAACTTTTGATGAAGAGTGATTGCCATGAACAACGACAAACCCCTAACATTGGAAGAGATGTTGAAAAATTACACTCCCGAACCCCTCGAATACGATCCCGAAGTCGACGGTGGGGATGAGTTTTTGATCCGCGATCAACTGCTGGAAGAGAAAGAACGGCTTAAAGACGTTGTAACGAAACTTAAAGAAAAACAGCGCGAAGCGAGAAAAGTACGTCGCTAAAGTACCCTTTGTTATAATCCCCTAAAAATTGAATAGGAATCTGTATGCTCCAAAGTGCATTCGACGCTTTTAACAGCGAGCGCTACGAAGAGGCGCTTGAACTTTTCGAAACCCTCGCCCTTCAAAACAACCCTACCGCTCTCTCTTCACTGGGGTACATGCACCAAAAAGGGCTGGGAGTTGAGAGCTCATTGGAGCGCTCATTCCACCTCTATACCCAAGCCGCCGAATTGAACGAACCGACGGCGATTTATAATCTCGCCCTCATGTACGCCGATGGGGTTGTCGTCCCCCACGACCAGTTCAAAGCCTATGAGTTCCTCCTCCGTGCCGCGATCCTCGAATTTCCGCAGGCACAGTTTGAGACGGCTTTGGCATTGGAGAGAGGGTTAGGATGTCTCCAAAATTTCTCCGAAGCGGCATTTTGGTACGAAGAAGCGGCCAAACGGGGCAATGCCAACGCGTTTAACAACCTCGGTGTCCTCTACAAAGAGGGACATGGGGTACCCCAAGACTACCCGAAAGCCTTTATCTGCTTCTCTCGCGCCGCAACTATGAACCTCGCAGAGGGGCAATTTAACCTCGGGTTGATGTACGATCAGGGGCTCGGATGTGATATGAACAACGACACGGCGCTGGAGTGGTGCCGAAAAGCGGCCTATAACGGTCACGAAAAAGCAAAAAGTATTATCAGATCACTGCAAGAAGAGGGTAAAATTGTATTTTAACAAAGGGGTACTATGTTTACAGGTTTGATTCGAGAAATGGCACAGGTGAAAAGCTTCGGAGGGAACCATTTATCCCTCAAAGCCGCACACAAACCAAAGCTCGGTAACTCGATCGCTATCAACGGCACGTGCCTCTCGGTCGTGAGCATCGAGTCGGACGGCTTCAGTGTCGAACTCTCCCCCGAAACTCTCAAACATATCGCGACCGAAAAACTCTCAGGGATGGTACACATCGAACCGGCTATGATGATGGGAGATCGCTTCGAGGGGCACATCGTCCAAGGACATATCGATACCATCGGCACCATCCGCTCCATCACCGACAACGGCAACAGCTACGACGTGATCGTCGATGTGGATAGTGCATTTATCCCCCTCATTCCCCCCAAAGGTTCCATCACCATCGATGGGATCAGCCTCACCGTCAATGAAGTGATGGGAGGTGCATTCCGTCTCACCATCATCCCGATCACGATGCGCGAAACCCTATTTGGCACCTACAAAAAAGGGACACGGGTCAATATCGAAACCGACGTATTCGCCCGCTATATGCGCCATATACTCACTGCATCAAAATCTCAAGGGATGAGCTGGAATGATATCGACCATATCCACTCACTCTACTAACCATGAAAACGATTGAATGGGTCATGATGGCTGCCTTTGTCAGCGGACTTGCTCTCTCGCTTTACAAAGTCTATCTCTTTCTTCCGCAAAAGCCTTTGGCTGATGATGATACTACTCCCGAATCGGTCGCGCTGTTGGAGCGGATTATGGTCGAGTCAAATCAAGCGGGAATGAGCGAAGAGGCATTGTATGAACAAATGCTCACCCATCCCGAATTTGACCCGAAACACTTTTGGCGTTTCAATGAAAACCGCCTCCGCCACCTCATCACACACTATCGCCTCAAAGAGCCGGATTTTCGTCGCTAAACCCAATTCTCCACTCGCAATCCCTCGACCCGTTTAAATTCTCGCTCGTTATTAGTCACCAATATTGCATCTAGGCTCAGGGCATGAGCGGAAATCAATAAATCGTTATGTCCTATGATTGTTCCGTTTTTTTGCAGTGCTAACCTAATTTTGCCATACTCCATCGCAGCATATTCATCAAAAGATAGCACCTCTAAATTAGACAAAAAAGCGATCAATGCGATTTTATTTTGCTCTTTACGATGACTTTGACTTTTTTCTAATCCAAAAAAAAGCTCTGCTACACTAATCGCTGAAATAGAGAGGCGATCATTTTTTTTCAATGTTAAAAACTTCTCTAGCACTGATTGCGATTTTGTGTTGATGATATAAATACAAATGTTGGTATCAAGCATATAATTCATGCAAAAAACTCATCACGTGTATCCATCGGCAACTCCTCAGAACGTTCCATAATAAAATCATCGCTGAACATTTCTAATGCTTGGCGCATCTGATCCCACTTGCTCCCAGTATGCGGAGACAAAAGGACATAATCGCCGAGCTTTGAGATATCAACCTCTTTCTCATTCTCAAAACGGTATTCTTTCGGAAGTCGCACCGCTTGACTTTGTCCATTCTGAAATAGTTTTGCACGTACAGTCATAGCTCTCTCCTTGTTGTATATACTAAAAAGTATATACCTATTTTTTCATAATGTCAATATCCTTTAATGATTGCGCATTCGGGTTACACCCGATTTTGTGCTCCATATCGACTTTATCATACCCTTCTAAAGTACGCCGCGAGGCAATCGTCGCATTACGATATCCTTCACCCGTATTTAGATAGACATTAAAACCGTTTTCATAGAGTGCCAGCCGTGTAGCAAGCGCGGTCGAGTACGTCGTAACGATACCCTCATCTCCCATCAGCCGTGCCACATCAGCAAAGTATTCCCGCGTCCAAAGTAGCGGATTAACCGAGGGGCTGAACGCATCTTGATAACATACATCCCACTCTCCCTCCAGCTCTCTCATCGCAACCCGTGCATCCATAATATCGACCGTGATCACCGTCCGCTCATCCTCATAGCCGCCAAGCGTTGCAATATCGGTGATAATATTTCGGTACGGTTCAAAGATTTCAGGATAAGGAAAATCAACAAGAGAGGCAACGAGATCACCATCAAGTTCAGGTGAGTAGATTTCGAGGGTCGTATCGGGACAATAGGTATCGCGATAATAAAGGCTCAGGAGGGTATTAAATCCCAATCCGAAACAGATGTCGATGAGTCGAAGATGATCTTTCTCGCTATGAAGTTTGAAAGCGGGTTCGATATGTTTTTTCAGCGATTCGTTAAGTGCGCCGTCTTTAGTGGAGTGGTAGTGTTCGTCGTATTCGGATGAGTATGCCGTGTAGCTTCCGTCGTCGCTTTGTACCCATGGTTTCATCGTTAATTATGCACCTACAGTATACCTTCTAATATATAGCGATTTCCCAAGACACGTATCATTTCATGAGTTCGAATATATTCGACACCAAAATATTGGCATATATTTGGAATCTTCACTTTTTTTGCGCCAGGGGCTAAAACCTCTTTTGTCACCAATACTGCACCTAATGTTTTGCATTTCGCAATAAGCCACGGATCTGCACCACTTAGAAAAAACGTTGCTTGTTCTTCTGAATAATTCGCTACTACATAATTAGCAATTTCTACAAAAGCAAGCTGAGTCGCTGTGTCTTCAGTATCAACAAATAAAGGATCATTTTTGCGTTCCTCAGCCCATATGGCTAAGTCATCATTTCCTGTAATCAACTCATCATTCACTTGTACAATACTAAAAATAAAACCTGCTTTTGATTGAATATCCAGCATATCCCAAAAAGCTGGGCAGAAATCCATTCCGTAATGAATATTTTTTGCTTCAATAAAGGTATTAGCATCCAAACAATATTGCATTATTTTATTCCCAATTCTCTAGAAAAATCAGTGATTTTACTTGCATTAATATTCAATAATGCCGCAGCATCACGATAGGGAATTTTTCCTTCTAAAGCACTGCTAATAACAGCAGTAGAAAATCGGCTACCATTTCGTACCCGAACATTAGCATAGTAGCTTCCACCACCAGTTTTTTGATCTCGTTTGTGCTGACGTATTTGTTCGAAATTCTCACTCTCTTGGCGATAATAATCATAAAAAACATTGGCATCTACTAAGCCTAAATCATGAGCCCTACGTGCTGTTACGAACGTGCTAACTTTAAATAAAGTTGCTTCTTTACTACAATTTTCTCCTATGGATGCGTGAAAATCCCAAAAGCGTAAAAATTCATCCTGTGGGGTTAATACTTCAGCACTCACAGAATTACAAAATTTTTCTGTCCGATTATCGGAAGTTTTATCAAGATCAATATCAGAGATTCCACTTTGAGCAATCCACAAATGCGCCAATTCATGAATAAGGGTAAAAATTTTGGCACTATTTGCATCACTAGAATTCATAAAAATTAGGGGAGCATAACGATCTCCGATTGCAAAACCTCGAAATTCTTGTACGTTCAGAGCACGTTGAGTATTATTGCCGACAATGCTATTGCGCATAACTAGAACACCTATTGCTTCTATTTTTTCGGTCAAAAATTTTAAGTATTCGTTTGTGCCATAACACTTTGCCCGTGCGACACTTGTCAGTCCTAGTACATTACGAATAGAGTGAGCAACATCTTTGATATTTTGTTCGATATTCGCTACTCCAAAGAATTCGAAAGGAGACTCTCCATTTTCGAGCGCATATTCCCGATACCATTGTTGCTTTCGTTTAATGTCATTAAGAAGATCACGAAATTCTAAACTGAGGGAACTACTTTGTCGATCCGCAATCGTTCGTAAATCTGGAATAGGTAATGTTTCTTGTGGGGGTTTGGACAAAAACAAGTAACCAAATGGAACATGAAGAGTCTTTGCTAATTTTTGGGCTTGTTTAAATGTAGGTCTTTGTTCCCCATTTTCCCATGCAGAAATCCGCTCAGGTTTTGCTTGGAGTTTGGCAGAAAGCGTATCAATACTAAATTGTGCACGTTCACGTGCCCAAGCTAATAGACTTGGGTTTATAAGTGCTTGCTGTGCCATAACTCCTCCTTTGTAGGATCCTATCAATTTGTGTGATTATCGGATAGTTTTACTTTATATTTAATATGATCACAAAACAACATCAATTTCATACATGAACTTATCATACATAAATCAAGTTTTTTGCAAAATATAGGTGAATATCTTTACCGCTACCTCTCTATGGGGACTGGTTATCATGTTTATCGGGATAAAGAAGATCATGCGACATACGGTGTCGAAGAGATAATAGCTATATTTCGCTATCTGCATTCCCACTTAAAAAATGGAAACAAGAAAATTTCGAAATACATGGAATTATGAGGTTTTTACGAAGCATAACTCATTAGATTTTACCGAAATGTAGTTCTCTATGACAGTTTGGACATACAGCTATTGCATTTTCTACTGTATCGTCTCCATCATTAGCCAACATCTGTATATGATGCACTTCTAGATATGGAGTATTGTCTTTGGATCTATAAAAAGGAGCTGGTTTTAGGCATTTCTCACATAAGCCATTTGCTCTATCTAATACCTCATCTATTACATATGGATTTCTATTAAATTGTTTGCTAATTACTTCCGTAGTGGATGGCTTTTTGGAACTATTTTTCAATAGATTGCTTCGTTTTTCTCTGGAAAGTTTTTTTGATTTCAATAGATTTTCTTCTAATACTTTATCAAAGGTAGAAGCATTCATTAAACTGGTTTTCAAAAAATAGTTTTTATCAAATATTTCACTACCAACTTTTTTTAATAATATTGGGCAGTTTTCAAGCCCATTCTTAATAAAAAATCCATTTAACTCATTCCATAAATTAAATAATCTTTCTGAATAGTTTTCTGCTGTTCCTTCTTTCATCTCAATTTTTTTTGCAATATTGTGAATAATTTGTTTATTACAACTTGGTTGGGCAGTAGCATATTGTAGAGGTTGATCTTTATTATATTTATCTATATAAATTTCAAACACTTGTTCCGCTAATAATTTATATTCACTCTCTAAATATTTTTTCCTTGCATTAGATGAGTCTTTCTCTATATTTTCTTCCAACTTCACTCCTTACGAAATAACCTAACATTAAGAATAATACCAAAACGACAGATACTAATCATTCAAAAAAAGAACATGGATATAAAAACAAAACAATTTGCATGTAGGAAGTCTAAAACCCATTACCCCACATGTGCATCTTTTTCGCCACAATCACATCACACTCCTCTATCAAATCACCAATCGTATTTGCCGCACGAAATTCCGATTTTTCCAACAAAGCTTCCACCTCCGATGTCTCCATCACCCCGCATTTTTGAACAATGATAACCTCAGCGGAGTTTTCGAGTGACCGATAGACGAGTTGTAGCAGTTTTAAAGGGAGAGAATGCAAATGCAAAATATCCTGAAGGATGATTGTTTCATAATCGCGAGTAGCCGAACGGATGGGGGAGCTAAAATCTTTGATCGTATCGACTTTAGATAGGTGTGGAGATAGGTGTTGCGAATGTTCCCCAGGATAGAGGGAGAGATCGATTGTTGCATTAAAAGGTTCTAAATAGGTGCAAACCTCATCGATCACTCCATCAGCATGAGAGGTCGCTATCAAAATTTTCATTTGAGGCGAGGTTTGAAATAGATCACAAAAAGAACTCATACTGATAAGTCATGCAACTCGCGGAAAAGATACGCTTCAACGATATCGTCAATAGTGCGCTGAGTGTGAGCGACCAACACCATCATCTGATTGTCGATAAACTCCATAACGGGTTCATAGTTGTTGGTGACGATGACCGCATCGATCCACCCCTCGATTGCACTGCGGTCGGTGTAGAAATTGATCTCTACAACGCGCCCCTCTTCCACCTCTACCGTTGCCCAAAACTTTGCCGATAAAACACCTGTGAGTTCAGACTCCTGTGTATCATCGCCATCCATCGGCAACAAAAGCTTCATTATTGCTCTACCTTTGCAAGATCAAGGGCTAACGCTTCGTTATCCATAATATCGATATCTTTGCGGAGCACTTCGGTCGCAATCGCTTTCGCATCTTCGAGGGAGTGCATTTTGTACGTTCCGCATTGATAAATGTTGAGTTCAGGGATATCATTTTGACTTTTAACTTCGAGGATATCTTTCATCGATGCTTCCCACGCTTCGGCAACGACCTCTTCGCTCGGTGTTCCGATCACAGACATATAAAATCCAGTACGGCATCCCATCGGAGAGATATCGATGATCTCGGTACTCCCAGAGTTGAGATGATCGCGCATAAATCCTGCAAACAGATGCTCCAACGTGTGAATCCCCTCAGGAGAGAGTGTTTTTTCATTCGGTTTTACAAAACGTAAATCGAAAACAGTAATGTCATCACCCTTAGGGGTTTTCATCCCTTTTGCTTTGCGAACGGCTGGAGCGGGCATAATGGTGTGGTCTACGCAAAAACTATCGAGTAATGGCATGAAAATCCTTGATTCTTTATATTTAATGGGAGCAATATTAGCATATTTTATCCCCTCATCGCTATAATTTGACCACTAATAGAAGGATCTAACATTATGACAAGCCTCTTTGACGATACGCTCGCCGTCCAATACCAAAACGACCCGCTGGGGATGAGAGTCTATACCTCTCAACTCTTGGGTCAGAGCAAGGAACTCGTTCTCCACGGTGGCGGAAATACCTCGGTGAAAATCAATAACACCCTCTACGTCAAAGGGAGCGGCTGGAATCTCGATACCATCGAAAAGCCTGGGTTTTCACCCGTTAATCTGGATGTACTTTTAGAGATGGCGACACGAGAGAGCCTCAGTGATACCCAAATGGTCGCTGAACAGCGTGCCGCAATGAGCGATCAAAGCTTTCCTAATCCCTCCATCGAAGCGATCCTCCACGCTATCATCCCCTATGCATTCGTCGATCACACCCATGCCGATGCTGTCGTTACCCTCACCAATACCCCTAACGGTAAAGCGTTGATTCAAAACCTTTACGGTGAAAGTATGCTCATCATCGATTACGTGATGCCCGGCTTTGAGCTGGCGAAACATATCTATGAGATGACCCGTAATATCGATTGGAATAGCCTTAGCGGGATGGTATTGATGCACCACGGCGTTTTCACGTTTGATGATGATGCACAGCATGCCTACGAGAAGATGATCAACATCGTCACCGTTGCCGAAACATATCTTGCCGAGCACGTCACCCTCGCCTGCGGAGACTGCGAAGGAAAAGGGGACAAATCTATCGCCGAAGCAGTGGGAATCGAAGCGGCAAAACTTCGTGGATGTGAATTGTTTCCCCTCCTCATTGACTCGCCTCGCGCTCAGCTCTTTAGTATCCTCCCCAATCTCGAATCACTCGTAAAATGTGGGGGATTGACTCCTGAGCACGTAATCCGCATCAAACCGTTCCCTGCCATCATCAACGGTGATATCGGCTCAGGAATTGAGCAATTTGTGCAGGAGTATAAAAGCTATTTCGATGCCAATGCTTCTTCGAAGCATATCTGTCTCGATCTCGCCCCCCGTTATGCGGTGATCAAAGGTGTTGGGATCGTCGTACTGGGGAAAGATGAAAAAGAGTCCCTTATCATCGGAGATATCGTCAAACACACGATTACCGCGATCCTCTCTGCCGAACAACTCGGGGGATGGGGATCGCTCACACTCGCTCAAATGTTCGAAATGGAATACTGGGAATTAGAACAGGCAAAACTCAAAAAATAAGGAATAAATAGATGAAAATTACGAAAAAAGTGACCTTTATCGCCAAAGAGGAGTATATCGCAACGGTCAAAAAACTCTTAGAAAATATGGTTGCCCCATCGCTGAAAGAGCCGGGATGTCTGTTTTACTACATCTTCCAATCCCAAAACAACCCGCGTAAATTCTTCGCCGTTGAGTCGTGGGCAGATGAAGAGTCGTTAGAGGGGCATAAGCACACGGAGCACTACGCGTACTACAAATCACACTATGAGCCGTTTGTGGATGATAAATATACCGAAGAACTTGATTTACTCGATGAAGGGGCGTATGGGTTTTAAACCCACACTATTAAATAATAGCTCAACTATTTGAGTTTATATTTTTTATAGATTCCGTGTCGTAGCACGGAATGACGGGATAAAACCTTTCAACACGCTCAGGGCGAACGACAGGAAGATTAAAATTCGGATATTACCAGTTTACGGGTATCGGCTTTAATGTTGTAGTAACGCTGATCACTGCCTACAGATATTTTCGCCATAATATCCCATCGACCCGCTTTAGGAAGATTGACAGGAGCAAAGGTATATTTTCCCTCTACAATCGTAGGATTTGAAAGATTAATATCGAATTTATTCATATCAGGGCGAGTAAGAATCACATCTACTTTCGCAGTATTGATCGCTTGACCTGCTTTGTCGGTCAATTTGTACTCGACAATGGTCTCTTTTTCAGTGATTTGAGGAGTTGTAAAAGCAATAGCATACTTCTTATCAAAAGCAATTTTTGCTGCAATAATTTCATTTGCATCTCTGTCATATTCATGATAATTTTGCATCCCATAGTCCGACATCTCTACCGGATTATTTATCGCGACTTTAACGGTCCATACACACGCACCGATTACACCGACGATAGAAAGTCCAATGATAATAGGCCATTTTGTCCCGGGGTTTTTAAACATTTGAGGGTTCCTCTTTTCTACGCAAGTACTTTCCACGCAAATATTTGAAAATTGCGAAAAGAATAATACCGTAAAAGATTACCCGTAAAATATCAATAAAATTTTTACTGCCGCTACCCGCAGATGAGCTTAAGGTAACATTATGATGTTCAGCAATCTGTTCTGCTACATCGCTATAACCATTAAACATTGCCACCGAATATTTAGAAACGATTTCTGCTCCCTTGGCTCGTTCTGCCAAAATCGGTAAAATTGTCCCTCCTCGATTACTTATGAGTTCAGCAGCTTCATCATAACTACGTGCAAACATGATAGCACTCACAACAGAACCCATGAAAGTTGCATTGGGGCTTAATACTTGAGCTTTATCAAAATATTCGTATAAAGAGACGGGACGCGCTAAAATATCCACTTTTTGCTTGAGCTCGATAAACGTCATGATCACAGCCGGCTCTTTGAGTTCCGTTGAAAGCTGTTTCTCAAAATCGGAAACACTCTGATTTTCTTCCAAATCACGTACCATCACCAAATAAAGTGACACACCTGTTTTGGCTTTTAGTTCTGTACCGATTGCATTAATTTGTTCTTCAAATTGGGGATTTTTAACAACATCATCTTTATATAAATATTCAGCATGAAGAGTGAGTGAGAATAAAAGGGTGAGGGCCGCAAGCCCTCGTGAGAGTAACAAAAGCTACCCTTAACCGACGTACAGGTGATTCGGTGTAATAACCGCCCACAACGTTACCGCTGCAGAAACCACTAATGCTATTGTGATGAGTTTATCCATGATACTTGCCATACTAAACCCCTTATTTTACATCAACACGATGTACAGCATTTTCGGTGCTGAACATCTTGATGTCTTTTTCATTTTCAACTTGGTAATAGTTCGTTGCACTACCTTGTTGTACACCCAATCCCCAAACAGTTAAACCTGCTAGGATAGAGAGCAACAAAACAGTCGCGATCAACATACCTGTAATACCGTCTAATGCAAAAATACTACGATTCTCCATTATGACTCTCCTTATTTGCTAAGGCCGGTGACATAAGCACCAAGCGCTTTAACTTGAGTATCTGTCAAGTTATTGAATGCAGGCATTGCACCGATTGAACCTTTTTTACCATGTTTAAGAACATTAGCAACCAAAGTTGGATTGAACTCAGCAATGCTTGGTCCAACCATATCGATACCTTTGCCGTCAGGTCCGTGACATGCAGCACAAACACCAGCGAATACATCAGCACCTTCAGCACCTTCAGTACCTTTCATACCACCAGCTACATATTTAGCTACCGCATCGATTTCAGCATCACTAATCAAAGCACCTGTGTTAGCATTCATCAAACCGTTACGATCCGGCATAGGCATTTCCATACCGAGAAGTTGGTTATTTGAACCGTTATTGATTACATGTTTAACTGTCGCTTCTTCCAAACGTACATTTAGATTAGCTGCTTTACCTTCGATACCGTCTGCTTGTAAACCGTGACAGGGAGCACATTGAACGATAAATACCGACTCACCCATCGCGGTTAGGGTAGCTTCATCCATGTTAGCATGTTCAGCTTCGAATTTCGCGTCATGTGCCGCTACTTCTTCATTGTATTCACCGATTTGTGAATACGAATTTACAGGGTATCCCGCAAGATAATACCAGATCGCCCAAACAGTGAGACCTAAGAAAATAATCGCCCATCCAAAAGGAAGTTCGTTTTTATATTCTCCAATGCCATCCCAATTCTCATCTGCAAGTTTGCCGCTTGCTTTATCGAATTGCATTTGACGAACATATTTGGTAACTACAAATGACGTTACAATAACGAGTACAACTGCACCCAATACGGCGAGTTTGTTAACCCAGTCACCTTCTCCACCCATACCGCCGGCCATTCCGACAGCAACGTAGGTGAAGCCAAGCATTGCAATTACAACTATGATAGCAGCAAGTACTGTCTTATTCATTTATGCCTCCTACTTTTTTATCATCATTTTTCGAGATAGTTTCGATCGGCTGATCGGTAATCTCGTCATGGAGCGCGATATTTCCGTACTTTTCATAATCGCGCTTCCCTTTCCATTGCGAGCTGTAGAGGTGGTAGATGTACGAATACAACACCACCACCAAAAACGCAACGAAGAAAAAGTAAGCATACGCTTGAATCGTACCGATATCCACGCTTAATCCCTTATTTTAAACTGTTAAGATAAGCGATAAGTGCTACGATTTCAGGAATTTGCCCTGCTTCAACCGCATCTTTAACGTCTTGATCTTTCATATCTGTCGCAATCACTTTTGCTTCTTCCAAAGCAGCTGTTTTTGCTTCATCTAATGTTGCTGCCAATGGTACCGTTGCTTTTGTACCGTCAGCAAGAGGAATTTCTGCATTATAAGGTGTTTTGAACACTTTATTTACGGTTACTTGTTCAGCATAAGCTGTATCGATATCCGCTGCATTTTTGAACATCCAGCGATATGCCGGCATGATGGAACCCGGAACAACCGCTGCAGGATCTTTCATGTGGTTTTCGTGCCAGTCTGTTGTACGGTAGTTACCTACACGCATCAAGTCAGGACCAGTACGTTTTGAACCCCAAAGAAATGGACGATCATACGCATATTCACCGCTCAAGCTGTAATGACCGTAACGGTCAGTTTCAGATTTAAACGGACGAATCAATTGTGAGTGACATCCCATACAGTTGTTTTTAATATAAACATGACGACCTGCAAGTTCCAACGTACTGTAAGGTTTAGTCCCTACAGTTGGTTGAGACGCTTGCGCAAAGTTTGGCAAGATCTCGATAAGACCAGCAAACGCGATTGTTAAGAATACTGCTACCGCGAAAAAGAACGGGTGTTTTTCTAACCAGTGAAACATTTTTCCCCTCCTTATTAAGCGCCCATAGGCGATGCGTTTTGAAGTTCACTCTCTTCAACACGGCGAGAGCTTGTCATTGTTTTGTACATATTGTACGCGAACAAGAACATACCTACGAGGTACAATGTACCACCAACAGCACGAATAGTGTAATACGGATGCAATACAGTAACCGTATCGATGAATGAGTAAGCTAAGTTACCGAATTCATCATGCGCACGCCACATCATACCCTGCGTAATACCTGCGATCCACATAGATGTGAAATACAATACAACACCGAGAGTTTGGATCCAGAATTGTGTATTCATCAACGATTTAGAATAAATCTCACGTTTGAATACACGTGGAGCCATATGGAACAATGCAGCCATAATCATGAACGCAACCCAACCAAGAACACCATCATGTACGTGACCTACGATCCAGTCTGTAAAGTGAGCCAAAGCATTAACTGATTTAATCGCTTGAATAGGACCTTCAAGTGTAGAGAACATATAGAATGTAGAAGCCAAGATCATAAATTTGATCAATGGGCTGCTAGCTACTTGTTGCCATTCACCCTTCATCGTAAGAAGCATATTGATCGCAGAACCCCATGATGGAAGAATCAATACAACCGAGAATACAGAACCCATGGTTTGCATCCAGTCAGGAACAGTAGAATAGATCAAGTGGTGTCCGCCTGCCCAAAGGTAAACAAACATCAATCCCCAGAAAGCAAGAAGAGACAATTTATATGAATAAACCGCTTGTCCTGACTCTTTTGGAAGGAAGTAATAGATCATCGCAACGATAGGTACAGTGAACCCGAACGCAACCGCGTTATGTCCATACCACCATTGTACCAACGCATCATTTGTACCTGAGTACATTGAAACAGAGTGATACCATGCACCGATTCCGCCTGAAGCAAAATACGTTGGAATTTCCATATTGTTGAAAAGATACAACATAGCGATACCCAAGAAAGTAGCGATGTAATACCAAATAGAGATATACAGCGATTTTTCACGGCGAATACCGATCAAACCAAAAATTGACATACCCCAAATAACCCATACCACGACAACCGCGATATCTATTGGCCATTCAAAATCTGCATATTCTTTACCGGTAGAGATACCAAGTAACAATGATCCTACAACTGCAACAACTACCAATAAATAGATAGCAAAGTGCAATTTAGCGAGGAACATCAAGAATTTTGATTCCGCCATTGATACTTTCAATACACGCTGACCCACATAATACCAAGTAGCCCAGATACCACTAAGGGTAAAACCAAAGATAACTGCGTCAGTATGTAACGGACGAAGACGACTAAAGTTTGTATATTCAGCCAATCCCTCTCCCGCCATCAAATTCACAGCTGGAAACGCCATTTCCCACGCCAAAATAACGCCGACAAGCATCCCGACAATACCGAGAACAACAGTTGTAAGCATAAACCACTTTGCAACCGTGTAATCATACTCCAATGGACGATTCTCCATTTACGACCTCCTTAAAGATTCAAAGCATAAGAGCCTATTAGGGCATCTCTAAGAGTTGATATTGAACTTTTAGAGATGCCCTTAACACTTTTGTAACAAAAGTAGGCTATTAAACGCTCTAATGATAGCAATACGAGTATTTGAGGAATCTTAAATTATTAAATATTCTTAACACTTTTGTAACAAAACGATTATTTTAAGCATATATAAAGTATTTGGGGTAAAAAAGTAACACTTCTAAGATTTTTTAGAGTCGGATCAGAGGAGATCATCCTCTGCATCTCATTAACGTTCGAGGAGTTGAAGGAATTCACCAAAAATATAGCGGCTCTCTTTAGGACCAGGGCTAGATTCAGGGTGATGTTGAACCGAAAACACATGACCGCTGTTGTAGCGCAATCCCTCAATCGTGTTATCGAATAGATTGACATGGGTAACTTCGGCAATATCACGTACCGATTCAGGAACATTGTAGTTATGATTTTGGGCTGTAATCTCTACCATTCCCGTGTTAAGATTCTTAACAGGATGATTTCCCCCGTGGTGACCGAATTTGAGTTTATGGGTATCATATCCGTGCGCAATACTTAAAAGCTGGTGTCCCAAACAGATACCGAAGAGTGGAATGCGCCGAGCAATGAGTTTTTTGATCTCATCTTGTTCACGTTTCAATACCAATGGATCTCCCGGACCATTAGAGAGGAAAACACCGTCGATCTCTTTAGCGTCATAACGCGCTATCAAGTCGTCTGCACTAAAGCTGTTTGGCAATACTTCGACCTCAAGCCCTGCTTCGGTGAGTTCGTTGAGGATATTGCGCTTAACCCCAAAGTCGATTGCCGCAATGCGAGCTTTAGGTGTCGGAGCATCGTTATATCGAAAGTTGAACGGATCATATATACCGTTACAATGGGTATACGATGTTTTGGTACTTACCTCTTCGATATAGTTAATCTCTTCAATACGAGGAGAGGTTTCAAGAAGTTTTTTAAGCTCCTCTTTGTCACTAACCTGTGTCGAAGCGATCATCATCATCGCCCCCTGTGTTCGGAGCATTTTGGTAATATAGCGGGTATCAATATCGCATATACCGATAATGCCGTGCGTTTCCAAAAAGGTATGCAATGCTTCTTCGGCACGAAATGATGAATATTCACTCTGATACTGACGTACCAAAATCCCTTTACAGTGGGCTTTAGTGCTCTCCATATCTTCACTGTTTACACCGACATTTCCAATTTCTGGCATTGTAAAAGTAACAAACTGCCCTGCATACGAGGGATCAGTAATAATCTCTTGATAGCCACTCATCGAGGTATTGAAAACAATCTCCCCAACTGCGGTTGTATCGGCACCAAAGCTTTTAGCACTGATATAGGTGCCATTTTCTAGATAAATCCATGCATCACGTAACATTATGCCATCCCCCGTCGAACCAATTCATCTCTATAAAGTTTCTCATACACTATCTCATATTCGTCTGTTCCAGGAATCAGATTGCGTTTATAGCTTCTAATTTTTTCATACACAGCTGATTCGATTTCACGCGAATCTGCAATGGAACCCGTAATCGCATCATAAATAATATTTTTGATGCGGTTTTCACTCACATCGTAATTTATCAAATCTTCTTCGTACAATACATCAAGAATTTGATGAGCAATATCAGAATAACGATCTTCATACGATAAAACAACGCCGTACTGAGGTGCTAATTTCTTTTTGATCATAAAAAAAAGTTGTCGCTCATCCGCAAGGTAAAAATCGATTTGCTCTTCATTCGCATTAACGATCTCTTTAACTTTTTCCTCTAAAGCCATCTCTTTTTTAATATTAGCAACCATAATGGTCTCAGCCTCTTTTGCGCAGCTTTCTAGCCCTTTGGTCATCGTTACCAAACCGCTGCGGCTAAGATCGACAGCGATTCGCGTCGCGATATGGGGTACGTGTGTCAGTGAAACCTTCATTGCCAACCTTAGTGCGAAATTTTGTGCATTTTAGCCTAAAATACCTCTCAAATCGCTTAGAAAAAACAGAGAGTTATTTAGGTGGCTCCGGAATTTTTCGTAATTGATCGGTAATTTCAGACCCTTTTTTCGGATCCATCTTACCTAATATCTGTCCGACCACTTTAGAATTCAAAGTACTCATTATATCAGCAGCATCGGATGGGGCCATTTGTGAAAGGATCTGAGCCGATGCTGAAGGCTTCATTTTTGCAAAGGTTTGGGAGACTTTGTCACTTTTAAGTTGTTTAATCTGTTCTAAGACTTTTTTGTTTTCATCCAATATTTTCTTAATAGATGCTTCTTTGGCTTTTATCTCATTTAGTTTTTGATCAACTTTTACATCTTTTCCTTGTACCATCGCTTCTTTTTTTCGTAAAAGGTCTTCAGTCGCCCTCTTTAGAGAATCTAGTGACTGCTTTTGTTCATCTATCCGTTCTAACTCTACCAATAATTCGTTCTTTCGGTCTTCAAAAATCTTGGTACATTCGTACGATTTTGTTGCAGGAGCACCCTGTAATGTGCTCATAATTACCACTAATATTAAGCTGATTTTATTCATAGTGCCTCTTTTTTGTAAGTCATTGTGCCGATTTCATCAAGCATTTTAGCCTCTTGCGTTTTAAGATGTTTTAATCGAGCATTCATCTCTTGCACTTCCAAATATTTAAATTTCTCGTAATCAATCATTGCTACTTTAAACCGCTCTCTCGTCTGATGTTGTTTGTATTTTGCATTCTGCAAGGTTTGCTGACACTGTTCAATAGTCTGATGCTGTGCATGAATCATCGCGGTGGCTTGAGTCAGTTTCCCTATGTTCCCATGCGTCGGCAAGGTCATAAGGGAAAGTTCTTCATAAGCTTTGGAAAGTTTATCAGTAGCTGAAGAGAGGGAATTATTAGCAGCAATAAGAGCACGCTCCGCCGTGTCAAGAGCCTTTTTTTTGAGTTTAACCAAAGGCTCGTAACGCGATTTACTCATAAGTAACCCTCACCATTTATAATGTAATCGTGTCGTTTCGATCCGGTGATGTAGAGATCATACCGATTTTAGTTTGTGTCAACTCTTCGATGGCTCGAAGATACTCTTGCGCCGTTGCTGGAAGGTCTTCGAAACGGCGAACTCCTTCAGTTTTATCCCAACCTGCAAACGTTTTATAGATCGGTTTGACGTTCTCAAGATCAAGCGGCATATAATCGATCACTTCACCGTTCACTTCATACGCAATACATACTTGGATCTCATCGAAACCATCCAGTACGTCGAGTTTCATAATGGAGAGATCATCACATCCGTTCAAACGGCTCGCGTAGCGACATGCTACGGCGTCAAACCATCCGCAGCGACGAGGACGACCCGTAGTGGTTCCGAACTCATGCCCTGCTTTACGCAAACGCTCACCGATTTCACCGTGATCTTCACTCGGGAAAGGGCCGTTTCCGACACGGGTACAATACGCTTTGACGATCCCCGTTACTTTGCCGATATCTTTTGGGTTGACCCCAAGACCCGTACACGCACCCGCTGAAATGGTCGATGAACTGGTAACATACGGATAGGTTCCATGATCGATATCGAGCATCGTCCCCTGAGCACCCTCGAGGAGGATTTTTTTATCCTCATCCATGAGTTTCCATGCCATCTGTGTCGTGTTTGCCAAAAACGGTACCAACGCTTCTGAAAAGGTTGTTAATTCTACGGCTAACTCTTCTTTGGTTGGTAAGGCAATATCCAACGCTTGGAAAATGGCACTGTTTTGCTCAAAATACTCCATTACACGGTTTGTGAGAGTTGCAACATCGCGAAGCTCACCGAGGCGGAATCCTGCACGGGCGATTTTTTCGCTGTAGGCTGGTCCGATACCGCGACCCGTCGTACCGATCGCTTTTTCACCACGAAGTTTCTCTTTGGCTTGGTCGATCAACGTGTGAAATGTCAAGATCATGTGTGCCGACTCAGAGACAAACAAACGTCCGAGGAGGTTATCAAACTGTTTCATCTCTTTGATCAACGCTTCAGGAGAGACAACCACACCGTTACCGATGATATTGATCGCTTTTGGGTTTAAAATCCCTGATGGGATCAAATGAAGGGCATGGGTTTTGCCATCAACGACGATAGTATGTCCTGCATTGTGTCCCCCTTGATAACGGGCAACACAATCATATTTTTGCGCGAGCAAATCGACGATTTTCCCTTTTCCTTCGTCTCCCCACTGAATCCCTACTATTAAATCCGCTTTCATAAATAATCCTACTTTAGTTTATTGGTGTAATGCGTCAATCAACGCATCGGTGTAAATAGCGAATCCGACTGAAACAGTTTCGTCGCTTTTATAGCGTCCGCCCATCGCATAGACTTCATTAGCCTCGATAACACGGAAAAAAAGCTCATCATAATAGAGCATTTTAGCGTAATACAAAGGGGCTATGACTACATTCGGATATTCGAGCCCTTCGCAGAGCTCTTTGATTTTCAAAAGCTCCGGTTTGATCGCGTCTGGGACGATTGCGGCAACAGCATCGATCTCATCAGCATGCTGCATGTAAACCAATCGGGTAAGCCAATCAATCTTCAAGGACAAAAATTTCTCGATGTTAACATGACGAAAATCATCCAAGTTCAAATCCAACATCTCGGTAAGGAGTCGTGGAATATTAATATTGGATATTTGCAATAACGGCTTCATCTCCAACACGTTTAAAATCCGCGTTGCTTGAGTAAGGGCAACTGAGAGATTGGACTCATCAATGATCTCAACCCCGATTTGATACTGCTCATCAGCAGGATAACGGTACACCGGCTGAATATAGAACCATTTTTTGTGTTCCGTATTACCGCCGAGGCGTTTGTTGATGATACGGACGACATCAATCGTCGAATCAGCACGGAGGCTGATCGGATGATTTTCGCTGTCATTGACTCGGATAAGCTCACGCTGATCGCAAACACTCATGTGCTGATGATACGAAAACAACGGTGTAATAATCTCTTCAAATCCAGCATCACTCAATAGTGTACTCGCTTTGGTTTCAATGAATCGTTTGGTCTTTGCCGTGGCGGCAAAATAGAGCTTGGAACCCTCAGGGATTTCGTGTTCAAATACCATAATACTAGAGTCCAAAATAAACGGTGTTAAACACGCGGTTAGCGGTTCCGTCATAGGCGCGGCGTCCTATTTTATCGAGTGCCAATTCCACCGCATTCGCTGCCCAACACGCTTCATACGGAGCGATAAGACCCATATGGTTGATACGGAAAATCGAATCTTTGATATGGTCTTGTCCACCCGCGACATTCACATCGAACGCTTTGAGGGTAGAGCGGATTTTTTTTGCTTCCGCGTCCCCTACCGTCGTCATCGAATCGGCTGGGCTTGTCGGATAGATGGAGAGACCGATTGCTATCATCGCTTCACGGGTCGCTTGTGCACGACGTGCCGTATCGGCGTAGAGTTTATCGAGTCCACCCTCCGCTTTGATACGGTTGAGTACCGACTCTAAACCGATGGTAATCGTCGTTGCCGCCGTCCATGCGGTCGTGTTTTTGCGCTGATTTTTAATCTCGGTAACGAGGTTAAAATAATACCCTTTACCGCTTCCCATTTTTTCAATCGCCGCATTGGAGAGACCCATGATTGCAAGTCCCGGAGGGAGCATCAATGCTTTTTGGCTCCCTGAAATCAGACAGTCAATATTGGTTACGTCTATTTTCTCAACGCCCACCGCCGTAATACCATCAGCAATTACCATGATGGCTGGGTTATGTGCTTTAACCGCCGCTGCTATCGCTTCAACACTGTGGCGCAATCCCCCTGCACTTTCGCAGATTTGAATCGCAATCGCATCGATATCAGGGTTTGCGTCGAGTGCCGCTTGGACTTCCTCAACACTCGCAGGAGTGTCCCATTCGTGTTTGATTTCAACGTTTGCGATTCCGTGAGCTACCGCGATTTTTCCGAAACGCTCACCGAATTTCCCTGAGTTGATAGAGAGAAGTTTAGAGTGAGCGAGGTTAATTACCGCACCCTCCATCGCTCCCGTGCCCGATGACGCAAGCATCAACACCTCATCCATCCCAAGAAGTTCAAACAACAATGTACGGGTTCGCTCAAAAATAGCTTCAAATTCTGGTGTACGGTGGTGAAGAGTCTCACCCGCCATCGCAACACGGACAGATTCAGGAACAGGGGTAGGACCAGGAGTAAATAATAACATTCAAAAATTCCTTTTTAAGGATTACAAAATGCCGACATTATAGCTAAAGGGAAGTTAGGGGAGGTTTAAGGGATAAGGCTATGGTACAATTACACCAAAAAAGAGCATTAAAAATGACACTATTTGACGCATTGATCCTCGGAGCACTCGAAGGGGTCACCGAATTTCTCCCCATCTCCTCGACAGGTCATCTAATTTTAGCATCGCAACTTTTGGGATTAGAACAAACCGCTGCCCATAAAGCATTTGAAGTCTCCATCCAACTCGGAAGTATCCTCGCCGTCTTATTCCTATATGCCAAGCGGCTGATGCAGGACAAAATGCTGTGGCTTAAAATTGGGGTCGCTTTTCTCCCCGCAGGTGTTTTGGGATTTTTGTTTTATAAACAGATCAAAGCCCTCTTCGGTGTGGAAACGGTGAGCATTATGCTGATCGCGGGGGGAATTGTGTTCTTACTTTTTGAATATCTTCGGCGTGATAAACCCATTGATGCGGGGAAAGACATTTCTGAACTCAGCTTCAAAGAGGCCTTTACCATCGGGGTGTTTCAAAGCCTCTCGATGATCCCCGGAACCAGCCGCTCAGGTGCCACCCTCATCGGCGGATTGATTATAGGACTTAGCCGTAAAAGTGCGGCAGAGTTTTCGTTTCTCCTCGCTATCCCCACGATGATTATCGCTACGGCGTACGATCTTCTCAAACACCGTAACGAGATGGTGGTGGATGATTATTTTATGCTCTCGGTAGCGTTTATAACGGCCTTTGTATTTGCCCTCGCAACGGTCAAACTCTTCGTCACCTTCGTCAGCCGCCACACCTTTACCCCGTTTGCGATTTACCGTATTGCTGTCGGAATTATCTTCTTCTATTTCGTGGCAACGCTTCCTGTGTGAGAGCGCAGAATCTTAATCTGATCAATCAAAATCTTCGCCAACTCCAACGCTTTGGAGCGGTGCGAAAGCCCTTTTTTCACATCATTCGGCAGTTCTCCGAGCGTTTGATCATATCCGCTCGGGATAAAAATCGGATCATATCCAAAACCGTTTTCACCTCGCAACTGTGTAATCACATCCCCGTGCATCCATCCGTGAACACAGCTCTCCCCCTCACGCGAGACGATAGCTATCGCCGCCGTGTAGTGAGCGGGAGAAGTAGTTAACCCTTTTTCTTTTAACGCGTCCACGAGTTTGAGGAGATTATCCCGATCACTCGCACCCACACCACCGTAACGGGCGCTGTAAATCCCTGGAGCACCGTTCAGTACATCGACACTGATACCGCTATCATCGGCAATCACGATTGCTTCGTGATCTCCCAATGCCGTATAAACGGCTCGAGCTTTAATCAACGCATTTTCTTTGAAGGTATCACCGTCCTCGATGATCTCAAATCCATCCATCAGCTCAGTATAGGGGAAAACCTCACGATCATGAAGCAGTTCGATGATTTCACGCACCTTTCCTTTGTTCGATGTTGCCAATACAACTTTCATTTCATTCCTTAGATTAGACTTAGCAATATTTTCTCAATCATCCGCCTCATATGCAGATATACTATAATGACGAAAATTTTAACTCATTTAAGGTGACAAGGTGTTTAAAACAGTTCTTCCTCTCTCTGCAATTTTATCCTTACGATTTTTCGGTCTTTTTCTCGTTCTCCCCGTCCTCTCAGCTTATGCACTTGGACTTGAGGGTTCAACGCCCTTTCTTGTCGGAGTTATCGTCGGAGGCTATGCCCTCACCCAAGCCATTTTTCAAGTTCCGTTTGGGGTAATGAGCGATCGTATCGGTCGTAAGCCGACGCTCCTCGTTGGGCTTGTTATTTTTCTCGTCGGTTCTATCATCTGTGCGGTGAGCACGGATATCTATACTCTCATGGCAGGACGCTTTTTGCAAGGTGCCGGAGCAATCGGTGCCGTTATCCCAGCCATGATCAGCGATTTAGTGAGCGAAGAGTCACGCGGTAAAGCGATGGCACTGATGGGGGGAACCATCGCGATCAGTTTCGCGCTGGCTATGGCGGCAGGTCCTGTTATCAGTGCGTATGCGGGCGTTGCATCATTGTTTTGGATCACTGCCGTACTTTCCATCTTGGCGATGTTGGTACTCTTTACGAAAGTCCCTACCCCTCCGCGCATCCGTCACATCTATCACTCAACCACTACGACGGCTGATATCTTGAAAGACCCTAATCTACTTAGTATGATCATCACCAACGGGATGCAAAAAGGGTTAATGACCGTCGCGTTCGTCCTCATCCCTATCTTGCTTTTAGACACGGCAGGTATTTTTAAATGGGAAGCCAAAGAGTTATGGCAAGTGTATGTTCCGGCAATGTTTATGGGGCTTATCGCTATGGGACCTGCGGCGGTGTTCGGTGAAAAATACAACAAACCGCGTGAGATCTTTTTGCTCTCTATTGTCCTCTTTATCGTCTCATTTACTCTAATGGGATTTGCAACCAAAAGCTGGGAATTTGTTCTCGGGGTCATCGCCTTTTTTATGGCATTTAACATGATGGAGCCGCTCGTACAATCGATGATCTCCAAATACGCTAAAGTACATCAAAAGGGAGCCGCGCTTGGGATTGCCAACGGCGTTGCTTATTTTATGACTTTTCTCGGAGGTGCTGCAGCGGGAATTGCGCTACAATACTCCAACCGTGAAGTATTGGCTATCGGATTGATCGTTATCAGTACACTGTGGCTTTTGTGGACGTTTAAAATGAAAAATCCTCACCGTTATTCCCATCTTTATATCTCAGTAGATCATGTCGATATGGAGAAACTCAATAACTTGGAACATGAACATATCGCGGAGTGGTATATCAATGAGACCGAACAGATTGTCGCGATCAAATACCGTAAAGACATGGTAGAAGAAGAGGCGATTAAAGCGAAGATTATCAAATAAATCTTCATTATTAAAAACGGAGCAAAATTTTGATTCATTACATGGCCTATTTCGGAGTTGGTTTAATTTTAGTGATGTTTATCATTTTTGTGTTAAACAGAAAAAACAAATCTATTCAAGAATTAGCTCCGAGTATTTTGATCACTACCGGTATTTTTTTTACATTTATAGGGATCGCTATCGGATTATTCCATTTTGATGTTGATAATGTGGATAGAAGTTTGCCAACTCTGCTTAATGGGATAAAAACAGCGTTTTGGGCATCTGCCACCAGTGTTTTATTTGCTCTCATAATCAAACTTTTGGATATTTTCGATTTAACACAGCAGAAAGAATCCACTCAGATTGAGGGAATGAGCATCGATGATATTGTCATCCATCAGCTCAAACAAACCGAAGTACTGGTGGAAATACTCCGAGGTATCAAAAATATGCACGCATCAATTGCTGCACAAGACGAATCTTCCCTCATAAGCCAAATCACCTTATTACGAAATGAATCAAACCAACAAAGTAACGCGCTTCGCCAAGAATTTCGGGATTTTGCAACGACCATGGCGGAAAATAATTCAAAAGCATTTATCGAAGCGCTCAATGACGTTATTAAAGATTTCAACAATAAAATTAGCGAACAATTCGGAGACAACTTTAAACAGTTAAATCAAGCGGTCGAAAAAACCGTTATCTGGCAAGAAAACTATAGAAATCAAATGGCCCAATCAATCGAGACGATGACCCTCATCGCTGCTATGCTGGAATCTCAAGCCCATGATTACAGTGTAGTCGTCTCCAACAGTGCCGAATTCGAAGGGCATGTATCGGCTATGGCTCGCTCGTTAGAAGAGATAACATTTCAAAGGGAACAGCTTCAAAGCCTGATTCAATCCCTAGTGAACTTTCTGGAATCGGCATCCGATTCACTCCCACTCATCGGTCAAAAAGTTGACGATATGACGGAGCGTTTGGTCAAAGGGATGAATGAAGCGACCGAAGAAGTTCAAAAACAAGTCACACTTCTCGATAATGAACTAGAAATTGCTCTCAAAAGATCCTTGGAGAGTTTAGGACAACAATTAGCCTCTCTATCAAATAAATTTGTGCAAGACTACACACCGCTGACCGATAAATTGCGAGAAGTAGTCGCATTGGCTTCAAAGCAACAATAAGTAAAAAAGTATGAATAACCTATTGCCGCAAAAAAAACATCATAGCAAAGACGATTACTGGATCAGTCTGAGCGATATGATGACCTCCCTTATGATGCTCTTTTTACTGATCTCTGTCATTTATATGATCAAGGTTCAAGAGAGTGTTAAAGTCCCCCAAATATATAAAGAGACAACCCAAGGACTTAACCATGCTCTCAAAAAAGAGTTTAATAGAGACCTAAATAAATGGGGGGCGCTCATCGATAAAGATTTAACAGTGCGCTTTCAACAGCCTGATATCCTATTCGCAACGGGTTCATCTGCTCTTACCCCACGATTTAAAGAGATTTTAGATGATTTTTTTACCCGTTATTTGAAAATAATGATGTCCAAACAATTTATCAACAACATAGAAGAGATTAGAATTGAGGGGCATACTTCCTCGATATGGGAGGGTGAACCCGAACCTGAAAAAGCTTATTTTAAAAATATGACCCTTTCTCAAGAACGAACGCGAGCCACATTAGAATACATCATGACGTCCGAAAAAATCAATCTCTCCCAAGAGCAACAAAAGTGGCTGATGAAACATTTTAGCGCTATCGGATTTTCATCAGGTCACCCCTTGAGCGACAAAGGGAGATACATAATTGATGGAGAAAATGAAAACTATCAATTATCCCAAAGAGTAGAATTCAGGGTTCGTACCAATATTGAGCGCAAAGTCGCTAATATAGTAGAAGAATAATGGAACTTACCGATTTTTTAGACTTTAAGCCGCTTGAAAACCTCCGCAGCGAGATGAAGGCACCTTTAGTAAAACCGATTTTTATCCATACCTTTCAGAATCCTATCATCACCCAAAAAAGCGATAGAATAACACTAAAATCGCTCGATGAGCTAACACTACATCCTGATGGAACACTGCTTTATAACAACAACCGAGTTCTTCTGTATATCGTCGATTACAGTTTAACCACTCTTTATGACAGCCCGATCGTCTCTGAATTTCATATCAGTTCATGCCCAACCGTACAGGAACTCATTACCCGTGGGCGACAGCTAAAATATTTTATCACATCAGGAAATAATGAACTGTTTTTAGTGGATCAAATGTTTGAAAGCACAAATCAAATAACACTAGTCCAAAAATTGAGCGTTTGCAAACATTGCCTAGTTTTTCTTAATTGGTCCAAATACGCCGATGAGAACAGTACCATCAAACAAAATATATTTGATAGATTTAGCGTCTTCTCTTTTTTTGAAAAATATCCAAAAGAACTATGATTAGTTTATAGTTTCATAACTCTAACCAGTGTCCCCGCTTCCAAATCCCCATCCTCTTCACCGCAGATCATCAATCCCGCATTCCCGAGAAGATTGGTCAAGATAGCAGAGCTTCCGCTCTTTTTCCCCTCAAAATCGACCCAATAGCGTCCCTCTTCAAAGCTCAGATTACACGCGGTAAATTCACTTTTGTTGGATCGTTTGGCAAACGGTACTTTGAGGGTCGCTTCGATCACGTCGTAAGGGTTCTCAACCCCTAACATCCGAGCGATCAGCGGTGCGGCGTAGAGGATAAAGGTGACGGTAGACGAGTAGGCAAACCCCGGCAAAGAGACGATGAAGCTCTCACCTCGCTGAGCCAACATGACGTGTTGTCCCGGTTTGATATTCACCCCTTTGAAGATCACTTCGGCACCGAGTTTAGGGACGATGTGTTTGACGAAATCGTAATCGCCGACACTCACCCCGCCCGTGCTCACGACGATGTCGCATGAACTGATCGCCTCTTCGAAGCGCTCCATAATGGCGTGTTTATCGTCTCCGACGATCCCCATCTGAACACTCTCCCCTCCGAGAGCATCGACGAGGGCTTGGAGAGTGTAGCTGTTAGAGCTTCGGATCTGTCCCTCATGGCGCGCAGTTTCTCCGATCTCTAGGATTTCACTCCCCGTAGCGATAATCGCCACACGCGGACGCTGAGCGACACGGATCATCACACGGTTGATCCCCGCCAATACGCCGATCTCGGCAAACCCGATTTTCGTCCCGTTTGGGATCAAAACTTCCCCCTCACGGTAGCTTTCCCCGACCGGACGGACGGCAAATCCGTGTGGAACCGGTTTTTCGATGATGATGCGTGATCCCTCAACGCGAACGTTTTCAATCGGGATCAGGGTATCAGAGCCCTCAGGCATCAATGAACCGGTAAAGGTTTTGATACACGCCCCACTCATCACGCCGCCGATTTCATCGGCTCCTGCAGGGTTATCACCCAGAATTTCGAGTGACTCATACACACCCAAGTCACTGTGGAGAATCGCATACCCGTCCATTGCCGACGTTGGGTGGAGAGGATAGTCGCCATCCGCCACAATATCTTCCGCCAAAATACGACCCAGCGCAGAGGAGATAAAAATCCGCTCGCTTCGGACGTTGCCGATACTGAGCAAAGAGATCATATTTTGAGAGGTCTCATACGAAATCATTGTTTCCCTCCCAAAATGCCTGCTCCCGCAATAGCGGTAGAGCGATCACGTGCATAAAGGCGCTGAGAGTTTTTCAGATCGTATTTCCAGATCGGAGCGGAAGCTTTAAAATCCTCAACAAACTGCTCGATCATCTCAAGCGCCACACGCCGTTTCGGGGAAAATACCGCCGCGATATACGAGCTTTCATGCACCAATACATCGCCTCGAGAGTGCGCCATTTTGAGCTTTGCCCCAAGAGCTTGCGCCTTGACTTGCCACGCCTCAAACCAGCCGTTCAAAATCGGCTCATACACATCGAAACTCAGTCCCTCGATCCCATCTTCCTCACGTACCGTTCCGATAAAAGGGATACAGGCACCGTAGTTGAATTGCGCTTCTTCAGCATACCATCGGGTGATGATTTCAGGGACATTCAATCCACCCTCATACAGCTCTACCATACTCATCCGCCGCACACCGGAGGAAGAAGCGATACTTTATCACCCGCTTTGAGAGGAGTATCGAGGGTTGCGACTAATGTATCATTGACCGCTACCGCACAGCTCTCTAGCCACTGCGCCATTTCACTGTCGTTTTTCAATGCTTCGGCAACATCGCGTAATGATGATGCTTCCAATGTTAACGGTGCCTTTTGGATCGGTCCTAAAAATTCGATTGTTACCATTCTTCTATGTCTCTTTAGAGGATATTTATTGGAATGATTATATCGAATCCACAATAACAGTCCCTTGTTAGCCACGAGTTAGTATAATACACCTCTTATTTTCTAAGAGGAGATAGTTTGATTTTCGGAAAAATTGATTTTATAAATCTCCTCCCTTTTCACGTCTTTATCAAACGCTACGCCCGAAGCACCCGATTTCACCAAAGCCTCCATTATCACAAAGGTGTCCCCTCTGCCCTCAACCGCGAATTTGCCATGCGCCGAATCGATGCGGCGTTTATCTCCAGTATCACCGCCAAAAACTGCCATCATTTCGGAGTCGGGATCGTCGCACAGCGCAAAGTGCTCAGCGTCCTCTCTCTCCCCAATGCCGACAAAGCGGATGCTGACTCCGCAACCTCCAACCTCCTCGCTCAGATTTTAGAGGTTAACGGAGAGGTACTGATCGGAGATAAGGCGCTTCGCTACTATTACAGCGGTGGGGAGCATATTGATCTGGGGGAACTTTGGCATGAGCGAACAGGACTCCCGTTCGTCTTTGCCCTGCTATGTACCCATCATCACACCGATGAGCTTCGTCGTCTCAGCCGTGCGTTTGTTGCCAAAAAGGTGAAAATTCCCTACTACATACTGATGGAAGCGTCCCGCCGAAGCGGACTTACCCCTGCGCAAATTATCCATTACCTAAAGTTTATCAGTTATAAGGTGGGTGTGAAAGAAGAGAGAGGGTATAAGCGGTTTGTGGGAGAGGCAAAAAAGAGGGGGTTAAATCCTTCATTACGAGATATTCGATCTAAATTATAGCAATATCCCCTCTTTTATAATCGTCTCAATCGGCATCGTCTATCTTCCTTTCTCTTTAGCTCTATAAATCTGCGAAATGTTATTGAGGGTTGTCCCTTCTCCCGATTTGTCGCCGATGGCTTGGTGTATTTTGAGAGAATCTTTGAGGTAGGTCAATGCGGTATCGTAGTCTCCGCGTGCATCATAAATCTGCGAAATGTTATTGAGGGTTGTCCCCTCTCCCGATTTGTCGCCGATGGCTTGGTGTATTTTGAGAGAATCTTTGAGGTAGGTTAATGCGGTATCGTAGTCTCCGCGTGCATAATATCCGGTTGCGATATTATTGAGGGTTGTCCCCTCTCCCGATTTGTCGCCGATGGCTTGGTGTATTTTGAGAGAATCTTTGAGGTAGGTCAATGCGGTATCGTAGTCTCCGCGTGCCTTATAAATCTGCGAAATGTTATTGAGGGTTGTCCCTTCTCCCGATTTGTCGCCGATGGCTTGGCGTATTTTGAGAGAATCTTTGAGGTAGGTTAATGCGGTATCGTAGTCTCCGCGTGCCTTATAAATCTGCGAAATGTTATTGAGGGTTGTCCCTTCTCCCGATTTGTCGCCGATGGCTTGGT
>Ga0209467_1000588_pt1 | contig 46451 bp, 33 predicted proteins | sample Higcelwee11metaG_FD_187175 | JGI IMG/M metagenome (GOLD analysis project Ga0209467, IMG submission 187175) | Freshwater pond sediment microbial communities from the University of Edinburgh, under environmental carbon perturbations - High... | ecosystem: Environmental > Aquatic > Freshwater >... | reverse complement strand
TGTGCCTCGCCATTTCTGCACAAGCTCTGAACCAGCGGTGCGCCAGCCGACAGAAAACGCACAGCAGCAATGAAAAATACACCTTCCGCACCTGGCTTTTGCGGCTGGGACTCATCGGTGACGAATACAAAACCGCAAGGCTTCACCTATTGGAGCATCTGGACGGCTGTATCGCATGGAAGGACCCGGCGCAGGCCGAACAGCAAAAGCAGCGGTTAAAGCAGAAAAAAGAGAAAGAGCTGGCTGAAGCCGCACAAACACAGCTGGAGCAAACAATTGAAAATGAACAGGAACAGGCCGGGGAGCAGGAGGAAAGCCCCGGCCTTTCCATGTCCATGTAGCAAGGAGGAATGATTAAAAATGAAATTTGAAACCCTGTACATTGCCTATGGTAGCAACCTCAATCTGCCACAGATGGCATTCCGCTGCCCGACCGCCAAGGTGGTCGGCGTCAGTGAAATCAAGGATTATGAACTGCTGTTCCGTGGCGGGCGGAGAAGTTCTGTTGCAACTGTGGAACCGCTCAAGGACTCCAGCGTTCCTGTTCTTTTATGGAAGCTGAAGAAAAGGGATCTGCAGGCCCTCGACCGCTATGAGGGATTCCCCTCTTTCTACCGTAAGGAGATCCTCCAGGTGGAGCTAAAGGGAAAAACTGTTCCCGCCATGGTCTACATCATGAACGACGGTCATCCCCTGGGTTCCCCTTCGGACTATTATCTGAATACCATTTTAGAGGGCTATCAATCGGCGGGCTTTGATACTGAAATTCTGGAACAGGCCGTGGAAAAATCCATCTGCCTGGCACAGGAGCAGCATGAACAGGAGCCGGAGCAATGCACACTGTTTGATCTGAAAGGGTGGTGATACCCCATGGCTGATCCCGCAACCATCACCCTCGCAGTCAAGGCTGCTATCGCCGCCGCCACCGACAAACGGACATGGAAGGCAATCGGAGTGGTCATCGCTGCCATCCTGACGCCCTTTATCCTCATCATCGTGATGATCATAAGCCTCCTCTCCGCTGCCTCAGAGCACAACAATGCTGCTATTATTCTGTGCTTCAACGGCGGCAATATTTCATCGACCATGCCTGCTGAATATGCGATGCACATCAGTGACATGAGTGATTGCTTTGCTGTTCTGGATGAAGCTGTATCCGAAGTGGAAGTTCAGATTGAAGAAGGTACACTGGACAATATCCGCATCAAATCCGTTTTTTATTCTCTGTATTTCGGCGATGAAAATCTGTCCTTGTCCAATGCTGAGGCCCGCGCTTTTGTCGACTGTTTTGTTTTTTATGAGGAAAGAGTCCGGACGGTACATGACGAGGAAACCGGAGAAGATACCTTGGAGACATATACGGTTGCCGTGCCGGTAAGCCTGAGTACTGCCTATGAAAAGCTATCTTCATTGGGTATTACAGCAAATAACGAAGACAAATCCAACGCCCAGGAAATCTATGAACGCATGGCATACGGAGGCGCGGGCACATACAGCGGCGATATGGAATACGGCGGCACACGCAGTATTAAACTGGATATTTCATCGTTTACAGACCCATCAACAAAAAACAATCGGGATCTGGTCGCTTACGCGGAGAATGCCTTTGCCTGTGGCTGGGGATATGTCTGGGGAACCTACGGCGATGTTCTCACGGATTCTCTGTTTGATTACAAGCTGGAGCAATACCCTGACGGTGTGGGCAGCTATGAGGAATTCATCCTTGACAACTGGCTCGGCGGCAGGACAACAGACTGTGTTGGTCTGATAAAAGGCTACGGCTGGCTTAAACCCGACACGTTGGAGTTAGAATATGGCACCAACGGCATGCCGGATATCGGTGCGGACAGTATGTATAAAAACGCGGCAGTATCAGGCTCTATGGATACCATGCCCGACACCCCCGGTCTTGCTGTTTGGAAATCAGGTCACATCGGTATCTACATCGGAAACGGCGAAGTTATTGAAGCAATGGGAACGAAATACGGTGTCGTCAAGACAAAGCTCAGTGATCGCTCATGGACGGCATGGCTTGAAATTTCATACATCAGCTATATTACTGAATAGAAAATAGTGAAATATGCAGAGGACTCCCATTGAGGTAAGAGTCAGCGGCACAACGAAAATTCCAAGAAATTATCTGCTTTAAAGGGAGTCGGAAAGGAGAATAATATGCTGAATTTACAGGCGGTTTTTGAAAGAAAGTTAAATGAATTTCCCGTAAGGGACTGTGTGATAGACACAATTCTGGAGCTTCCGGATGTGGAATACAAAAGCTTCCGATCCAATCTGATCCGGGATACCGGTTTCATATCGGAAAATATTGACCGCATGCATGTGGACAAGGATGGAATCTATCACTGCCTTCTAGTACTGGGAAAAAATCAGTCCGAGGGTGTTCTTGTAGAGTCGGAAGGATATGACTATGCCAGGTATGCCAGCCTCCTGCCGGGGGCAAGAGATTTTGTCACGGCCCGGCTTAATGAGCTGGCCGACCAGATTATCCGGGATGGTACGCAAAATACCTCGAACGGAACATGGACTGTTTCTTTTGACGAGATCAAGGAGCAGTACGATATCCCCCTTAACTCTGACAACGGTATCGGCTCTATGTTTTTTTTCATCCTGGAAGCAAGACCGGAGATGGCGGAAGTGGAGCCCATGGAGGACGGTTTTGACATGACCTTTTATCTGGATTACTGCCTAAATCTCGATGAAAAAGAAAAGCTCTCCTCCAGAATCCCGGACGATGCGTTCCGCATAAAAGACCTGATCCGGGTTCCTATCGAGGATTTCCACCTTGTCCATCATGAGGTGGATATGGAGCCGGCCACCATCGTATACTTGGCTTCTGACACCCTGACCGATGCCGGAAAACAGGAATGGGGCGATGTTTTAAATGCGCAGGTGGTGCGTGTGTTCCATGGCATCTATGGAATTCAGGCCGAATGCGCCGGGGTAGATCCGCAGCGCCTCGCTGACTTTTCTCTGATGTTAGCTGGGGCTTGCCCTAATGAAGATTATGAAACATGGGTCAGGCAAGAGCCAGATGTTCCCGGCATGACTCTGAAATTATAAGGAGGAAAAGACTATGAGCATAACCGAATTGAAAATTTCTTTCCCCTCGGAGCGGCTGGATGCACTCCGTTTTTTTATGGACAAAAAGGAACAGACAGTGGAACAGGAGCTGAAGGATTATCTCAACAAGACTTATGAGCGTGTCGTTCCTGTTAATGTCCGTGAGTATGTGGAAAGTCGCATGGAGCCGGAAACGACCCAGGAACAAGCAGCAGAACCCCAGCAGGCTCCTGTTCCAAGAGAGCGTCAGCCCCGTCCATCCCGCCGTCAGCGGGAGCAGTCCGCAGCCGATGCTCCTCTCGCTCCGGAAGTTCAGACCGGGGCGGAGGTACCAATTGGGGAAGAAACCCAGGGCATGACCATGAGCATGTAATCCCAAATATTTTATGAAAAGGAGAAATTTTTCAATGAAGAAAGCAGCCATTCAGATTAGCTACGACGCGGAAAAGCTTGGTGCCATCCGTCAGTACATGGGCAAAAAGGACACGGAGCTCCAGACCGAGCTGGAGGACTTCATGCAGAAACTCTACGAAAAGCACGTTCCCGCTCCCGTCCGGGAGTATATTGAAAACCGGGATTCAGACGAGCCGGAAGCACCCCGGCGCCCCTCCCGCCCGGCGGCTCCCGCAAGACTGCGGGACTCAGCAGCGGGCGGCGGTGAATAGCCAAGCCGTAAGCGAACGTGTTGCCGCCCGTGTGCCCCTGTGTCGGCTTTTGACAACGGGGAGTGGCATCGTTACACCTGCAGGCAGGATAACGCTCCGTGTTGAGGCTTTGTGAAAGAGCTTAGAAAAGGACAAAAACCACCTCCGGAACAGAGCCTAAAAAAAGCCGCTTTGAGGGGTGAACCATGGGGTCGAAAACGGTGCAGGTTAAAGAGGGGTGGTCGCAGGCGACCTCCCCTCGACTTACATCAGCCCGCAATGCGGGCTGATAGGCACTTATACCCGGGGTCGGAATTTAAGTTAAGTTATCTATTAAGTGGTCGGTAACAGTGAAAAGCTGCATAAATGAATGTTTTTTAAGGTGGCTGTACCAGGTGTTATAGTAATATTTATTTAGACTATTCTGGAATATTATCAAACCGCTGAGATATAGAGGTTATTTATAGACATCATAAGAATTCGCCCCATATAGTACTTGCCTACCATACCTTGGTGCAAATACAATGTGATATTTTGTTTACAATTTCATATACTATTTGCTAAAATTCGACTATTCAACCGGATACCCCTCTGTTTTAATTGCGGTTGGTGAACCTGCAATAATTCTAGCAAAGGCGGTTATTTTTTTTCATTCATAGCAAATAGCCTTTTTGAACTGCGGGTATAGCCCGTGGTATTAGTAATACAGCCAAAAAGGAGATGCGCCTATGATAAGTACATAGACAGTTTTTATATTAACGCGTTTTAATACCATCTGCCTTTAATTTTATTAATTTTATGGAAAATAGTGTGATTTATGCTTATAAATTGTCGAGTTAATTATTTATGACAGTAAAGGAAAATGTAGTAAAAAGGAGAATATTAAGTAATATTTATTGTATGGATTTGAAAAGCAGCTGGAAACATGAAAGACCGAATAATGCCTTGCTAGTTCTTGACTGAGTGACTGGTATTAGATTAAAAATGACTGATTATAAGGTTGCAGAAGGAAGATCTAAAAATAGACTTTCTTAATCATTTCGATTATGAAGGGAATTTATATTTGTAAGAATCATGCATTTAAATATGAGTGGTGAATATTAGAAGCAAGACAAAAAATGTACAGCCTTAAACATAACAGTTGAAGGTCTTATTGGTTTTCAGGAGGATATCGATTATTAGAGGAGGTCATAAAATGAACAAAATTCCTCAACTGAGGCTTTTAGTGACAAGCCAGTGTATTTTTGACTGCAAGTGGTGCCAAGCAGGTGGAGAAGGTGGTGCTATAGAATATGAAAAACCTTCTTTTGAAATGAGTCTGGAAGAGATTGTTAAATGCGTAGCTTTACTTGCAGAAGCAGGAATAAGTCACATTAAAATTAGCGGTGGAGAGCCGTTAATTAGAAAAGATATTATCGATATTATTAGGGAAGTAAAAAAGATAAAAGGTATAGAAAACGTGGAACTCGTTACAAGAAGTCCAAGATTAAAAGAAATGGCTTATGGTTTGTGGGATTCGGGGTTGAACGGATTGACGGTAAGTTTTGACACATTGGACGAGGAAAAATTCATGCAATATACAGGTTATAGACAAAGTAATGGGTTAAATGATTTAATTGAGGGCATAAAGCTTATTCGTAAAATGGGTATGCCTGTTAAACTAAACGTTATACCTCAATATGAATTTAATGATAAGGAAATTATCAGCTTAGCAGAATTTTCAGGAGAAAACGGAACTTCATTAAAATTCATTGATTTAATGACAATGAACAAGTCTTGGTGGAAGGAAAGATTCATTTCTCTGAATATGGTTGAAAAAATACTTGAACCGATAATTGAAACTATTGATGAAGCTGAATTTCAAGCAGGCGGTCTTGGAACGCCTATGAAAAGCTTTATTTTAAAAAACGGAGTTAAAGTATATTTTAGAGATGCTTCTTCTGGAACCCATTATGGGGAAATATGCTCTACATGCTTAAACTACCCGTGTCAAGATGGATTAATGGCTGTCAGGTTAACCTGTGACGGAAAATTAAAATATTGTTTGTATCGTGATGACAACACAGTAGATTTGCTGTCACTATATAATCAAAAATTAGATATTGAAGAAAAGATACATGACGTAATTGATATATTCAGGAATTCTGAATTTAGAAAGGCATGGTCTGTGGAAAATGAACTAAATAAAGTTGAAGGTAGGTTAGAGTAATGATAACGGAAATTAGGTTGACTAAAGAGGAAATTGCTACGCCTTACGATTTCAATTATTCATTAACGCATTATAATATTTACCCATGGATTTCTGAAGACGAATTGCTGAAAAGAGTACTGAGATTAAAAAATGATAAACTATGTGTTGTTGAGATCCAATCAATAGGAACTATAGATAGTCCTGAACTAATTATCAAAGCTAAATCAATACTTGACTTAGAACCTGTTGAAGTTACTGAAATCAAGGAAACAATATCCTGGTGCCTGGGCTTGAAGGAAGATTATACTCAGTTTTATAAGTTATGCAAAACTGATAGAGTTCTTTTAGCTGCTCTCGAAGGCCGGTATGGGTCCAAGTCTAAAACATATCCAACAATATTCGAAGCAATAATTGGAGTTATATGTGCACAGAATATTCAGTTTAAAAGGTTATATTCTATGATGTACAATCTTTCAAGCAAATTTGGAGAAAAGATAACGATTGATGAAACTGATTATTTTGCTTTTCCAACTCCGGAAGACATATCTCAAGCAAGCATCGAGGATTTAAGAGCATGTAAAGTAGGCTATAGGGATAAGTACATAAAGGGTATTGCTGACATTATTTCAAGAAATAGAATGAATCTGGATCAGCTAAAGAATTTACCTGATGAGGAGATATACAAATATTTAATGCAGCTTCCGGGAGTAGGACCTTATACAGCTAGTTTGGTTTTATCTGTTGGGTTGAGAAAAAAGAATATTTTCCACTTGGACAGCTTTGTCAGGGAAGCTATGTATGTTTTTTATTTTGACAATAAAAAGGTTGCCGATAGTGAAATAATTGAATTTGCCAATAACAGATGGGACGGTTTTCAAAGTTTAGCTGTTGATGCTCTGACGACAAATACAGAAATCTGGGCAAAGAAGCTCGGTGTAAATTTTAAGTACAGGAGTGGAGCGAAAGAATAATGAAAGTATTGCTTATTGGTGCCAGCAGCTTTTTAGGGAAAAAAATAGAGAGAGCTTTAGTTAGCAGAGAAATTGACTTTGTAGGTACATATTATGCAAAACCTATACAAGGAAATGTACACAGAAAACTGGATTTACTTAATTCAAAAGAAATAAATGAAGTATTAGTGGATGTAAATCCAGATGCTGTTATAATGACAGCAGCCGTTTCAACAATAGAGGAATGTGAAGCTAAAAAAACCTTTGCACTTGCTGTAAATACATTTTCAGTTTCTTATGTAGCCGATTGGTGTTTCGAGAACAAAAGACTTCTGATATATATATCTACCGAATGTGTATTTGATGGGCTAAGTAGTCCGTATCATGAATGGTCTTACCTATCTCCGATAAATTTTTATGGAAAAACGAAAGCTATGGCAGAAAAGTTACTGGAAACGATTGATTGCCCTTTTGCAATAGTCAGACTGCCGCTGCTTTATGGTTATAATGATAAATTTGATAAGCAGACTCTATTTAGAACAGTTATAAAGAACCTTTCCGGTCAGAGGAGTATAGTGTTGGACAATAAGCGGGTTAAATATCCGATTCTTATTGACGATGTAGCTGAAGGCCTGATAGTAATTTTAAAAAATAGATTAAGGGGCATATTCAATTTTACAATTGCTAGTGGATATACAAAGTATGAATTTGGTTTGAAAATTGCTGAAATATTCGATTTTGACAAGTCACTCATAGGCGGCGAATCTATAGAAGAACTGGGGACTATAAAAAAGCCGATGGAAGTACAGCTTACAAATAATTACATGCATTATTTTAGCTTCATGGATATAGAGGAAGGCTTAAAACTTGTGAAAGTGCAAATTTCACAAAATAGTAAGGGTCCACGGGAGGCTTATATATGAAGGAATCTGTAATTTTATACTATCCGCGGATAGATTACTTATCCAATTATAAATTTTTTTGGTCGCCGCTCTCATTAATGGCAATATCGAAACTAATTAAAGATGACTATAACGTAATAATCATAGACGGAAATATAAATAGAAATTATGAAAGCATATTGAAGGAACATTTGAACGGCTCCATTTGCGTGGGTATTAGCGCTATGACGGGTGGTAATCAAATTTCTGATGGGATTCAATTTGCTCAGTTTGTGAGAAGCATGAACAGTAAAATTCCGATAGTCTGGGGAGGACCGCACTGTACTGCACTACCATTTGAAACTATAGAGCATGAGTTAGTAGACATATTAATTCGCGGGCAAGGCGAGATAACTTTTAAGGAGGTTGTAGAGGCATTAAAATCCGGAACTGGCTTACAGGGAATACTCGGAGTAAGCTACAAAGTAAATGATGAAATTTTCAATAATGATGACCGTGCGATTTGTGATATTAATAATCTTCCGGATATGTCATGGAACTTAATTAAAGTGGAAGAGTATATACGTGATGATGTAACAGTAAACAGCAGAACGATAAACATGACCACAAGCTACGGATGTCCTTACGGATGTAAGTTCTGCTATGAAGGAGTTGCATATAAACAAAGATGGACAGGTTTGTCCTCTGACCGTGTATTGGGTGAGATAGACCGATTAATCAGCAGTAATTATATAAATGGCATTAAGTTTTATGATGCGGATTTTTTTGTTAATCCTACGAGAGTCATAGAAATCTGTAAAGGCATGATTAACAAAAACTATAGTATTAATTGGGCTGCATCAGCTCATGTCAAAGACATATTGAGATTGAAAAATGATATGAAGCTAATAAAAGATAGCGGCTGCACAAGAATATTAATAGGGGTAGAATCGGGATCAAATGAAATATTGGAGCTTATTAATAAGAAGGTAACTGTAGAAGAGGTATTAGAAGTTGCCAAGTTGTGCGACGAATATGATATTATTGCAAGCTTTACTTTTATAGTTGGATTCCCTTTTGAAGCTGATAAGAATGGAGCAGATACAAAAGCTTTAATTGAACTGTTAATGAAAGAATACGCTATGCATGAAATAAGGGTACATCTTTGGGCACCTTATCCGGGAACAGCACTTTTCCCCATAGCGCTTACCAAAGGGTTTAAAGCTCCCAAAGGTCTTGAAAACTGGGCTGACTATAATTATTATAGACCCCAGACACCTTGGATAAATGAAGAACTGCTTAAGTTGGTTGACTACACTTCTCAATGGAATCTGAATAAAAAGTAGGTATGAAATATTATGAATCCTTATGAATAATAAAAAGAAATTGAAAGCGGTGAATGGTGTTGAAAGATAATAGAATATTATTGATAAATTTACCTGGGATTGAACATGCAGTTTCCTCAGTATCAATAAATTTAGGCATTGCAGCAATTGCAGCAGGACTAAAAGAAAAGGGGTTTACTGCTAAAATATTGGATTTGAATCTATATGACAACTATTTACAGGAACTACAGGCTGCCATAGATATATTAAAGCCCCATTTTATAGGATTTGGTGTATGTACACCTCAAGTTTATGTTGCAAGAGATATTACTACATTCATTAAAAACATTGACGAGAATATAGTAATCTTTTGTGGAGGGCCACATCCTTCGGCTATGCCTCAAGAAACTTTGGAAGAAGTTAAGGCAGATATTGTTGTAATGGGTGAAGGAGATTTAAATGTTGCAAATATGATAGATGAATATCCACTCAACTTAGAAAAAGTGGACGGAATTTGCTTTAAGAGAAATAATGAGGTTTTTAAAAGTAGTAGGAATAGATTAGTAGAAAATTTAAATGATTTACCATTTCCGGCTTTGGATTTATTCGAAATTAAAAAATACATTTATCCTACTGAATCATGTAGAAAAAATCCTGTGGGATTAATAGAGACAAGCCGCGGTTGTCCGGGAGCGTGTATATTCTGCTCACGTGTAATTGCAGGAAGAATCTGCAGATTTAAAACTCCGGACAGAGTTGTGAGCGAGATGGAGTACGCTAAGTCACTCGGATTTGGAGAAATACATTTTGCAGATGATAATTTTATTACTGATATAGAACGTGCGAAAAACATTTGTGATTTGATAATGGAAAGAAGTCTTAATATTTCATGGGTTCCTAGAAGCGGTATAAGAGTAGACTATGCAAATGAAGAACTTTTTGGCAAAATGAGAGAGTCGGGGTGCTACCATATACCGTTTGGAATTGAATCTACATCAGAAAAGGTTTTGAATATTTGTAATAAAGGAATAGCTGTAAACCAAATTAAAAAGGCAATAAAAATGGCACAATCCTTTGGCTTTGAAACTACAGGGTATTTTATGATAGGTCTTCCGGAGCAGACTACGGATGATATAAAAAAAGATATAGAATTTGTTGAAGAAATCGGTTTGGATTATGTAAAATTTGGTGCTACTACCCCATATCCGGGTACAAAGCTGTTTCAATTGCTGAAGAGTGAAAATAAAATACTGACTTATGAATGGGATAAATATCATTATTCTACTGAACCATTTATTATCTATAAACATACAAATTTATATAGTGAGCAATTATCAGAAATAAAAATCGGTGAAAAGAAATTATGTGATGTATTAAATCAAGTCATTAGTATTGCATAAAATTTTCTATAAAAACCAATGGAAATATAACCACTTGGTAAAATGAAAGCTTCAATAGCAGGGCTATTATTGTCAGTATAAAGCAGTTTATCAATTTTATTCATTATGATAACCACCATTCTATGATATTTATGTTTGCAATATATTATAAAACGTGATCGATTATTCTAGTGATGTTTTTTATATTGTGCCTTTAACGTAGGATATATACTTTGAATATTAATATATTATCTATAAACTACTGTTTTTGAAAGGAGAAAAATTAAAATGAAATATGATACTAAAAAGCCTCCCCGCTTAAAAGAAGGTGACACTATAGGCATTGTTGCATGTTCTTCTCCCGATCCGGTTAATTTTAAAGAAAAATTTGAAAATGGCTTGAATGTAATTAAAGAATTAGGTTTCAAAGTGAAATTAGGTGAAAATGTGTTTAGAATGCGGGATTATATGGCTGGTACAGAGAGGGAAAGAGCGGAAGATATAAATAGAATGTTCGAAGATACCAGTATAAATGCTATAATTTGTGCGGGTGGAGGGGCTAGTGCAAACAGAGTTTTGCCTTACTTGGATTATGCTTTAATTAGGAAAAATCCTAAAATTTTTATGGGTATCAGCAACCCATCTATACTTACTAATGCAATATATTCTCAAACTGGAGTGATCACTTTTAATGGCCCAACTGTTGCTTGGGATTTCGGAGGCGAAAATGGATTTAGTAAATATACGAAGGAATATATGTACCGTGCATTAGTTAATAAAGATCCAATCGGAAGAATTGAACCAACAGCTGAGTGGGAGGTTCTAAAAAAGGGTAGTGCAAGAGGTAAGCTGATTTGTGGACACTTAAGCACTATCCAAAGTCTAGTCGGGGTTAAATATTCGCCTGACTGGTCAAACCGTATATTTTTATGGGAAGAAGTAGGTAAGCCTATAAGTAGAATTGATAATATATTGACACATTTTAAGCTTGCTGGCATATTTGATAAAATTTCTGGAATGGTAATTGGAGAGCCCGTAGATTGTGGGGAAAAAGAATGCCATGAATCGCTAGAAATTAAGGATGTCGTATTAGATCTTTGTAAAGACTACGATTTTCCAATATTGTACGGTGTGAAATTCGGGCATACCCCAGAGAAGATTACAATTCCTATAGGGGTGCCTGCAAGTTTGGAGTTGGCTGAAGACGAATTTATATTTTCTATTGACGAATCCGGAGTCAAATGATATATAAAATCAAGTTAGGAGGGAACTAAATGCTTAAAATAGATGTGCATACCCATTCAATAGGAAGTGGACATGCATTTAGCACTGTTTATGAATTGGCACATGCTGCTTCGGAAAGAAAAATAGAGCTTATCGCAATAACTGATCATGGTCCGAATATGAAAGGTTCTTCTCATCTTGAGTATTTTAGTATGTCAGAAAGGATTCCCAGAGAATTATTTGGTGTTAAAATATTATTTGGCTGTGAAGCTAATATTATTGATTATGATGGGAATATAGATATTCCTATTCCTTACTTAAAATCTTTGGATTTAGTTATAACAGGTTTACATGAAGCGGCGGGATATCCTGAAAATAGTACAAAAGAGCAAAATACTGCTGCAATAATAAATGCAATATCTAAAAACCCGGTTCATATTATCGCGCACCCTTACCGGCCTAATTTCCCGGTTTGTGTTGAGAAAATTGCAGAATTTGCATGTGCTAATAATATTCTATTAGAAATTAACAATTCTATATTTAGAAAAGCAGGATATGATTCACAAGATGAATTAATTATTGAAATGAAAAAGATGATCAGCGTTTTAAAGCAGAATAAAGGGAAATTAATAGTTTGCAGCGATGCTCACATAGCCTATGAAGTCGGCAATGATTCTAATATTTCGAAATACTGGGACATGCTAGGCTTAAATGAAGAGATAATTATTAGCTCAACAAATCAATTAAAGGATTATTTATATTCAAAAAACTACTGCTGCAGTAAACTGGCGTACTTATGACGGCATATAAATCAGAACTAAGCATATATAGAAATTAGTGTTTTGAACACAGAGAAAGGAATGGGAATTTGAATGCTTAAAATGTTATTAACTTCTACAGGCTTTGAAAATCCCAGGATAGGCAGTGAGTTTCTAAAACAAATGAATAAACCCGCTGATGCTATAAAAATACTATTCATTCCAACTGCGGCTATAACAGATACTCAATTATATTATGTTGGAAAATGTATGAAAGAGCTTTTAAAACTAGGGATAGTAAAAGAAAATATCATTGAATATAACATGGATAGTGAAATTAATTATAGTGAATTGAGCGAAATTGATGCCATTTATGTTTGCGGTGGAGACAAGCTTCATCTTCTAAAGAAAATGATGGAGGCACATTTTGAAGTAATACTGAAAAAATCGTTTGAAGATGGAAAAATGTACATAGGAACAAGCGCAGGCAGCTTGGTATTAGGTCCTAAGACAAAGTATTCAGATGGATTAAATATAATCAATGTAATTGTATATACGCATTTTTGCACTGAAGATAAAGGATTAGTAGAAAAATATGAAAGAGAAATAGGGTATAAGATAATTCCTCTGACAGATTCCCAAGCTTTGTTAATAATAAATAATGAACTAATAATAATTGAGTAAATATTCTTGATGCATACCGATGCTTTGAAGCTTCTTAAAATCTAATTGAATATAAAACAGTTCTGAAAATGAATCGTAGTGCGAATTTCAGGAAAGTAGCTTGATAGTAGGGTACCTTGCAACCTTTTGTATATTGGGTACAGAGAAAGGAATGTGAGTAAAATGAGTAATAATATATCGAGAAAAAATGTAGAGGACATATTTGCATTAACCTCATTACAGCAGGGAATGCTATTCTACTATCTGAATGATTCCGGAAGCTGCGAGTATTTGGAACAGTTGAGCCTCGGCTTAAAAGGCAGGATATGTGCAGAGACAATAAAAAAAGCATGGAATTATGTAGTACAGTGCAATGAAATGCTTAGAGCTGTATACAGGTGGGACAAGCTTGAAGCACCGGTACAGATAATTCAGAGGGATTATGAAGTTCCTGTAAGATATTTCGATATAAAAGAAAAGAATGAACAGGAAAGAGAATTATTAACAAAAGAGATAAGGGAAAAAGATAGAGAAGCTGGAATAGATATAAGTACTGAACCCTTCAGAATAACAGTAGTAAAACTAAGCGAAGATGAGGCAGAAATGATAATCACCAACCATCACATACTCTATGATGGGTGGAGCAGTGGAATAATAATAAAGGAATTTATAGAAGCATACGAAAACATACTGGATGGAAAAGCGCTGGTAAAAAGGGTAAAACCAAGGTTTAAGGAATATGTAAAGTGGCAGCAGAGGCAAAACAAGGAAGAGCAGCTCGAATACTGGAAAGGCTACCTGGAGGGATACGTAGAAAAGGCAGTAATAGCAGGATATAGATCAGGGGAAGAAAAGAAAGGAAAAACAGTTGTATACCGTGAGGAGATAGAGCAGGAACTAAAAAGCGCAATAGGGAAGGTATGCCGTAAAGAGGAAGTAACAATAGCAACAGTGATAAATGCAGCATGGGGGATACTGTTGCAGCGTTACAACAATACGGGAGATGCGGTATTTGGTACGACAGTATCGGGAAGGGCGGCAAATTTGGAAGGCATAGAAGAGACAGTAGGGTTGTACATAAATACACTTCCCATAAGAGTAAAAACAGAAGGCAAAGAAAGTATAGCAGAAGTGTTGAGACAGGTAGAGAGAGATACAAGAGAAAGAGAGGCATATGAAAGCCTGGCTCTGGTGGAAATACAGGGAGCTGTAGGAGCAGGTGGTGGAGAAAGCCTGTTTGACACACTGGTGGTAATAGAGAACTACCCTATAGATAAACGTTTGATCAACAGAGAGGGAAAAGTAGAAATTGAGATTGGTGAAGTAAACGAAGTGACAAACTACGATATAACCATAGGAGTAATGCTCAACGATAAAGTCGGACTTAGCATATCGTATAAGGAAGGCAAGTATGAAGCAGAAGGGATAAGAAAACTTACCGGACACCTGAAGAATATATTATGGGAGATCAGCGAAAATAGCAGGAAGCCTGTAGAAGAAATTGAGATGGTAAGCAAGGCAGAGAAGCAGCAGTTATTATATGAATTCAATGATACTTATGCAGAGTATCCGAAGGATAAGACAATACATGAGCTGTTTGAGAAACAGGTTGCAAGGACACCTGATAATATAGCAGTAGTATATGAGGATAGACAGCTTACGTATAGGGAGCTGAATGAGAAAGCCAATCAGCTTGCAAGGGTATTGAGGGAAAAGGGAGTAGTGCCTGACAGCATAGTAGGCATAATGGTAGAGCGTTCGCTTGAGATGATAATAGGGATAATGGGTATATTGAAAGCAGGGGGAGCATATCTGCCGATAGATCCGGAGTATCCTGCTGAGAGAATAGAATATTTGCTGGAGGACAGTGGGTCCAGCATACTTCTGACTCAAAAGCACCTAAGGGATAAATGCGGCCATAATGGGTGGACAATAGAATTAGATGATGAACGTATATATCAAGGAGACTGGAACAATCTGGAGAATATTAACAGGCCAAACGATTTAGCATATGTGATATATACATCCGGTTCCACAGGTAAACCTAAAGGTGTTATGGTTGAGCATAAAAGTGCCATAAATATATTATCCGCATTGCAGAAAGAGTACTCAGTATTAAAAACAGATTCATATCTGTTGAAAACGGCATATACTTTTGATGTATCAGTTGCAGAATTATTCGGATGGTTTTTCGGAGAAGGAAAACTTGTGATACTTGAAGCCGGAGCAGAAAAAGAACCGCTGAAAATATTAAAGAGCATAAAAAACAATAATATAACGCATATAAATTTTGTACCTTCTATGCTGAACATATTTATAGATGTGGCTCGTGAAGTAAACTTAGACACAGTATATAAATTAAAATATGTTTTCGCTGCGGGTGAAGCTATTTCAAAGGATTTAACGAATAAGTTCCATACATTTATGAAAAAAGTAAAGCTTGAGAATATATATGGACCAACCGAAGCGACAGTTTATGCAACTAAATACGGACTGTTAAATTTGGAAGAAAGAATAAACATTCCAATCGGTAAGCCACTGCAGAACACCAGAATATATATAATAGACAAGCGTGGCGGTCTTCAACCGATAGGCGCAGCAGGAGAATTGTGCATAGCAGGAGATGGGCTGGCAAGAGGTTACCTTAACAAGCCGGAACTTACAGCAGAGAAGTTTGTGGGAAACCCATTTGAAACAGGAACAAGTATGTATAAAACAGGAGACCTGGCAAGATGGCTTCCTGATGGAAACATAGAATTCCTGGGCAGGATAGATCATCAAGTAAAGATAAGAGGGTTCAGGATAGAACTGGGAGAAATAGAAAATAGCTTATTCAAGCATGAAGACATAAAAGAAGCTGTGGTAATAGCAAAAGAGGAGGAGAACAAAAATAAATACCTATGTGCATACATAGTAGGGGAAAGAAAACTAAAAGTAGGAGAATTGAGGGAATACTTAGGGAAAGAACTGGCGGACTACATGATACCATCCTACTTCATTCAGATAGACAAAATGCCGTTAAATCACAGCGGGAAGATAGACCGTAAGGCATTGCCGGAGCCGGATGGAAGCATAGAAATAGGAGAAGAATATGAAGCACCAAGAAATGAGATAGAAGAAAAGCTGGTTTGTATATGGGAAAAAGTGCTTGGAGCAGATAGGATAGGGATAAACGATAATTTCTTTGAGTTAGGTGGACATTCGCTAAAGGCGACTAGTATGGTGTCAAAGATACATAAGGAACTGAATATAGAAATGCCGTTAAGCCAGATATTCAGGACACCTAGGATAAAAGGACTGGCAGAATACATAAAGGGACGGGAAGAAAGCATATATGCTTCAATAGAGCCTATAGAAAAAAAAGAACACTATGAGCTGTCATCAGCACAGAAGAGGTTGTACACGCTGCAGCAGTTTGACCGGAAAAGTACCGGCTATAACATGCCGGGAGTAATGGAGATAGAGGGTAAGCTAGACGTAGAGAGACTGGAGGCAGTATTTGGGAAGCTGATTGAGAGGCATGAAGCTTTAAGGACAAGCTTTGAGCTTATAGGAGAAGAGGTAGTACAGAAGATACATAAAGAAGCAGAGCTTGAGATAGAGCATAAGGAAGCAAGAGAAGAAGATGTAGAAGAAATATTAAGAAGTTTCATAAGGCCGTTTGACTTGAGCAAAGCACCGCTTTTGAGGGTGGGGCTTGTTAAACTGCATCCGGAAAAACATATACTTATGTTTGATATGCACCATATCATATCGGATGGAACATCAATGGGGATATTGGTAAAGGAGTTCATGGGACTGTATGAAGGGAAAGCATTGCCGGAATCGAGATTGCAGTATAAGGACTATGTAGCATGGCAAAATAGCGTGTTAAGCAGTGAGACAATGAAAAAGCAGGAAGAACACTGGTTGAAAACTTTTAAAGAAGAGATACCGGTGCTGAGCCTGCCGACTGATTATCAAAGACCGGCAATACAAAGCTTTGAAGGAGATAGCATACACTTTGAACTGGATGGAGAGATAACAAAAGGTCTAAGAAAGATAGCGAAAGAGACCGGAGCAACCATGTACATGGTACTGCTCTCCGGCTTTAATATATTATTGTCCAAATACAGCGGGCAGGAGGATATAGTAATAGGAAGTCCGATAGCCGGAAGACACCATGCTGATTTGGAAAATGTCATAGGCATGTTTGTGAATACTCTGGCAATGAGGAATTATCCAGAAGGCAGTAAAACAATTAAAGAGTTTATAGAAGAAGTAAAAGCAAATGCATTGAGGGCGTATGAGAATCAGAACTACCAGTTTGAAGAACTGGTGGAGAAGCTTGATATAAGGCGCGATATGAGCCGTAATCCGGTATTTGATGTAATGTTTGCAATGCAGAACATGGACATAGAGGAAATAGTAATAGAGGGAATAAGCATCAAGTCTTATGGGATGGAAAACGGTGTATCGAAGTTTGATATAACATTAACAGCAGAGGAAGCCGAAGAAAAAATAGGGTTAAGTATAGAATACTGCAGCAGGTTATTTAATAAAGAGACGATAGAGAGAATGGCAGGATATCTGAAAAATATATTAAGGGAAATAGAGTATAACATCAATAAGAGGATATGTGAAATCGAGATACTGGGGGAAGAAGAGAGACATAAGCTATTGTACGAATTTAACAATACCTATGCAGAGTACCTGAGGGATAAGACAATACATGAGCTGTTTGAGGAACAGGTAGAGAAGACGCCGGACAATATAGCAGTGGTATATGAAAACCGGCAGCTTACCTACAGGGAGTTGAATGAGAAATCAAATCAGCTCGCGAGAGCGCTGAGGGAAAAGGGAGTAGTGCCAGACAGCATAGTAGGCATTATGATAGAAAGATCTATTGAGATGATAGTGGGGATCATGGGGATATTGAAAGCAGGAGGTGCATACCTGCCGATAGATCCTGAATATCCGAAGGACAGGATAGGATATATGCTGGAAGACAGCATGGCATATATTCTAATTACCAGGAAACTATATATTGGCAATATAGCAGATACTATTTCAACTATTATTGATATTGAAGATATTTCAGTAATATCTGGAATGGCTGAACAGAATATAAATGCTAAGTATGATAAAAACAGGAAAATGTATTTAATATATACATCCGGTTCTACCGGCAACCCTAAAGGGGCAGCAGTCAGGGCGGACTCATTTATGAATCTTACTAATTGGTTTACAAGAGAATTTAATATAAGCGAAAGCGATAATGTATTACTTATAGCTCCGGTAGGATTTGATTTAGCACAGAAAAACCTATATGCTGCTCTGGTTAAAGGGGGAAGGCTGTGCATACTTCCAGAGAGAACTTATAACTACACGAGTGTATTAAAAATAATACATAAAGAAAGGATAACAATAATAAACTGCACTCCTAGCGCATTTCAGCTAATAATAGATGCAGCAACCGATTGTCACGAATTAGAGTACTTAAGATGGGTGTTTCTAGGTGGGGAACCAATAAACACAGCTAATTTAGTTAAATGGGTAAAGTCACAATACTATAAAGCAGAAATAGTGAATACATATGGCCCTACAGAGTGCACAGATATAGCAACATATTATAAAATAAGCAAACAAGAAATTGAAAATATGGTTGTGATACCAATTGGCAAACCGATAGATAATGTTAAATTGTATATAGTCGACAAAAATAACAACCTATTACCGATAGGACATCAGGGTGAGTTGTGCATTGGAGGCGTTAGCCTAGGCACGGGGTATTTGAATAGGCCGGAACTGACAGTAGAGAAGTTTGTAGAGAACCCGTTTGAGCCGGGAAAGAGGATGTACAAGACAGGAGATCTTACAAGGTGGCTTCCTGACGGAAACATAGAGTTCCTGGGACGTATAGACCACCAGGTAAAAATAAGGGGTTTCAGGATAGAGCTAGGAGAGGTAGAGAGCCAATTATTGAAACATGAAGCAGTAAAGGAAGCGGTAGTAGCAGCAAAAGGGGATCAAGGCGGTAACAAGTATTTATGTGCTTATATAACAGCAGAAAAAGAACTGACAATAATTGAGCTAAGAGGGTATTTACGTCAAGAATTGCCTGATTATATGGTACCGTCGTATTTTGTACAGTTGGACAAAATGCCGCTGACACCGAATGGAAAGATAGACAGAAAGGCATTACCTGAGCCGGATGGAATCATAGAAACAGGAGCGGAGTATGAAGCACCAAGAAGTGAGATGGAGGAAAAGCTGGTTAGCATATGGCAGGAAGTGCTTGGAGCAGAGAAAATAGGGATAAACGACAACTTCTTTGACCTAGGCGGACATTCGCTAAAGGCGACAAGCATGGTGTCAAAGATACATAAGGAACTGAATGTAGAAGTGCCGTTAAGAGAAGTATTTAAAACGCCGACAATAAAAGGGTTGTCGGAATACATGAAAGGGCATGGAGAAAACATATATGCAGCAATAGAGCCGGTGGAAGAAAAAGAGCATTATGGATTATCATCGGCGCAGAAGAGGCTGTATACACTGCAGCAGTTAGACCTGAAAAGTACCGGATACAACATATCAGGAGTACGGGAAATACAAGGTAAACTGGATGTGGGAAGACTTGAGGCAGCATTTGAAAAGCTGATTGAGAGACATGAAGCTTTAAGGACAAGCTTTGAACTTATGGGAGAAGAGATAGTACAGAAGATACATAAAGAAGCAGAATTTGAGATAGAGTATAAGGAAGCAAGAGAAGAAGATATACAAGAAATAGCAAGAAGCTTTATACGAGCGTTTGACTTAAGCAAAGCGCCGCTTCTGAGGGTGGGACTAATTAAACTGTACCCGGAGAAACATATACTTATGTTTGATATGCACCATATCATATCTGATGGAACTTCAATAGGGATACTGGTAGACGAACTTGTAAAGCTGTATGAAGGAAAGAAACTGCCGAACTTAAGGCTACAGTACAAAGACTATGCAGCATGGCAAAATAAAATGATAAACAGTGGGGTAATGAAAAATCAGGCAGAATACTGGTTGAAAGCTTTTGAAGGAGGGATACCAGCACTGAATCTGCCTATCGATTATCAAAGACCTGCAATACAAAGCTTTGAAGGAGACACAACAAACTTTGAATTGAATGAAGAGATAACAAAAGAGTTAAGAAACATAGCGAAAGAGACAGGGTCAACCATATATATGGTGCTTTTAGCTGGCTTTAATGTACTATTGTCCAAATACAGCGGACAGGAGGACATAGTAGTAGGGAGTCCGATAGCCGGAAGACCACATGCAGATTTGAAAAATATTATGGGAATGTTTGTAAACACATTAGCAATAAGGAACTACCCAAGCGGAGAAAAAACAGTAAGAGAGTTTATAGAAGAAGTAAAAGAGAATGCACTAAGAGCATATGAAAACCAAGACTATCAGTTCGAAGAACTGGTAGATAGATTAAATATAACAAGAGATATGAGCAGAAATCCATTATTTGATGTATTATTTGTACTACAGAACTTAGATACTAAAAAACTAAGTATAGAAAATTTGAAATTCAGAGACTATGAAACAGAAAACAAAACAGCAAAGTTTGACATTATAATAACAGCGGTAGAAGCAGGAAAAATAATTAAAATAAATATACAATACTGCACAAAGCTATTTGAAAAAGCTAGCATAGAGAGAATGAAATGTCACCTAATAAGAGTAATGAAAGAATTAACAAAGGGAGCTTGTAAACAGTTAAAGGAAATAGAGATAATTACAGAAGAAGAAAAAAAGCAAATACTTGAGGACTTTAATAGCACCTATACAGAATATCCCAAAAACAAGACTATACAGGAGTTGTTTGAAGAACAAGTAGAAAAGACACCAGACAATATAGCAGTGATATATGAAAACCAGCAGCTTACTTACAGGGAACTGAACAGGAGAGCGAACCAGCTTGCAAGGGTATTGAGGAAAAAGGGAGTAGTGCCGGACAGTATAGTAGGAATAAAGGTAGATAGATCCCTTGAGATGATAGTGGGAATTATGGGAATATTGAAAGCAGGAGGGGCATACCTACCGATAGACCCTGATTATCCTGAGGATAGAATAAAGTTTATTTTAGAAGATAGCGGAGCAAAGCTTTTAATTAGTCAAACATATCAAATTAGAGAGGTATATAAAGGTTCGGAGATAATAAATATTAATGATAAAGAGACATATGCATTGGATAGCTCGAATCTTGAAATATTAAATAGACCAACAAATCTCGCATATATTATATATACTTCTGGTTCAACAGGAAAGCCCAAAGGAGTTATGATATCAAATTATTCGGTGATTAATTTTATTAACTCGCAAAAGAAAGAATTTGGAATAGATGAGAATGAAAGAATACTGCAATTCTCAACAATTTCCTTTGATGCTTCTGTTGAGCAAATTTTTGTTAGTTTATTAAGTGGAGCAGTACTTATTCTGGTTAGTAAGCAAAGGTTGCTAGATATAACAGAATTTCAAAGCTATATAGAAGAGAAAAGAGTAACACACCTTCATGCTGTCCCGGCATTTCTAGAAAATATCAGGTGGAGAGATTCTTACAAGCTAAAGAGGGTTTTAGCTGGCGGAGATGTATGCCCAATGGAGTTAGCAAACAGGTGGAATATTCATTGTGATTTTTATAATAAATATGGTCCCACTGAAACTACAGTAACCAGCATAGAGTTGTTAGTTAAAAAAGGATTTGGAAAAGTATTAATAGGAAAGCCAATATCAAATACAAGGATATATATAACAGACAAGAATAACAAGCTCTGTCCTATAGGAGTAAGAGGAGAACTGTGTATAGCAGGAGACGGGCTAGCAATAGGATATTTAAACAGACCTGAGCTGACAGCGGAGAAGTTTGTAGAAAACCCCTTTGAACCAGGAAAAAGGATGTATAGAACAGGAGATCTGGCAAGATGGCTGTCGGACGGAAACATAGAATTTTTAGGAAGAATAGACCACCAGGTAAAGATAAGAGGATTTAGAATAGAACTGAGAGAGATAGAGAGCCGGTTATTGAAACATGAAGCAATAAAGGAAGCGGTAGTAGCAGCAAAAGAGGATCAAAGCGGTAACAAGTATATATGTGCTTATATAAAAGCAGATAAAGAACTGACAGTAAGTGAGCTAAGAGGATATATGGGTCAGGAATTGCCTGATTATATGGTACCGTCGTATTTTGTACAGTTGGACAAAATGCCGCTGACACCGAATGGAAAGATAGACAGAAAGGCGTTACCCGAGCCTAACGTAAGTATGATGGCGGGAACAGAATATGAAGCACCAAGGAACGACATAGAAGAGAAGCTGGTTAAGATATGGCAGGAAGTGCTTAGGATAGAGAAAATAGGGATAAATGACAACTTCTTTGACTTAGGCGGACATTCACTAAAGGCGACAAGCATGGTGTCAAAGATACATAAGGAACTGAATGTAGAAGTGCCGTTAAGAGAAGTGTTTAAAAGACCTACAGTAAAAGAGCTGGCAGAATTCATAAAGGGACAGAAGGAAAATATATACTCAAGCATAGTGCGCGTAGAAAAAAGATCGTATTATGAGATGTCATCGGCACAGAAGAGGCTGTATACATTGCAGCAGTTCGATCTGGAAAATACCAGCTATAACATGCCTGGTATACTGGAGATGGAAGGAAAGCTGGATGCAGAGAGACTGAATAATGTATTCAAGAGGCTGATAAAAAGGCATGAAGCTTTAAGGACAAGCTTTGAGCTTATTAGAGAAGAGATAGTACAGAAGATACAAGAAGAGGCAGAACTTGAGATAGAGTATAAGGAAGCGGTAGAAGAAGAAATAGAAGAGATATTAAGAAGCTTCGTACGACCGTTTGACTTAAGTAAAGCACCGCTTCTAAGGGTGGGGCTTGTTAAATTGTACCTGGAAAAATACATACTTATGTTCGATATGCATCATATCATATCTGATGGGACTTCAATGGGGATACTGACAGACGAATTTGTAAAGCTGTATGAAGGGCAGGAACTGTCACCACTAAGGCTGCAGTACAAGGACTATGCAGCATGGCAAAACAGCATGTTAAGCAGCGAGATAATAAAGAAGCAGGAAAGATACTGGTTGAAAACTTTTAAAGAAGAGATACCAGTGCTGAGCCTTCCTACGAATTACCAAAGACCAGCAATACAAATCTTTGAAGGAGATAGAGTATACTTTGAATTAGATGAAGAGATAGCAAGAGGACTAAGGAAAACAGCAAAAGAGACCGGAGCAACTATGTACATGGTACTTTTAGCCGGCTTTAATATATTATTGTCCAAATACAGCGGGCAGGAAGACATAGCAATAGGAAGTCCGATAGCGGGAAGACCCCATGCAGACCTAGATAATATTATTGGTATGTTTGTAAACACGCTAGCGATGAGAAACTATCCAAAAGGAAGAAAAACAATTATTGAGTTCATAGAGGAAGTAAAGATAAACGCATTAAATGCGTATGAGAATCAAGATTACCAGTTTGAAGAATTAGTAGAAAGGCTGAACATAAGGCGTGATATGAGCCGTAATCCGGTATTTGATGTGATGTTTGCAATGCAGAATATGGATATGGGAGAAATGGCAATAGAGGGGATAAGCATCAAGCCCTATAGGATGGAAAACCATGTATCGAAGTTTGACATAACAATAGAGGTTGTAGAGAAAGGGGAAAAGCTAGGTATAACGATAGAGTACTATAGCAGGTTGTTCAACAAAGATACAATAGAAAGAATGGCAGGACACTTTAAGAATGTGTTAAGAGATATAGCACAGAATACGGGCAAGCGGATAAGCAAAATAGACATGCTTGGGGAGGAAGAGAAACATAGACTGCTATATGAATTTAACGATACTTATGCAGAATATCCAAGGGGCAAGACTATTCATGAGTTGTTTGAAGATCAGGTAGAAAAGAAGCCAGATAATATAGCGGTAGTGTATGAGGACAAACAGCTTACGTACAGAGAGTTGAATGAGAAAGCCAACCAGCTTGCAAGGATATTGAGGGAAAATGGAATAGTACCTGATAGCATAGTAGGTATCATGGTAGAGCGGTCTCTTGAGATGATAGTGGGTATTATGGGGATATTGAAAGCAGGAGGAGCATATTTGCCGATAGACCCTGAATATCCTACTGAAAGAATAAGATATATGCTAGAGGACAGTGGGACAGGGATATTATTAACTCAAAAGCAGTTAATTGGCAAGGCTATCTTTGATGGAGAAGTAATAGAGTTGGATGATGAGTTGTTGTATGCAGGGGACAGCAGTAATTTGGTGGTTGTTAACCGTACAGATAACTTGGCATATGTTATATATACCTCCGGCTCAACAGGTAAACCAAAAGGGGTCATGCTGGAGCATAGGTCGATAAACAATTTCATACACGGCATTGGCAAGAAAATAGAATTCAAGAAAGGTAAGACAATACTAGCACTGACTACGATAGCCTTTGATATATTTGTGTTGGAAACATTGGTGCCATTAAGCTACGGATTGAAAATCGTAGTAGCGAATGAAAATCAGCAGAAGGATCCTGGACTTTTGAATCGTATAATCGTGGAACAGGGCATAGACATGCTTCAGATGACATCTTCAAGACTACAGTTACTTTTGGCAGCGGATAGTAATATGGTGTGCTTCCAAAGGGTAAAGGAAATTATGGTTGGAGGTGAAGCTTTTCAAAAAGCCTTGCTACAAAAGCTGCAAAAGTCTGAAAATATAAAAATATATAATCTATATGGACCAACGGAAGCCACCGTATGGTCTGCGGTCAGAGAACTGAGCAAGGAAGCTGAAGTAAACATAGGAAGGCCTATAGCAAACACTCAAATATATATAATAGATGAACAGAATTCATTACAGCCAATAGGAGTAGCCGGAGAGCTGTGCATAGGGGGTGATGGGCTTGCAAGAGGTTATTTGAATAGGCTGGAGCTGACCTCGGAGAAGTTTGTGGAAAATCCATTTGTATCTGGGGCAAGGATGTACAAAACAGGAGATTTGGCAAAATGGTTGCCAGATGGGAATATAGAATTCTTGGGAAGAATAGACCAGCAGGTAAAGATAAGGGGCTTCAGAATAGAACTTGGGGAGATTGAGAGCCAATTATTGAAGCAGCCGGGTATAAAAGAAGCGATAGTAGTAGCGAAAGAAGACGAAAACAGCAGCAAATATATTTGCGCATACATAGTAGGAGAAGAAGAACTTGTGCTAAGCGAACTAAGAGAACACCTTGGTAAAGAGCTGCCTGACTACATGATACCGTCATACTTTGTACAACTGGAATCGATACCACTGACACCCAACGGGAAAGTGAATAGAAAGGCGTTACCCGAGCCTAACGGAAGTATGATAGCGGGAGCAGAATATGAAGCACCTAGAAATGGCATAGAAGAAAAGCTGGTTAGCATATGGCAGGAAGTGCTTGGAGCAGATAGAATCGGCATTAACGATAATTTCTTTGAATTGGGAGGGCATTCCTTAAAAGGAATGATGATTATTAATCGGATACATGAGAAATTGAATATTAAGATTACCTTGCAGGGTTTATTTAGATTACCTACTGTTGCTGCTTTATATGAACATATAAAGAATAGTGCCGCCACTAATTACAGCAATATAAAAAAGCTTCCTGTGAAAAATTACTATGAGCTTTCATATGCACAGAAACGGTTATGGACTATTAAACAGCTGGAACCTGAAAGTGCTGCCTATAATATATCCGGAAAACTAAAATTACATGAAAAGGTAGATTTCCAAATAGTAAAAAAAGTGTTTGATACTCTTATAGACAGGCATGAAGCCTTCAGGACTTGTTTTGGCTTAGTTGGCGGCGAACCGATGCAAATAATTGAATCTGAAATTCATTTTATTATGGGAAGAATTGATTTTAGTGCACTGGATGAGGTTGATAGAGACAAAAGCAGCGAGCAGCTTTACCGTGAAGAATCTGAAAAAGTTTTTGATTTAAATACAACTCCTCTTTTCAGGGCAATACTTGTTAAACTTAAAGAATATGAATATGACCTGATATTTTCCATGCATCACATTATATCAGACGGTTGGTCCATCGAAATAATGAAAAATGAATTTTCCGCTCTTTACAATGCCTATAAGGAGAATAATGAAATAGGTTTACCTGATTTGCTGATCGGTTATAAGGATTTTGCGGCATGGCAAAATGAGCTACTTTCGGACGAAGTTCAGATTATTAATGCGAAAGAGTACTGGCAGAAGCAGTTAAGCAAAGAACTGATGCCCCTAAATTTGCCTTCAAACAGAGCATATAACAAACTGAGCAACAAAGAGAGTGCGGCTTATAGGTTTATAATCTATGAAAATACGAAAGTAAGGCTGAAAGAAATCTCAAAAGACTTTCATGTAAGCCTTTTTACAATTTTGCTTTCTGCATTCAGTTATTATTTATCTGATTTAACCGGGCAGAAAGATATACTTGTCGGTATACCAGGCTCTGGGAGGAATCATGAAGAGCTTAAGGGTGTGATCGGATATTTTGTTAATACTATCGTATTGATAAACGAAATCAATGCGGAGGAACGGTTTACAGATCTTTTAGGTAAAATAAATGAAAACATCTTAAAAGCCCTGGAATATCAGAATTATCCTTTGGAATTAGTTGCTGATACATTGAATATTGCTTATCCGCCTATTTCAGTATTTTTTAACATGTTGAATATAGAAGACAGATCCCTGATAAATATTGAAGTCAAGGAACCGCATCATATAGAAAAGGTTCAGGATGCTAAATTTGATATTGCCTGCTATATAATCGAATATGCAAACGGGATTGAAATATCCTGCAACTACATTAAGAGGTTGTTTGAGCCTGATATCATAGAAAACATGATGAAAAAATATGCAGAGGTTGTTGAACATATATCTGAGAACCCTAATTTGATATTAAAAGAATGCAGCAAAGCAGTAAGGGCAAAAAAGGAAGAAGGCTACGTAAAACCAACCTGTATAGAAATGCCTCTTCCTAAACAAAGTTATGAATCTCCCATTATCAGGATGTTTAAAGAACAGTTAAAATTGAATCCAAATAATATAGCAGTCAAGACAAAGGAGAAGGAACTAACCTACAGTATGCTTGGCAAGTATACGGGCGTAATTTGTCAGGAAATACTAAAACAATATGAAATAATAGATAACGATAATGAACATGTAATTGCATTATTATTTGAGCACAGTGCTGACATGGTTATTGCTACCATTGGCGCTCTAATATCCGGTAAGATTTATGTGCCTTTTGATATCTCTTATCCTGAAAAGCGGCTTTTATATATGTTGGAAAACTCAGAGGCACAATGTATTGTAACAAACAGTAAAAACATAGTGCTGGCACAAAAGCTGGCGAGCAATATTAGCAGGGAAATACGCATACTAAATATTGATAGCATTGATTATTCACAAAATGTCGGAGACATAAAAAACAAAGTTCTTATGCACAAAAACCAGATAGCCTACCTGCTTTATACGTCAGGCTCAACAGGTAAACCCAAGGGGGTTATCCAAACCCATGAAAATATAGCGCATTTTATTGAGGCATATATAGAAAGGTTATCTATAACAGTTTCAGATAAAATGACGTTATTTTCCGCATTCAGTCATGATGCAGCTGTTATGGATATATATGGAGGTCTGCTAAGCGGTGCTACGCTTTATCCGTTGAACATCAGGGAACAGGCAGATATGAGGGAATTTGCAGGTTGGATCGAAAACGAAGGGATAACCATATGGCATTCTGTGCCTACATTATACAGATATTTTGTCAACACGCTCACTGGAGAAGAGGAATTCTCCAAGCTAAGATTGGTTGTTCTTGGTGGTGAAAGTGTTCTGAAATATGATGTGATGAAGTTTAAGGAGATATTTAAATACACTACTTTAGTTAATCTTTATGGACAATCTGAGTCGTCATATAATTCTTCATACTTTATCAACAGGAACACAGATAATGATAGAATTATACTGGGAGAGCCAGTGAAAGAGACTAAAATACTAGTAGTGGATGAGGATGGAGAAGAATTAGGATCTTTAAGTACAGGAGAGATAGTCATTGCAAGCAGGTATGTGGCTTTAGGTTATTGGAAGAACCACAAAAAAACATCCGAAGTTTTTGATTTCAGTTCTAAATACGGCAGAATATATCGAACAGGAGACTTGGGGCGCATTTTAAGGGACGATTGCATAGAATTTATGGGAAGAAAAGACTCCCAGATAAAAATCCGAGGCTATAGGGTTGAATTGGAAGAAATAGAAAGCCTGCTTTTAAAACATAAGAATGTAAAAGAAGCCGCAGTTACATTGAAAGAATTAGAAAATGATGAGAAATATATTTGTGCATATTTTGCTGCTGACCATAAAGTAGAAAGTAGTGAATTAAGAGATTATCTCTCTGAGGAACTTCCGGAATATATGATACCGTCATACTTCATTCGAGTGGATAAAATGCCATTGACGATCAGTGGAAAAATAGATAGGAAAGTATTACCTGAACCCAGTGAAATCATATCATCAAATACTGACTATGAAGCACCTGGCAATGAAGTAGAAGAGAAGTTGCTATTTATCTGGCAGGAAATATTGAAGGCGGATAAGATAGGAATAAACGACGACTTCTTGGAATTAGGGGGCAATTCATTAAAGGCTATCAGTATGGCAGCAAGAATACAAAAAGAGTTTATGATTGAAATTCCTTTAAGGGTAATTATCAAGGATTCTACAATCAAACGATTAGGCAGATATATAGAAGAAGCCTCATGTATTAACAAATGCGACATAAAATCGTTTAGCAATAAAAAATACTATCCTGCCACTTGGAACCAGAAAAGAATGTATATATTACACCAGATGGAGAGTTCGGAAACTATATATTATAATTATCCTGTCATAATTAATATCAAAGGAATTTTGAAAACTGACAAACTTGTAAGAGTTCTTAAAGAACTGATAACAAAATATGAAACGATTACAGCTTCGTTTAGGTTGATAGATGAAGAGGTAGTTCAATTAATAAATGAAGATATCGAGTTGAATATTAGTTATATGGAAATTGAGGAAAGTATGCAGGGAGAGCTAATAAAAAGATTTATCAAGCCCTTTGATTTATCTTGCGCACCACTTTTTAGGGTAGGTTTGATAAAAATCGCAGAAGACCGGTATACTTTGATAATTGACATGCACAAAATAATATCCAGTATCATGACAACAGATGATTTAAATAATAAAGAGCAAAAAATGTGGATAGATGAATTCATAAGTTTGATACAAGATGAATATATAACAGAATTTGAAATACAAGACTATAAGCATTGAAGCAATCTGAACTATATAATGAATGATTATATTTCTCTTTCTTTTGATAGAAGTAAGTTTTTGTTTCTCATTACGATTAAGTTCATGTACAAATATTGATACAAAGACTAAGAGTAAGAAAGTGAGTATGTATGGAAATTAGTGAAGAGGGTACCTGTGCAGCAGTTTTTAAGTCTATTAGTTCAGAAACATTACTCAATGAAATGGAATCATTTTTAAAAACTGAAATGTATGAGGTAATTCTGTGTTTTTGCTTGTGCAATATAATGTCTGATGTAGTTATACAAGATGAGACCACTAAAATAGTTGGATTTTTAGAAAAAAGTGGGGTTATAGTAGTTGATTATAAGGTAAAGCATGTATTTCCAAACAAGAAAGAGTTATATTTGTGTAATATAAGCAGTGGGTTTAGCACATGGCGTTATAATAAAGAAATACTTAGTTTAGGTCCATATATTTGTCTCTTGGTTACGTTTTTTAATGAAGTATCAGGTTTTTTTGAATTTTCTAGAAGCATAAAAGGATTTTATGGCTCAAGGGTATCAGATGAGAATTTAGATAGAAAGAGGTCAATTGCTTTAAACACATTGCTTAACTTAATATATTCCTCTGACGAACTAATGTCTGCTCTTATGGATGCAAAGATTTTATTTGACAAGTATCATACAAAAAATAGTATAGATAAAATTAAGAGAACTATAAATAAAAGCATTGAATCAGACACAAATTATCTGCCCCAAATATTAAAGGAGCTTGATTTAGCACTGAATCAAACCAGGGTGCTATCTTTTTACGAAGATATATATAACTTGAAAGAATTAGCGATTAACAGGATAGAATTTATAAATAATGTTCTACTAGGGAAAAATTCAAATTTAATTGAACTATGCATAAGAGAGGTTAGATTATTATATTCGCATATGATAAAGGCCATAGCTGAATGCAACAATGATAAAGACCTGTATATGATAGAGATAGATAAGCTAAAAAAACGTGAGACGGAGATATACCAGGATTTTTTATGTTTTTCTTGGAAAATTGACGAAAAAATTAATACGCAGGTTGGTCTGGATGAATTTGAGAAACTTAAAAATGTCTATGAACTGTATCATGCCAGGCTATTGATTCATGTATTAAGTATTTTTACTCACAATCAGGTTAATAGAGAAACGGACTTTAAAGTTGCGTGGAATGTTATGGAAGCCAATAATATTGTAGTAACGCCACTGCAAAAGCTATTATTATATTCAAACATTTATTCTGGTTAGTGATTACTACAAAGCTTTTTACAAAATATCCTAACTGAATGGCTAAACTGTAAATGCTAATATTTAAGATATAATCTTCAAATACTGGAGGGCATAAGCAATCATAAAGCTAATTTAGGCATTATAATACCACACTCTTTAGACCCTGATATCGAATGTATCAATAAAAAATTAATTTATGTAAGCAGCAATTGTCCGGGTTTGTTTAACGGTTTGAAAGAAGTAATTCAAATGATAGTAGAGTAGAGGTCATAATACGATGATTTTTGTTTTGAAAGGAGATTAATCTTGCCTCAATAAATATAATGACTATTTATCTATAAGACTAAAATTGTTTGGACTGATTATGATGAGCGAAGAGAATTTTGTGAGGAATGGGCGACTTAGAAGACAACCCCCAAAAATTGAGTTAATAATTTGGGGAGTTGTCTTTTAATATTTATATTTAATAATTGGAGGTGAGTATTATGGCGGAAGAAAATAAAAAAAGGTTCCCGTTATGGATATACCCTGAAACACAGCAAAAGGTAAAAGAGTTATATAAAAAGGACAACTGCAAAAGCCAGAGCGAGTTTATTGAGAAGGCAATCCTATTTTACTGCGGCTATGTTTCATCAAACGACAGTGTCAGGTTTTTGCCGACAGCAATTACATCTGCGCTGGCGGGTATTGTTGAGAATTCTGAGAACCGTATGGCACGGCTGCTTTTTAAGCTGGCGGTAGAGATGTCTATGATGATGAACATACTGGCATCTAATGCGGAGATAGATGAAACCCTTCTGCAAAAGCTGCGGGGCAAATGCATCAATGACGTGAAAAGGACAACCGGCACTGTCACTTTTGAAGAAGCAGTGAAATATCAAAAGCGAATATAAGGATGACAGACTATGCCAAGAATTATATTTAAATGCCGATATTTAAAAAACGCACCCAAAGCGCATCTGTCCAATCTTGTGGAATATGTAGCTACCCGTGAGGGTGTTGAAAAAATCTCCGACAATTCACGTTTTCTTCCTGCAACAAAAAGTCAGAAGCAATTGATTTCAGAAATTCTAAAAAAGCTGCCCGATACCTCAGACCTGTTCGAGTATGAAGACTACCTGAAAAAGCAGACAAGAGGAAATGCATCGGAATTTATCTCCATTGCTCTCGAAAATAATCTTGATCTGATCGGCAAAAAGAAAAACTTTGTAGACTATATCGCCAACAGGCCAAGAGTTGAAAAGCTCAGTACTCACGGACTTTTTACAGATGACGGTGTACCTGTTGTGCTTTCAAGGGTCGCTGAAGAAGTGTCCAATTGCCCTGGAAATGTATGGACAAACGTTGTGTCACTCCGGCGTGAGGATGCGGCAAGGCTTGGATATGACAATGCAAAGCAGTGGCAGGATTTAATCCGGGCGCAGCGCAATATCATTGCAGAAAATATGAAGATTGCTCCGGAGAATTTAAGGTGGTATGCAGCTTTCCACAATGAGAGCCATCATCCTCATATACACCTGATTGCTTACTCCATCAATCCGAAAGAAGCTTATGTCACAAAGCAGGGAATTGAGAATATAAGGGGGAGTCTGGCACGGGAAATCTTCCGCCAAGACCTGATAGAGATATATGAGAAGCAGACGGAGCACCGCAATGTTCTAATTAGACAGAGTCGTGAAACCATGCAGAATATCATATTGCAAATCCGTTCAGGAATCTGCCAAAACAAAAATATAGAGGAACTTGTAATGTACCTTGCAGAGCGTCTAAAACATACTACTGGCAAAAAGCAATACGGTTACCTGAAGGCTCCCCTCAAGGCAGTCATCGATCAGATTGTAGATGAGCTTGCAAAGGATGAGCGGGTAGATAAGTTGTACAGTAGTTGGTATGAGATGCGCAATGAGGTTTTAAGCACCTATGCTGACAAGTTGTCCCCTCCTATTCCATTGTCACAACAGAAGGAACTAAAAAGTATAAAAAATATGGTGATTGCTGAAGCGTTGAATATCGGCAGTCACCATTTTACTTTTGAGCCGGACGAAGAAACTGCATTGCTGCCAGAACTTGATGATGACAACGCAGATGCAACAGGCGATGTACTGCCGGGAGTTGAAGAACCGCTGACTATCGATGAACCGCTATCAGATATGGGTCATAGCAGTGAGAATTTTATTGCAGATTTATCAAATGAAGTCGCATCAGATGTTAATCCGCAGGAATTTAAATACCATGCAAAATGGAGCGATCGTTACAAGGATGCCCGTGAGTTTTTGTATGGTACTGACAATACGGAGCCGGATTTTGCTGAAGCCTATCATTTATTTATGGAAGAAGCAGAAATAGGAAATGCTCTGGCAATGCATGATCTTGGCCGGATGCATATGGATGGGCTTGGTGTGGAGATGGATACAGATGTTGCACAGGAGTGGTATACAAAAGCTCTAAATGCTTTTATAGAAGCAGAGTCAAGCAAGAACAGTCCTTATCTCCAGTACCGCATAGGGAAAATGTATGCTGCAGGTTTGGGTACACCGCAGGATTATCTGGAAGCGGCAGACTGGTTCCACATGGCAGTTGCCAAAAATCATAAGTATGCACAATACTCCCTTGCAGGGCTTTATTATCAAGGGTGTGGCGTGGAGCAGAGCTATGAAACAGCCTTTGATCTATACAGAAAGTCTTCAAGACAGAAAAATCCCTACGCCTCCTACGAGCTTGCAAAAATGTACCGGGATGGTATTGGTATAGAACAGGATATAGAGAAAGCCGGTGAGCACTTCAAAAAAGCGTTCATTGGCTTTTTAGCTTTGGAAGCTCAAAGCAGGGACGACAAGCTCCAGTACCGTCTCGGTCAGATGTTCTACACCGGAACAGGCACTGAGAAAGATATTGCAGCCGCCATTGTATACTTTGAAAAATCCGCAAAGCTCGGGAATGTCAATGCACAGTATATGCTCGGTAAAATCTATCTTCAAGCAGACAGTGAACACAAAAATATAGAAAAGGCACTGCAGTGGCTAGGAAAAGCCGCAGACAACGGAAACGCTCTCGCCCAGTATGCAATGGCGAAGCTGTACCTTGCAGGAGATCATGTAGATAAGGATATAGAAAAAGCTGTGGAGCTGTTTACAAAATCAGCAGAACGGAGAAATCAGTATGCTGCTTATAAACTTGGCAAGCTGTACCTGTCAGGTGATGAAGTTCAAAAAGATATAGAAGCAGCTATCAAATGGCTTACTGTTTCAGCGGAACAGGGAAACCAATATGCGCAATATGCCCTTGGAAAGCTCTATCTCTTAGGGCATGATGTCAAGTATGATAAGGAAACAGCCAAACACTGGCTGTTACTGTCTGCGGCGCAGGGAAATATCTATGCGCAGTTTTTCATGAAACACATGGACTCCTTACAGAACACTTCAGTGCTCCTTGCGGCAACGAGGCTGATGCATCACCTCGGCAATATTGTCGGTGAGAAATACAGGCAGACAGGCGGCAATCCCTTGTTGCATGTTGATCGCAAGCTCCGTAAAAAGCTAATGGAGAAAAAATCAGCACAGGGTCATGCTGCTGATGATCATATACAACAAATCTACTAGACGGATGGAAAGGAGGATTGCTATGGCAGGATACATTTATTTTACAGAAGAACAAAAACAAAGAGCTAATTCGGTAGATCTTGCGGATTTCCTCCAAAGACAGGGGGAACAGCTCACACGTTCCGGTAAGGAGTGGAGATGGAAGCGCCATGACAGTGTGACTGTAAGAGGAAATCAGTGGTTCCGGCACAGTATCAAGCAGGGCGGTCTCGCTATAGACTTTGTAAAGGAATTCTATGGGCTGCCGTTTCCTGATGCGGTGAGCCTTCTGCTCGGCGGCGAACAGGGCACGGCGTTCAAACAGAGCGATAAAAACCCCGAACCGGAACGAAAAAAGTTCATATTGCCGGAGGTCAACAAGGATATGCATCGGGTTTATGCTTATCTCTTAAAACAGCGGCATATTGATCGGGATGTACTTACTCATTTCGTCAGGGAGAATAAAATCTATGAGGACAGGGAATATCATAATGCTGTCTTTGTGGGTTTTGATGATAATGGCACAGCTCGCCACGCCCATAAAAGAGGAACCTATTCCAACGCTGCAGGTTATCGCGGTAATGTGGAGGGTTCCGATCCAAAATACAGCTTCAACCACATAGGTATAAGTGATACCCTCTATGTATTTGAAGCTCCCATTGATATGTTTTCATATATCAGCCTTCATAAAAGCAGTTGGCAGCAGCACAGCTATGTAAGTCTGGACGGTGTGGCTGAACATGCCATGCTTCATTTACTGTCTGAAAATAATCATCTGGTAAATGTGATTTTATGCCTAGACCATGATCCTGCCGGAATAGAAGCAGCAGACCGTCTTGCAGAAATACTGAATGAGAAAGGATATGGCAAAGTTTCCTGCTTGCAATCTGCATATAAGGATTGGAATGAGGATATAAAAGCGCAATATGGCGTTCTGCCTATACCGGCAAAGCCTCATCCAAAGCTTGAAGCCTGCAAAAAGTTGTGCGGAAAGCTTTATAGCTTGTGCAGTCAAATTAAGTCTGCGAGAAATTCTCATGAAATGCTGAATAAATACTATGAAAAGGCAATATCCCTTATGCAGTCATTTAAACCAACTGATAGACAAAGAGTTATTTTGACGGAACAACTGCTGGGAATGATCGTATATGCACTGATTGCAGTGGCGGAGCAATATCGACAGCTTGAAAAACCAGTGAATTTTAAACAATTGTCTGACGAGCTATACAACAACTACCATCCACACCAGGATCGCGGCAATCTGAGAACAAAAGCAGAGGACATTCGCCAGAACATCCTGGCCATTAATGACAGGTGCAGCACATTTGGAATCCGCACTCTTGAAGATAAGCAAAAATTGATCGCATCCTACATGAGCCTGGCACTAAGTTGTTTCAAGGCTCAAATCTTTATATGCCTTGAAGATCAAGAGCAAAAAATCGGAGCTTCTAAAAAACAGAGTGAAGATAAAGCAGATTATTTTGAGACTGACTGCGAAGAATCCATGCAGCAATATATTTATTAATTGTAAAAACAGATTTAGTGGAAGCCATATGCGAATGGAAAACCATTGGTGTATGGCTTTCTCATTTTGAATAGAAGGAGGAACGTCAATGCAAGCATCACAGGTGGTTACTTTAGTTATAATTGCTTCTGCCATGTTTGGAGCCATTGGTTTTATCATCCTGCTGGCCAATTATTATACCTTAAACGGCATCAAATCCAGAACGGTCGGTGATGGTCAGCATGGCACCGCAAGGTTTGCAACGAAAAGTGAAATCAGAAGAACCTTTGCGCATATATCCTATGAACCGGAGAAGTGGCGAAAGGGTCAGAACCTGCCTGAAGCACAGGGACTGGTTGTGGGATGCAAAACAACTTCAGGTTCGGTCACTGCTCTTGTAGACCAGGGGGATGTGCATGCATTAATGATTGGTGCGGCGGGTGTCGGAAAAACAGCGAATTTTCTGTATCCCAATCTGGAATATGCCTGTGCATCCCGAATGAGTTTTATCACCACAGACACCAAAGGTGATCTATACAGAAATTATGGGTGCATCGCCAGGGACTGCTACGGCTATGATGTATCGGTCATTGATCTTAGAAACCCTACCCGCAGTGACGGTAACAATATGCTGCATCTTGTAAACAAATATATGGACGAATATCTTGCTAATACCGGTAGTCTTGCAGCGAAGGCCAGAGCAGAGAAGTACGCAAAGATAATTGCAAAAACCATTGTCAATTCCGGAGGGCTGGATGCAGGCTCATATGGTCAAAACGCATTTTTCTATGAAGCCGCTGAGGGCTTGATGACATCTGTCATTTTATTAATAGCAGAATACTGTCCAAAGGAGAAACGCCATATCGTATCAGTTTTTAAGCTTATACAGGATTTGCTGGCTCCTTCAGGTGTCAAAGGCAAAAACCAGTTCCAGCTATTGATTGATAAACTTTCTTCGGAACATAAGGCAAGATGGTTTGCGGGTGCGGCACTCAATACTGCAGAGCAGGCAATGCAAAGTGTCCTTTCCACAGCTCTGTCGCGGTTGAATGCATTTCTTGATTCAGAACTGGAACAGATACTCTGCTTTGATACTGCCATCGATGCGGAGCGTTTCTGCAAGAGAAAGTCAGCGATTTTTCTTGTCATGCCTGAAGAAGATAATACAAAGTACTTTCTTATTTCTCTCATTGTCCAGCAGCTTTATCGGGAGATACTGTCTGTGGCTGATGAACAGGGCGGCAAGCTCCAAAACCGTGTCATGATGTATCTTGATGAGATTGGTACAATACCCAGGATTGAAAGTGCTGAGATGATGTTCTCTGCATCACGTTCCCGGCGTGTTTCTATTGTTGCCATTATACAGAGCTTCGCACAGCTTGAAAAGAATTACGGCAAGGAGGGAGCAGCTATTATTATCGATAACTGCCAGGATACAATTTTCGGCGGGTTTGCTCCAAACTCGGAATCGGCAGAGATACTCTCCAGGAGCCTTGGCAGCAAGACCGTTATGTCCGGCTCCGTCAGCAGGGGAAAAAATGATCCGTCCCAGTCACTGCAAATGATACAGCGTCCCTTGATGAACCCTGATGAACTAAAGACCATGTCAAAAGGTAATTTCATTGTTGCCAAGACCGGAACCTGTCCCATGAAAACCACCCTTAAGCTGTTTCTTGAATGGGGGATACGTTTTGAAAAGGTTTATGAGATAGAGGAAAAATCAGCCCGCAAGGTTGCCTATGCAGACAGAAATGAGCTTGAAGAAGAAATCATTAAACGCAATTTTGCATTAGGGGAAGAAGATGAAGAACCGGAAGCAGGTACAGTATCTCCGCGAGGCGGAATGTCTCTTGCACAAGCTATAGATAAACCTCAGCAGGAATCACTGCGTACAGATTAAGGAGGTGCTTCATGGGATATTTTACATCACTTTATGCCTCTGAGCTTCCGCACCGTGCTGTTACTGTTTATATGTACCTAAGAGATCGGGCTGATGAAGACGGCAAATGTTATCCCGCGATTGGTACCATCGCCAGAGAACTGAAGCTGTCACGAAGTACCGTTAAAAGAGCCGTCGCAGACCTTGAAAAGACCGGATATCTTCGCAAGGAAAATAGATGGCGTGAAAATGGCGGCAAAAGCAGCAATATGTATTATGTGAAGCTTTAAAACTGTTTACTCTTTCACAAGGGGGATAGTCTGCCCGTTTGCTGAACTATGGTACGGTTCACAGTGAACCATGCAGCAAACTTCTCACTCTAAGAAATAATCTAACATCAGAAAAGAAACAAAAGCTACGGCAGTTAACAGAATGATGGAAGCAACCCATGTATTATAGAATACTGTAAATGCAATTTGTGTAGGAATTTGTATGAATAATGTTTACTCTATATGTCAATATATAGTATAATATACATAATAAATACATCTTAGGGAGGCGATGGTATAATTGAACTTATTTATTGACAAAGCAAGTTTGACAGAACGTGCCATAAATGAGGCGGATAGCAAGAAGTTAACGGATATGGTTGAATATGCATCACTCAACATAAAAAGGTTCGATAGTGAAAAGGACATTACCACATTGAGGCTGCTTAAAAACAGATGCACCGAAAAAGAACTTACGGTTGAAACGGTCAAAATGTGCCGTGCTGTCGGCATGTATTATTTTTACAGAAACAATATGACGTTTGCCAGGGATAGGCTGCGTCTGGCAATAAATAAGGCAGAGGAAATCAAGAGGAATGACCTGGTTGCCGCCTATAGCTCGGAGCTTGGGCTTGTATTTTTTTACGAACACCAACATATATTAGCCGAAGCAGAATACAAATATGTAGAAAAGCTGCTGTCGGATATTCCTGAATTGGATCGGCATATACTGTTTCTTCATTATTACAGGTACGGCATATTGCACAGAATTTCACATAAACATGAGTGTGCAAAGGAAGCGTTGGAGAAAGCCCTTTCTTATGCTGAGGAAAAAGTTTATGCAGGACTTACTCTGATGAATATAGGTATAAATTATGAGGTACAGTCAAATTTCAATAAGGCACTGGAGTATTATGACAAAGCACTGGATACTTTTGAAAAAAACGACCGTTTCAGTAAAAGCTTAGTATACAATAACCTGGCGGAGCTTTATAAGGCAGCAGGCGACTATAATAAGGCGCTGAAGCATATAAACAAGGCATTTGAATATCTTAATAATAAAGATGAAGCCAGGCTTTTTACTTATTTTACAACCTATACTGAAATTACAGTATTAATGGGAGAGCCGGAAAAAGCCTTAGACAAATTCATGGAGATGTTTTACCATATAGAAGATATTACCGTATATAAGAGTCTTGTTATTGAAGGTATTGATTCTCTGATAACAGGAGGTGCGAAAAATATAAAAATGCTGGAAAAGCTGGAAGCAGTGATTGAAACGCTTATTAAATACACTTCGGCAGAGAACCCTGAATATAAGCAGGAACTGGAAAGATGTCTATTGAATATACATATGTACATGCGATAGGTAAATAAACCCAATAGGAAAGGAGGGCTTTTCTTTGAAAAAAACAATAATCAGCCTGCTTCTGGCAATGACCCTTATACTGTCAATGCCGGTAAGTGTATTTGCAGTAAACGATAGTTTTCCACTCATTATTGTAAGAGATTCTGCGGAACAAGTCGTATCAAAATAAAGAGGAAGCCTCCTGCCCGGTTTAATGACTATGCAGGAGGCTTTTTTTCTCTTGCATAAGTCCTGATACTTAATGCAAGCTGAATATGTCACAATTATTCATAAGGTATTTTGTAGCAATTTTTTGAAATGGTCATATTTATGGGTAAGTATGCTGCTGTATATACAGCTATGTAGCAATTTGTCAATAGAATATTATATATTTATATGGAAATATGTTGTATAATATACATCAAAATACATATGAGGCATGAGGTGGAATCATTGGGACTCTTTATCGACGGAACCGGACTGACAGAACGTGGTATAAGTGAGGCAGATAATGAGAAGTTAACGGCTATGGTGGAATATGTGTCAAAAAATATAAAGAAATATACCGAGGAAAAGGATATTTACATATTGTGGTTGCTTAGAAACAAGTGTGTTGAAAAAGGGTTGACAGCCGGAACAATTGAAATGTACCGCACTATTGGTATGCAGTATTTTTACAGGAACAACATGAAAATTGCTTTAGAAATGCTGCAAATAGCAATAGACCTGGCAAAGGAAAACGATATGAAGGAGCCACTTGTTACCTGCTCCTCAGAGCTTGGGCTTGTATATTTTTACAAGCATGAGCATATATTAGCCGAAATAGAATACAAACGTGTAGAAAAGTTGCTGCCGGATATTCCCAAACTGGACAAGCATATACTGTTTCTTCATTATTACAGGTACGGCATATTGCACAGAATTTCACATAAACATGAGTGTGCAAAGGAAGCGTTGGAGAAAGCCCTTTCTTATGCTGAGGAAAAAGTTTAGGACTTACTCTGATGAATATAGGTATAAATTATGAGGTACAGTCAAATTTCAATAAGGCACTGGAGTATTATGACAAAGCACTGGATACTTTTGAAAAAAACGATTATTTCAGTAAAAGCTTAGTACATAATAACCTAGCGGAGCTTTATAAGGCAACAGGCGACTATAAAAAGGCACTGAAGCATATAAACAAGGCATTTGAATATCTGGATAATAAAGATTCAACCAGGCTTTTTACTTATTTTACAACCTATACGGAAATTTCAGTATTAACGGGAGAACCGGAAAAAGCCTTGGATAAATTTGGGGAGATGTTGTTACACATAGAAGATTTTGCCGTATATAAGAGTCTTGTTATTGAGGGTACTGATTCCCTGATAGCAGCAGGCGCAAGAGACGAAAAAATACTGAAAAAGCTGGAGGCTTTAATCTTAAAGGTTATTGAAGATACTTCAGCAGAGAACCATGAATATAAAAAAGAATTGGAAAGATGCCTGAGGAATATACGTAAGTACATGTAGGATACAAATAAACCCAATGGGAAAGGAGGGCTTTTCTATGAAAAAAACAGTTATCAGCCTGCTTCTGGCAATGACTCTTATACTGTCAATGTCGGTAAGCGTATTTGCTGGAGATTATAAAGACCTACTTGTTATTGTAAGAGATGCTGCGGAACAAGTCGTATCAGAATGGGGGAGAAGCCTTCTGTCCGGTTTAATACCTATATAGGAGGCTTCTTTTGTTTTATGTAAGTCATGATATTTGTTGCAGCCAAATATGTCACCACCATTCACAAGATATTTTGTCGTATTTTTATGAAATGTACATTTTTATAAGTAGGTGTGCCGCAAAAGGCAGTATATGCAATTCATGTAGCAACTTTTGTCAATAGAATAATATATATTTGTATGGTAATATGTTGTATAATATACAATAAAATACATTATAGAAAGGCTGTGTAAATATTGGAATTATTTATTAACAAAGCCGGACTGACGGAACGTGAAATAAGTGAGGCAGACAGTGAAAAACTTATAACAATGGTGGAATTTGTATCAAAAAATATAAAGAAATATACCGGAGTAAGGGACATTGATTTATTGCAGATACTTAAAAGCAGGTGTGTTAAAAAAGGGCTTAAGGTTGAGGTGGCTATAATGTACCGTGCTGTCGGTATGTATAATTTTTACAGGAACAATACGAAAACGGCCTTGGAAATGCTGCATCTGGCAGTAGAACTTGTAAAAGAATACAATAGGAAGGATTTGCTTGCTGCCTATACCTCGGAGCTTGGGCTTATATATTTTTTCGAGCATGAAAACAAGAAAGCTGAAATACAGTACGAATATGTAGAAAAGCTGCTTCCTCATATTCCTGAACTGGATAAAAATATACTTCATCTTCATTACTCTAGGTATGGCATATTACACATCAGATTATATAGATTTGAACGTGCTCAGGAAGCATTGGAGAAAGCCCTTTCATATGCCGGGGGGAAAACTGATATAGGATTTACTTTAAATGACATCGGCGTAAATTATGAGAGACATTTGAATTTTAACAAAGCTCTGGAGTACTATGATAAAGCTTTGGAGACATTTGAAGAAAGCGATTATTTTAGTAAAAGCATAGTATACAATAACCTAGCAGAGCTATATAAGACAACAGGCGACTATAACAAAGCACTGAATCATATAAACAAAGCATTTGAATATCTGGACAATAAAGATGAATCGAAGCTTTTTATTTATTTTACAACCTATACGGAAATTGAAGTATTACTGGGAGAGCCGGAAAAAGCCTTAAACAGATTTATAGAAATGTTGCTAAACGTTAAAAATATAGTAATATATAAAAGCTATATTACTGAAAATATTGAATCCCTGGTAACAATATTAGCAGACAACGAAGAAATGTTGAAAAAGCTGAGGACTGTAGTGGCAGAACTTATTGAATGTGCTCCAGAAGATAATCTTGAATATATAAAGGAGCTGGGAAAATGGCTGGATTGTATAAACCTGTACATGAAGAATACAAATATATCCAATGAGAAAGGAGGGCTATTTTTTGAAAAAGACAATAATTAGCCTGCTTTTGACAATGACATTTATACTGTCAATGTCGACAACAGTGATTGCTGGAAACGATGAGCATCCAAGGGTTATTGTAAGAGATGCTGTGGAACAGTGCATGGCAGAATAGAGAAAAACCCTCCTGTCCGGTTCAATGCCTGCACAGGAGGGTTTTTTGAAATCCCCATACTTTTTACACCCCAAGCTAATCAATTGATGAGCTTTCATTATCCTTATCCTTGTGAACACTGTACCTTTTCGTTTTTTTCTTTGAGTCAAAATATATTTCGGTTAAAACTTCAAAAAGAGCATCCTTATCCTCGTCTGACAGCTCACCTCCGATAAACAGGTCTTTTGTAGTCTCCAGATATTTTTTCGTTTCACCTTTTCCTTTTACACTGTATTCTGCTTTTTCTTCCTGCAAAAAAATTTCTTCTTTTTTCATGGTAACACTTTCGCTGTCATCGGTTAAGAAGTCTGCCGTTACATTAAGGTGAGTGGCTATTTTGTCAATTAGTCCTGCTTCACGCGGGAAACGTTCTCCGTTTTCATAATATACTAAAGCCCGCCTGGTAATTCCAAGCTGTTCGGCAAAATCCTTCTGGGAAATACCTGCTCTTTTCCGTAACAATCTGATTTTTTCTCCAAACTGCATTTGGTAGACACCTCCACTTATATTATATATATTGTTCACATTTTATGCAATTATTGAACAAAAATTTCAAAATCTTATTGACAAACTAAATGTTCACATAATATAATACAAGTGAACAAGTGAAATGTCAATATTTTTTAAAAAGAAGGCGAATGCAGATGAATACTGAAAAAATGCCATCAACTGTATTGAGAAAAAGCTTAACTCCTATGTCTATAAATAAAGAGCATATATACCACAAGGCTAAACTGCTGCTCGAAATATACAGGGATGTGGTATGGAGCATTGAAGGCAGGGCGTGTGATATTGAAGCAGAATTCTATGTCATGGGAGGCAAACGGTTAGCAGATGCATTAGATTATCTGGACGATTATGGTTCTGACATAAACAAGAAAAAACTTGAGGAGGAACTGTGTTCCATGCTGAAAAGCAAATGGCTTATTGAAATAGTAGACAAGGCTTTGCTCAAGGTTAAAAACTATCCGGATTACGGTGATACATATTTTGATATTCTTTACAAGCAGTATATCGCAAAATATAGATATGATGAAAAGAGAATAATTGAAGCATTGAACTGCGAGAGGACAACCTTTTATAAAAGGAAGAAGGAAGCAATAAATTTAATGGGCATTGCACTGTGGGGATATGCCATACCTGCTTTCAGGGAAATATGGCAAACGGAAGTTGAACTTAAAGTGAACTAAAAATGAATTAAAAACGAACAAAAAATCTATGTAAAAAGTACTGTATGCGAACTGTCAAGATGTTATGATTTTTACAATGGGCAACCGTGTATTTAAGCCTTTGATTGCGAACCGGATATGGTTTGATAACGAGGGCTTTTTATTTTTCTGAATTTTTTAGCGGCATTTGCCTTTCTTAGACGTTTATAGTCATGTAAAAATCAGATACAGGCTTAAAAAGGGTCACACGAGAAATCGTGTGGCCTTTTTTGTTGCCGGAAAGGACAGTCGCATGAAGCATTGGTTTTGCTATTACGGTCGGTATCCCTGATTTTCTCTGTTTTGTATGGTTTCACAAACAAAACGAAACGGAGGAATCAAATTGAAAGAATACAAGATAAGAGTAAAAAGTGAGACTGTAACAGTCAGTGAAGATATATACACCGTTTATTACAAAATGGAAAGACGTGAAAGGTATCTGGAAGAAATAAGTATCCGGCACAATCTTTCCTACAACCAATTGATCGAGCAGGATTATCCCGTTGAGGGAAAAATGTTTGAGCCGCAGTCTTCCGTAGAAGAAATCATAATTAAGAAAATCATGCTTGAGAAACTAATGTCAGCACTTAAAGAATTGACAGAACATGACCGGCTGATAATTTCCGAACTGTATTTTAAAGGCAAAAGTGAGCGCCAACTGGCCAAAGCAATTGGTGCTGCACAGACTACCATAAACTATCAAAAAAGCATTTTACTTAAAAAGTTAAAAGAACTTATAGAAAAGTAAAAAAATTTTCGTTCACCCCTCTCATTTTTTCGGCTTAAGAAGTGAGGGGGTGTTTTTTACACCTCATTGCTCTTTGAAAATCATCGGCACATGCCGTCCATATCCGACAGCTCAAATACGTTAACTGTTCAGCCGCAAAACGGAAAGCGACATTGGTAAGCACGCGAGGACAGCCTGCGGGCTTTTTGTCCGTAAAACTGATAGCATCAAAGGCTATGAGCGAGAAATGTTTGACCATAAAACAATCTGTGGTGGATTGCTTCGCCACGACCTGAACAGATTATAATGATACTCCTGCATAGTCGAGGTTAAGTCCCAGAGTGCAGCCCGGAGGTTCTCGAGGAGGTGAAAATCCTGTGATATCTGCTGACCGCAGATAGTTTGAGCTGTTGCCCGGTGCTTGGGAAGTAGTGTCAAATTAAGCACATCGTCTGAAACTGGTTTTCAGACTTGAAATAAAGAACAAGCGAAACAGCTTTGATCTTAGAAACTATGCGGCAGGACGGTCATGCCCTGCCGCATCCTTGTAAGATTAAACATCTGATTTATAGAAATGGAGGTATCGGAACATGGATGAAAAAAAACGTGCGTGGCTGTACTGCCGCATCGACGCGCCGGAGGATGCCCACGGCGCCCTGAAGGGACAGCAGAAGGAGCTTTCGGACTATGCGGAGCAGATGGGCTTTGAAGGTGCAGGCATTTCTGCGGATACCGGAAGCGGGCTGGATTTTGAACGCGCCGGACTTCTGGAGGTAATGAAGGCTGCCGGAGACGGGAAAATGGATGTGCTGCTGGTAAAAAGGCTTGACCGCCTTGGACAGGACGCCATGAAAACGCTAAAGCTTCTCCGGGAACTGGATCAGCTGGACATCCGACTTTACTCCCCATTGGAGGGGGAAATCCGTCCGGGATGTCAAAGTCAGACTCTTTTTATTCGGTAAAACGGGAGGTGCGGCGATATGTCAAGGACACAGGAAGCTAATGAAGTAAAATACAAGGTGGCATTAAAGTTGCTGGACATCATGCTCCGCAATGGCCTCATTTCCCCTGACGAGTACAAGAAAATAGATGATCTGAACCGTCAAACCTTCACGCCGGAATTGTCAAAGGTATATGCGTAAAAACACTAGCTATATTGAAAATAGTGTGGTAATGTGTGTTGCTGACAGGAGGTCAAACCTAAAGAAAGGAGAGAAACTATGGCAAAAAAGATAACCAAAATTGATCCTGTGAAGCAGCAAGTTACCCTGCAATTACAGCCGAAAAATCGGGTTTGTGCCTATTGCAGAGTGAGCAGCGATTCCTGTGAACAGAAAAATTCTTTTACTGCACAGGTTGAGTATTACACCGCCTTAATTGAAAATCAAGAGAACTGGCAGTTTGCCGGAATCTACGCCGATGAAGCAAAAAGCGGGACGAAGCTGCAAAAAAGAGATGACTTCTTGAGGATGATGAAGGACTGCGAGGATGGCAAGATTGATATGATCATCACGAAATCCTTGACCCGCTTCGCCAGAAACACGGTAGAAAGCATCCAGGCACTCCGGAGATTGAAGGAGTTTGGCGTCTCCGTCTATTTTGAAAAGGAGCATATCGACAGCCTGTCGGAGAAAAGCGAGCTGATGCTGACCATTTTAAGCTCTCTGGCGCAGGGTGAGTCCGAAAGTATCTCAACTAACAACAAATGGGCGGCAATAAAACGCTTTCAGGACGGTACTTTCATCCTTGGTACTCCCGCTTACGGCTATACCAAGGATGGCAATGGCGAGCTTATAATTCATGAGGATGAAGCCGCAGTAGTCCGATGCATCTTCCGTGAATACTTAAACGGCAAGGGTACATATGCAATCGCCAAGGATTTATCGGAGAAAGGAATCCCAACGATACGCTCGGCTGAGAAATGGCACGACGGAGTAATAAAGGAAATGTTGTTAAATCCAATTTACACCGGAAATCT
>Ga0209467_1000587_pt1 | contig 46724 bp, 41 predicted proteins | sample Higcelwee11metaG_FD_187175 | JGI IMG/M metagenome (GOLD analysis project Ga0209467, IMG submission 187175) | Freshwater pond sediment microbial communities from the University of Edinburgh, under environmental carbon perturbations - High... | ecosystem: Environmental > Aquatic > Freshwater >... | reverse complement strand
GGCCCTCCAGATGCTCAGCCGCGAGACCGTGGATCTGGTGCTCATGGACATCCAGATGCCCCGCTTAAACGGTCTGGACGCCACCAGGGCCATCCGGGCCGGACAGGTGCAGGGCGTCAATCCGCGCATCCCCATCGTGGCCCTGACCGCCTTCGCCATGGAAAGCGACAAGATCCGCGGCCTGGAGGCCGGGATGGACGAATACGTCACAAAGCCCTTCGAAGTCCCCATGCTCATGGAGGTCATCCAGCGGGTTTTGCAATGATCCCCGCGCGCATCACGCGTTTAGCGCCCGCCGGTTGAGCACGAAACCCGTCCCCGGAGACCGCCAAAGCCCCATCCCCGAGAGCCGCTTGAGATCCCGTCTGGCCGTCTGCTCGCTGGCCCGGCCATACAACAGGCTGTACGGCGAGTGGCGGCACAGGGACCGAATCCCCACCGGCTGTCCCGCCCCCTCAAGCAAGAGCCGCAGCAAGGCATGCTGTCTGGCCGTCACCCGGCGGGCCTGACGCAACTCCTCGTAGTGCCTCTCCAAAACCACCCGCCGCAGCGCCTCGGCCACCCGCTCTCCCGCCTGCCGCACGCCGCAGGCCACGCCGTCCAGGCAAAAGGCCACAAACGGCGTGGGATCGTCCTTGCGCCCCCCGCCATCCGTCCGCAGCGCCGGGTGGACCGGCGCCCGGGCCTCATATTCCGTGAAACGCCCCAGATAGAACTCCGCCGTAAGGCGCGAGCCAGGCCGATATCCGGCGGCATCGAGAAGCGCCGTCTCGACCAGTCTGGCCGCCGGGCCATATCCGGAGGAAAGCGGTCGCAGGGACAGGATGTGGTAATGGGCCAGGGCCGCCCGCACGGCAGGTTCTTCACCCGCCATGGCCGGGGCCTTGAACCAGTCCGCAAACGCCGCGATCAGCGGTTCGGCGCGGTCTTCCTGCGCGCCGCCATGCGCAGCGCCCCCTGCACCCGGCGCATCCCGGCGATGACCCCCGACACCTTTTCGGTCAAGACCTCCCGGGACCGCGTCCCGTAGGGCCAAAAGCCCGGCAGGCTCCATCTTTCCCCGGACCCATGCCGCTGCCCGAAGCAACAGCCCCTCCCATTCGTTTTTCCCCCATGCGTCGCCCTGGGCAAAATCACCACCTGGGGAGGGCGCGACGGACCGCAGAGCGCCGTCTCCGGGCCGCTCCATGGCGAAGGCGCTCCCGGCGAGCGCCTGCGCGGCGACGGCGCCCCGACATGCGCATTCCGCTTCGAGCGCCTGGCGCGCTCCCGGCAACACGGGAAGCTCGGCGACGGCCTCGGCAAGGGTCCGCACTGCGGCGCACCGGGAGGCCAGGACGGACCTGTCATGGGGACATCCCCAGGGGGGAATCGACGTGTCATGGGCGCCTACCTTATTTGAATTATGTATCATTTTTTGATAAATATAACTTTATGTAATAATGTAATTTTCTGAATTAAATTTTTTATCTTTGTCGTTATTTTTGTCAATAAAAATGTCAATTCATTGAGGTGATGATCCGCCGCACATGCCGCTTGGACAACCCGTATCGATACGTCAGATCATCCACGCCGACGCCCATGGCGAACATGCGGCGGATCTCCCCGTCCCGCCTGCGCCGCCTGGAGTCCACCCCCTTGGGAATGTCCAGACGGCAGCCGCCCCACTCCTCAATGATCACCTCCACAGCCGCCCAGGCGGATTCCTCCCCCAAACGCTCCGCCAGCTTGGCATGCAGCTCGATTTCCCGCATATGCTCCCCCAGGCCGCGCGACGGCCTCTTTGCGCGCAGGGGGTTCGGCCCTGCACGAGGCATACATATTCCTGAATGGAATATCTGTCAATTAATATATTCCAATTAATGCCTGGACTTTTTATTCCCTCACATGACACATAGGATTCATGCACCCCACCCCGCCCGCCTCACACGCCGAACAGGTCCCCGAAGGCTCGCTTTTCGTTAGGGCGCTCAGCGCCCTCGTGGAGATCAACGATGTGCCGCAAAGCGCCCTGGCCGAGCATGCCGGGGTCAGCCAGGGCTATGTGAGCAAGATTTTATGCGGGAAGCAGCTCCCCAAAGGGCGCCTTCGGGAGCGACTGGCGGAATATTTCAACCTGACCTATCGGCAGATGCTGGAATTGGGGCGGGAGCGGGCAGAACTGCGCGACGACGCGGAATACGCCATGCCGGCGACAGGCCTGACGCCATTTGACCGTCTCGACGCCGTTCGGGAAGAACCGACGCTGGCCGCAGGCGGGATGGGCGGCCCCTCTCCGCGCCGGGACCAGGCCCTGATCAAAAATCTGCTGCGGGAACTCCGGACCAGGGACATGCCCGAAGACGCCTACACCGAGATCCCCCTGCGCGAGGCCACGGGGTCCATGGGCGGCGGCTCCACAGAGACCGGGGCCCGGCCGCTCACCTACCTGAGCTTTCGCACGGACTGGATACGCTCCAAGGGCAATCCGAAATACATGTCCGTCATCCGAGCCTTCGGGGACAGCATGTCGCCCACCATCCCCGACGGCAGCGTGGTCCTCGTGGACGAAAGCCGTCGCCAGTTCGTCAAAAACAAAGTCTATTATATCCGCCTGCTCGGCCAGATGTACATCAAACGGCTGGCAGGCGCCGCGCCAGCCATCCTGGCGGTCTCCGACCAGGACGGAGAGGTCCTGGCCGTACGCCCAGGCGATGATTTCGAGATCATCGGGCGCTGCATCTGGACCGCCCGGGACATCGAATAACCAGGCATACCCCGCTTCCGCCGACCTTGACTTATTCCAATTTAGGAATATTATATTCCTCGCCTGCACACAAAACAGCGAGGTCCGACATGCATCGGTTCACCCTCTGGGAAAAGGGCGGGGATGGCGTCTGGCGCCCCCCTGATGGCCTACCGCTTCCTGGAAGACGCCAGGGAGGCCCTGGACGCCTGGGCCGACGAATATCTCTGCGAATGGGGCCTCCTGCCGCTTTGCGGCACAGGCTATCGCCTCACCGAGGACCATCCGCTTATGCCGCGCCTGCAGGGCGACACACTCCCCCCAGCCGCCCTGAGGGCGCAGGACCCTGGCGAAGCGCCGCCTACACGGCACATGTTCCTGCCATCCTGATGTCCCGCCTGGGACATGCTTCACGCGTCAGTGCGGCTTTCTTCACGTAACCGCCATATTCATAGGAGTTGACCATGCAACCGGATTCTGGCAAAATTTATCTCAATTCATTCTCATTCCGCATTTCGCCAGAATACCTTTCCTCACGTCCAAGACGCCAGTCTTGAAATCCTGCAGCACAGGCGCGGAGACACCCTATGAAGTGGAACAACATCAAGATTTGGGTAAAAATCACTCTGTGCGTGTCATTTTTCATTTGCATGCTCGCCGCCTCTTCTCTCCTCTCCATCAGGGGTATCGACGACATCCTGGCCGGAAGCGACGACGCAAGCGCCCTCCATGGCCTTTCAAGCAGCTTCCTGCAACGGGAAGTGGATCACCTCAAGTGGGCTCAGACCCTGAGCATGTTCGTCTACAATCCTTCCGCCACAAGTCTTACGGCCCAGATGGACCCAACAAAATGCGCCTTCGGCCAATGGTACTACAGCCAGGCGCGCCAGGACATCGAGCGCCGCATCCCCGCCCTGACCGGCCCTCTCAAGGATATCGAAGATCCCCATTCCCGACTGCACGCCACCGCCCGGCGGATCGCCGATCTGCGCGCCACAGGAGATGGCGCCGGGGCCGACGCCGTGTTCCGCTCCGACAGCATGGCGGCCCTTACGCAGGTGCAGGCCCTCCTGCAGACCATGCGCCAGACCGTGCAGGACTCGGTCACGGTCGTCGAAAAGGGAATGACCGCCGAAGGCGCCCGCATCGAATCGACCGTGACCGTTTTCGGCGCGGTCGCCCTGGTGCTGGGGGCCCTTCTGGCCGCCCTCATCACGCTGTCCATCGTCCGGCCCATCGCCGGAGGCGTGGCCCTGGCCAAGACCGTGGCCGCAGGGGACCTGACCCATCCCGCCCCAAAACCCCGGGGCGACGAGATCGGGACCTTTATCGCCAGCCTCACCAGCATCGCCGACGCCCTGCGCGGCCTGACCACGGAATACGACGCCCTGGTCAAGTCCATCGAGACCGGCGACCTGGCGAAACGGGGCGACCCGGGCCGCTTCTCGGGCAGCTTCGCAGGGCTCATCACCGGGGCCAACACCCTGGCCGACGTGTTTGTGGCCCACATCGACAACATCCCCACCCCGGTCCTGACCATGGACATGGATTTCCGGGTGCTTTTCATGAACCGCACCGGCCGGGCGCTTTTCGACGGCCGGGAGACGCGCGGACAAAACGCCTTCGACCTCCTGCGCCCGGCCGACTGCCGCACGGCGGATTGCGCCGTGGCCAAGGCCATCCGCCAGGGCCGACTGGCCCAGGGCGAAACAGAGGCCGCCCCCGGCGACCGGCGCATGGACATCCGCTATTTCGCCACGCCCATCATCACCCGGGAGGGCCGCACCACCGGCGCCCTGGAGGTGGTCATGGACCAGACCGACGTGGTGCAGGCCAGACGCCGGATGCTTGAGGTGGCGGGCGAAGCCGACAAGGTGGCCACCGAGGTCGACGCCGCCGCCCAGGAACTCTCGGCCCGGGTGGAGCAGGCCGGGCGGGGCTCCGAACTCCAGGCCATGCGCCTTGGGGAGACGGCCACGGCCATGGAGGAGATGAACGCCACCGTTCTCGAGGTGGCCAAAAACGCCTCCCAGGCCGCTGAAAGCTCCGACGCCGCACGGCAAAAAGCCAAGTCCGGAGAGGACATGGTCAGCCAACTGGCGCGGGGCATCGGCGAGGTGCGCGATCAGGCCCTGGACCTGCGCCAGAACATGAACAGCCTTGGCGAGAAGGCCCAGGGCATCGGCCGCATCATCGGGGTCATAAACGACATCGCCGACCAGACCAATCTTCTGGCCTTAAACGCCGCCATCGAGGCCGCCCGGGCCGGCGAGGCCGGCCGGGGATTCGCCGTGGTGGCCGACGAGGTCCGCAAGCTGGCGGAAAAGACCATGGTGGCCACCCGCGAGGTGGGCGAGGCCATCGAGAGCGTGCAGGCCGGGGCCAGGGAGAACGTGACCCGGGTGGACGCCTCCGTGACGGCGGTGCAGCGGGTGACGGATCTGGCCGGACAATCCGGACAGGCCCTGCGCGAGATCGTGGACCTCGTCGACGCCGCCTCGGACCAGGTGCGCTCCATCGCCACGGCCTCGGAAGAGCAATCCGCCGCCAGCGAGGAGATCAACCGGGCCGTGGACGAGATCAACCGGGTCTCGGCCGAGACCGCCCAGGGCATGCACGACTCGGTGCGCACGGTTACGGCCCTGGCCGACCAGTCCCACATCCTGGCGGACCTGATCCAGTCCCTGCGGGGCGTCCAGACCACGACCCTGCCGTCGTGAGGCCGACTGGCGGCTTGAAAAAAACCGCCGCCCCTGTCACAGTGCCGCCGCAGCGTCCGCGCCACCATGCGGCGGCCGCCAGTTTCAGGGAAAGGGATGATTGACCGTGACCACACCTGGCGCCGAAACCCCGACCACGCCCCGCCGCCCCCGGTCATCCGCCCGGCGCGCCCTTTTTATCGTACTGTACCTGCTTGGCCTGTGCCTGCTGCTTGAAATCGCCGGGCGCGTGACCTGGTTTTGCCTGGACAAGACCTGGGGGCTTCTGGTTCCCCAGGAAATCTCCCGCTTCGACGACGTAAGGGGCTGGTCCCTGGCCCCGGGGGCCAGGGCGGCCTCCAAAAGCACCGGCCAGCGCATCGAATACGCCGTGAACGCCGACGGCTTCCGGGACAGGGACATTCCCCGGCAAAAACCCGCCGGGGTCTTTCGCATCGTCATCGTGGGCGACTCCCACGCCTTCGGCTTCGGCGTCCCCCTGGACAAGCACTTCAGCAAGCTTCTGGAAGGCTATTTCACCCACGTCGAGGTGCTGAACCTGGGGGTGAGCGGCTACGGCGTGGACCAGGAACTGCTTTTTCTGCGTGATACGGGATTCGCCTACCAGCCCGATCTGGTTGTGGCCTACATCCCCCACTACGCCGACGCCCGCCATGTCCGGGACAAGGTCTGGGGCATGGGCAAGCCCCGCTTTCTGCTTGAGGATGGCCAGCTCGTCCTGACCAACAGCCCCGTGGCCAACAACTCCCTCCTCTACCGCCTGCTCATCGACGCCGATCGCTTTCTCTCCAAATGGAGCAAGGCCTACCTGCTCGTGCGCGACGCCGTGATCCATTTCTCCATCCAGCAGGACAAGGTCAAGGCCGAGACCCTGCCCGACAGCCTGTCCAAAACGGTGGACGCGGCCAAAGGGGACACCGTCCCGGCCCCGAACATGCCCGCGCCCAACGAACCCCTGCCCCAGGCGGCCACGCCCGAGGAGCAGGCGGCGGCCGAGGCCTTTCTGGCCGAGGTCAACCGCATGGGCGAGGCCATCGTCTTCGCCATGAACGACGAAGCGCTCGCCCACGGCGCGAAATTCGCCCTGGTCACCCGCATCGGCCTTCTGGCCGTGGCGGCCGTCAACCGGGGCGTACCCGCCCTGTACCTGTTCGAACCGCTGCAAAACCCCCGGCTGCGGCTGGCCGGAGACCCCACAAAACATCCCAACGAGGCCGCCAGCGGCGTCATCGCCTGGGAGATCGCCAAATTCCTCAAGGCCAACGGACTGGTCCCCGCCGCCCACATCCCGGACCCCGCCGCTGCGGACAAATGATCCGGCGCGATTTTTGCTAAAGAAACGTCAGAGGCGCATCCTCAGACCGTGGCCAGAAGCCTTCGCGGCGTAAAGGCCGTCACGCCCGACCGGGAGGCCGCGGCATAGGCCGCCGCCGCATAGGGCCGGGTGGCGCAGGGGTCGCAGGATGTCGTGGAGGCGGTCCCCGGGAGGGCGTCAAGCATCTGGCAGGAGAGCGACGCCGCCTCAAAGACCGACGCAAAGGATTCGGAGCGGGAAAAAGTCTGGAGTGCTGAGGATTGAGAGCAGGAACCGGAGTCGTCCGGGAGCAGTTCGATGTCCCGGGACCGGTAGGTGATGCCGAACTTGCCAAGGCTGATCCCGGCCTCGGTGGTCACCACGCGGGCGCGAACGGACGCCGGGGAAGCCTCCGCCCTGGAGGATTCCCGCGCATACGCCGTCAAAGGGGCGCGACCGACCGTTGAAACGGCCATGGGAGTCTCGCCTGCCGCGCCGGGTAGCTTCCCGGCCGACCTTTTTACCGGCTGCCCTGCCGACGGCCGAGCACGCCAGCCTGTGGCGCGCGGCCGCGTCTCCATCCATGGACGCGTTTCTTTATTGTGCAATACATAGTACTGCATGTGCAACGCCTTGGCAAGGCGCCCGCCTCACGCTCATGACACATTTTCCGGATTCTGGAACCGGACGCTTGCGATTTCTTTCACGGACTTCCCGGCAAAATCGTTGGACTTGGTTGACTCCCATGCGCGCGCTGGCATATTCCCCGGTGTCGGGGCCCTGACGCCCACACCTGCCCGGAGGAATCATGCCCACCACCATCCTCGCCAAACGGCGGCTCATCCCGGGAAAGACCAGCGAACTGGTCCTTGACGCCCCGCACATCGCGGCCAAGGCCAAGCCCGGCAACTTCCTGATCCTGCGCGTGGCCGACAAGGGCGAGCGCATCCCCCTGACCATCGCCGACGCCGACCCAATAAAGGGCACGGTGACCATCGTCTATCTGGTTTTGGGCAAGACCACGGCGTTGCTTGAGACCCTTGAGGCCGGGGACGCCATCCGCGACGTCTGCGGGCCGCTGGGCGCGCCCACCCACATCGAAAAAACCGGCGTCGTGGTCTGCGTGGGCGGCGGCACCGGCATCGCGGCCATGCACCACATCGCCAAAGGCCACCACCGGGCCGGAAACCACGTGGTGGCGGTGATCGGCGCCCGCACCAAGGACCTGCTCCTTTTCCATGACGAACTCTCGGCGTTTTGCCCCGAGGTCCTGGTGACCAGCGACGACGGCAGCATAGGCCGCAAGGGCCTGGTCACCGAGGTGCTGCGCGACCGGTTGGCCGCCGACGCCTCCGTGTCCGAGGTGGTGGCCGTGGGTCCGGTGCCCATGATGCGGGCCGTTGCCGAGACCACACGCCCCTTCGGGGTCAAGACCACGGTCAGCCTCAACTCCATCATGGTGGACGGCATCGGCATGTGCGGGGCCTGCCGGGTGACTGTGGGCGGCCAGATCCGCTTCGCCTGCGTGGACGGCCCGGAATTCGACGGGCATCAGGTGGATTTCGGCGAGTTGTGCGCGAGGCTTGGGGCCTTCCGCGACCAGGAACGCGTCTCCCTGGATAAATTCCACGAGTGTCGCTGCCATGACCACGAAAAAGCCTAAGCCCTCCCCCCGCACCCCAATGCCGGAGCAGCCCGCCTCGGCGCGTCGCGGCAACTTCTCCGAGGTGGCCCTGGGCTATGACCTGTCCATGGCCATGACCGAGGCCGCCCGCTGCCTGCAGTGCAAAAAACCCGCCTGCGTCAAGGGCTGTCCCGTGGAGGTCAACATCCGCGACTTCGTGGGATGTATGGCCAAGGGCGACGTGGCGGGGGCCTTTGCGGCCATCAAGGCCACCAACAGCCTGCCTGCGGTCTGCGGCCGGGTCTGCCCCCAGGAAAACCAGTGCGAGGGGGCCTGCATCCTGGGCAAAAAGGGCGAACCCGTGGCCATCGGCCGCCTGGAGCGTTTTGTGGCCGACGAGTTTGCAGCCCGCTCGGCCTGTGAGCAGATCACCGGCCAACCGGCCTGCGCCGCGCCGCGCGGCGGCCTGTCCGTGGCCTGCATCGGCTCGGGGCCGTCGAGCCTCACCGTGGCCGGATATCTGGCCGCCCAGGGGATCGCGGTCACGGTCTACGAGGCCCTGCACGAACTGGGCGGGGTTTTGATCTACGGCATCCCGGAGTTCCGGCTGCCCAAGTCCATCGTGGCCCGGGAGATTGCGGCCCTGACCGAAAGCGGCGTGACCTTCGTCACCAACTGGGTGGGCGGCAAGACCTTCACCATCCCCGAACTTTTCGAGATGGGCCACAAGGCGGTCTTTATCGGCGTGGGCGCGGGCCTGCCCCGATTCCTGGGCATCCCGGGCGAGAGCCTGATCGGCGTCTTTTCGGCCAACGAATACCTGACCAGGGTGAACCTGGGCCGGGCCTACGCCTTCCCGGACTACGACACCCCCATCTATCCCGGGAAAAAGGTGGTGGTCCTGGGCGGCGGCAACGTGGCCATGGACTCGGCCCGCACGGCGCTTCGCCTGGGCGCCGAGGAGGTCCGGCTGGTCTACCGCCGTTCCAAGGAGGAGATGCCGGCCCGGGCCGAGGAGCTGCACCACGCCCTGGAGGAAGGGGTCATCCTGGAATGCCTGTGCGGTCCCATGGCCTTTTCCGGCGACGAACGCGGCTATCTTACGGGCCTTACGGTGCAGCGCATGTGCCTGGGCGAGCCCGACGACTCCGGCCGCTGCCGCCCCTGCCCCATCGAGGGCGACACGGCGCACATTCCCTGCGACCTGGCCGTGGTGGCCGTGGGCACGGGTCCCAATCCGGTGCTCCTAAACGCCACCCCGGGCCTGGAGAAAAACCGCCGGGGCTATGTGGTCGTCAACGAAGAAACCGGCGAGACCAGCCTGCCCATGGTCTTCGCCGGGGGCGACATCGTCACCGGCGCGGCCACGGTGATCCTGGCCATGGGCGCGGGCCGCCGCGCCGCCCAGGAGATCGCCGCACGGCTTCTCGGCCACGATTGATCCGTATCCCTGCCATCGGAGGGCCGCATGTGAACAGGCCCCGCAATTGTTACAAATCACGTCGCGACACTCCCCGTCGCCCGGCGGACTTACGTCCGCCGGGCGCGTCGTCACTCATTTTCCCGATGCCTGTAACGTGTCCGTAACATCGCCTCCCTACCTTCGCCGTGCTGGTAGCTGGTGACGGGGTCTTTCAAACACGAACAATGCACTCAAGGAGATGGATTATGAAAAAACTGGCCGCTCTTCTCGCGACCTTCCTTCTGGTCGCGTCCAGCGCCTTCGCGGACACCACGGTTAAGGTCGACGGCTCCACCACGGTCCTGCCCATCATGCAGAAAATGGTCGAGGCCTACATGAAGGCCAATCCGACCGTGAAGTTCACCGTGTCCGGCGGCGGTTCCGGCAACGGCATCAAGGCCCTCATCGACAAGACCACGGACATCGCCATGGCCTCGCGCAAGATGAAGGACAAGGAGATTGATCTGGCCAAGGAAAAGGGTGTGGCCGCCAAGGAAATCGTCATCGCCATCGACGCCATCGTCCCCGTGGTCAACCCGGCCAACAAGATTTCCGCCGCCACCCTGGCCCAGCTCAAGGACCTCTACGCCGGCAAAACCACCGAGTGGAAGGCCCTGGGCGGCGAAGGCCCGGTCGTGGTCATCTCCCGCGACACCTCGTCGGGCACCTATGAGTCCTGGGAAGAGCTGGTCATGAAGGGCGAGAAGGTCTTCCCGGGCGCCCTGCTCCAGGCCTCCAGCGGCGCCGTGGTGCAGGCCGTCAGCAAGAACAAAAACGCCATCGGCTACGTGGGCGTGGGCTACCTTGACGCCTCCACCAAGGGCCTGACCGTGGACGGCGTGGTCGGCAACGAGGAGAACGCCTCCTCGGGCAAGTACCCCATCTCCCGCGACCTGTACGTCTACACCAACGGCGAGCCCGCCGGCGAGATCAAGAAGTTCGTGGACTGGGCCTTGGGCGCCGAAGGCCAGAAGCTGGTCAAGGAAGCCGGGTTCGTTCCGCTTAAGAAGAAGTAGTTTCCGCTCGATACGAGCCGTCCTGTCGGGGAGGTCCGCCTCCCCGACAGGCGGTTTCTCCGGCGCCATCCCCAAAGCCGCGCACAAGGACAAGGTGAGGCCATGGCCTTAAGCCGCAAAGACAAAGACTCCGTCATCCGCATCGCCTTCCTGGTCACCGCCCTGTCGTCCATCGTGGCCCTGGGGCTGATCATGCTCTATCTGTTCATCGAGGGCCTGCCCATCTTCGAGCATGTCTCGGTGATCGACTTTTTGTTCGGCCACCTGTGGTATCCCACCTCAGACCCGGCCGACTTCGGCATCTTCCCCCTGATCGTGGCCTCGGTGGCCGTGACCCTGGTGTCCTCGGCCCTGGCCATTCCGCTCGGGGTCATGACCGCCATCTATCTGGCCGAGATCGCCGGTCCCAGGACCCGGGGATTTTTCAAGCCGGTGGTGGAGCTTTTGGCCGCCCTGCCCTCGGTGGTCATCGGCTTTTTCGGCATGGTGGTCGTCGCCCCCTTCCTGCAGGAGACCTTTGATCTGGCCACGGGCTTAAACCTCTTCAACGCCGCCATCATGCTGGCGTTCATGTCCGTGCCGACCATCTGCAGCGTCTCCGAGGACGCCATCTATTCCGTTCCGGCCGAGCTCAAGGAGGCCTCCCTGGCGCTTGGGGCCACCCACTGGGAGACCATCGCCCGGGTCATCCTGCCCGCCTCCCTGTCCGGCATCAGCACGGCCATCATCCTGGGCATGTCCCGGGCCATCGGCGAGACCATGGTGGTGCTCATGGTGGCTGGCGGCGCGGCCATGATCCCCACATCGCTTTTTTCGCCGGTTCGGCCCATGCCGTCGAGCATCGCCGCCGAAATGGCCGAGGCCCCCTTCCGGGGCGACCACTACTACGCCCTTTTCGCCATCGGCATCGTGCTTTTCATGTTCACCCTGCTTTTCAACATCATCGCCGACCATATCTCCGAGAAGCACAAGCAGGTCGGCGCGGCCACGCTGTAGCGTTGCGACCCCTAAAAAATACCTCCGTATTTTTTAGGGATACATTTTTTCGAGCATACCCTCCTCAAGATTCAGAGGCCTGAATCTCGAGGACACGACAGCAGGGAGGCCAGACACCCATGTCCATGCCCATCGGCGCAGGCAAGAACACGCGCTACACCACCCAGAGAGTCATGTGGGGCCTTTTCGGCGCCTCCTCGATCATCAACCTCACGGCCCTTCTGATCATCTGTTCCTTCGTGCTGATAAACGGCCTTCCGGCCATCAGTTGGACCTTCCTCACCGAGGCCCCCACGGACTCCATGACCGCCGGGGGCATCTGGCCGTGCATCCTGGGCACCATTCTCTTAAGCCTGGGGACCATGGTCGTGTCTTTTCCCCTGGGCGTGGCCTCGGCCATCTACCTCAACGAATACGCCACCCCGGGCAAGACCGTGCGCATCATCCGCCTGGGCATCAGCAATCTGGCCGGGGTGCCCTCGGTGGTCTTCGGGCTTTTCGGACTGGCCTTTTTCGTGACCTTTTTCGGCATGGGCGTGAGCATCCTGGCGGGCATCCTGACCCTGGGCATCCTGGTTCTGCCGGTGATCATCGGCACGGCCGAGGAGGCCCTCAAATCCGTGCCCCAGACCTATCGCGAGGCGTCGCTCGGCCTTGGGGCCACCAAGTGGCAGACCATCCGCCTGGTGGTGCTCCCGGCGGCCATGCCGGGCATGCTCACCGGGGCCATCCTCGGCCTGTCCCGGGCCGCAGGCGAGACAGCGGCCATCATGTTCACGGCCTCGGTCTTTTTCACCCCCTATCTGCCCACCTCGGTTTTTGACAGCGTCATGGCCCTGCCCTACCATGTGTACGTCCTGGCCACGGCCGGGACCGACATCGAAAAGACCCGGCCCCTGCAGTACGGCACCTCGCTGGTGCTCATCGTCCTGGTCCTGGGCATGAACCTGGTGGCCATCCTTTTACGGGCCAGACTGCAGAAGCGTCGCTAGGATCAGCCAAAGGCCCGCGACCGACGTGACAAAGGCCCGCGTGAATAAAAACCGGCCGACAGCCCCCCCCTTACTTCGCCAAAAAAGGCGGCCCGACGCCCTCCGCGTCCGGTCGCCTTTTTTTCTTGCGCTCCCCCGGGAGCCCTTCCCAAACCTTCTGCAAAAGGAAGCGGATCGCCCATGAGTGAACCAAGCGCCAAAAAAAAGAACTACGTCTTAGACACCAACGTCCTCATCGAAAACCCCGAGTGCCTGCTCAACCTGCGAAACGGCGCCGAAAACAACATCTTCATCCCCTACCACGTGCTCATGGAGCTTGAGGGCCTGAAAAAAACCCCCAAGCTGCGGCACATCGTCTCCAAGGTGATCCAGTTGCTCATGGAGCACCGCGACAAAATCACCTTCATCAAAAACGAAAAAAGCCGCTCCCAGTTCACGGACATCGTGGACAACCATATCCTGGAGGAGATCAACTCCGGGGGCATCGACAATCCCATCCTGGTCACCAACGACCGCATCCTCCAGCTCCAGGCCGGACTTGCGGGCATCGCCAGCGAAGAGTTGCGCGACTCCAAACCCTTTGAGTCCGAGTCCCAGCGCTACACCGGCTTCGTGGAGGACGGCCAGCCGCCCGTCCCCAACTCGTTTTCCTGGCAAGGCGGCAAACCCGTGCTGCACGCCCCGGACGGGGACAAGGTCATCGGCTACTCATGCGAGGTGTGGAACATCAAGCCCCGCACCGTATATCAAAACCTGGCCCTGGAGCTGATCTGCTCCCAGCACATCGATCTGGTGTCGATCCAGAGCGAGGCCGGATACGGCAAGACCTACCTGGCCCTGGCGGCGGCGCTGTATGCGGTGCAGGAGAAAAAGCTCTACGACAAGATCTTCGTGTTAAAGCCCACCATCGAGATCGGGGCCAAGATGGGCTATCTGCCCGGGGACGTGTCGGAAAAGATGGAGCCCTACATGAAGTACATCTACGACCTGTTGGTGAAGCTGCACAAGTCCCGGGCGGCCAACAAGGTCTTTTTGAACCCAAACGACGACATCCTGCGCCTCAATCCCAAAAAATTCGAGATCCTGCCCCTGGCCTACGTGCGCGGCATGAACATCGAGAACGCCTTCGTGATCATCGACGAGGCCCAGAACCTCTCGCGCACCGAGGTCCGGGCCATCCTCACCCGCATGGGCGAGGGGGTCAAATGCCTGTGCCTGGGCGACACCTCCCAGGTGGACAATCCCTACCTGAACGAATCCAACAACGGCCTGAACTGGATCGTGCGCAAGTTCAAGGGGTTTTCCAACTACGCCCACATCGTGCTCAAGGGGGACAAGTCTCGCGGCCCCATCACCGACATGGTGCTCAAATCCCGACTCTAGCGGCGCGTCCACGAAACAAACTCTTCCGAATCGTCAAAACAACATAGCGTAATACTTACTTTTTATGTGATACATACGGCCGTATTTGTTGACTGACGCAACGCTGCGCGCGACCATATGCTTCCCGGCCCGATGAAAAACGTCTGCGGGCCGGGAAGACCGCCGTTCGGGCCTTGACCGCTTTGTGTGTTCCCGGCAAGAAGTCACAAGGCGGCGTGGGCCAGTCCTTCGCCCGACCGGGGGCGACGCCGACGGCCCGCTTGACGGGCGCGGGGAATCCCCCTATTTTTTTTACTATGCGGCACAGTACGATCCGCCGCACACAAACCGCATGAAGACACCCCAAAACCCCGCAATCGGGGACGTAGCCAGCCCGCTCCTTGAGGAACTACCCTACGCGGCCGCGCTGGTAGCACGCCAACCCGTCTTCGACAAAACCAAGCGGGTGCATGGCTACGAACTGCTTTTCCGGGGCAGCCCCGAGGCGGCCTGCGCCCTGTTCGCAGACGACTGCATGGCCACCATGCGGGTCATTGCCGACGCCTACGTCTGCCTTGGCCCGGCCATGGCCCGCGACCTCAAGATCATGATCAATTTCAGCCGTTCGGGCATTTTAAGCCAACTTCCCTACGCCCTGCCCCCGGGGCGCACGGTGATCGAATTCGGCGAGTGTTTTCTGCCCGATCAGACGCTTCTGACAGCCATCGAAAAGCTCAAAGCCGACGGATACCTGTTGTGTCTGGACGGTTTTCGGGAGACCGGCGGCTGCGAGCCGCTTCTGGCCCTGGCCGACATCATCAAGGTGGACGTGCTGGACCAGACCCCGGGCGAGGTGGCGGACATCCTGGACCTGGTGGGCAAAAACGGCCCCATCCTTCTGGCCAAGCGGGTGGAGACGGCTGGGCTTTTCGACATGGCCCGGGCCATGGGATTTTCCTGGTTCCAGGGATTTTTCTTCCAAAGGCCGGAGCTCGTCCCCGGCCGCAAGCTATCGTCTAACCAGCAGTCCCGGCTCAAGATCTTCCGACTCATCGAACGCGAGGACATGGACGTGGACAAGCTGGCCGAGATCATCCAGGCCGACGTGTCCATCAGCTACCGGCTGCTGGGCCTGCTCAACTCGGCGGCCTTCGGCCTGCCCCAGAAGGTGGACTCCATCGAGCGGGCCATCGTCATGCTCGGCTGGCAACCCCTGCGCAACTGGCTGCGGGTGGTCATCTTCACCGATCTGGCCCCCCGGGGCAAAACCCGTGAGCTGGCCTTCACCTCGGTGTTGCGCGGCCGGTTCATGGAAACGGCGGCCGAGGAGCACCATGCCCGCGTGTCAGGGCCGGGCCTGTTCCTGCTTGGGCTGTTCTCCCTGCTCGACGCCATGCTGGACATGCCCATGCGTGAGGTCGTGTCCTCCCTGCCCATCGACGAGGAGCTCAAGGAGGCCCTGTGCGGCGAACGCAACGCCAGCGCCGACTGGCTGGAGCTGGCCGGTTGCTTTGAGACGGCGGACTGGGCCCTGCTGGACATCTTCGTGGATCTGCTCGGGCTCGATCCGGCCCGGGTCGCCGCATGTTATCATGAGGCCCTCAACTGGACCAACTCCTTCTTCATGAACTCCATCTAGGCCGTACGACGCATCATGAACATCTCCGACGAACAACGGGCCAGCCTCAGCGGGATCACGGTCCTCTATGTGGAGGACGATCCCGTGGCCCTGGTCCTGGCCCGAGCCGCCATCGAGTCAGTCGTAAGAACCCTGCATGTGGCGGAAAACGGCCGGGACGGGCTCATGGCCTTTGTGCGCTTCCATCCCGATCTGGTGCTCACCGACATCCGCATGCCCAAGATGGACGGCATCGCCATGGCCACGGCCATGCGCGAGATGCGTCCCGACATACCCATCATCGTCATCACCTCGCTGGACGATCCGGATCTTTTGCGCCGGGCCATCAAAATCGGCATCGACAGCTACCTGGCCAAGCCCTTCCGGCCCGACGAGTTGCTTGGCGTGGTGGCCCGCTTTGCGGCTGCCCAGCGCCATCGGCTGGATCTGGAAAAGCAAAAACGCCTAAACGAGCTGCTCCTGGACAGCCTGCCCAACCCGGCCATGCTCATCCAGCGCAGCCAGGGCCGCATCCAGTCGGCCAACGGCTTCGCCGTCCGCCTGGGCCTTGTCCCCGGCCTCGATATGGCCGAGACCCCCTTTGCCGAGGTCTTCCGGCAGGCCGGACTCGACGCCCTGCTCGACGATTTCCATTCCGGCACGCATGTGGACTTTCCCGGGGTGGCGGCCTTCGACCGCCGCTGGGACGTCAACATCGATCCCGTCACCGATTCGCTGCTGCTTTTTTTCGCCGTGGACATCACCGAACGCCAGCGCATCAAGGAGGAATTGCTCCAGGAAAAGGCCTTCATCGCGGCCATTCTGGAGAATTCCCACGACGGCATCGCCGTCACCGATCCAGGCGGGCAGGTGAAGTTCATAAGCCCCGGCATGCAGCGTCTGTTCGGCTACGAACTGGCAGAGATGGGGACGCTTGTGAGCTGGGCCGCCGTGGTCATTACCGACGAGGCCGAACGGGCCTTGTTCCTCGATGTGTGGCGCGGCAGCCCGGACAACCACAACAGCGAACACATCTTCGCCATCCTGCACAAGACCGGGGAGCGGCGGTTCTGCCGTTTGCAGACCTCACGCATGCCCGGGGGCGACATCGTGATCAACGGCCAGGATGTCACCGGCATCAAGCTGGCCGAGGAACGCATCCGGCACATGGCCCTGCACGACGCCCTGACCGGCCTGCCCAACCGCCAGCTCCTCCAGGACCGGCTCCAGACCGCGCTGGCCGCCGGAAAGCGGCGGGACACCCTGACGGCCGTTTTGTACATCGATCTGGACCGCTTTAAGGATATCAACGACGCCCATGGCCACGACGCCGGGGACGCCGTGCTGCAAAGCACGGCGGAGCAGATCACCCGGTGCGTGCGCGAGGCGGACACCGTGGCCCGCATGGGCGGCGACGAATTCGTCATTGTCCTGCCCGACCTGACCCATATGGACGACGCCTCCGACGTGGCCGTGCGCATCCTCGACACCCTGTCCCAGCCGCTGGTCATAGACGGCCAAAGCCACATGCTGGGGGCCAGCATCGGCATCGGGCTGCATCCCAAAGACGGCGCCTTTCCGGACGAGATACTGCGCAAGGCCGACCGGGCCATGTACGAGACCAAAAAGGCCGGGGGCATGGGCTACCGGTTCGCCGGGGCGCCTGACTGACGCACGGCTGACCTGCGGGCGCCCGGGCGCCCCGCCCCGATCTCCCTGGCGAAGGCCATGGCCGCCGCCGCCGACTCCCCGGCCAACTGCCCCAGCCAACTGCCCCGGACAAATGAAAAACGGCCCGCAACGCCATGGCGCTGCGGGCCGTTTCGCTCATGCAAAAGGGATATCCCCCAGGGGATGCCCCTTACTTCTTGCCGCTGTGGCGCGGGGTCCCGTCCAGACCGAAGTCGTTGGGCGGCACCACGTCGTTGATGTTCAAGGCCCGGGCCTTGTCCAGATTCTTTTTGGCGTTGGCGTCGTCGCCCAGACGCATGTAGGCGATGCCCCGGTTGTAGTAGGCGTAGCTCAAATAATCCACGCACAGGTCGCCCTTGGTGATGGCCTCGCCCAAGATGGCGGCGGCTTCCTTATTCTTCCCGGCGTACAGGGCGTCGCTGCCCTTGAAATACAGCTCCATGCCCGTGCGGTCGGAGCACTTCCACCACTTCTTGACGGCGGGGCCCTGGGGGGCCTTGGCCGTGCCCATGACCAGGTATTCGGCCTTCTCCACCTTGCCGTCCTTGTTCACGTCGATGATGCCGAAAATCTCCAGGGACAGCTTGGAGTTGAAAACCTTCATCTCCTCAAAGACGATGAAGCCGTCCTTGCTTGTGTCCACGTTTTCGAACGGGGGTTTTTGCCACGCATACCCCGACGCCGCCAGAGCCAGTACGAAAACAAAGGTGAGACTTCCAATGGCCTTTTTCATGTCCTCCTCCTTCGTTATTGAAATCTTCCGGTCTTGTGTCTGTACCCCATACGGGCTTGGCCCGCATCTTGTTTTATGAAAAAAAACCCGCCCTGCGAAGCCCCCCCATCCGAAATGATACAAAAAAAAGGCGGGCCGTCTCCAGCCCGCCGTGTCGCGCACGCCTGCGCCGCGATTAATTGGAACGGGGAGCATCGTCCGGGGTGAGTCTGGCCAAGGTATCTGGCCTGACGATGCGCTCGTTTTGTTCGGTCATGTAGTATTCGATAAGCGACTGCCAGAGGCGATAGCCTCCCGGCTTGAGATGCACGCCATCGGAGGTCAGCTCCCTGTTGAGCGTCCCTCCGGCGAGAAAATGACTGTGGAGGTCGACATAGATGCAGTTTTGATACTGTCCGCACATGGCCTGGAGACCCTTGTTGAATTCAATAATCTTATCGTTGCTTAAGTCTTTGCGGTTCACCACAGGCAAAACGCTCTGCACGAAAACCATGGTCTTCGGGGAATCCCGGTTGATCCGCTCCACGATCTTCCCGTAGCGGTCGAGGATGATCTTCATGTCGCCGTGAATCTCGTTGATTCCCTCCAGGATAAAGACCTTCTCCGGATGGATGTCGATGACGGATTGCAGCGAGGAGAGGATTTTCGAGGTGTTGTTGCTGACGGCGCCTTTATTTACGACGTCCTTGAAACACGCCATGTACTTCCAGCCGGCCGTCTGGCTGCTGCCGAGAAAGACCACCGTGGCCTCGGCCCGGCTGGCGAAAAACGCAAACGCGACGAGCGCCACGGCAATGATGCGGACGCGACCTTCCCTGAACATTTTTTTCGTGCCTCCCCCATGATGTCTCGCCCGGGACCAACCCCCGCCTGCCCCCGGCGAAACCGGTTTTGGCTGTACCATGCCCCCCCCGGCATTGGAAAGGGGGTCTGCACAAGATATTTTTTTACTTTATTTCAGCATGTTATATCTATGACACAGCGTACCGGGGCCGCCGCCCCGGGCCTTGGCCGGAAAATTTGACGCCCCCGCAATTCGTGGATAATTGATAAGAATTGTTGATGAAGGCAGGCAGCCTCGCCAACGTGTCCCCCGAACGCCGCCCGCCGGGCGGCCGAGACCTGCCAAAAACGGCTCTTCCACCCCCCGGAGGCATGGCGTGCCCCACAGGCTCAAGACCGAACGATCCCCCCAGACCGTGTCCCGCATCCTGGAGCTGTTCAGCTCCCTGCGGGAGCTCACCAGTCTGGACGCCATCCTGGAGCGCATCCTGTCCGAGGCCAGGTCCCTGTCCCGGGCCGAGGCCGGGACCGTTTTTTTGCGCGAGGGAGACCGCCTGGGATTTAGCTACGTGCAAAACGACCGGCTGGCGGGGACGGAAAACCTGACCGAGTCGGTCTACCAAAGCGCCACCCTGCCCATCGACGGCTCCTCCATCGCGGGATATGTGGCCCTGACCGGCCAGACCGTGCTCATTGACGACGCCTGGGCCATTCCGGACAGCGCGCCCTACCGGTTCAACACCGCGTTCGACAAAAAATCCGGCTACCGGTGCCGCTCCATCCTGGCCCTGCCGGTGGCCAACTCGCGCGGCATGATCGTGGCCGTCATGCAGCTTATAAACGCCGTGGCCCCAGGCGGCAGGCCCGTCCCCTTTTCGCCCCAGGAGGCCGACTACGTCGCCCTGTTGGCGCACCACGCCGCCGCCGCCATCGAGGCCGGGCTCATGACCCGGGAGATGGTGCTGCGCATGGTGCGCATGGCCAACCTGCGCGATCCCTCCGAGACAGGGCCGCACGCCCAGCGGGTGGGGGCCTACGCCGCCGAGATCTACCATGCCCTGGCCCGGGCCAGGGGGGTGGGCTCGGGGGTGCGTCGGCGCACCCGGGATCTTTTGTCCGTGGCGGCCATGCTGCACGACGTGGGCAAGGTGGGCGTGCCCGACGGCATCCTGCACAAACCCGGACCCCTGACCCCGGACGAACGAATCATCATGTGCCGCCACACCTGGCACGGGGCGGCCCTTTTCCGCGATCCGGCCTCGGATTTGGACGCCATGGCCGCAGACATCGCCGCCCATCATCACCAGCGCTTCGATGGCGCGGGCTACCCGGTCTGGTCCGAAACGCCGCGCCCAGGCGACGTCCCGGACCAGACCGGGCAGGCCGGGCTGGCCCCGCTGTCCGGAAAGGCCATTCCGCTGGCGGCCCGCATCGTGGCCCTGGCCGACGTCTACGACGCCCTGATCTCCCGCCGGGTCTACAAACCGGCCTGGCCGGAGGAAATGGCCCGGACCCTGATCGCGGAAGAATCCGGAGGCCACTTCGACCCCGAGGTGGTGCGGGCCTTTTTCTCCCTGGGCGAGGTGCTCCCGGCCATCCGGGAGCGATTCCCCGAGCTGTGACGGCGCCTGGCTACTTCTTCACGGCCGGTTGCGCCGCGTAATAGGCGGCCAGATCCGGCAGGTCGGCGTCCGCCGCCTTCTGCATGATGGTGACCATGGCCTTGTTCTGGCCCTGGCCCGCCTTATAGGCCTGCATCTTGGCCATAAGCTCCGCCTCGGGTTTGCCGTTTAAATCCCCCCGGCTCTTGTGGCAGGAGCAGCCCTTGGCCAGGGTTTCGCCCTTGGCCGCATCGCCGGCCTGGGCCGCAGCCCCGACCAGACACAGGGAGAGAGCCCCGGCGACGATCCATGCGCACTGTCCTTTCTTCATGATGTCTTCTCCTTTTCCGGGCCGGTATGGCGTCGCGAACGCCCGGCCCGGGCTACGTCCGGTTTTCCCAGACTGCATGACCTTACACCCGTCCCCCCCTCCCGGCAATTCGCATCCGCCCGTCATCCCCGGACCGGGCACGACTTTCCTGTTTGCATTTGGCCCTGATCCGGCTAGGATCAAAGGCGGACAGATCATATGTGTCCCGCCCATTTCCTGATAAGGACCCGCGCCCATGAGAAAGGCCCTCCTCGCCCTCGTCCTGATCGCCGCCTGCCTGCCTGCGCGGGCCTTTGCGCTGGACTACGAGCCCCAGCTCGTGGCCATCATGAACGACATCGTCAGGTATTACGACAACGACGCCCGCAAGCTCGAAGACGAGCTCATCCGCCTTCTGCCCATGCACGACCGGGACAAGACCAACCCGGAAAGCGAAAAGCTCAATTTTCTGTTTCACACCCACCAGAAGGTCACCGTCTGCCTGACCAACATCCTGGACATGCTCTATGTCTACATCAAGCTCGGCAACTATTCCGACAAGGAACTCAACGCCTACATCATCCGCAGGGCGCGCAACAATATCGTATTCCTCAATAATATGTTATACTTCCTCTCGCTTAAGAATCAGGAAGTCGAGATCAAAAGCTCCTCCGACGTACAAAAGCTCTATGAGAACTACCTGCTGCAACTGACCACCGTCCTGTACGACATCAACCGGGAACTGGCCGCCATCCCACGGGAATAAGCTCCCACGGCAGGCCGTGGGGCATGGCGTCATGGGACACGGCGACCGCTACGGACTCTCCATTCGGACCCAGCTATTAAGCGTGACCGCCCTGGTCTGCGCCGGTTTTGTGGCTGTGGCCGTTTTGACCTACTTCGCCTTCAGCCACATCCAGGACCTCACCCGCACCGCCATCCACCGGGACATGGAGGAGATGACCCGCAACGCCCGCATCGGCCGTCGGCTCTCGGAGAGCTTCGCGTCCGTGGGGCTTTTGCTTGGCTCCTCCTCCCAGGGCGAGACCTCCCTGCGCGCCCAGGGCAAGGACATCGCCGCCGCCTGTCTGGCGCTCTTACACGAAAATCCGGCCCCTGAGATACGAGACGCCATCCACGGCTTCGCCCGCACCCTGGACGTGGTCACGGAGGATCTGGTCCAGGCCGCAGACGCCCTGCGCATGACCGCCGCCGCCAGATCGCGGACGCATCTGGCCCTGGACCGGTTGGAGGGCGCCGTCACGGACATCCGGCCCGCCGACGCCCCGGGGGCGCCCACGGCGCCCCGCCCTGGACCCGCCGCCCTGGAGGGCCTGCGGGACCAACTGGCCGCCGTCGACGGCCTGCTTGGCAGCATCGACCCCCGGCGCAGCGCCGAGCAGGCCCAGGCCCTGGCCATGCTGGACGACATCATGGGCCAGATTCCGGCCCTGGCCGCCGCGTACCCGGGGGCGGCCCGCCGCGCCGAAGAGCTGGCCTCCGCCCTGTCCGGCTACAAAAACGCCGCCCAGATCCTGCGCGCCGCCCTGTCCGACCTGGCCGTGGGCATGGCCGGACTGACCCGCTCCAGGGACGGGGCCATGGCCGCCATGGCCGGACTGGACGAACGCAACATCCAGACCACCCTGGCCGTGGAGCACGAGATCGTCGAGATCATCGACTCCACCCAGAGCATGGTGTTTTTTTCCACGGCGGCCATGGTGGCCATGCTGCTTTTCATCATGGGATATTGCATCAAGCGCATCGTCAACCGTCCCCTGCAGGCCATCTTAAAGGGCATCGAATCCCTGCGCGCCGGGAGCCTGGAGACCCCGGTGCGGCTGAACCGTTCGGACGAATGGGGACGCATCGAGCAGGCCCTAAACACCCTGGCCCATGACCTGTCGAGCTCCTATTCCGCGCTTCGGGAATCGGAAAAAAACTACCGCGACATCTTCGAAAAGGCCTCGGAGGGCATCTTCCAGACCACGCCCCTGGGCCGTTTCTACAGCGCCAACCCGGCCATGGCCCGCATCCTCGACTACGCCTCCCCACGCGAACTGCTGGCCCAGGCCAGGGACATCGGCAAAGAGCTCTTCACCGCCGCCGAGGACTGGAAGGCCCTGGTGCGGGGGCTTTTGGGCACAGGCGAGATGCGCGGCTTCGAGGCCCGCATGCTGCGCAAGGACGGGGTGGTGATCTGGGTCTCCATCAACGCCCACACCATCCTGGACGCCTCCGGGGACATCCTCTACTTCGAGGGCACGGTCACCGACATCACCGCCCGCAAGCGGGCCGAACGCCGCCTGGAGGTGCTCATCCGGCATCTCAAGACCGCCGTGGTGGACCGCACCCGCAAGCTTTCCGTCAAGGCCGCCCAGTTGGAGGCGGCCAACCGCAGCCTGACCGAACTCGACCACATGAAATCGGCCTTTTTGTCCTCCGTGTCCCACGAGCTGCGCACGCCCCTGACCTCCATCCTGGGGTTTTCCAAGCTCATCCGCAAAGACTTCGAGCGCTCCTTTTTCCCAGGCCCGGACGCCGATCCGGACACGACCGCCCGGGGCAAACGCATCGTGCACAACCTGGGCATCATCGCCGGGGAGGGCGAACGCCTCACCCGGCTCATCAACGACGTCCTGGACCTAAGCCGCATCGAGTCCGGCCGCATGGTCTGGAACGACCAGACCCTGAATCCGGCCGAGGTGCTGGCCCGGACCGTGGACGCGGTGCGCGGCCAGTTCGACGGCAACCCGCTGGTGCGGCTCACCGTGTCCCTGCCCGACGACCTGCCCGCCGTGCGCATGGACCCGGACCGGCTCACCCAGGTGGCCCTGAACCTTTTGCACAACGCCGCCAAGTTCACCCCCTCCGGGGAGGTGAGCCTGACGGCCCGCCATCTGCCCGGGGAAAACGTCCTGCGGGTGCGGGTGGAGGATACGGGGGTGGGGGTCTCCCCGGAGAACCTGGAGCGCATCTTCGACAAGTTCCAGCAGGTCAAGACCGGCCCGACCCTGGAGGACAAACCCCGGGGCACGGGTCTTGGCCTGTCCATCTGCCGCCACATCGTCGGCCACTACGGCGGCCGCATCTGGGCCGAATCCACCCCGGGCAAGGGCACGCGCATCACCTTCGATCTGCCGCTCGCCCCTGCCGAGTCCGTCGCGAACGCCGTCACCCCCGGCTGACGCCCTCCGTCGCGGCGCCCCCAGGGCGGCGCGGATCGTCCGTCCCGCCTTCGGCCACGCCGCCTACTCCGCCAAGGCCCGCAGCCGCCCGGCCAGATCGGTCAACTCGCCCACGGCGTCGGCGGACCGCCCCATGCCCCGGGCGGTCTCGGCCGAGATGCGGCTGACCTCCTCCATGGCGGCGCTGACATGCTCGCTGGCCGCCGACTGCTCCTCGGCCGAGGCCGCAATGGAGCGCACCTGATCCGCCGTGGCCGCGACCAGCGACACGATGTCCGTCAGATGGCGGCCGGACTGTTCGGCCATGCGCGAACTCTCGGTGATCTCCCGGGCCGCGCCCCTGGTGGCCTCCATGTTCTCCGCAGCCCCGCGCTGGATGTCGGCCACGGCCGTCTCCACCTCCCTGGTGGCGGTCATGGTCTTTTCGGCCAGCTTTCTGACCTCGTCGGCCACCACGGCGAAGCCGCGCCCGGCCTCCCCGGCCCGGGCGGCCTCGATGGCCGCGTTTAGGGCCAAAAGGTTGGTCTGGTCGGCGATATCGCTTATGACCCCGATGATGCGGCCGATGCCCTGGGCCTTTTCCCCCAGGGCGGCCATTTTGCCCTCCAGGGACAGGATCTGTTTTTCCACGGCCGCAATGGAGACCACGGCCTTTTGCACCGCCTGGGCGCCCTCTTCGGCCTTGGCCCGGGCGCTGGCGGCGTTTTCAGCGGCCTCGGAGGCGTTTTTGGCCACCTCCAGCACGGCGGCGTTCATCTGGCTCATGGCCGTGGCCGTCTCGCCCACCCGCCTGCTTTGTTGCTCGGAGCCCTGGCGCACCTCGTCCGCCTGTCCGGCGACGCCCTCCAGGGCCTGGGCGATGCGCAGGCCAGCGGCGTTGATCTCCTCGTTCACCTGCCGGGTGCGCTCCAGGTTCCCGGCCATGGCCCGCTCGGCCCGCACCATGTCGGTCACGTCCCGGGCCACCTCCACGAAGCCCACGGTCCGGCCCGAGGCGTCGCGCATGACGCCGCTTACGGGTTTGACGCACCGGGCCGTCCCGTCCAGGCTGATCTCCACGACCCCGGACGCGGCGCCCCGGTCCTCCCCGGCGCAGGCCGAATCGTCCCCGGAGGCGCACCGGGCCGCGTCGCACAGGGCCGCCGGAAAGGCCTCGCGGCACATCAGGCCCGCCAGCCCCTCCTGGGGCCTCCCGGCCAGGGCGGCGGCCCGGGCGTTGGCCGCAATGATCCGCATCTGTTCGTCCACGGCGAAAATCGGGTCGTCCACGGCGTTGAGCATGTTCGCATAGTTGGCGTTTATCCGGGCGGCCTGATCGTTGGCGTCCAAAATGGCGTTCATGGCCCGGGCCAGACGGCCCACCTCGTCGCGGCCCTCGGCCAGACGCAGGGAGTGGTCCCCGGCCGCGATGCGCCGGGCGGCCGCTTCGGCCCGACGCAGGGGCCGGGTCACGAAGCGGCTGGCCAGAAGGGCCAGCAGGACGCCCACGGCCACGGCCGCCCCGGCGCTCATCCCGGCGGCCTCACGCAGCCGGGGGCCCATGCCCTGGTCCAGATCGGCGACATCGACGCCCACGGCCACGTACCAGTCCCAGGGTTCGAAATAGCGCACCAGGGCCTTTTTCGGGGTCTGACCGGCGACATAGTCCGCCACGCCGTTTTTCTGCTCCAAGATGGCCTGCCCGAAGGGATAGTCCTTGAGGCTTTTGCCGCGCATGTCGGCGTCGTTGCTTTGCAGGATGTCCCCGGCGGAGGTGGCGACGAAGGCGAAGCCCTTGCCCGCCACCCGGGTGGCCTCAAGGGCCGTGCGCAGCTGCATGCTCAGGATGGGGCGGCCCACGTAGACCACGGCCACGACCTTGCCCGCCGCGTCCTTTATGGGCTTGTAGGCGGTCAGATACCAGTCGCTGACCACGAAGGCCCGGCCCCGGTAGGTCTCGCCGCGCATGCAGGCCTGATAGACCGGGCTTTTGTCGTCGATGTAGGTCCCCACGGCCCGCTCCCCGTCGGCCCGACGCACGTTGGTGGAGACGCGCACCATCTTGCCGGGCGTCACCTGGAAAATGGTGGCCGTGCCGCCGACCATCTTCTGCATCTGGTCCACGATCTCGAAGTTGCCGGTGATGTCCTGGTATCCGGCGGTGAGCTTGGGCAGGTTGACCTTCTGTCTCTCCCCGGTGGTCTGGTTGACGATCTCCATGGGCACGGGCCGGGTCTGGTCCTCCTCCACCTCGCCGTGGCGGCCCAGCTCGATAAACAAAAGCTCCAGGTCGGAATTGACCTTTTCCTGGGTGATGGCGTTTTGCATCTTGATGGCGGACAACAGGTCGGCGCTCACCGTGGCCAAAAATGTCTCGCCCATCTCCGTCAGGGCGGGCATGACCCGCAACTGGTTGACGCCGCCCATGATGGCCGTGGACACAAGGGCCAGGACGATGCCGCCGAGGATGATTTTGGTGGTGAGGGTCAGGGAACGGATCATGCGAGCCTCCGGGAAAAAGTCTGGCCGGACGAAAGACGCCCGCTGCGTCGAACAACCGTGCGGAGGCAACTATCCTACAAAGAAGGGAAATCTGTCAAATCCCGTGCGGGTGATTGCACAAATTCGTAAAAGGCGGCGCAAGCGGAGAGGCTACGGCGGTCAGCGGCACTTGAGGCGGCGGGCGACATCGGCGGCGGGCGCCTCCTTGACCAGGGCCTCGCCGCCCTCGCGGCCCACAAAGGAGCGCCGGGCCTGGGCGGCCCGTTCCTGATCCGGAAAGCGGCCCACGATGACCCGGTAGCGGACATTTTTCCCGCCGCCCTCCTCCAGGACGCAGCCCGGATAGCCCTTGGCCCGGTAGCGGGCGGCCTGGGCGTAGGCGCTGTCCTTGACGGAAAAAACGCCTGCCTGGACCAGATACACCGGGCCTTTGCCGGACGCCTCGGGCGCGGCCGGGGCCTTGTCCGTCGGCTTTTCCGGGGGCTGGGCCTTTTTCGGGGCGCCGGGGGCTGCCTTGTCTGGCTTGTCTGGCTTGTCGGGGTTCTCTGGCTTCTCGGGCTTGCCGGATTTGCCGGAGGTATCGGAGGCGCCGTTTTTCCCGGACGCCTCCGGCGGCGCGGCCTTTTTTCCCGCCTCGGCCGGGACGGCGGGGGCAGGGAGCGCTTGCTCCACAGCGGTCGGGAGCGCCTGCTCCACGGCGGTCGGGAGCGGCCCGGCGACATCGGGCGCGGTCGGGACCGGGGCGGCCGCAGGCGGCGGCGCGGCGGTCTCCGGCGCGGTCGGCATGGGAGCGACAGGCGGCGGCGCGTCCTGGGGCGGGACAGGCGCGACGTTCGTCGCAGGGCTCGCCGGGGCGGCCCCTTGGACCGGTTCGGCCACAGGCGGCGCGGGCCGTTCCCCCACATAAAACTCCTTCCCGGCCAGGACGCGCCCCCCCTCGGCCAAGGTCAGCCGCCAGGGACCGGGCACGGCCTCCCAGGCGTAGACGAAGGTGGCCACGGCCTGGGCCTTTTCCCCGACCAAGGCCGGGATGAACCAGCGCAGGGCCGAGGCCTCGTCCCCTCCCGGCCGGACCAGCCCCGCCTCCAGCGTGACCGGCGCCCCGGCAGGTTTTCCCTGCACCTCAAAGACCACCCCGAAGGCCGCCCCGGCCTGGGCCGGGACATTCTCTCCGGCCTGAAGCAGCCGGTAGCGGCCATTTTTTAGCCCGGCATCCTGGGCGGGGACGGCCGTGAAGGTTCCGGACTGCACGATGGCGATCCCGGCCACCTCCGGGCTCTCGGCCGCTCCCCCCCGGCCCGGGGTCGCCGCAAGGCACAGCGCAAGGACCGCACAGGCGGCGCACAGGCGGCAGGCGGCACGCCGAAGCGGCCGCCCCGCCCCGGATATGGGGGAGAAAACGGGCGTACGGGGACGCATCAGCTCGGGGATCATGCCGGGGCGAGTTTCTTCTTGGCCAGGGCGGAGACGGATTTGGCCGCGCCGAGGTTGGGGTCCAGGGCCAGGGCCTTGTCCGCCGCGCCCAGGGCCTCCGCCCATTTTCCCAGTTTGGCCAGCACCCGGGCCAGATTGGCCAGAAGCAGGGACTGGTCGCCGACCTTTTTATGCACGTCGCGCAAATGCTTCTCGCCGATCTCGAAATCCCCCATGCCGGTCAGGGCGGTCATGAGGAAGTCGTAGGCCCGTGAATTGTCGGGATATTCCTCAATGGCCCGCTTGACGTACTCCAGAGAGGCCTTGTGGTGTCCGGCGTCCAGGAGCTTCCCGGCCACAAGCGGAAAAAGCCCTTTCTCGTCCACGAACTCCTCCACGGCGGACCGGAAATTGCGCTGGGCCTCCAGGAGGTTGTTCTCGGCCAGAAACTTGGAGCCCTTGATGACGAACTGATCGATGCGCAGCTTGCGGGCGCGCATGCCCTCCAGGGTCTCCCGCTGGATCTCGGCCTCGACCTTTTTATAGAGGGCGGCCACGTAGCCCGCCAGCTTCTGCTCCTGCCCCTTGACGTAGGGCAGGCCCTTGGGCGCGAAGGCGGCCACATGGGGCAACCGGGCCAGACTTGAGAAGACCTCGCGGAACAGGCCTTCGATGGTGGTGCGCTCCGGGCCGAAGGGCTTGACCAGGACAAAGGCCTTGAGCGCCTGCGCCAGGCATAAAAGCACCCGGAGCTCTTCATTTTTGGCATAGGCCGCCTTGGCCCGGCCCAGATCTTCCCGAATGCTCTTTCCGGAAGGGTTCATGCGCGTTTCCTTCTGTCTTGCCCGCCCCGCAGGGCGGACGGGCGGCGTGTCGCCGTCAATGGGCCACGGCCCAGGTTTCTCCCACGCCGGTGTCCACGGTCAAGGGCACGGCCAGGGAGACCACCCCGGCCATGAGCCTGCCCAGCCGATCCCCCACACGGGACGCGGCGTCGGCCGGGGCCTCCATGACCAGTTCGTCGTGCACCTGCAGGATCAGGCGTCCCCCGAGGGCGGCCAGCTCCCTGTCCGCGTCGGCGGCCAGCATGGCCATTTTGATGATGTCCGCCGCGCTGCCCTGGACCACGGTGTTGATGGCCTGGCGTCTGGCCTGGGCCTGAAGCTGCGGATTTTTCGATTCGATGTCCGGCAAAAGCCTGCGCCGACCGGCCATGGTCGTCACGAATCCCCGCAGCCGGGCCTCGTCCACGATGGACTCGTAAAAGGCGGCCAGGGTCCCCATTTTCTCGAAATAGCGGGCGATGAAGTCCTTGGCCTTGTCCATGGGGATTTTGAGCTCCCGGGACAGCTTCTGCGGCCCCATGCCGTAGAGCAGGCCGAAATTGATGGTCTTGGCCCCCCGGCGCTCCTCCGGGGTCACGTCGGCTTGGTCCTTGTCGAAGAGCAGCGCGGCGGTGCGGGCGTGGATGTCCTGGTTCTCCTCGAAGGCCTGCACCAGGGCGGGGTCCCGGGACAGGTGGGCCAGAACCCGCAGCTCGATCTGGGAATAGTCCGAGGCCGCCAGCAGGTTGCCCGGGGCGGCCCGGAAGCAGGCCCGCATGCGGCGGCCCAGGTCCCCCCGGATGGGGATGTTCTGGAGGTTGGGGTTGGAGCTGGACAGCCTGCCCGTGGCCGTGGCCGTCTGGTTGAACGTGGTGCGCAGGCGGCCGTCAGGGGACACCATGCGCGGCAGGGGCTCCAGATACGTGGAGCGCAGTTTCTCAAGCTTGCGAAATTCAAGGATCTTGTCCACCAGGGGATGGGTCCCGGCCAGCCGCTCCAGGACCTCCGAGGAGGTGGACACGGCCCCGCCCGGGGTCTTGCCCTGGCGCGCAAGCCCCAGGTCCCCGAAAAGCACCTCGGCCAGCTGCTGGCTGGAGCGCAGGTTGAAGACCCGCCCGGCCAGGGCGTGGAGCTCGCCGGTCAAGCGGGCCAGCCCCTGGCTGACCTCGTCCAAAAAGGCCGCGAACGCCCCCAGGTCGATGCCGATCCCGGCCTGCTCCATGCGCAAAAGGACCAGGGACAGGGGCTTTTCCAGATTCTCCACCAGCGGGGAGAGTCCGGCGGCGGCCAGACGCGGCCCAAGGGACGCGGCCAGGGCCATGGCCAGCCGCCCGTCCTCGCCCGGGGAGTAGGCCGCGGCGTCGAAGCCCGGATCGGTGAAGAGGCTGTCGCGCAGCCGCTCCCAGGCATAATTGCGGGCCTCGGGCTGCAACAGATAGGCCGAAAGCCCCAGGTCGAACCAGATACGCAGGGGGACGGTCCCGAAGACCGGATACGTCCCGACCAGCTCCTTGATCGAGGGCACGGCCACCCCCTGGGCCATGACCAGCCGCCCGGCCAGGGCCGCCGCCTCGGGCGAGCCGGGTTTGGCCCGCACCCGGTACTCGGCGTCCGGATAGCCCACGGCGAAACCGTCCGGCACGGGCGCAAGGCCCACGAAGCGTCCCGACGGATCGGGCAGGTCCCGGGGGGCGCTCTCGGGAAAGCTGACGGCAGGGGCGGCGGCGATCTGCGGCGCGTCGTCGCCAAGCAGGGACAACTGCCGGGGACCGGTCTCCCCGTTTTTGCCCGGGCGATCCTGGGCGGCCACGGGCGGGCCGTTCTCGGCGCGGCGCAAGGCCGCATCCACCTCCCGGGCCAGGGACCTAAACTCGAACTCCTCCAGGAAACGGACCACCTCCGCCCGGTCCGGCGGCCGCACGGCATAGGCCGCAAGGTCCGTCTCGGGCAGAAGATCCGTGCGCAGCCGGGTCAGCTCACGGTACAAAAAGGCCTCGTCCATATGGCCGTCGAGTTTTTTGCGGGCCGCCGGGGACAGCTCGTCCAGATGGTCGCGCACGTCCTCCAGGGTGGGATGGCCGTGCATGATGCCCAGCGCCGTCTTGGGGCCGACGCCGGGCACCCCCGGGATGTTGTCGCTGGCGTCGCCGGTTAGGGCCTGGAGGTCTGGCCAGGAGGCCGGGGCGATGCCGTATTCGGCCGTGAAATCGGCCAGGGTGACGGTTTTTTCGGCCTTGCCCCCCGGGTCCCACAGGGTCACGCCCGCATCCAGGCACTGGCGCAGGTCCTTGTCCGAGGCCAGGATGACCACCGGGACGCGGGCCTTGAAGCGGGCGGCCAGGGAGGCGATGTAGTCGTCGGCCTCGAAGCCGTCGCCAACGAGCAGGGGCAGCCCCAGAAGCGCGACGCCGCGCAAAAGCGGATCGATCTGGGCGGCCAGGGGTTCGGGCATGGCCACGCGGTTGGCCTTGTAGGGGGGGTACATCTCGTGGCGGAAGTTCTTGGCCTTGCCGTCGAGCAAAAACAGGGCGTGGGCCGGTTTTTTGTCGCGCAAAAACTTGAGCAGGATGCGCATGACGATAAAAAGCGCATTGGTGGGAAACCCGTCGGAGCGGGCCAGATCGCCATAGGCGTAATAGCCCCGGAACAGATAGGAGCTGCCGTCGATGAGATACAGGGACTCCCCTGCAAGGTCCGTGGCGTCCCGAAGGGCCATGCCGCATGTCTCCTTGAAAGAGGCGTTCTGGGCGCCATCGCTTCGGGCGCTTGGCATGGTTCTTACGACAGGGGACGGGGGCTGGCAACCGTACGCCCGGGCCGGGCGGGCGGGAACCGGACCGGCCCGCTTTCCGCCCATGTTTCAAACACGGCCGGATATCCGCAGCAGGCATGAGAATCCGGCCGCTTCTCCGGCGGCCTTGATTTTTACTTTTCGAAACACTACGGTGACCATCCTTGTATATGCTTAGACCCGGGCCACCCGCCGCCCGGATGTTTTCATCCCCTACGGAGAAGGATTTTGGACATGAACGCCACGACATGCAAAACGGCCGTCCTCGGCCTGTTTCTCGCCCTGGCCCTGCTGGCCGTCCCACGCCCGGGCCAGACCCAGGACGACACGACGGGCCGCGTCAAAGACCGCTATTCGCAGCAAGGCGCCCCTGCCGCTCCCGCTGGCGTCCCCTCCCAGGCCCTGGAGAAAAAGATCCAAAGCGAGCCCGTCCCGGCTTTCGTCAAGCAGGGGCAGGAATACGAAAAGGAGCTCGCCAAGGAATTTCCCGTGCCCCCCGCGCCGCAGGGTCAATTCGACATGGAGCAAAGCGTGCAACGCGGCCTGGCCGCCAACCCCCAGATGCAATCGGCCCGGGCCCAGATACTGGGCGCCGAGGAGGGCCGCCGTCAGGCCCTGGCCAACTTCGGCCCCGTCGGGACCGTGTCCTACGCCTACAAACGCACCGACGCCCGGGTCTGGAGCCCGTCGTCCCAGACCAACATCGGCGCCGCCTGGGGCAACCAGATGGCCAACACGGACGTCAACGCCCAGGACCCCATGAACCAACACCTGGGATATTGGCAGAACCTCTATACCCTGCAACTCAACGTCACCCAGCCGCTTTTCACGGGCTTCAAGCTTTTAAGCAGCTACCAGCGGGCCGCCCTGGCCAAGGAGCAGGCCGACGCCCAGCTCACCAACACCGAACTGACCCTGATCAAGTCCGTGCAGCGGGCCTTTTTGGCCCTGCTCAAGGCCCGCTCCGACGTGAAAAGCAACCAGGATTCGGTGGCCAGGCTCCAGTCCCAGTACAAGGTCACCCAGGCCTTCTACGACGTGGGCCTCAAACCCCGCCTGGACGTGTTGCAGGCCGAGGCCGAGCTGGCCACCGCCGAGCAGAATCTGCTCAAGGCCCAAAACTCGGTCCTGACCCAGACCGCCCAGCTCAACTCCCTTTTGAACCTGCCCCTCTCCCAGGACACCCCGTATGTGGGGCAATTGGCCTACGAACCCTTCACCATGACCATCGAAAAGTGCCTGGACACGGCCTACACCACCCGCCCCGACCTCTACATCGGGGTCAAAAGCGTGCAGATCGCCGAAAAAGACGCCAAGGTGGCGGCCAGCCCCCTGTATCCGCAGGTCCAGGCCCAGGCCACGTACACCCGCCAGGGCGACACGCCCAATACCGAGAACAATCGCAAGACCAGCTCCGTGACCCCCGAGGCCACCGCCGTGGGCGTGACCGCCAACTGGCAGGTGTGGGACTGGGGCTCCACCTACTTCGGCTACAGCCAGGCCCGGGACACGGTCAAAAAGCTCCAGGCCGATCTGGCCAGGCTGCGCCTGGACGTGGGCTACGAGGTCAAGACCTACCACCTGAACCTCCAGGACGCCGCCAAACGCATCTCCGTGGCCCGCACCGGCCTCGAAGCGGCCCAGGAAGGCTACCGCATGGCCGTGGCCCGCTACCAGGCCCAGGTGGGCACCAACACCGACGTGCTCGACGCCCAGTCCCGGGTCAGCTCCGCCGAGTTCAACCTGACCCAGGCCATGTCCGACTACCAAAGCGCCCTGGCCGACATCTACGTGGCCATGGGCATCAAAAACACGGCGCTCATCCCCAACTAACGCCCCCCCTGCCCGCAATAATCAAAAGGCCCGGTCCCCTTGTCGAGGACCGGGCCTTTTTCCGTCTCCCGAATCGGCCTCAATCCTTCTTCTTGCCGCGCTTGGCGCTTAGGGCCAGCCGCGTGGCGGCCGCGAAAAATCCGGCGATGATGCCGAGCGTGAACCCCCGGCGCATGTCCATGAAAAAGATGCCGCCCAACACGCCTACCGAACCGCCCACCAGAATGCCCCGCACCAGGGCCTCCATGATGACGCTTTGCTCCTTGTCCATGTGGACCTCCTTGCCCCCGGGGCTTGCCGCCCCGGACCCCGCCCGGGGGAAATCATTTCCCCCGGACCCCCTGATATCGTTGGCGTTTCCGGGGCGGCTTCGCCGCCCCGGAAACGCCAACGAAAATCAGTGTGGCCGGAGAACATGCGTTCTCCCGAGCGCGGACGCGAAGCGCGACAAAGTTTTTAGAAGGGGGGTCCGGGGGGAAACTTTTTTTCAAAAAAGTTTCCCCCCGGGGCGTTTTCCCCCCTATCGTCCGGCCGACTCCAGGCGCGTGCGGCCGCCCATATAGGGGATAAGGGCCGTCGGCAGGGTCACGGACCCGTCGGCGTTCTGGAAATTTTCCAGGATGGCGGCCATGGCCCGGCCCACGGCCAGCCCTGAGCCGTTTAGGGTATGGGCCAGCACGGTCTTTTTGGCGCCCTTGTCCTTCATGCGTATCTCGGCCCGCCGGGCCTGGAAGTCCTCCAGATTGGAGCAGGAGGAAATCTCGCGGTACTTGTCCTGGGCGGGCAGCCAGACCTCAAGGTCGTAGGTCTTGGCCGCGCCGAAGCCCAGGTCCCCGGCGCACAGGCTCACCACCCGGTAGGGCAGCTCCAGGCGTTTGAGCACGGCCTCAGCGTGGGACGTGAGCCTTTCGAGTTCGGCGTAGGAGTCCTCCGGGCGGCAGATGCGCACCAATTCCACCTTGTCGAACTGGTGCAGCCGGATCAGCCCCCGGGTGTCCTTGCCGTAGGACCCGGCCTCGGACCGAAAGCACGGGGTATAGGCGGTATAGGCCAGCGGCAGGTCCTCGGCGGCCAGGGTCTCCTCGCGGTGCAGGTTGGTCAGCGGCACCTCGGCCGTGGGGATGAGATAACGGTCCTGGCCCTCGATCTTAAACAGATCCTCGGCGAATTTGGGCAACTGCCCGGTGCCGACGAGGCTTGCCCCGTTCACCAGATAGGGCGGCGCGATCTCCAGGTAGCTGTGCTCCCCGGTGTGCATGTCGATCATAAAGGCCACCAGGGCGCGCTCCAGACGGGCCAAATCGCCGCGCAGCACGCAGAACCTGGCCCCGGACATGCGCACGGCGCGTTCGAAGTCCAGACCGGAGAGTCCGGCCCCGACATCCAGATGGTCGCGCACGGGAAAATCGAAGGTCCGGGGCTCGCCCCATGTCCGCTCCACCGGATTGTCGTTTTCGTCCCTGCCGTCCGGGGTGGTGGCGTGGGGGATGTTGGGCACGGTCAAAAGGATGTCGCGCACCTCGGCGTCCACCTGGGCCAATTCGGCGTCCAGGGCCTTGCCCTCGTCTCCGGCCCGGGACAGTCCGGCCAGGATGTCCGAGGCGTCGCGGCCTTCGCGTTTGGCCCTGGCCACCTGGGCCGAGACCGCGTTGCGCTCGGCCTTTAAGGCCTCCACCCGGGAGAGCAGCTCCCGGCGGCGGGCGTCTTTTTCCAAAAAGGCGTCCAGGCCCGGGACGGTCCCGCGCCGGGAGAGGGCCTGACGCACGGCGTCGAAATTGACGCGAACGTATTTGAGATCGAGCATGCCTGCGCTCCTTGGCGATATGGCCGCATGCCGCATGGGCCGACGGCGCTGCCCGGGTCTTACCCGCGGGGCGCGCGCGGCGTCAATGCTCGCCCCGCTATTTGTCCGCGCGGCGAAATGACAGCCCGGCGGCTTTGGGATAGGCCACAGGCAAAGGAGACGCCATATGAGCGACATCGCGATAAAGGCCCAGGCTGCAGCCCAGGCCGTGGTTCCCCGGCTGGCCGCGCTTTTAACCGAAGGCGGGCTGACCCTGGCCACGGCCGAATCCTGCACCGGCGGCCTGATCGGCCACATCCTGACCAACCAGCCCGGGTCCTCGCAGTGGTACCTGGGCGGCGTGACGGCCTACGCCAATAGCGTCAAAACCGGACTCCTGGGCGTGCCCGGCACGGTCCTGACCTCGGCCGGGGCCGTGAGCCGCGAGACGGTGCTGGCCATGGCCGAAGGGGCGCGTACGGCCACAGGGGCGACCTGCGCCGTGGCCGTGTCGGGGGTCGCCGGCCCGGGCGGCGGCACGCCGGACAAACCCGTGGGCACGGTCTGGATGGCCTTCGCAACCCCAGGCGAAACCGACGCCCAGACCTTTGTGTTCACCGGCTCGCGCGACGAGATCAAGGCCAAGACCGCAGCGGCGGCGCTTGGCAACCTGGTGGCGCGCCTGGCCCCGGCGGATTGAGCCGGAGAGGGCGCCTCCGGCGGCCAGGGGGGAAACCTTTTGAAAAAGGTTTCCCCCCTAGACCCCCCTTCGAAAACTTTGTCGCGCTTCGCGTCCGCGCTCGGGAGTGATCAGGTTCGCCGCGTCGCCTGTTCTCCGTGCGCCTTTTTGGCGGCGCGCCGCGCCGCCAAAAAGGCGCACGGAGTCAGGGGGTCCGGGGGAAATGATTTCCCCCGGGCGGGGTTCGGGGCAGCCAGCCCCGTCTCCACGCCTCCAAATCGTCACCATCGCGACACGTCATAGCAACCCGGGCGCGGCAACATCAGGCACTTTATCGGGAGTTTCCGGGAGGCCTGGAGCATGCGGACCATAGCGGTCATCAACCAGAAAGGCGGGGTGGGCAAGACCACCACGGCCCACAACCTTGGCGCGGGGCTGTCCCGCCTGGGGATGCGGGCGCTTCTGGTGGACGCCGATCCCCAGGCCCACCTGACCACGGCCATGGGCTGCGACGCGCCCGCCCAAAAGGGCGGCGGCCTGTTCGAGGCCCTGACCGGCGCGGCCGCGCCGCAGGATGTCGTTTGCGTCGGCGCGGGTCCGGACCTTGTGCCGGGGTCTCTGGCCCTGGCCGGGATCGAGTCGCGTCTGTCCGGCGCCCCCGGTCGCGAGGGCCTGTTGCGCCGGGTCCTGGAAAAGCTGCCCGGCTATGATGTCGTCGTCATCGACTGTCCGCCCAACCTGGGCCTTCTGACGGTATGCGCCCTGGGCGCGGCCACCGAGGCCCTGGCGCCCATGCAGGCCGAATTTTTGGCCATGCAGGGGCTGGCCGCCCTGCTCGACACCCTGCGCGCGGTGCGCTCCCGCATCAACCCGGACCTGGCCCTGGCGGGCATCCTGCTCACCCGCTTCGACACAAGGCGTCGACTCGGCCGGGAGGTGGCCGCGCGCCTGGACGAACATTTCCCTGGCCTGGCCTATGCCGCCCGCATCCGTGAAAATGTGGCCCTGGCCGAGGCCCCGGGGTTTGGCCAGGACATTTTTACCTACGCCCCGAACAGCCGGGGGGCTGCGGATTATGCGGCCCTGTGCGCCGAGGTGGCTAAGCGGGCCGCCCGGCCCATCCCCTGACCCCGGTTATCTCGGTTGCCGGACAACGTATTTCGCAAGGCGGTTCGATCATGACCAGACCCCTTCGGTTGGGAAAAGACCCCCTGGGCCGGTTGGAATCCACGGCCAACGACCAGCGCTTTGCCTCCGGCCCCGGCGGCAGCGCCCTGGACCGCATCCTGGCCGCCCCCGGGGACTCGCCCCCGGCCCCCGGGGCGCAACGTCCGCTTCCGGCCGAATCGGCCGGGCGCGAATCGGACGCCGTGGCCCGCACCCTGGAATTTTTGCACGACATGATCGACGGTTCGGAGACGACCCTGCCCTGCCCCCCCGGCATCTCGGTGGACACGGAAAGCGATCTGACCGATCTGCCCATGCGCCAGGCCTATCTTCTGGGCCACGCCCTGCGGCTCATCCTGGAGATGGGGAGGGATGCGCCGCGCCCCGGCCCGGCCGCCGTCCCCCTGCGCATCCATCTCCACAGCCGCCTGTCCGGCCGCATGGAGCTGTCCGTGACCGACGGCGGCGACTTTTTCCCCGGCGGCCTGAACCTTTTCGAGGGGCCGCATCCCGATGTCCGGGAACTGGCGGACTTCGTGTCCCGTCGGGGCGGGTCCGTGCTGGTGACCCGGGGTCGGGCCACCCAGGTATCCGTGGTGGTCTGGGGTCGTCAGGCGGCCACGTCCCCGATCTGCGCCACCGAATGAATGCATCAACAACCCGGACTTGTCCCGGAAACGAAACGGAGGATAATCATGGCCAAAAACAAGGTGAAGATGGAAGGCATGTTGGAATTGCGCGAGGTGGTGGCGCGACTTGAGGATGTGGTGTCCAACCTCAAGGCCGGAAGCATCTGCATGACCGTGGGCGAGGACTGCGTGACGCTGCGCCCTACGAGCATCGTGTCCATATCCATGAAGGCGTCGCAGAAAAAGGACAAGGAAAAGTTCACGCTGGAACTGGCCTGGAAGACCGGGCGGGATGCGGAACTGGCCCCTGAGGCCCACATCACCGGGGCCGGATTCGCGGATTAGCCGTCCGCCCGGACGTGAAAAAAGGGACGCGCCCCCAGGCACGCTGTGCGGGGGCGCGTTGCTGCGTCAAAAAATATTTATATTCGGCCTGTTGCGCGCAGGACCCGCAACCCTTTGGTGGAGACCACGTAGCCCTTGGCCTTTTCCCCCTCGCCCCATTTGATGCGCACCCGCAGGATGTAGCCCCGGGCAAAGAGGTCGGCCACGTCGTCAGGGTCGTAGAAGCGGGCCTTTTTGTCGGGCATCAGTCCCCGGTAGCGTGTGGTCCGGGCCAGATGATAGGCGTCGTTTAAAATGTCCAGGTGCTCGGGTTCCAGCGCCTCGGTCCCGCCCTGGGCCGAGAGACCGTCCAGGGCCAGGGCGCGTCGCCCGGCCTCGGTCAGGCGCAGCCCTTTGAGGCCCTTGCCGCAGGAAAAGGTCAGCTTGATCCACTCCAGATAGTCGCTGCGCACAAGTTCCTTGATGTCTCGCTCGTCATACAGGAAGGTGTGCCTGCGGGGCATGGATCCCTGATAGCGCTCGACGGCCGTGAACTCGGCGACGGCCTTGACGATGCCGCGTTGCGCGTTTGACAATTCCATCTTGATCCTCCCGGCGTCACGCCGCACGGCGTGCGGCCTGCGGCCAAATCTCGCCGCGCCCGGACAAAAAATGGGCGCAGGGAGTCGGCCGCGTCTTTTTGACCCTTTACAATTGTCATGTTTTTGGTATGGAATCAACCTGTTAGACGTTTGTGAAGAAAAGGACATTGCATGGCTTTACCAAGCGCCCTCCTTTGCCAAAAAAAGGATGATATCCTGGCCCGTTGGTTCGATCTGACGCTGGCCACCTACGCACCCGAGACAGCGGTGCTGTGGAAAAAGCAGAAAGACCCCTTCGCCAATCCCGTGGCCCATCGTTTCCGTACCGGAATGACGGGCGTTCTCAACGAGCTTTCGACCTCCGGCGAGACCCCGACGACCGCCGTGTATGAACCGTTCCTGGACGAAATCGTCCGGGTCCGGGCCGTGCAGGACTTCACTCCGGCCCAGGCCGTGGCCTTCATCTATCTGCTCAAGCAGGCCTGCCGCGACGTGCTGTGGAAGGAGGTCAGCGAGAACGGGCGCTTTACCGAACTCTTCGAATTGGAGTCGCGAATCGACGTTCTGGGACTCATCTCCCTTGACATCTATTGCAAATGCCGGGAAAAGCTCTTCCAACTCAGGATTGATCAGATCAACACCCAATATTCCAGGCTGCTCAAGCGGGCGGGGCTCGTTTGCGACTTTTCTCAGGAGTCTCCTGAGGGCTGAAATTGTCGGCGGTGAAACTTTTAACGAGGTGAGGGTCCATGGCAGCGTTCTACTCCTTCTTCGTCGTTCTGGCACTTGTCGTGCTCGCCTGGATGGGAGCCGGTGATGCCGGGTGGAAGGGCCTTTTCGGGATATATATCCCATACTTGGCCCTTTTGGTCTTCCTGTTCGGATTTTTAGCCAAAATCCTGAACTGGGCCAAAACGCCCGTGCCCTTCTGTATTCCGACCACTGGCGGACAACAGAAGTCCCTCCCCTGGATCAAGAACAATCCGTGGGACAACCCATACAACACCAGCGGCACGGTCATCCGCATGGCCCTGGAAGTGCTGACCTTCCGGTCGCTTTTCCGCAACACGTCCGTCCAACTGCAGCAGGACGGGCCGAAAGTCGGGTACAACTCCGCGAAATGGCTGTGGCTTTTCGCGCTGATGTTCCACTATTCCTTTCTGCTTATCCTGCTTCGCCATCTGCGCCTTTTCACCAACCCGGTGCCCATGCCCATCCTGAAGCTGGAATTTTTCGACAGCATCCTGCAGATCGGCGTTCCGGTCCTGTACCAGTCCGACATGATCTTTGTCGTGGCCATCCTGTTTCTGTTCCTGCGCCGGGTGTTCGACTGCAAGGTCAACTACATCTCGATCATGTCCGACTACTTCCCTCTGTTCCTGATCCTGTCCATCGCCCTTTCCGGCATGTGGATGCGCTACATCGCCAAGGTGGACGTCATCGCCGTCAAGCAACTGACCATGGGACTGGTGACACTGCATCCGGCCATCCCCAAGGATCCCATCGACATCTCCTTCTACGTGCACATCTTCCTGGTGAGCGTGCTTTTCATGTACTTCCCGTTCTCCAAGCTCATGCACCTGGGCGGCGTGTTCTTAAGCCCCACGCGCAACATGCCCAACTTCAGCCGCCGCCAGATGTGGGTCAACCCCTGGAACGATCCGTCCATCAAGCCGCATTCCTACGCGGCCTACGAGGACGACTTCCGCGAGAAGATGATCGAGGCCGGACTGCCCGTGGACAAGAAGGCGTAAGCGCCGAAACCCCATAGTTATCCCTTGGTGAAAAGGAGCGATCATGGCCAAGTATCCGCCACCTGAAGAGTTGATCAAGATCAACTACAGCACGCCGCCCACATCCTGGATGGACGTGCCGCCGGAGTTCAAGCCGGGCAATTTCAGCTATCCGGCCAAACCGGACATCCTCAAGTACTTGAACTTCCCCAATCCCCGGGTCTGGTCGCCCATGGACGACGACTGGAAGTTGCCCGAGAACTGGAAGGAAATCATCACCGAAGGCTTCCGGGAACGCCTGGAAAAGTACCGTTCGTTCAAGATCTTCATGGACGTGTGCGTGCGTTGCGGGGCCTGCGCCGACAAGTGCCACTTCTTCATCGGCGGCGGCGACCCCAAGAACATGCCGGTCCTGCGCGCCGAACTTCTGCGCTCCATCTACCGCGGCGACTTCACCATGGCCGGGAAGGTTCTGGGGCGGCTGGCCGGGGCCCGCAAGCTCGAAACCGACGTGGTCAAGGAATGGTTTCTGTACTTCTACCAGTGTACGGAATGCCGCCGTTGTTCGCTTTTCTGCCCCTACGGCATCGACACCGCCGAAATCACCATGATGGCCCGGGAGCTTTTGCACCTGGTCGGCTGCGGCATCAACTGGATCATGGAACCCGTCGCCAACTGCAACCGCACCGGCAACCACCTGGGCATCCAGCCCCATGCCTTCAAGGACATGGTGGAGTTTTTGTGCGAGGACATCGAAACGGTCACCGGCGTGCGCATCGATCCGCCGCTGAACCGCAAGGGCGCCGAAATCCTCTTCATCACCCCTTCGGGCGACATCTTCGCCGATCCGGGCATCTACACCTTCATGGGGTACCTGATCCTGTTCCACTACCTGGATCTTGACTACACCTGGAGCACCTACGCCTCGGAGGGCGGCAACTTCGGGCTTTTCACATCCGACAAGATGATGAAGAAGCTCAACGGCAAGATGTACCACGAAGCCGAACGCCTGGGCGTCAAGTGGATTCTGGGCGGCGAGTGCGGCCACATGTGGCGGGTCATCAACCAGTACATGCTGACCATGAACGGCCCTGCCAACTTCCTTTCGACCCCGGTTTCGCCGATAACCGGCACCAGGTTCGACGCGGCGGCCGGGACCAAGATGCTGCACATCACGGAATTCACCGCCGACCTCATCAAAAACGACAAGCTCAAGCTCGACCCGTACCGCAACGCCAACTTCAAGGCCACCTTCCACGACTCCTGCAACACCGCCCGAGGCATGGGCATCCTGGAAGAGCCCCGCTACATCCTGAAAAACGTGGTCCCGGAATTCTACGAGATGCCTGACAACACCATCCGCGAGCAGACCTTCTGCTGCGGCGGCGGTGCGGGCCTAAACAACGAGGAGTTCCTGGAAACACGCCTTCGCGGCGGCCTGCCCCGGGGCAACGCGGTCAAGTACGTCCGCGACACCCACGGCGTGAACACCCTGGCCTGCATGTGCGCCATCGACCGGGCCACCCTGCCGCCCCTGTGCGACTACTGGGCGCCGGGCGTCAGCGTGTGCGGCATCCACGAATTGGTGTCCAACGCTCTGATACTCGACGGCGAGAAGAAGCGGACCATGGATCTGCGTCAGAATCCGCTTCCCGGCTTCGAGGATGAGGAGGAGGAATAGCCATGTATCAGGGCAAATACATCATCCCCGGACTGATCGTCTTCGTGGCGCTGGTGCTCTTCCCCTTCGTCTTCAATGCGGGAAGCGCTCCGTTCGAGGTCAAACTGGATCTCCCCAAAAACGCCTCGGAGTGCATCGAGGCCAAAGAGGTCATGCGCGCCCGGCATATGCAGATTCTCGACGAGTGGCGCGACAAGGTGGTCCGGCAGGGCATCCATGTCTACGAGAACAGCAAGGGTCAGAAGTTCGACATCAGCCTGACCAACACCTGCATGGAATGCCACACGGACAAGGCCAAGTTCTGCGACCGGTGCCATACCCCCGTGGGCGTGTCGCCCTACTGCTGGGACTGCCACAACCTGTCGCCCAAACAGGCTGGGCCCATTCCTCCGGTTTCCCAGGAAGCCGGCGGTCATTAAGCCCTTGCGCGGGACACAACCTCTGAAAGGGGACCACCTATGAAAAGCAACAGAAGAAGATTCATGAAGCTGGCCGCGGTTTCCGCCCTCGGGCTGGGCGCCGGTCGGATCGGCTTTCTGGGCGACGCGCCGGCCGCCGCCATGGATATACCCTCGGCGGCGGACTACAACGCCCCGATGGAGGCCAAACACTGGGCCATGGCCATCGACACCACCCGGTTCAACCAGGAGCTGGTGGACGCGTGCGCCAAGGCCTGCCACACGCAACACAACGTCCCGACCATCCCCGGCAAAAAAGGGGTCAAGTGGTTCTGGGGCGCCAACTTCGAAGAGAGCTTCCCCACCGAGCACGGCAACTTCCTGCCCGGCGACGTGGAGCACCGGACCTACCCGCTTTTGTGCAACCAGTGCGAGGTGCCCATGTGCGTGCGGGTGTGTCCCACCCAGGCCACGTTCAAGCGCGCCGACGGCATCGTCATGATGGACTTCCATCGCTGCATCGGCTGCCGCTACTGCATGGCGGGCTGTCCGTTCGGGGCCAGAAGCTTCAACTTCCAGGACCCCCGTCCGTTCATCAAGGACTTCAACCCGCTGTTCCCCACCCGCACCCGGGGCGTGGTGGAAAAGTGCAACTTCTGCGCGGAACTGCTGGCCCTGGGCAAAATGCCCGCCTGCGTTGAGGCCTCCGGCGGCGCGCTCATCTTCGGCGACCTGGAAGACCCCGAATCCGACATCCGCAAGATTCTGCGGGAACGGTTCGCTTTGCGCCGCAAACCGGACGCCGGCACCGGCCCCAGCGTCTACTACCTGATGTGAGGTAAGCCATGATCGAGAAAGCACTTCGAGGCTCTCCGCGCTACTGGGGCCTGATCATCGGCCTTCTGTGCGTCATCGGGCTGGGAGCGGGGTTCTGGATGTTCCAGCTCACCAAGGGCCTGGTCGTCACCGACCTAAGCCGTGACGTGTCCTGGGGCTTCTACATCGCCCAGCTCACCTACTTCGTCGGCGTGGCCGCCTCGGCGGTGATGCTTGTCCTGCCGTACTACTTCCACCATTTCAAAGACTTCTCCAAGATGATCATTCTTGGCGAATTCCTGGCCATCTCCTCGGTCATGATGTGCATGCTCTTCGTGGTGGTGGACCTTGGCCAGCCCCAGCGCATGCTGAACATCATCTTCCACCCCACGCCCAACTCGGTGCTGTTTTGGGACATGATCGTCCTTAACGGCTACCTGTTCTTAAACGCCATCATCGGCTGGACGTCGCTTCAGGCCTACCGCAACAACATGGCGCCCCCGGCCTGGGTCAAGCCCCTGGTCTACCTCTCGGTGATCTGGGCCTTCTCCATCCACACCGTGACAGCCTTTTTGTACGCGGGCCTGCCCGGCCGCCACTACTGGCTCACGGCCATCATGGCCGCGCGCTTTTTGGCCTCGGCCTTTTGCTCCGGCCCGGCCATCCTTCTCTTGCTGACCCTTCTGGTCAGGCGCCTCACCGGGTTTGACCCGGGCAAGAAGGCCATCAACACCCTGGCGACCATCATCACCTACGCCATGTGCGTGAACGTGTTCTTCTTCCTGCTTGAGCTTTTCACCGCCTTCTACAGCAACATGCCCGGCCACATGGCCCCCATCGTGTACCTCTTCAAGGGCTTCGACGGGGACACCACGCTTGTGCCGTTCATGTGGACCGCGGCCACGCTGGCCATCGTCTCGCTGGCCATGCTCATCCCCTACAAGATCCGCCAGCAGGGCCCGGCCCTGGTGACGGCGCTGATCATGCTGGTCATCGCCTCCTGGATCGACAAGGGCATGGGGCTTATCGTGGCCGGTTTCGCGCCCAACCCCTTCGAGAAGGTGACCGCCTACCTGCCCACGGTTCCCGAGCTTGTGGTGTCGTCCATGGTCTTCGGCATCGGCGCCCTGGTGCTCACGGTGCTGTGGAAGGTGGCCCTAAGCGTGCGGGCCGAGGTCGAGGGCGGCAACATCAGCATGGTGCCTCCCAAGGCCGAATAACCGCCGCATCCCTGCACATGAAAAGGCCCGGCCCCCATATGGGGACCGGGCCTTTTTTTGGACGAAGAGGGCGCCTTCCCGTGGACAGACAGAGGGGCTCCGGGTTCCCGCAGGCCGCCGCCGACGCGAATCAGGTCTTTAGCGTCGGGACGGATTCGCGCACGAAAAGGATCGGCGTCAGGCTATGCCGCAACACCTTCTGGGCCACTCCGCCAAGCAGCATGTCCATGAAGCTGTTGTGGCCGTGGGTTCCCATGACCACGAGATCGTATTCCCCAGTGTCCAACTCCTCCAGGATGCGGCCTGCGGGGTCCCCCATGGCGATCTTGATCCGGGCGTTCGCCGCCGGGCAATTCGGCGCAATGGCCACGCATTCCTTTGCAGCCTCGACCACCTTTGCCCGGGCGAGATCGAGGGCGCGGGCCGCGTTCGTTTCATTGAACGCCTTCCAGGTTGCGGCGTCGAAGTGCCCCTCGATATCGAACCCCGATTCCTCGCTCATCATTTCCACCACGTCGCGCGCCACGTGCAGTATCGTCAGGTCGGCGTGGTGGCGCTCGGCCTCGGAGACCGCGTAGCGCAGCGCCTTGCGGGAACTTTCCGACAGGTCCGTGGCCAGAAGAATTCGACGGATTATGGGCAGCATGACAAGGCTCCTTTGTTTTCCATACACGGATCGGCGGCGGACGGGATATGACCGAAACGGGCCTCCTTCGTCGGCAGGCCCGGGCGGGTCCCTACCCGCGGGCTGGTTGCAGGGTCGCCGCGTCCGGAACCGGCCCGAATATCCGGCTATTGAACCTGACGTACCAGGCCGCCGACTGGACCTGGATGATGTAGGCCAGGGCCACCACCAGGGCGGCGTCGGACCCGCTGGCCCCAAAGGCGTTCACGGCCACGGCCAGGGCGATGGACAGGTTGCGCATGACCGTCCCGTAGACCAGGGCGATGGCCGTGCCGCGCGGCAAGAGCCAGCGCCCAAGCAGGGTCGAAAGCAGGTAGTTCACCCCGTAGATGATCCCCAGGGGAACCAGAATCTCGGCCAAAAGCATGGGCTTGGCGGCGATTGTTCCTGCCTTGAGGGCCAGGGCGATCATCACGATGCCCAGGACCCCGATGGTGGACAGGGCCGGAAACCTCGGCCCGAGGCGTTCCTTGAAGACCTTCGGCCCATAGGTCCGCACCAGAAGCCGCTGGGTGACGTAGCCTGCAGCCATGGGCAAAAAGACGATCAGCCCGATCTGCTTCATGACCCCGGCCACATCCATCTCTATGTCGGCCCCAAGCAGAGCCCGGACGTAAAACGGCGTGGCCAGGGACCCAAGCGTCAGCCCGATGACCGTCATCTTGACCGCCGCCGCGACGTCGCCCTTGGCGAACCCCGTCCATGAGATGGTCATGCCGCTGGTGGGCACCAGCCCGGCCAAGAGAAGTCCAAGGACAAGATATGGCCGATCCGGGAAAAAAAGCTGGGCCACCCCGAAGGCCAGAAAGGGGATGACCAGGAAGTTGACGGCCTGGGCCAGGAACTGGGCCTTGCCGTCGCCGCCGGAAAAGACCTCGCTGATTTTCAGCGTCACCATCATGGGATAGACCATGAGAAAGGTGAACGGCAGGATCAGGCTTTTCATCCAGGCCGCGTCGGCCGCAAGGCCCCAGGCAAACCCCAGGACCATGGCCGCCGGAATGGCCAGCACGAGATTTTTCGAGATACGCTGTAAAAGGGACCACATACCGCTTCCTCCTGACGTGGCCGCAACGCGACGGCCGCACGTGTTATTTTTGGCCCTCAGGCCCATTTCCATGCTCGCAACCTGCCCGGAAACGGCAAGGGCGGCATTGATCCGGATCAACGCGCCGGGCGTTTTCCCCTTAGGCGTTGTCCGCCGGGCGGCGCGCCCCCCGTCGCGACGTCAGCAGGACTTTCTGGGCGCGGGGATGGACCCGGGCCGCCGCGCCGGGTAGAATACGGCCCGCCCGGCCCGCCCGGTCCGCAGATGCGGGTGTCGATTCAGACGGGCCAGCGGCGGATTGCTGGAAACGATGTGGGGAGGCGCCATGGGACATCTTGCGCGGGTCATGCTGTGTGTGTTGGCGTGTGCGGCGACGGCCTGGGCCGAACCGGACAAAACCGAGACCAGCCGCATCTACGACGCCAAGGGCCGCTACCAAGGCCGGACCGTGGAGCGCGACGGCGACGCCCGCATGTATGACGCCAAGGGCCGCTATAAGGG
>Ga0209467_1000586_pt1 | contig 46768 bp, 53 predicted proteins | sample Higcelwee11metaG_FD_187175 | JGI IMG/M metagenome (GOLD analysis project Ga0209467, IMG submission 187175) | Freshwater pond sediment microbial communities from the University of Edinburgh, under environmental carbon perturbations - High... | ecosystem: Environmental > Aquatic > Freshwater >... | reverse complement strand
ATTCAAGCTCGAATGCTTAAAAATAAAAACCGCTCTAAACCATTTCGCACTCAGAACCAAACTCCTCATCCGTGCCAATCAAATGGCGTTTATGGAATTACAGAGATTGAAGAGTGCGTAAGGTCAGTTAATTCCATACAAACTTCAATTTTCCATAAAACATAACCTATGGGTTACAGCTTTTCAGATTGTATCCAACTATCATTAAACCATTATTTAAACCCATAGGATATGTTTGAACGAGTTTACCAATGCGGATAGTGATGAGATCAACGCTGTTCACGCCAAAATCGCCGCAAATATCAAACGTCTCCGAAAAGAACGTGGTATGAGTCAACTCGATGTGGCGCTCACCATCGGACTTGGATCCGTGACTTTTTATACCAATGCCGAAAACTGCAAAAACGACAAACACTTTAACGTCGAGCACCTCTACAAAATCGCAAAAGTCTTCAACGTAAATATCACACGGCTATTTGAGTAAAAATTGACTCTTCAAAACCCGTTTTAATAAGTCTAATTCCGTCGCGTTATATTTCGCGTTATATTTAAAAATTTTTATAAAAAGTGTGTATTTTTGAGAAAAATATGATACTTATTGCCGTTTATACCCATTTTTATTTCATTCTTTTTCAGATTAAAGCTATAGTCTTTTTATGAAAATATTTAGTATCACTTTTTTGATTGTTCTGCTTTCGACCTCACTTGTCGCCGCCGTAAATGAACTGATCCCCTTAGATTATGAAGCACCGGATATAGGAACCGATTTAACCACACTTTATTTGTATGAAAAACACTATACGGGTCCCTATTATCATGGCGGAGAAAATCCATCCGGAGATATAAACGCTTTTATCTCAGCACTTCAATTTACGACGACGGTGGATATGGCGGGATACACGGTATGTCCATTTATCGTGTTCTCTTATGCTTCTGCGACAGCAAGCAAAGGTGAAATGAGCGATACCGTCGGTCACCATGCAATCGGGACGGGGGATGTGATCGCAGGGGCGACAGGCTGGCTCATAAATGATCGAAATGCGAATCGTTATCTATCTGCTACCTTGCTTGCGTATCTGCCGAGTGGAGATTATAAACCCGATCAACTTCTCAATATCGGAGAAAACCGTTATAAAGGGACACTGACAATCGCCTATATCGATAAAATCGCCGAGCGATGGTTTATCGAATTAGCACCTGAATACGGACTTTATGGCAAAAACAATAACTTTATGGGGCAGACCTACAAAGAATCTCCAACGTACGCGCTGAGTTCCAATATACGCTATTACCTGAATGAACAAACGGCACTCTATGCCGGATACCAAAAAAACTGGGGCGGGGAAAGTATCCTCGACGGTGTACATCAAAATGATTCCCTAAGCACCGAGCGTGCTGCGACAGGAGTGTATTACTATACTCTAGGCGGAACACAGATATTGCTCCGCTATGCCAAAGAGTTCAACGTGCAAAATGGTCTAAAATCGACCGACGATGTTCTTTTACGGTTTCAGTGGGGTTTTTAAACCTTCTTTCAAAATTCAAATCCGATTTGGTGTATAATCGTCTCAAATATTTCTAAAGGGAGGGTAAAATGATCGACATCGAAGTGCTAAAACATGAAATAATCGAACGTCTCAAACCTCTCGATCCCGATAAGATCATCCTGTTTGGCTCTTATGCCTACGGAACTCCCACCAAAGATAGTGATATTGATCTGTTTTTGGTAAAGAACGATTTAGAGATTGATGAACTTAAAAAGTACACATTAGAGTCTCAGAAACATCTGTTCGATCTACAAAAAAAATATCTTATTGGTCTTGATCTGTTCGCTGATTCAACCTCACGAGCCATGCAAAGACTCAAAAACATCAAAGATCAATTTTATTCAGATATTTTTGATCAAGGTATCGTCATTTATGCCAAATAAGCCTTATGCACTTGAATGGCTCAACTTTGCAAAACGGAATTTAGAAATTGCCAAATTATTATTTGATGTAGGTCATTATGAAGATGCAGTCGGTATAGAATTACAACAATCGCTTGAAAAAATGATCAAAGCCATCCTCGCATTCAATAGCATTAAAATACCTAAAGATCATGATTTGGTTAAACTCTATTTTTTAGTCGATCAATCTATCTCTCTAAACGATGATGAAATCATTTTACTCAGAAAAGCCACCAACTATTTCAAAGAAGATCGATATCCAAATCCGTATTACAGCTTACCTCCACGTGAAGATATTGAGCAAGTGCTAGACTTTACAACTAATCTACTCACGGAAATCTGCACCCTCCTAAACATTTCCATAGAAGAGATCAGATCAAACTAGTGCGTTATTTTCTCTTATCCTTTTTATTTTTGATCCTCTTCGCTCTCACTAGCGAGGCAAAAACGATCGCACTCGAACAAAACACCACCGATATTTCTCTCCTCGAACACTCCGAACTCTTCATCGATGTCGGAGCCAAACGCTCGTATGAGGAGATCCAAAGAAATACGACGTTCGTAAAAACAGACACCGATTTTATCAGCCGAGGCTACACAACCGACGAAGCGATATGGGTACGGTTCAATCTTAAAAACAACTCCGACGAACCGATAGAGAGGACGATCCACATCGACAACTCGATGCTCGACTCCATCACCCTCTATCACCCCGATGGCACATCCGCTAATGTCGGAGCATTAAACCGTCCCGCGTTTGATGGGATCATCGATTTTTATCTCCCGATTACCCTCCAACCCCATAGCGACCAAACCTATCACCTGCGGGTTTTATCCAACACGTGTGCGAATTACTTTCACGTCTACGCTGAGACACATGACGTACTATGGCAAAAGAATCTCAAACGCTCTCTTATCCTCGTAGCGTTTCTCGCACTAATGCTCACCCTCATCATCTACAACAGCTTTATCTATGCCTTTACCCGTGAGAGGGTCTATCTCTACTACGTCCTATTTATGTTCATGGTCTCCTATAACCACTTTTTTTCGTATACGGGGATGCTTCTACCCTTGGTTTATTTTTCAGGTGGATCGGATGCCTTTCTTATGTGGTATACCTCACTCGATGCGTATCTCGGTATCTATTATATGTCAATGGTAGAAATATTTTTTATCCTCTTTTTTATGGAACTGGTACAAACGAAACGATTTCTCTATCTCCATAGAGTTTATCTGGGATTTATTGCACTCATAGTGATTATGACGTTTATAACCGCTTTTGGAAAATATTATCTCCTTGATTTGATTGTTGAACTAGGGATGCCGATTTTTATTATCTCACTGGGCTTTATCGTCTATCTGGTGTATAAAGGGGAAGAAAATGCTCTTTACCTGCTGATCGGTCAGGGCGCCAATGCTATCGGGCACATCGTATTTTTACTTTATAATTTCGGCACGTATATTCCTCAAGGGGGATACTGGTACTTTTATGAGATGAGTTTGGCGACAGAGGGGTTACTCTTTTCCGTCGTCCTCTCCAAAAAACTGAGCCATACCAAAGCACTCGTAACAGCCCTCAACACTCAGCAGATTTTGACACGCGAACTCCACCATCGGGTTAAAAACAATCTCCAGTTCATCGTCTCACTCTATCGTCTCAAACTGCGCCCTTACCTCGATCCTACAGGACGGAAAAAACTCACCGAAGCCGAGGGAAATATTCGCTCTATCGGAAAAATCCACGAAATCCTCTACGCCCATCAAAACATCTCTGAGCTAAACGCTTCGGAGTATCTGAATGATCTAATCGACGAAATCAAACGGGGCTATCCGAGCAGTGAGGTAATGATACATATAGACAGTGATGTCTCACTCGCGGTCGATCAGGCGATCTATTGCGGATTGATCGTCAACGAGTTAGTAACCAATGCGCTCAAATACGCTTTCGAGGAGAATACGGGAGAGATATTGATCTCGTTGGAACAAAATGAGAATGAGATGTCGATGAGTATCCGTGATAACGGCAAAGGGTTCGTATGGGAAAAACACCGTGAATCGTTTGGACTCTCGCTGGTCGAGAGACTCGTCAAAGACGAACTTCACGGGAAAATGGAATTCTCAGGAGAAACAGGAAGTTGCTACCGGATTCAATGGTGTTAAACCTCCATCCTATAGCCGACATTCTTGATCCCCGTAAACGATAACCCCGGCAGTTTAGACTTGAGCCGGTGAAACAGCTGGCGACGGGTCGTATCGGTGACGGCACCGTCGTGCCAGATGATCTCGTCGATGGAAGAGAGGGGGACGATTTTCCCACGGGTATTGAGGAGGAGAAAAAAGAGCTGCTGCTCTTTCGGAGTGAGCGTCACGACTTCGTTATCTCGAAAAAGCTGCTGATTCCTCCGATCAAACCGATACTCGTCACTGATCTGATAACCGATGATACGGAAAGAGGATTTCAGCGCGCACAGTTTGAGACTCGTTACCAGCTCTTCTTCCCGAAACGGTTTGAGGATATAGCCGGAGAAATCAACTTTTGCCGCTCTTTCGAGGGTCTTTTCATCGCTGTATGAGGTGAGAAAAATAACTTTTACTTGGTAAAGGTTCTGGAGCATATGCGCCGTATCGATACCGTCTACGAAACCTTTGATCTGGATATCGCAGAGGGCTATTTTCATCGGATTTTTTTCGGCGATTTTCAATGCTGAGGGCATATCAGAGGCGATAAACCCGCGAAAACCCTTCATCTCATCCACGATCATTTTTATATCGGAAGAGATATAGGGATCATCTTCGATAATCAATACATTTACCATACCGCGTTCAGCTCTCGATCCTAAAGATATAGCAAGTATAACCGAGGTACGTTATATTTTGCGTTATATTCAAACCAAAATAATTTTAAAACTTTGTAATTTCCCCACGACAAATCGCCATTATCACTTTTCCTTTTAAGGTCTCGTTTTTATAAAGGCTGTGATGGTGCAAAACAACGGTACTCTTTGTAGGATCAAATAAAATACAATCACTCGGCTCGCCGACTCTGATTTCACCTGCGTCTAACCCGATCTGTCGTGCCGGAGCACGAGAAGCGACCTCTACCAATTTCGGCATATCGATAACACTCGTCGATATCAAATAGGTATAGAGCAACGGCAAATACTCGGTAATAGAGGTTGTCCCTACATGGGCATCGTAAAAGGTGATATCTTTATAAACATCGGAGTTGGGCTGATGCAACGCGCTTAGAGAGTGAATCTTTCCATTTTGAAGCGCATCTATCAATTGAAGCCGTTTGGTTTCATTCACCAACGGCGGATTAATCTTCGCATCCGTATCAAATCCGATACATGCCGTATCATTTTTAAAGAGGTGATGAATTGCCACTTCACACTCTACCGCTACACCCGATTGACGCGCTTGTGCGATCAATTCGATCGATCTAGGTTCCGTAACACTTTTAAAGACTATTTTGATCCCAAAATTGCGGGCGATTTCGATCATTGAAGCAATATGAACAACCTCTGAAATCGGAGATATCCCCGGCAATCCCAGTTGTGACGCAACGGCACCGTCCGCCATAACACCGCTCTCAATCAAACTTTTCTCTTCGGCTTTATAAAAAAGTGCTTTATCGGTCATTTTCAAATACTGCGCAATACGGCTAATGAGGTTGTAATCATTGATCGTTGGGGTGTGTACCGATAGGCACCCTTTTTTTAGCATGATCGCGATATTACTCAAAACACCGGCTTCATTTAAAGCGCTCACCGTCGATTCAATGGTCGCTCCATTTTCTAAATAACGGTGTTGTTGCACAAACTCCAATGTAATCTCATCATCTATGCGCGGAGTCGTATCACTCGCTAAAACGGCGGTAGTCACCCCTCCGATTAATGCGCGTCGTGAGAGCTTTTCAAGGTTAGTCTGGGAAAGTTGAGCATCTTTTAGCCTCACATCGGTATCGACCAAACCGGGGATCAGATAACACCCCTCGGCAGATATTATTTCACCGCCGCTTAAATTTTCTCCGATCTGGGTTATAACCCCCTCTTCAATCCGAACATCGCCACGACGTTCTCCGTTGATATCACAGATAATTGCCCCCGTTATGATCATAATTGCTCCCGTTCGCTATAATTACGTCATTTTAATCTATGTAACGTTTAAAAAGGGTTAGAGTGTCTAAAATCATACTATTGATCTTACCGATGATGGCACTTATGGCTGCACCCTCATCGTATGAACAAGGTAAAAACTTCTATTTCGCCAAAGGGTGCAGCGGCTGTCACGGGGTCTCGGCGGGAGGAACCAATCAATACCCCGCCCTCGCCTATCGCCGTAAACCGTTTTTGATGAACAAACTAAAAAACTATCGTCTAAAACTAGCAACTACGCAACAATCTCAGCTTATGATCCCTTTTGCAATGGGACTCAGCGATAAAGAGATTGATGCATTAACGACCTTTTTAAGTGACTACCATGAGAACAAAAGCAATTACAAACCTGATTCAAGTACACGAGGAGACGGAGGATCATGAAACTATTAGTCAGCGCGCTCGAACACTCTGCTAACATCCATTTAAAATATCTTATTAAAGAGCTTGGTAGCGAAGTGAGTCTATCGGGGATTTTTGATTCCTCACTCGGAGAGAGTATCATCGATTTGCGATCCACGTCGGTGATGGGGTTTGTCGATGCGATTAAAAAACTCCCATTCTTCTTTCGTCTCAAAGATCAAATGGTAGAGATGGCTCGTGATGCCGATAAAATCCTCCTCATCGATTCCTCAGGATTCAATCTTCCCCTCGCGAAAGCGATCAAAAAACGCTACCCCGATAAAGAGATAATCTACTATATCCTCCCTCAGGCGTGGGCGTGGAAGAAAAAACGGATCCCCGTACTCGAGAAAACGGTTACAAAACTCTGCTCCATTTTGCCGTTTGAACCCTCTTACTATTCTAAAAATGCCCCCATCGAATACGTCGGGCACCCCCTCCTCGATGAAATCACAATCCAAAAAATAGATCTTACCCCCAGTGGGAAAATCACCTTTATGCCCGGTAGCCGCCCCGGAGAAATTAAGAGATTGATGCCGATTTTCAGAGAACTGTCTCTTCTGCTCAAATCACGTGTTCTTATCGTTATTCCACCACACTTTAGCGACAAACAGATCACACAGCTATACGGGGATGTCTCTATGTTTGAAATTACTCACGAGGCACATCAAAGTTTGGCAGATTCGGATTTTGCCTTTATCTGCAGCGGTACGGCAACGCTCGAAGCGTGTCTCATCGGAACACCGTTTATCCTCACCTACATAGCCAAAACGCTCGACTACACGATTGCTAAAGCATTAGTGAAACTCGATTATGTGGGGCTGGGAAATATTTTATTCTCTCATACCTACGGAAAATCACTCCATCCCGAACTCCTTCAAAAGGAAGTCACGGCACAAAATCTGTATAATGCGTATCAAGAAATGGATAAAACCGCTTTTTTTAACGATGCCGCGCTCTTACGTGAACTCTTAAAACACGGTAGTGCCGTCCGTGTCAGCCAGATTATCAAGGAACCATAATGTTTAGAATTTTTTCATGGATAAAAACCTCAGCCCGCACCTTTACCGATGAGAAAATCATCCCCTATGTTTTTACTCTGAGCGATGAACCTATGCTCTTGCGTGATCTGCTCAAAACGAATAAAATGTATCAAGAGGGGCTAAAACTAGAGGGTAAAATACCGGGATTTCGCCTCAGTATCGGAAGAAGCTACCTCGTTTTTATCGCCCTTTGGCATCTAATTTTACTTCCGGCATCGGCACTTTTTCATACAGTTTTGGCAAAAATTGATTGTCATCTTTTGATTTTGATGGCGGTATTGTTTACGGGGATGTTTTTCGCAACCTATGCTATTTTCAAAGAGTATCTGATCGATACGGTTGCATTAGCGATTATCAAAAACGGGTGGGAAAATCATTTTCCCCATTTTGATTACGATCTCCACGCTAAAGAAGTAGCAAAGATTTATTCGGAAGCATTGGAGCGAGAGATACCGCATAAAAATATGCAACTTTATATTTTGGATAAATTAGTAGAAGTTAAAAAGTAAATAACGTCTACTTTTTCATCTTCCCCAAAACACCCATAAAGGTCTGAACATTCGCCCCGCCGTCATAACGACCGATTTTTTTCCCTTTTGCATCCAAAAAATGGAACGTCGGTGTCCCGATATATCCTAATCCCTCAGGGATAAAGTCTTTGTGGATGTCGATATGAACGGGTACAAAGCTTTTATGAATTTCGTTTTCCACCGTTTTTTCTTCAAATACGATATCTTCCATATATTCACAAGCGGGACAATCCTCTTTGGAGAGCATCACCATCACCCTTTTCTTCTCTTTTGCCGCTTGTGCCAATCCCGCATCATACGACGACGCCCATTTGAGTTCGGCACTTGCTAAGCTTGCCAATAATGAAAGTGCTAAGATTATTTTTACCATGATTATTGTCCTAAGTGTTTAATAAATTCTTGAGGCTCTTTGAAGCCTACAATATCGGCATCTTTTTGACGCGTTCCGTTTTCATCGAAAAACAATATAGCAGGAGGACCGAAAATGCCGAATTTGCTACTAATCGCACGTGCCGCCTCATCGTTGGCGGTGAGGTTAACTTGTACCAAAACATAGCTGTCCATCGCGGTTTTAACACCCTCATCGCTAAAAGTTTTCTCTTCGAGTTCTTTACACGCGCTGCACCAGTCGGCATAAAAATCAACCATCACTTTTTTACCTTTGTTTTCTGCCAAAATAGCGTCCAACTCTTCAATAGAGGTGATCTTTTCAAATGTTTTATGCTTCGGTGTACTTACCGTTGTATCTGCTTGTACAGGTAGAAACGGGTTGAGAGGGTGAAGCGGATTTTTAGCCCCCGCCATTCCCCCTAACAACAACGACATACCGTACAACAAGATGATGATTCCAAGTGCTTTTTTGTTCGCACGACCGCAACGGATACAACGTCCTCGAATCGGTTCGAGTGCTCCGATATTGACCGCTACGAAAATAGCTAAAGCGCCCCACAACATCATTGAGATATTTTCATCGATGATACGGCTAATCATCCAAATCGAAATTCCGATCAGCATCACTCCGAAAATCGATTTGACATTATCCATCCACACACCCGGACGCGGCATAAATTTACCCGCACTCGTTCCGATAGCGATCAACGGTAATCCCATACCGATAGAGAGGGAAAAGAGTGCCACACCGCCGAGTAACGCATCCCCTGTTTGACCGATGTAGATGAGTGCCCCCGCCAACGGTGCCGCCACACACGGACCGACGATCAGTGCCGACAAAAAGCCCATAATCGCGATACCGACGACACCGCTTTTGGTTCCGCTGATTTTGGTAATTTTGGACTGAATGGCGTTCGGTATTTGAAGTTCAAAGAGATCGAACATCGACATCGCCAAGACCACGAAAATAAGTGCGAACAACGTTATAATCCACGGTGTTTGAAACGCCGCTTGAAGATTGGCTCCAAACAACCCCGCCAAAACTCCGGCAATCGTATAGGCTACCGCCATCGAAAGGACATAGACGACCGAGAGCCAAAATGCCCGCGCAGTTCCCATCCCCGCACCCTGCGCCATAATGACCGAAGAGATGATCGGAATCATCGGGAATACACACGGAGTAAGTGCTAACAACAGACCGAATCCGAAGAAGCTCAGGATAATAAACCAAAGGCTTCCCCCTTTGATCACTCCGGCAATTTGATCGGTTTCGGATTCTTTAACCTCTGCTTTGGGTGCCGGAGTCGGTGCAATATCGATAGCTTTGATCTCCACCGCAGGGGCTTTTAGGATAGACGATTCACTCATCGGAACTTTGGAAGCATCCAGCGTCACTTCTAATACTTTTTCCATCGGCTCATAGCACAATCCTGCCGATGAGCACCCGTGAAAGGAGAGTTTGATTCTCACCTTTTTTTCGCCGCTGAACTCTTTGGTTTTTAACAATGCGATACGGATAGCGGGTGAGGACTCATACACGCGCTCGCCATCTAGCTCAATAGCTTCAACCATCGTGACCGATTTAAAATCGATCCCGTCTTTTTTATCCGCATCTTCTACTTTGAGCTTATCAGCATAGATATGAATCTGATCGCCCATTGTCATCTCGACACCGATGGTTTTGGAATCAACCATTTTAGCGGAGGGCTTGAACGCCTCATCCGGCTGTAAAAAACCAACCGCCCAAACATTTAATGAAATAAGTAAAAACAATAGTCCACGCATACATAGCCTTCTTAAAAAATCATCTCCATTCTATCACAATTAGCTGTTACGAAACTCAGTGAGAAACATTGTTAATATTTTTCAGCTTAGACATAGCCGTAAATGCTACACTACCCGCAACTTTACATGGAGTATCCTATGTCCAACCGACTCGCATTCGAAGATTCCCCTTATTTACAACAACATAAAGAGAATCCACTAGAGTGGTATCCGTGGTGCGATGAAGCGTTTGAAAAAGCCCGTATTGAACACAAAGCGATCTTTATTTCTATTGGGTACAGCAGTTGCCATTGGTGTCATGTGATGGAGCATGAGGTGTTTGAAAATCCGCAAATTGCCGCATTCGTAAATCAACACTTCGTCTGTATCAAAGTCGATCGGGAAGAACGCCCCGACATCGACAAACACTATCAAGAGCTCCATAATCTCCTCAACCGACGCTCAGGCGGTTGGCCTCTCTCTATTTTCGCTACCCCCGAAAACAAACCCTTTTATGCCGCTACCTATATACCCCCTTATAATCAAAATCAAATGATGGGATTCAGCGAACTTACCGCCATCATCGCCGAAAAAGTAGCCCAAAATGACGAAAAACTCTTCCAAAACGCCGATGAGATAACCGCGTTTATGCGTCCGAAAAACGAAAGTGTCCAAGCGACTGTTTTGAACGAGAAAATCATCACCCAATTTATCCTCCAAGCTCAGCACAACTACGATGAGATCAACGGCGGATTTTCCAAATCTCCGAAATTCCCCCATGTTTCCACCCTAAAAACACTCCTCACGCTCGAGCGGCTCCAAAGCGACGAGAAAATCAAAAAAATCATTACCCATACGCTCGACTCGATGGCATTGAGGGGATTGTACGATCACATCGACGGCGGGTTTTGCCGCTACAGCACTGATGAATCATGGCTTGTCCCCCATTTCGAGAAAATGACCTACGACAATGCCCTCCTCTGCGAACTCTATGCCCATGCAGGGATGGTGTATAGCGATGATCGATACCTCAAAATCGCTAAAGAGAGCGCCGATTTCATGATGCAATTTATGATGGAGGATGATCTGTTTTACAGCGCCAGCGATGCCGATAGCGAGGGAGAAGAGGGAAAATACTTTGTCTTCTCCTACGATGAGATCATCACAGTACTTGAAAAGCTATCGATCCCGAATGTACATGAAGCGGCGCACTCCATCGGCGCAACAAAGGGGGGGAATTTCGAGGGGCACTGTATCATTCGCCTCTCCAATAACGAGCGTCCTGAATGGTTTGAGCCTTTTTGCCGAGAACTCAGTATTTTACGTCAAAGCAGAGTCTACCCCTTTATCGACCGAAAAGTGATCACGGCATGGAATGCGATGATGATTCAATCTCTGTTTGTTTTGGGAAAATCGAACAGCACCTACCGAGCGCAAGCGATCCGTTCTCTCGAAAAACTGAGCGAAACGATGTTTTTGAACGGGACGCTCAAACATTCCACACTGATCTACAAAGAGCCGAAAATCGATGCCTTTTTAGAGGATTATACCTATTTGTGCAGTGCATTGATCGAAGGATACCAATCGACGTTTGATGAGCGCTATCTCATCGATGCGCAACGATATGCCAACAAAGCGTTGGAACTCTTTTATGAAGAGGGAAAATGGTATTTCAGCCGTGGTGCCTTTACGACGGTAGCCGAGATGGATGATGGTACCTACCCGAGCGCGCTCGGAGTCATGGTCAATGCACTGCAAAGTCTCGGACTCCTCGTCGATCCGAAATACAGCCGTTTCGCCTTTAAAAGCCTCGAATACGTCTCCCTCAAACTGATGAAAACACCGATCTATTACCCTACCCTCACCGCTGAAGTGATCCGCCATCTTAAAGAGCAACGGTTGATCAAAAGCAACTCAGAGAATCTATCAAACATAACTGCCCCTCTGAATTACCCCTTTGTTCTCCTCAAAAACGATGAAACGCTTCAAGAATTCACCATTTGCGGAGAAAATTCTTGCTTTTCTGCGACAAAAGATATCACAAAACTTGATGAATTAATCACATTAACGTTATAATCAAAAAAAATTAGGAGCTTTATATGGGTGCAAAAAGTGCAATGGCAAAAGCAGAAATTAGTGAAGCTGAAAAAATTGATGATGTCATTCATGATGATAGACGTAAGACAATGGAAGAAAATGCCAAAGAGCGCCGTGAAAAAAGCAAGGTAGAAGAGAGACTCCCCGTTTGGGTTAAACAATCCGTTTTGGAATACGAAGAAGAGTTAAAAGAGCTCCAGATTGAGCTCCTTAAGCTTCAAAACCACGTTAAAGACAAAGGGCTTAAAATCCTGATGATTTTCGAAGGTCGTGATGCTGCTGGCAAAGGGGGGACAATCAAGCGAATTACAGAACATCTTAACCCCCGTGGTGCACGTGTCGTCGCGCTCGACAAACCTTCTGATGTTGAAAAAACACAGTGGTATTTTCAACGCTATACGAAACATCTCCCTAGTGCAGGAGAAATCGTCCTCTTCGACCGTAGCTGGTACAATCGTGGCGGCGTTGAACCAGTTATGGGATTTTGTACTCCGCAAGAGCATCAGGAGTTTTTAAATCAAGTAGGTGAGTTTGAGCATATGCTCGTCAGTTCTGGAATTATTCTCTTTAAATTTTACTTTTCCGTTTCCAAAAATGAACAAGCCAAACGCTTTAAAGAGCGTAAAACCGATCCTCTCAAGCAGTTCAAACTTTCTCCTGTCGATGCTAAATCACAAGAACTATGGGATAAATATACCGTTGTGAAACATTCAATGCTCCGTGCATCTCATACTGGAAATGCTCCGTGGGTCATTATCCGTTCCGATAACAAGAAAAAAGCCCGCATTAACTGTATCAAACATATTTTATCGGGAGTTCAGTACGCTACAGCGAAACAGCCTGACTTGAACATATCGAAGAAAATTTTGATTTGGGGTGACGAAGAGATTAAATTAATGGAAACGGCTCTCCATCAAGGAAAGCTGAAAGCTAAAAATATTTAGTTAAGGAAATTTAAAATCTCTTTCTCAATGTTCTCTTTATCGATCACGTTAGCCTGTGTGATCGCTTTAGTGAACAGCCCTTTAATCATATCTGGAATCGGCGTATTTGCCGCTTTACTAATCGATATGAGTGCATCAATGTCATTAATATCTTTTTCTCCGCTCAGTGCATTGGCAATTGTCGGAGAGAACTTCGTCCACTCTGCCGTTGAATAGACGATAGTTTTAATCGCTTTTGTAGCACAACAATCGTACGCTTTGAAACAAGTTGCCGTATGCGGGTCCATCAAATAGCCAGCATCAAACGCCTCTTTAATATACCCTTTCCCCTCTGCCCCATTACAATAGTCCGCTGCAAAGAGGGATTGTATTTTCATTATTTCATCATCGCTCAGTGAATAGAAACGTTCACGCTCGAGTCCCGCCATCAGCTCTTTTGTACGTATGTCGCCAAATAGATCGAATAAAATACGCTCAACATTGCTGGAGATCAAAATATCCATTGCCGGAGAGGTTGTCGCCACAACATGCTCGCCGCGTAGATCGTATCGTCCCGTATTGATGAGACGGGTGAGGACATTGTTTTCATTGGATGCAATAATAATTTTCTCAACGGGAAGCCCCATCTTACAAGCGTAGTATCCCCCTAAAGCATTGCCAAAATTCCCGCTAGGGACATCAAGATAGACTTTTTCTCCTATCACTATAACTTTTTGACGAACCAATTCAAGATAGCTGTGAATATGGTAGATAATTTGGAAAATAATTCGTCCAAAGTTAACTGAATTTGCCGCAGAGAGGAAAATACTTTTGGCTTTCAAAGCATCTTTAAAAGTTTGAGACCCCAAAAGCTTTTTCAATGCGCTTTGCGCATCATCAAAATCACCGTGAATCCCGATCACTTTGAGATTTTTTGCATCTTCCGTCACCATTTGAAGACGCTGAACATCGGATGTTCCCCCATCGGGATAGAGACACGCGACACGGACATTGGCTCTGTTTTTAAATGTCTCCAACGCTGCAGGACCTGTATCACCACTGGTTGCCGCCAAAATCAGATACTCTTCACCCCGTTTTTGGGCAATTGAGCTAAGAACCACACCGAATGGTTGCAATGCCATATCTTTAAATGCGCGGGTCGGCCCGTGATAGAGTTCACTGACGTAAAGGTCATCACGCACTTTTACTACAGGAACAGGATTGAGAGGATCATCAAACTTGTCATAAAGCGATAATGCTTCATCTATCACAGAGGACTCAATATCGATAGCAAGCGTTGTGAGCAAATCTTTTGCCAGTTCTTTGTACGATGAACTCAAATGTTTTGAGAGAAACGCTTCACCAAGATTAGGAAGTTCACTTGGAACGTATAATCCGCCGAATGATGCGATAGGACTTAAAATCGCTTCTGAGAAAGTAACCTGTTGTGGATGAACTCCGTCATTTCCGCGTGTTTCAATAAATTTCATTGCTTCACTTTGTAAAATTTTCGTCATTATAACAAAGAGGGTATCACGTAACGCTTAGAGTAGAACAACAAAAAGTGCGTTGCCAACAACGCAATCTGAAATGAGAAAAAAATAACCGCTAGGTAAATTTAGGAATCTCCATAATGAGGTTCTTTGAGGTGCCCTACAATTAATGTTTAAAAGAGCATGTAAAATCATTGACTTTTAATTGTAATTACTTTATGATTACATAAAATAATCATTCTATAGGGTCTAAAATCCAAAAAACACGCCTATGTGTCATCATCTCCCCCGATGAAATGAACCAATTCATCTGGACTATTCTTATTTTACCCATGACGTCAACTCTTAAGCATTGCCCCTCACGTATCATTATTGATGAAAAATCTTCTATTGCACTTGATCAAATACGATGTATCGATAAAATCCGCGTTATTAAAACTATGGGAACAATCCCGACATCATCGATTACAGAACTTAAAACTGCTCTCAAAGAGATGCTGGTAGACTAAAGAGATAATATGGCAAAGAAAAAAAACGTCCTCTTCGAATGTCAACACTGCGGGTTCACCACCCCAAAATGGATGGGAAAATGCACCAACTGCGGAGGATGGGATAGTTTCGTCGAACTGAGTGAACAACAACAAGAGACCATCAAACTCACCTCCACCTCTTCCCCCTCCGGTGGAGTAAAAGCCAAAGAGATCACTCAAATCGTTGAGGAGCATACCGAACGCTTCAGCAGTGACGATGCCGAACTCGATATGGTTCTCGGCGGAGGTGTTGTCCCTGGATCACTGGTGCTCATCGGCGGAAGTCCGGGGGTCGGGAAATCAACCCTGCTTCTGAAAATCGGCTCAAACCTAGCAAAGCAGCGCCGCAACGTCCTCTACGTATCAGGAGAGGAGAGCGAAGGACAGATCAAACTCCGCGCGAATCGTCTCGGAGCCAATGTCGATAACCTCTATCTCCTCGCCGAGATACGATTGGAGCAGGTACTCTCCGAACTGCATGAACGCACCTATGAGTGTATCATCATCGACTCGATCCAAACCCTCTATTCCGAAACCATCGCCTCTGCCCCTGGATCAGTGACACAAGTACGCCAAATCACCTTTGATCTGATGCGTATCGCTAAAGAACGCGGTATCGCGATTTTTATCATCGGACACATCACCAAAGAGGGCTCCATCGCTGGGCCACGCGTATTAGAGCACATGGTGGATGTTGTCCTCTATTTCGAAGGGGACAGCGGACATGAGCTCAGGATCTTGCGCGGCTTTAAAAACCGTTTCGGACCTACGAGTGAAATTGGGGTATTCGAGATGCGTCATGACGGACTTGTCTCGGCAAAAGACCTCTCCTCACGCTTTTTCAACCGCACCAAATCCCAAAGCGGCTCCGCCCTCACCGTTATCATGGAGGGGACTCGCCCCATCGTCCTCGAAGTGCAAGCACTGGTAAGCGACACCCATGCCCCTAATCCGAAACGTCAAGCGACAGGATTTGAGAACAATCGCCTTAACATGCTCCTTGCCCTATTGGAGCGCAAACTTGAAATCCCTCTCAACAGCTACGATGTTTTCATTAACATCACGGGAGGGATCAAAATTACCGAAACCTCCGCCGATTTGGCAATACTCGCCGCCATCATCAGCAGTTTTCGTAACCGTGCCATCTCCAAAGAGACCGTATTTATCGGAGAGGTTTCCCTCGTCGGTGATATTCGTGAAGTATACCAACTCGATCAAAGACTCAAAGAAGCGGCTTCTCAGCAGATCACCAAAGCACTGATCCCGAAAAAACCGATTGAGAAAACGGCGATCAAATGTTACGAAATTGACGAAGTCAGCAAACTTCTTGAATGGTTTTAAACAAAAATTTCGTATAATAAACGCATCACAATCCAAGGATATTTTATGCCAGTATGTTCTATTATTGCCGATCACAAATCTGAAGAGCTCTACAGTAAGCTCTCACTTGCCTACTCAACCGAAGAAGAACGTGAATTAATCGAAAAAGCCATTGAAAAGTGCACTCCATTATGCTGTGTTAAACCAAACATATACGGCGGTTCTGTCACAGGGGAAAAAAGAATGATCACGATTGAGTATAATGACGTTTGTGACCGCGAAGATGGAGAAGTATATGAAGCTATTATTAAATTTTTGGGGATTAAAGAGTGCCACTAAATCAAAATAAAAATTCCAATAATGCGCATCGACTCAAAAAATTCGCGGAGGGGAATGAAACTTTTCAACAAACTTATTTTAAAAAGCACGAAAAACATCTTTTAAATCTTGTTAAAGAAGGGCAAAACCCTAAAACTTTATTTATCGGCTGTTCTGATTCACGGGTTATTCCTGACCTTATTGTCCAATCTACACCAGGCGATCTTTTTGTTATCCGTAACGTCGGAAATTTTGTTGCCCCCTATAAGCCCGATGAAGATTTTCACTCTACAGCGGCAGGAATCGAATACGCCGTATGGGTTTTAGAAGTTTCAGAAGTTATCATTTGCGGACATTCTCACTGTGGTGCTATCGAAGCACTCTATAAATCATCGTGCAATACCTCTATGATCCACACAGCTAAATGGTTAACCCTTGGAGAAAAAGCCAAATCGATGGCTATAAGTGCCTTAGGAGAAAATGCCCTCAAAGAAGATTTACTTCGTGCGACAGAACACCTCTCCATCGTAACTCAAATCGAAAATCTTTTAACCTATCCGTATGTCAAAAAATTGGTTGAAGATGAGAAGTTATTCATCCATGGATGGTATTACGATATTGAGACAGGTGCTATTGAATATTACGATCCTGATACCTATCAATTTCGCCCACTTAGTGAATTAGGGGATTAGTTTTTTCATTCGTAGGATTACCAATCTAAATATAAAAATAGAGCCGATAAGAAATAATTGGTGATAAAAATGGCTACTGCTGAATAAACAACCGCATAAATCGTCGATTGCCCTACTCCTCGTGCTCCTCCACTCGTGTGAAACCCGATATAACTTCCGATAGAACTGACGATAAATCCAAACACTGCCGCTTTAACCACTCCGGTCATAATATCATTAAACTCACCCAAACGCATAAGGGTATCTTGATACGCGGTTGGATTAATTCCAAGCACCCCCGTTGAAATGAAATATGCGGAACCGATAGCAATAAAGTCAAACCAAATAACCAGTAACGGTAATGAGATAACAGTTGCGATAATGCGCGGTGTAATCAAATATTCTTTGGAGTTGACACCCAAGATATCGATGGCATCGATCTGTTCTGAGACACGCATAGTTCCAAGCTCTGCTGCCATCGCACTAATAGAGCGAGAAATCAACATTAAAGAGGCGAAGACTGGTCCCAACTCTTTAGTAATAGACAAAAAGATCGTATACCCAATAAATGTTTCAACCCCAAATTGATGAAAACCATCATACAGTTGTATAGCTTCGACCATCCCTGTAAAGACGGCTGTAAGGGTAATCACCCCCATACACCCCAAGCCAATCACTTCTATCTGAGTTAAGACAATTTTGTACCGCTTAAAGGCGAGGGGATAAAGTTTAAAAAGTTCTATTTGAAATAAAATAAACAAACCAAACCGTTCAATTGTCTGATAAAAATGGACAAAAGGGCGACCGATATAACCTAAAAGTCTCTCAATCATAAATTTTTCCTTCTTTGCATCTGCTAAGTTTACCAAAATTTCCATTAGCTACCGTGACAAATTCATATGTTTCTCGCTACAATAAAGGATTAACTTTACTCAGGAGCTTATGGATGGCTGAAAAAGAAAAAGAAGAACACGGAACCGAAGAAGAGGGAAAGAAAAAATCGGGAAATATGCTCTTGATTATTATCATCGTCGTCTTAGTACTTATTTTAGTAATCGGTGGGGTTGTTGCTGCATTAATGCTGGGAAACCATGATGCTGAAGCAGAAGCAGGTCACGGTGCTAAAACTGAAGTTGCCGCTAGTGCTGAAGAAGGACACGGGGATGCAGCCCCAGAAGAAAATCACGGTGATGCAGCGGCACACGGCAGCGAAGAAATGACCGAAGTTGGGCTAATGTTCCCGTTAGATGGGTTTACCGTCAATCTTTTAAGCGAAAGCGGTCGCCGTTTCCTGAAATGTGAAATCAATCTTGAGATGGGAGGAGAAGAACTTTCTCCAGAACTTGAAGAGAAAAAACCGGTATTTCGCGATATAATAATTCGTATTTTAAGTTCCAAGTCACTCGAAGAAATCTCAACTATAAAAGGGAAAGAGAAACTCAAAGAACAAATTGTGAACGATTTAAATACGCGTCTTAAAGACGGAAAAGTAAAAAATGTCTACTTTACCGACTTCGTGGTACAATGATCGGCATCGACCTCATCAAAACCGAACGCATGAAACGTCTTATGGAGCGTTTCGGCAATCGGGGACTTCAAAAATTTTTATCTGAAAATGAAATACTTTTAATCAAAAACTATCATAATGCTGCAGGTTTTTGGGCGGCAAAAGAGGCGTGCGCAAAAGCCATCGGATGTGGAATCGGAGCCGAATGCGGTTTTCACGATATTATCCTCTCTAAAACATCCAAAGGAGCACCCATGATTGATCTCTCTGTACGTGTTAAAGAGATGTTTACTATACAAGATCTCAGTGTCTCAATCACTCATGACGGAGATTACGCTATCGCTGTCGTAGCACTCCAAAAATCATAATAACCAAAGATCAAATATTACATTTTTAGTGATTAAAATTTAATCATCTAAAATGCAAGATCCCCTCGTGATACATATTAGCAAGCTATTTTTATTCCTAATTTATTTTAAAACTTTATCTTACAGATTAAATAATCATCACTTATAATTATATTTATAGTATGAAAATAGCTCACTAACCTGATATATTACATAAAAACAGTTATACCCTATGTAATCAATAATTATTAGCAGGAAAGTGTGCGATGGATGATATAAAATATTTAAATTTATTCCCCTTTATTGGGCAAAGTGTTAAACAGTTTGACGATCAAAATCGATTTTTAAAAAAGATTATTCTAACAGGAAAAATATGTGCTCTTGAAAAAGCGGCTAACCTATTCTCATTTACTGAAAAAACGATTGAAACCTTTGCCGATCTTAAAGAAGAGCTTATCCCTCTTTTAATTCGTGAAAACATAAAAAAATATACGGATGAACTAAAATCAAAAGCGCAAATCAGTATCGATATACTCATCCGTAATCTCTTCGAACGAACGGCTGACGTAGGCTTCTTAGCAACGGATAACGCTATTATCGATTTTTTAAAAGGAGAATACTCATCCGACGATCTTCGCCAACGCCTTATAGAATACACTATGAAATACAGTGTCTATAATGAAATTATTATTACTGATACGGATGGCAATATTCGAATCAATATTAATGGAAAGAACACCATCTCTTCGAGTCGTGATCCGATTATTAAAAATGCTTTACATAACGATACCTATGTTGAGCAATATGCCTACAGTGATCTATTCGCATCTCAAGACAAAACACTCCTCTTCGCCCAAAAAATTATCAACGAAAATCAATCGATCGGTGTCTTAATCTTATGTTTTCGCTTTGAAGATGAGATGGAACGTATTTTTTCATCCCTTTTAAATCCTGGTGAGCATATCTTTTTTACCGATGGTAAAGATATTATCACCTCTTCATCCGATGAATCTTCAAAAATGAAAAATGAGTTTCGAAAGATTCACAATGATGAGGGGATCACCTACAGTAACGATAATCTTTTTATCTCTGCAACAACAAAAGGGTATGAGGGATACTACGGCGCTGCATGGAGTAGTATCGCATTTATTAATGTCAAAAAATGTACCCAAAAACCTCCCATACAAGACCCAATCAATGCAAAATGTACATTAGATGAAAACATAAAAGCTATTATTCACAAAGCAGATGATGTTATTGAAGATTTGAGTGATGTCATTATTAATGGTGAGCTAATTGCCTCAAAAGAGCGTGTATATGTTTTAACCCCTGTCCTCGATAATCTGCGCAATGTCAGCTCTTCAATCCTCTCTACGATTAAAGATACCGTCGGTAATTTGGAGAACACTATTATGGAAGGATTGATTTTTGATGTCAAAGCCTCTGCAAAACTAGCTATTGAGCTTATGGATCGGAATCTTTATGAACGGGCAAATGATAGCCGTTGGTGGGCTATGACTCCTGTATTTGAAGAAGAACTCTCATCACAAACTCCTGATATAAAACGACTCACAGAAGTATTAGTCTATATCAATTCCCTCTATACCGTTTATACCAATATTTATATCTATGATGGTAATTCTACTATTATTGCCTCTTCAAATGACCCTCACATTATTGGAAAAAAAGTTTCAGGTGAATACATTAGCAAAACTCTTTCCAATACAAATACCCAAAACTATTTCGTCAGCCATTTCGACAATACACTGTTTTACAACGATAAAGAAACGTATATATACAGTGCAACTATTCGATTTAATGGTAAAGCTATTGGAGGAATCGGTATTGTGTTTGATGCTTATCCACAATTTCAAGCGATGTTAACAGATAGTTTTCCTCCATCAAAAATAGGCTTTTCATGTTTTATCGACCGAAAAGGGATGATCCTATCTACCACACATCCAACACTTACCCCTATGGAATATATGGATCTGGGTGAAGAGATCCTCCGTTTTAATGCCCAACAGCCAGAGCATCGTTTCATTATTTTACAAGGGGAAAAGTACTTGGTCGGCATTGCCCTCTCACAAGGATATCGAGAATACAAATGTCAGGACAACTACAAAAATGATGTCCTTTCCCTCACTTTTATAGAGTATTGAGTAAAATTCGCGTATGTTAGAATAAAGTGAGACAATATGCACATTACCGATAGTAAAGAGTTGATAGAGAGAACCCATAAGTACCTTAATACACTTTTAAACGAAGCATTTCATCACACTGATGCAGAGAATGCCGTCGTGGTCTATGATACACAGTGTCTAATAGCGACAATTTTGATGGAGGGGTACAAGCGCGCCTTGCCCCATGCACGGCTCATCGATTTTGATGCGCATAAGCCTGAAGAGGTTCGGGCTTTGTTAGAGGCTCTAAATCCTTCTGATTTGGTGGTATTGATCCAATCGACCAATTTTCGTCTCGATGCGTTTCGCTTGCGTGTCGAGCTCTTTAAACTAAAACTCAAAGTGATTGAGCATCCGCATTTGAGCCGTATGTCGGACGATGAAGCATCGTATTTCATCGACTCGCTGGAATACGACAAGGGCTATTACCGTCCTCTCGGTCGCACCCTACAGTCGAAAATAGATAGTGCGCCGATGGGGGTACTCGACAGCGGGGGAGAGCTTTTGGTTTATGGTTCACCGTTCGAATCTGCCAAAGTCAATATCGGAGATTACACGGGGTTAGCGAACTGGGGTGGTCAGTTCCCGCTGGGGGAAGTATTTACCGAAGCTCAAGATCTCAGAGCCGTTCACGGACGGGTCAAAATCTATTGTTTCGGGGATGTAACGTATAAAATCAACACCCCCGAAACTCCTATCACCCTCATCATCGAAGAGGGGCAAGTGGTAGCGTGTGAAAACTCAACGCCTGCATTCGATCTAATATTATCGAATATACGTCGAGATGAGGGAGGAGTCGTTTGGATACGGGAACTCGGTTTCGGTCTGAATAGAGCTTTTAGCAAAACGCGTACGGTAGCCGATACGGGAACGTATGAGAGGATGTGCGGGGTTCATATATCGTTGGGAGCTAAACATGGTACCTACGGTAAACCCGGATTTAAACGCCGAGACGGTCTCTACCATGTCGATGTTTTTGCCGATACCCATACCTTTTCGCTTGGGGATGAAGTGATCTATAGAGACGGGGCATTTGTGATTTGAACAGCTCTCAATTCACCCGTAACTTCGTCCGTCCCGTAAAGAGCTTCAAAAAATCATAAATATCACTGAGAAAAAAAGCCCTCGTATCCTGATGCTCGAACCGCTGTAACCATGCACGCTCTTGATTTAGTATTCCCCGACACGGAACTACAAACTCTTCACGTGGCAAGAGCGGTTTGAGGATACCGCAATCGTTGATCGCGTATACAACCGCATCGAATAGCTCATCAAGACGATTATCTTCATCGTAGTGGTAGAGTTTCCCGTCCATTTTGTAAAAACGGTAAATTGCCAGTATCTCGTGGGCTTTGTCTATTTCACTCATATTTTCCCCCTATCGCTACCGCGTACAATAATGGGTATTTCGACCATTGAACCGCCTCTTCATCATAAAAAGCTCCGATCCCACTGCATCCTACATTGTAATGTTCACACGCCCTATACAATTCTTGCGCATAGATTCCCGCTTCGATATGTGAAGCTGTACAAAAGTTTTCTGCAAAAATTAATACTACCATATTTGATCCTGCAATAAAACGCTGATCCAAAAGGAGATGGAGTATTTCAGAATTAAAATTTCCACTCACGGCACATTTCCCGTTACGATATAACCCTAAATGCATAGAGTGTGCCTGAAAAACAAAGGTAGCAATCTCTAAAGAAACAGCTGCAGGTATCGCCATAAGCTCTTGAATAACCGTATCACGCATCCCCTCTGGATTAAACTCCCGTGCACTGCGACGTGTATGATTGATTTTCAAAAAATCCTCATACACAATGGGCGTTGCCATCTCCGTATAGATGCCAGATTTCGCTAAACTAGCCGTTAATGGCTCTAAAGTCTGTGTATAATCGGTTGGCTGTACGTACATCACAGGAAGGCTCAAAAGCTTCACACTTCGTTCTCCTAACTCACCCACACCATAAACAGCCCCGATCACCTCATCCGTGCCTAGTCCCATGATCGCATTGAGTTTTTCGTTTACCGACAATTTTGTACAACTTAGCCCAAAATGTCGTACCGATGCACACAACGCATTGATTTGATGCCCTAGATCGAGATAGAGATACCGCCATGCCCGCAATCCGTATTTCCAAGAGGATCGAAACGGAACCAATGAGATCATCACGATCACCCCGCTAAAGCGTTTCTCGATCCCGATATAAGGTTCTATCCCCGCCCCTGCAACCTCTCGAATCATAACCATTTCTTCATGCAAAACATCGAGATGATAAATCCCGCTGAGCAATCCTGTGATATTTCGAATCTGAACATAGATTTCGATAGGGTGTAGATTCCCGGCAGAGGGGACATTGAGACGGCGATAGGGCTTGTGAGCAACGATATGTTCATCCGTAATACAGCGTGTTTGTGCCAACCATGTGAGGGATGGATGATCACACAATCTGACTCGATAGCAAAAATGGGGATAGTGTTTAAAGGAGGAAGGTTGCGAATCCCAATCCAAAAAAGTTTGTTTATTAGCAACCCATTCGCGAGTTAAGAGGGTTTGTTCACGCACCGCGTAGTACTTTATTAGTAACCAGTTCAAGTGCACTGAACCCATCTTCATTCTGCAAGGTTATATCAGCCCCCAACGATAGAAGCATCTTAACGCATTCCACACGTGAAGCCGATGCAGCGTACATAAGGGGTGTATCGTATCGTTGATAAATTGCTCGACCATATCAGTTCCTTCTACTTAAACACCCATCCAGTTTTCGTGGTCGTGCCCTTTTTTCTTGAAGTTGGCTGCTTTATCCACCGCTTCGATACATTTATCGTAATCGACTTCATCGGTAATCTCGCTCACTACTTCTACATAACTAATCATCCCCTCTTGATCGATCACAAATACCGCACGAGCAAGACGATCTTTGAGCTTACCTTCAGTGATTAAAAGCCCAAATTTTTTAGCAAAATCACGATTGGTATCGATTACGATTTCGGCACTGTCTATCCCCTCACGTACAACAAAATCGTTAACAAATTCGGTATCATCGGTTGTAATCATCACTGTTTTAAGCTTTTTAAACTGTTTGATAAGGGCATTAAATTTTTTAGCTCCCAACGAGCATACTTCTGTTTTCAGTGAAGGTATCGCAATAAGGAGTTGTGCAGTCGGTGCTATCATGCCGATAACATTTTGACTTCCATCAAGATTTGTAACACGCGCAGCAGGTGCTTCACGCCGAATAGTCATCTTTTTTCCCTCTAAAGGGGTCGATATTCCATGAACCGTAATCTGCATTTGCTCTCCTTGGGGATGTTTTGAAAGTAAAAGTGCAAAAATAGTTCTTGAAATTGCCTATTTTTTATCCATATAAATACTGATTCATTGGACATTTTTGTACTAAAATACGTACTAATTTATACAAAAGATAAAACAATGATGACCTATGAAACTAATCTACCCAATCGTGAAGAGTGTCAGACCTGTAGCCTAACTTTTGCGTACAAAGAGGTCAACCTTTTGTATGACATTGCCGTCATGCTTACCAGTACAACAGAAATGATTGAAAATGTCGAAAAAGCAATGCGCCGACTCAAACAACACGGTTATTTGGAGCGATGTGCCCTCTTTCGTAAAAAAGAGGACTCAGAGGAATTGGAGCTTCTTAACTCTATCGATCTTGAACCCTATCAAAAGAAAATGGCAACCTACCGCTTCGGTGAAGGGGCTACGGGGCTAGCCGCTAAAAGCCGTGAACCGATCGTCATCGAAAATATCCACAACAATATCAACTACCTCAATAAAATGGGTAATATCTCGACACAAATGGTCTCTTATGTCGCTGTACCACTTCTCCAAAACGAAGAGGTAATCGGTGTAATTTCGGCTAATATCGGTAAAAAAAGCCCTTTGAATTTTGATGAAATTGTCCGTATGCTCACCATCGTCGGTTCCCTTTTTGTCGGAGCACTCAAAGTACAACAAACCATTGCTCAGGAAAAAGAGTCTCTCGCTGAACTTAAAACCTACTATAAAGAAGAGATGCAAAAAGATTACAAATTTGAAAACATTGTCGGTCGCTCCACTCGAATGCAACAAGTGTTCGGGATGATTAACACCGTAGCCCCTACTGATGCGACTATTTTTATCCGAGGAGAGACGGGAACAGGGAAAGAACTCATTGCAACCGCCGTTCATAATCTCAGTCGTCGACAAAACGGTCCGTTTATCAAACTTAACTGTGCCGCCATCAGTGAAACACTTCTCGAATCCGAACTTTTCGGACATGAAAAAGGGGCGTTTACCGATGCACGTGAAATGCGAAAGGGTCGTTTTGAGCTTGCCGATGGGGGGACACTCTTTCTCGATGAGATCGGAGATATTACCCCATCTTTGCAGGTAAAACTGCTCCGTATTTTGCAAGAACAAGAGTTTGAGAGAGTAGGAGGAAATAAAACGATCAAAACGAACGTTCGCCTCGTGGCAGCCACCAACCGTAATCTCGAAGAGATGGTACGTAAGGGAGAGTTCCGCGAAGATTTGTTTTACCGCCTTAACGTTATCCCGATCAATCTCCCACCCCTACGAGAGCGATACGAAGACGTCAAGCTCCTCATCGAACACTATCTCCACCGCTTTATGAAAGAGCATCGTAAAAATATGCACTTTACGAAAGGGGCAATGGAATTGTTGCTTGATTATCCGTGGCCGGGAAATATCCGAGAGCTCCAAAATACGATGGAGCGTATCGTACTCATCTGTCCTGACGGTGAAATACAACCGGAGATGCTGAGTCATGTTTTACCGTTTAACTATCAAAAACTTTACATGCAGCCAGAACCGACATCGATGATGCAACCGATTACGCCAGTGATTGCCCAACCTATACCGTATCAAGAGGCTCCATCCGGAGGCCCGATGACGAAAAAAACGCTTCAAGAGTTAGAGAAGGAATCAATTTTACAGGCATTAAGCGATTCACACGGAATCCAAACCAAAGCAGCACGTGCATTGGGGATGAGCGCACGACAAATCGGATATAAAATTAAACAATACGGGATAGAGATTTAAAGTATTGTTGTGTTGAAAACTCAACCCCTACTTGACACCATACTCCTATTTATATATAATAATCGTAATAACTATATATAGGAGGATGAAATGATCAGCATGGGTGTCGGACAGATTCAAAAAAATATCTCTATTTTGACAACACTTACCGAAGCGATCCGCATCGTCGATAAACGACGCAATAAAACCGTCGCTATCGTCTATCCTGCTTCATCCTCCACCTCCATACTCTCTTTGGCTGGAAAATATAAAGATCGTGTAGAAGCGGTAGATGATCTCACACTAGCTAAAGAATCGGCTATGATAGAAGCAATGGGTGAAAAATATGGTCTATCTCATTGATACCAACATCATCATCCGATTTCTCGTCGGTGATCACGCAGAGCATTTAGCGCAAAGCAGCACTATTTTCGAGAGAGTTGAGAAATGTGAGATAGAAGTTCATATTCTCGAATCGGTGGTGATGGAAGCTTTTTTTGTACTCACCAAGTTTTATAAACTCCCCAAAGAAGAGGTCATCAACGATCTAAAGCGAATTTTATCGCTAGAGGGTGTGGTCAATGACGACAAACTTATCCTTTTCGAAACATTATCCATCATTGAGAACAAAAACATCGATTTTGTTGATGCTCTTCTGTGTGCCAAACAACGCTTGCAAAGTATGGAAATTTTGAGTTTTGACAACGATATTAAAAAGTGTACGCGATAAAAAAAGAAGGTGGTGATACCATGCAAGCAATAACTGTATATTGTTGGTATGTTTTGATGCAATCAAATTAAACGGTATAATATCGATAATTAACAATAAAATAACTGCAAAAAAAAGGTTGACTATGAAGCATCTCTTTAGCAAATTAATTGGAATAAAAAATGAACTTCCAATTGAACTGTAATAAGAAGTTTTGATGAAAAGTGTTTTATTTATATTGACTATAAGCATTATGCTAAATGCAAATAATAACAAGCAAGATAACGTTGAAATACTTAAAACTAAAATCAATTACCTTGAAAAAAAGATATCGGATCAAAAAACTACTTATGATCTTATACTTCAAAATCAAACTATCCTATTTACAGAGCAAAAAGACATTACAAGTCAAGCGATGACTTCATCTTCATCACAAATGTCATATATAACATTGTTAGTAGGCAGTCTTGGCACACTTATTATAGTAATAGGTGCTATGTTCGGATGGTATATTTCTAATGGTGTATATCGTGCTGTTGATAAAAAGTTACGACAAGAGATAGCAACAGGACAAAATAAAGCTTATACAATAATGGAAGAAAAAATATCAAAACTAAATGCTAAATTAGATAATCATAAAACTGAAATAGAGACAAAAGTAGAGAATATTGAATCTGGCACTAAATGGAAAGCAAATGAGTGGTAATACAATTATACAAATATTTGAAAAGTAATTTCAATTTTACTCATTCTAAGCTACAACTTAGGAAAAACAATAGGAAAGCACCCTTCAATCTGCTCAAGATCGAACGATTCTAATTGTGAAGTATGCTGTAGAGACCGACTACTTTATTACCCAACATTCCCTAATGAATAAAGCCCACTCACTTTATTCTCCATTTCTATTTCATCATCAGAAATATTTTCCCCTACCCTTTGCGATATAAAGAATAGATATTCAGGGGCGATGTCAGCTCCGTTCTTCCAACTGATCGTTCCGCAATCTATGAAGAAAGATCTGAAATAGTCCATATCATGCAACGGCTCAAAAATCTCACCCTCAAGATCATGTGCTAAATCAATAAACCGCTCGATTGTATGATTGAAAACAAGTTTGAGTTTATATCCGTCCAAATAGGTCGCATGTATCACTTCTAAAATCATCATATATCCTTGATTGATTCTATGATCGTAGCATATTATGTCTGTAGTTTGTAGTAATGAAAGAAACTTGAAGTTAGGTACAACGTAAGCCGGGTTCTGGATGAAGTGATAATTAATCTACTGCCTAGATCACTCTAGGCCTCTAGCGAAACAATAGCGATGTAGGACGCTAACCATCTGTTTCTTGCTGCCCGGTTGGGTTTACATAGCTCTCCTAGTTGCCTAAGAGACTGGTGGGCTCTTACCCCGCCGTTTCACCCTCACCTCATATACTTTATGAAACGGAGCCGCGAACAAAGTCCACGGTTCCTACGCTAGCCGCTTTGGCACTAAAGCACAAAAACGCTTTCGGCGTTTTCGTATATGAGGCAGTCTACTCTCTGTTGCACTGATCCCTCATGTTACCATGGCCATCCGTTAGATGGAACCGTGTCCTACAGCAGCCCGGACTTTACCTCTTGGGATTACTAGTTCCAAGCTATCACCTGTTGTACCTTTTGAAATTATATTGAAAAGTTGATTAAAAAGAGAACTAAAGATATGGATTCCCGATCAAGTCGGGCGAAGTGCCCTTTAGGGTGAATGACGAATATGAACATCAATCGGAGAGTTTATAGATCAAGCGTCCTGCATATTCCATATAAAGACTTTTTTTATGTTCTTCAATCTCATCTGGATTCATAATCGCATAGCGATTAACGATTTTATCTAAATCTTCTTCACCATGTTGCTGCATTAGCATCTTTTCCATTACGGCGATTTTCGTCATAATTTCATCAAAATTATACTGGTATAAATCTTCACTCACTTGTTTTGCGATATCCCAGTATTTTGACTGTGGAGAGCCGCTAAAGATATCGTCTTCATCTTCAAATAGTGCATCAAATCGTGACATAATGAACTCCTAAAATAGTTGTGCGTAGAGTATCCAACAAATGATTAATCACAATACACGCTGCGTGAATTAAAACAGATTTATAAAGAGAGAGTCAAGAGGTTTTTCCGCCGAAGCGGAGCGGAAATTACATTCCGAGTTTTGCTTTGGCTTCTTTTGCGTATTGGATACCCAAATCCCAAGCTTTATTATTAACTTCGTGCACTTTTTTCGGAACTTTTGAGAGCATAACCTCTTTCAATGTTTCCGGCTCTAGTACACCGGTAAATTCATTGGTAATACCCAATGCAACTACCGATTGGGTAATAACGTTACCTACTTCTTCTTTTGCAATGGTAATGATCGGAATCTCTACAATAATCCATTTTTGACGGTCTTCCTCGGTTGGGTGAACCAAATTTGGCTCAACTACGATGATTCCACCCGGTTTTACACCGTTTTTGAATTGTTGGTAGCTCACGTTGGCAACGGAGAGCATGAAATCGATCTCACCCTCATTTGCGTACGGGTAGAAAATCTCGTTATCATCAAGGGTGATGTCAACAACCGTTGCTCCACCGCGAACTTGTGACGTATAGGTAGCTGTTTTAAGCCCGTGACCGCCAAGTTTGATTTTAGCAGCAGCCATAATCTCACCGGCGAGGAGAACCCCTTGTCCACCGACGCCTGTAAATCGTATCGTATGTCTCATGGTTTCTCCTTAGATTTTTTTCGCAAAATCGTCTTGCGTGATTTTTCCGCGTTTGCCTTGAGCGGAAGCAATAACCATCTCATACATATCACAGTATTCAGCCTGCTCTACTTCACGCAATACACCCGTAGGGAATTTGTTCATTTGCTCTTCAGCAGGAAGCGCTTCCCATTTTTTCAACGGTACCGTAATACTGTCAATCCACGCAAGGTTTTCCATAGCACTTAACATTTTGTTTTTACGACCAAGGTTAATATGGCAGTTAGACATAATGTCGAAGAATGAGAACCCTCTATGAGAGAACCCTTTTACCAATACTTTTTCCAATTTTTTCGGATCGAGCATTGTCTCACGTGCTACGAATGAAGCACCCGCACCGATAGCAAGTTTACACGCATCGAATGTCGGGTCAATATTCCCGTTTTGCGCCGATACACACCACATACCTTGTGGAGTTGTCGGAGAGATTTGAGAGTTGGTCAAACCGTAGATGAAGTTATTGATAAGAATAAAATTCAAATCGATGTTACGACGACAACCGTGGATCGTGTGATTACCACCGATCGCCAAACCGTCACCGTCTCCCGCTACCACGATTACGTGTGCATCAGGACGAGTAAGTTTGATACCCGTAGCATACGCAATCGTACGACCGTGTGTGGTGTGAACCGTATTACAGTTGATATATGAACTAAAACGTCCAGAACAACCGATACCTGAGACGACACACACTTTGTCCATGTCCCATCCCATTTTATCGATAGCGCGGATAACCGATTTAAGGATAACACCATCACCACAACCCCAACACCAAAGTGTCGGCATTTTATCTACACGTAAATATTGATCGTAATTGAAAGCCATTAGAACATCTCCTTAACTTTTGCTACCATTTCAAGTGGTGCGATTGGACGGCCGTTTGCTTTGTGAAGCGTAGTGAAATCACTGCGTCCCGTTACACGTTCGATCTCTTTAAGGTATTGACCCATGTTGAGTTCCGTAACAAAGATTTTGTCAAATTTTTGACCGATCTCTTTGAGTTTTTTCGCTGGGCTTGGCCAGATCATGATCGGACGGAAAAGACCTGCTTTGATACCATCAGCACGAAGTTTCATAACCGCTTCTTTAGCACCGCGAGATATACTACCGTAGGCGATCATACACACTTCGGCATCTTCCATCATGAACTCTTCGTAATCCGCTTCATCATCCAATCCTACATCTGCCGCAACCGCATCGATTTTACCGACAAGGCGCTCGATGTTGAACTGACATTGTGCCGCATCTTCCGTAGGGAATCCGGTAGGACCGTGGTGGAGACCCGTAAAGTGGAAACGGTACCCTTCAAACATCGGGTTGAGCACCGCAGGGGTGTTCATAGGAACATCGTATGGGCGATAATCTTCCGGTTTGCCGTCAAAACGTTTACGGGTAACATTTTTTGCTTGAATCTCTTCCAAATCAGGGAGAACTGCTTTACCGTGCATGTGACCAACCGTCTCATCCAAGAGCATGAAAACCGGAGTCATATATTTTTCTGCCAAATTGAACGCACGTACTGTTTGAGTGTAACACTCTTCGAGTGATCCTGCACACAAAGTGATCGACGCGTAGTCACCGTGAGTCGGATATTGTGCTTGACCGATATCGGCTTGAGATACACGAGTTGGAAGACCCGTTGAAGGACCTCCACGCATAACGTTTACGATAACCAAAGGGACTTCAGCGATAAAGGCAAGACCGATTTGCTCTGCTTTAAGAGAGATCCCCGGACCTGAGGTTGCTGTCATCGATTTAGTACCAGCCATAGATGCGCCGAGTGCTACCGAAATACCAGCAATTTCATCTTCCATTTGGATAAATTTTCCGCCGACAGTCGGTAGAAGATCAGACATTTCGTGCATTACTTCTGACGAAGGTGTAATCGGGTATCCGCCGAAAAACATACAACCGGCATCAAATGCCGCGTGTGCTGCTAACTCATTCCCTGTTGAAATTACTTCTCTTGCCATTATTTCGCTCCTGCTTGCTCTAAAGACATAAATTTATTCGCGATAACAGCCGCTTGACGCGCTTTTGCTTCATCCGTTAATTTTGCAAATTTAAAGTCGCTTTTATCAGCAACATAAATCGCGAAGTCAGGACATGAAAGTTCGCACTCATTACAGCCGATACACGATTCTGGATGATCAACTGAGATCATTGCACCTAACGTCGATGTAGGCTCATAGCGCATACCGAGTACACCCGATGGGCATACCGATACACATATATCACATGCTTTACAGTTATCGGTATTTACCCATACAGGAACGTTACCGGGGTTGATCGTTTTAAACATCTGTTCTCCTCACAATTTTGAAATTAATCTGATTCTGTTTCCGTTGAAAATTTACCTACGGCACAAGAGACAAAACTCTTGAGCTTGAGTGCGGCATTATCGATTGTCCCCTCTTCATCACCTGAGAGAGGATAACCGAGTTTTCTTAATACCGCTTTAAACTGTGCTAATTGCGCATCGTCGGCAATATCTGCCGTTACTTTACGAGGCTCGCACGATAAATCAACATTGACCTCTTTAAATCCCGCCTCATTGAGTGCCTTGGTAATCGTATTGGCACAACCGCCGCAACGAATATTGGCTACCTCAAAGACGGTAATCATTATTTTTTCATCACTTCGGCAAGTGCTTTACCGATATCTGCAGGAGAAACAACAACTTTTACCCCTGCCGCTTCGAGAGCTGCCATTTTTTCCGCCGCAGTCCCTGCGCCGCCTGAGATAATCGCCCCAGCATGACCCATACGTTTACCAGCAGGTGCGGTTTGACCCGCGATGAAAGCAACAACCGGTTTGGTGATATGCTCTTTGATGTACGCAGCCGCTTGAATCTCCAAGTCTCCGCCGATCTCACCGATCATAACGATCGCATGTGTTTCAGGATCTGCTTCAAACATCGGAAGGAGTTGTTTGTACGAGAGACCAATGATCGGGTCACCGCCGATACCGACCGCTGTGGTGATACCGAATCCCTCTTTAACGACTTGGTTCGCTGACTCATAGGTCAACGTCCCTGATTTAGAGATCAAACCAACATGACCTTTTTTGAAAATGAACCCCGGCATAATTCCGATTTTACACTCTTCAGCGGTAATGATACCCGGACAGTTCGGCCCGATTGTTTTCATGTTTTTCTTAACCGCGTACGCTTTAGCGAACATCATATCTTTAACCGGTGCACCCTCAGTGATGATAACCGCAAGATCGATCCCTGCATCAGCCGCTTCCATAACCGCATCGGAGACGAAAGCCGGTGGAACGAAGATCATAGAGACAGTTGCACCAGTGCTAGCAACCGCTTCAGCTACGGTATTAAATACCGGCTGACCAAGGTGCTCTTGACCACCTTTACCCGGAGTTACCCCACCGACGATTTTGGTGCCGTATGCCATACATTGCTCTGCATGAAACGTCCCCTCTTTACCTGTGAAACCTTGAACGATAACTTTTGTATCTTTGTTAACCAAAATAGACATTAATTACTCTCCCTTAGCTGCTGCAACGGCTTTACGTGCGCCGTCTGCAAGATCGGTCGCCGCTACAATGTTAGCGATGCCGGCATTTTTTAGAATCTCTGCCGCTTCGATAGCGTTTGTACCATCAAGACGTACGATAACCGGTACGTTTACGTTGGTGATTTTTGTCGCTTCGATAATACCGTTAGCAACACGATCACAACGGACGATTCCACCGAAGATATTGACGAAAATCGCTTTAACATTCGGATCTTTGAGGATAATATCAAACCCTTTTGCAACCGTTTCCGCACTCGCAGAACCGCCGACATCGAGGAAGTTGGCTGGTTTGCCACCTTCGTAATTGATCGTATCCATCGTACCCATCGCAAGACCGGCACCGTTAACCATACAACCGACGTTACCGTCAAGTTTGATATAGCTAAGACCGTATTTATCTGCTTCGATCTCAGTTGGTTCTTCTTCGCTCAAGTCGCGCATTTCGTTCACTTGGTTTTGACGGTAAAGTGCGTTATTATCAAAGCCCATTTTTGCATCAAGTGCCAAGAATTTGCCATCTCCTGTTTTTACCAACGGATTGATCTCGATCATCTCTGCATCGTGATCCATATAAACTTTGTAAAGTGCAGATGCAAATTTGATAAACGTATTGATCTCTTCCACCGGAAGACCCAACCCGAATGCCAATTTACGACCGTGGAAACTTTGGAAACCGGTCAACGGATCGATGGCTACTTTGATAATTTTTTCTGGTGTATTGTGGGCAACCTCTTCAATCGCCATACCGCCCTCAGTGGATGCCATCATGATCGGCATTTCAAGTGCACGATCCAAAAGAAGTCCAAGATAGTACTCTTTTTTGATGTCAGCACCCTCTTCGATATACACTTTTTGTACGAGTTTACCCTCAGGTCCTGTTTGGTGCGTTACGAGTTGCATCCCTAGGATTTGAGCCGCCATTTCACGTACTTCAGAAGTTGATTTAGCGAGTTTAACACCACCGCCTAAACCACGTCCACCCGCATGGATTTGAGCTTTAACAACCCAAATGCTTCCGCCGAGTTCTTGAGCCGCTTTAACCGCCTCATCGGGTGTAAATGCAATGTGACCGCGCAATGTCGGTACATTGTACTTTTTGAATAATTCTTTTGCTTGATATTCGTGAATATTCATCCATTCCTCCTGTTATAAGTTTACGCTATTGGTCTTGTCATCTCTTCAGGGATGACATATTTATCGAACTCTTCGGCTGTAAGTAGACCGAGTTTGATCGCGGTCTCTTTCAGTGTGGAGTTCTCTTTGTGTGCTGTTTTAGCAATTTTTGCCGCGTTTTCATACCCGATGTACGGGTTTAATGCCGTAACGAGCATCAATGAGTTATTCAAATACGCATCAATTTGATCGCGTACCGGTTCAATCCCTACCGCACAGTTATCGTTAAACGACACGATAGAATCGGCTAGTAAACGAACCGACTGTAAAAAGTTATAGGCGATAACCGGTTTAAATACGTTTAGCTCAAAATTCCCTTGGCTCGCCGCGAAACCGATACATGCATCGTTCCCCATAACTTGGCAGGTTACCATGGTCACCGCTTCGGATTGGGTCGGGTTGACTTTACCTGGCATGATGGATGAACCCGGTTCATTTTCAGGGATCGTGATCTCGCCGATTCCACAACGCGGCCCTGACGCCAACCAACGAACGTCGTTGGCGATTTTCATCATATCCGCCGCAAGTGCTTTAAGAGCACCGTGTGCAAATACAAGAGCATCATGAGAGGTCAACGCATGAAATTTATTAGGTGCCGTTACAAATTTATGACCTGTTAATTCAGTCAGTTTTGCCGCTACACGCTCACCTAATTCAGGATGAGCATTAAGCCCAGTTCCGACCGCTGTACCGCCTAGAGCGAGTTCGCGTACCGATTCGAGAGAATCTTTTGCCATTTTTTCACATTTGTTGAGCATCTCTACCCAACCGCTGATCTCTTGACCGAGAGTGAGCGGAGTCGCGTCTTGGAGGTGCGTACGTCCGATTTTAACGATATCACTGAATGCTTCAGCTTTTGCAGTCAATGTTTTGCGAAGATGGTCAATCGCAGGCAAAAGACGAGTCTCAACCGCAATAACCGATGCGACGTGCAACGCTGTAGGATAGGTGTCGTTTGAACTTTGTGATTTGTTTACATCATCATTCGGGTGTACCAGTTTTTGAGTACGGAAATCACCGCCGAGGATTTCGGTCGCACGGCTAGCCAAAACTTCATTATTGTTCATATTTGACTGCGTACCTGAACCTGTTTGCCATACCACGAGTGGATAATGTGCATCGAGTTTCCCCGCTAACATCTCATCTGCTGCCTGAGCTATAGCATCCGCTTTCTCTTTACTCAACATGCCAAGATCGCAGTTAACCAATGCAACCGCTTTTTTCAAATACGAAAATGCTCTCGTAATCTCATAAGGCATTTTCTCTTCGCCGATTTGGAAGTTCTCTAATGAACGCTGTGTTTGCGCCCCCCAGTAGGTATCATTCGGTACACGAACTTCACCCATCGTATCTTTTTCGATGCGAAAACTCATACTTTAGCTCCTTCAAAAAATTTATTCTTATTTAGGGTGTCGATAAGACCTTGAACCGATGCGCACGATGCGGCAAACATCTCTTTCTCGGCATCATTCAATGTCACTTCAATGATCTTTTCCGCCCCGTTAGCTCCGAGCATAACAGGAACTCCGCTGACAACATCACTAAAGCCGTATTCCCCTTCGAGATAAACGGCACACGCATGGATCTGTTTGGTATCTTTTAAAATCGCTTCAACCATAATAGCCGTCGCTTTTGCCGGAGCGTAATAGGCTGATCCCGTTTGAAGAAGAGCTACGATCTCCGCTCCCCCTTTTCGGGTACGCTGTACGATTTCATCGATCTCCGCGTGGGTCAATACATCGGAGAGTGGAACCCCCGCAACCGTTGAGTAGCGAGGCAATGGAACCATATCGTCCCCATGACCGCCCATAACCGACGCACGGATTTGTCCGCCGCCATAGCCTAGTTTTTCTTGGATAAATGCCGCCATACGTGCACTGTCCAAAACGCCCGCCATACCGATAACACGACTGCGATCGAAACCGCTTTCGCGCAATGCCACATAGGTCATTGCATCGAGTGGATTGGAGACCATGATAACGATTGCATTCGGTGAGTATTTTGCAACTCCCTCGATCACTTCACGGGTTACTTTGGCATTGATCATGAGCAAATCATCACGGCTCATCCCCGGAAGACGCGGACTACCTGCGGTGATAACAACCACATCGCAATCGGTCAAATCCGCCATCGTTTCAGCGACTTTTACGGTTGAGTGACTACGTACCGCCGCTGCAGCTTGAGACATATCAAGGGCTTTCCCCTTTGCAATTTCGATTTTGTTATCACGTAAAATAATCTCATGACAAGAGCCAAGCATTGCCAGCGAGTAGGCAATAGTAGACCCAACATTCCCAGCCCCTACAATTCCGACACGTTTTCCTTTAACCATTTCCTTACTCCTTGTGTCATATCAACATTTCTTACAAAAGAAACAAAGACGATTTTATCGCCTTTTATCTATAGAGCAACTCTACAGATAAAAAACGATCGGGGAGTTCCCCAACCGTATAAAATTTAGACAGATGCGATAATAGCGTTCAATGTCGCACTTGGGCGCATTGCCGCTGTTACTTTTGTAACATCTGGGTGATAATATCCACCGATATCTTGGTGTTTCCCTTCTACCGCGAGAAGTTCTTCCATGATTTTTGCTTCATTTTCAGACAACGCTTTAGCCACGTTAGCAAATTTTGATGCAAGATCTGTATCGATAGTTTGCTCAGCCAACGCTTTTGCCCAGTATTGAGCTAAAAAGAAGTGACTTGCTTTATTATCCGGCTCACCCGCTTTACGTGATGGCTCTTTGTTGTTATCCAAATACGCCGCATTTGCTTCATCGAGAGCCGCTGTAAGAGCGCTCAATTTGTTATCTTTTTTCGTTTTGTTGATATGACGTAGTGACTCAGCAAGAGCCAAGAACTCACCCAAAGAATCCCAACGAAGGTGACCCTCGTTTACGAATTGTTCAACATGTTTCGGCGCAGAGCCGCCCGCACCTGTTTCAAACAATCCGCCGCCTGCAAGGAGAGGAACGATTGAGAGCATTTTAGCTGACGTTCCAAGCTCTAAGATAGGGAACAAGTCAGTCAAATAGTCACGAAGAACGTTACCCGTTGCTGAAATAGTGTTAGCGCCTGTTCGTACACGTTTCAAAGAGAACGCCATAGCAATTTCTGGTGCCAAAATGTGATACTCAATTCCATTTTTGTTGAACTCAGGAAGGTACGCGTTCACTTTTTTGATAATCTCAGCATCATGTGCACGGTTTTCATCTAACCAAAACACAACAGGGACGTTTTCAATCTCTGCACGCTCAACCGCAAGACGTACCCAGTCTTTGATCGGAACATCTTTAGCACGAGACATACGCCAGATGTCCCCTTTTTCTACGTTGAAGCTCATCAATACGCCGCTATCATCAGATACATTCACAACACCGTCTTCTGCGATTTCAAATGTTGTTGGGTGTGAGCCGTACTCTTCTGCTTTTTGAGCCATCAAACCGACATTTGATACTGAACCCATAGTCGTTACATCGAATTGTCCGTTTTTCTTACAATCTTCAATACACTCTGAGTACATTGTTGCGTAACAACGGTCAGGAATCGTTACGACACATTGTTGTACTTTTCCAGCCGGATCCCACATTTTACCGCCATCACGTACCACAACCGGCAATGAAGCATCGATAATTACGTCGTTTGATGCATGGAGGTTAGTGATCCCTTTATCAGAATCTACCATTGCCATAGCCGGTTGAGTCGGGTAAACCGCCATGATAGCTGCTTCAATCTCCGCTTTTTTATCCGCTGGGAGTTTTGCCAATTTTTTGTACAAATCACCGAGACCGAGATTCGGATTAACACCGATCTCTTTGAAGTCAGCCGCGTATTTTTCAAATACATCTTTGAAGAAAACAGATACCGCATGACCAAACATGATAGGATCGGATACTTTCATCATCGTTGCTTTGAGGTGGATCGACCAAAGGATGTTTTTCTCTTTTGCTTCTGCAATCGCTTCAGCATAAAATGAACGTAACGCTTTTACACTCAAGAAAGTACCATCGAGTACTTCACTATCAACCGCATTGATCTCTTTAAGGGTGTTTCCATTCAAAGAAATAACAACTTTGCCATCACCTTTTTTCGTGATAGATTGCTCATTCGCGTAGAAATCACCGCTGTTCATGTGAGCAACGCGAGTTTTTGAATCCGCATCCCACGCACGTAGTTTGTGTGGGTTTTTCTTAGCGAAGTTTTTAACCGCAACCGCAGCACGACGATCTGAGTTACCCTCACGAAGAACCGGATTAACCGCTGAACCTAAACACGTTGCATAACGAGCAAAGATTGCTTTTTCTTCATCATTTTTTGGCTCTTCAGGATACGATGGAAGATCATAACCTTGAGATTGAAGCTCTTCAATACACGCTTTAAGCTGTGGAATAGAAGCAGAGATATTTGGAAGTTTGATGATATTACCATCTGGTTGTGTAGCGATAACGCCTAACTCAGCAAGATTATCAGGGATGCGTTGCGCATCACTCATACGTTCCGGGAATGTTGCGATAACGCGACCTGCAAGTGAAATATCACTTGTAACAACTTCTACGCCTGCGGCTTGTGTGAATGCATTTACGATTGGAAGTAGCGAATATGTCGCTAGTGCCGGTGCTTCGTCAATTACTGACCAAATGATTTTTGCCATCAGGTTCTCCTGTCATTATTTTTTTATGTAAGCATAATAACACTTAGTTGAATATTTTTGTTGTTTGCACCCGCTATGGAGCTAAAAAGTTAACAATATGTTTCATTTTGTAGCATTAACTATATTTTTACGGTGTGTAGAAAAGTAACTACTGTAAATGTGGTCCCCATTTTTCCCACGAACGAAATAGAGATAATCAGTATGAGCAGGACGTAATGCAGCAACGATCGCATCTTTGGAAACATTACATACGGGAGATGTTGGCAAACCTTTATTTTTATACGTATTATAGGGAGTTCTATCACTCCGTATGCGTCGAGCTGTCACTTTTTGATGGGAGTATTCACCATAATTTAATGTCCCATCCATTTGGAGTCGCATCCCCTTTTTGACACGATTATCTATGACTGAGCTCACATAAGGCATATCGGATAACGAAGCAGCCTCTTTTTGTATAACAGATGCTTTTGTTACAATTTGTAACCATTTTTCTTTCTCATATTGATTATTAAGCTCTTTTGCCCAGCTGTGCATTTGTTCATTAGATTCATTCAATAGGTGAACAATCAACTCCTCTTCACTAATTCCATTAGGTATACTATAGGTATCAGGGACAAAATTTCCCTCTGCATACGGAGCGTGTTTTTCGTATGCCTCACCCAATCGATCTAAATCAAGTGATAAGTTATCTGAAAGCTGTTTTAAAAAAATAGCCGTTGTTTCTCCTGGAATCAACGTAATTTGACGAGTAGCCGCCTTTGCCCTCGTAAGGCGATAGAGATATTCTATTCTTCTCATTTTTTCTTCTTTAATATCAATCCACCCTTGTTGAGGCTGTCCTAACAAACGCAAAATCAATGCATCAAATTTATAAACATCTACCCCTTCATTTTGAAGGTGTGCTATACTTTTAAAGACAGAACCTTGTGGTATGTAAACAATTTTGGGTGATGTGACAGATGAAAATATGTAGGTCATGAAAGATACAATCACCACCAAAATAATTCCAAAACCCCATAAGAGTTTCCTACTTTTTTTACTTTTTACTTTTTTTCTCGGCTTTTTCATTTTTATCGCTTTATTAGAGGGGTTTCGTATTGACCATCTCACATACGGGGGATCAAAGTTGAGAAATTATACCTAAAATGGGAAAAAGCGCTCCATATAAAAGGATAAAATAGATTTCAACAATCTCGTAAATCGTCATTGAAATTAGCCTAAATAATTATCTCTTTTGTCCGATATATATTTAATCCTTTAGAGGAGGTGTCACTAAATGGATTCAATCAACAACAATTTTGGAATGGGTCCCGAACTTTACGCGATAAAAAAAGCGGTGGAAACACAAGGACAAGGAGTACTGAAAGTTTTAGAGAGTGCATCACCCACTCCTACTGTTTCAGGCTCAGAACTTACAGGTCTTGGTCAAAACCTAGACATTAAGGCTTAGTCTACAGCTATTTTCATAGCTGTAGCATCTACTCATATCTTCTATCGTATCTAACCTTATTCTTCTACGTAACGACGACTTGACATGACACACATTGTGTGTTAGAATAATTTAAAGTTTACATTAAAAGGGTTTGTAATGACAGCAACAGCTCACAAAATCAGAACCAACGTCTATTTGGATGCAGTTATTAAAGATAAAGCGCAAGAAGTATTCAAACAATACGGAATGGGTCTAAGTGACGCGTTCAATATCTTTTTAGCTCAAACCGTATTAGAAAGAGGGATACCGTTTCAAATCAAAATCCCTAATGAAGAGACGAAACAAGCGATCATCGATGCACGCTCAGGTGTCAATATGACAAAAATTTCATTTGAGGATCTAAAAAAGGAAATTGATGCGTGACATCGCGATTCACAAATCGTTTGTCAAAGAACTCAAAAATGCTCAACTCAATCCGACCAATACCACCAAACTTTTTATGTTTATATCGCTTTTGTTAAACGGTGAAGATTTACCCTTAGAAGCGCGAGACCATCCGCTTATAGGTAACTGGGCAGATACTAATGAATTTCACATTAGTGGAGATTTATTGGTCATTTATCGAATCGACTCTGATACACTGGAACTGCTTAGAATCGGTACACACTCACAACTTTTTTAAATCCAAATATATTCTTCCCTCTTCATTTGTTTGGTATAATTTTCTCTAATTACCTTCGGGAAGACCCGTCGATTTTTTCGACGGGGTTAAATCCAGTAAATCATTTGCTCATGTCATGCTGAACTTCACGTGCCCTTTAGGGTAGATTGAGCATCTTAGATTCCGTATCGAGTACGGAATGACGGGAGATATTCAGCCTCATCCCCTTTTTTTTCGTCCCTCTCCAATCGTTTGCTCATTGTGAGTTAGCCTTTTGTGTCATGCTGAACTCCTCAATTACCGTCCTCTAACAGTTTTTGGAGTTCTTCTTTATTGGGTAGCACGGTAAGATATTTACTCGCATAGATTTGATTATTCTCTTTTGGCAATGTCATCTCGACCAGTGATTCGCTCTTATCTTTGCACAAAATAATCCCAATAGTGAGGTTTTCATCCTCCGTTTTCTCAAATCTGTCGAAATAATTGACATACATCATCATTTGCCCGATGTCTTGGTGCTTTAGTTCACCGATTTTGAGATCAATCACAACAAACGATTTTAAGAGGCGATTATAAAAAACCAAATCCACCGCAAAATGCTTCTCATCGATAGTGATCCTCTTTTGCCGTGCTACGAACGTGAACCCCTTGCCCAGTTCCAATAAAAAATGCTCCAGTTTATCAATCAGTCTCGACTCAAGATCACTTTCACTATAGCTTGATTGTATCGGAAGCCCGACAAATTCTAAAATATAAGGGTCTTTGATAGCATCATTCGCCGATTCTATCACATGACCTTGCGTGGATAGTTCTTTTACTTTTGATTGATCCAAACTGAGCTTTAAACGTTCATACAGTCCACTGTCAAACTGACGTTTCATTTCTCTCAATGTCCAACTGTTCCCAACCGCTTCGATTTCCTAAAAATTTCGCTCATCGATGTTATCGATTCGGGTCAAAAAGATATAGTGAGACCAGCTAAGTTTGAATTTGTGAGACACTGTCTCGCTTTTTTGAAACGTGAGGTAAAATCGTCTCATATTTTTGAGATTATCTTCTGAAAACCCTTTCCCAAACTCTCTGACCAGCTCATCGGAGAGGTTCTTTAAAATAGCTTTCCCATAAGTTGCACGGGATTCGCCGTGTTATTCCTCTTCTACGATCCGTTTTCCGATTTGCCAATACCGTTTGAGTCATCGTAGTATTGATTGTACTGTAAACGTGCGTTCTAGCTTGATGGAGGAGTGTTTTAATCTCTTCGTAAAAATGGTTTGCTTTGTCGATGTTACTCATTGATTTTCCCCTCCACAATCGCTATATCATCAGCCATTTCAAATGCTTCATAAAGCTCATTGAGTTTTCTTTGGAGTATTTCTTTTGGGATGAGCTTCGTTTCATACTCTGATCAATATAAAAATCATCATCACCTACCTGCAACCGATACTCTTGCCCGATAAAAGTAAACCCGATACCCAATTCTAAAATAAAATCTTTCAGTGAAAGGACAAGTGCTTTTTGTAGATCTTTCTCTTTATGATTTTGCGGTAAATCCAAAAAATCCAAAGCATAACTATCTCTAAACACATTTTTAGTCTCTTGCGGTAATCGTGTCAGCAGTGCTGACAGTTTTTCATTTTGATGATACGTTTCATAAAACTGTTTCATCCGCCACAGATTTCTATCGGTAAACCCTCTGAGTGTCGGATCGTTTTGTTGGATGAAATCAGCTAGCTCTTTGACGACACCTTTACCCCAATTTTCTTTGGTTGTTTTTTCGGATAGATAAGCTCCGATATTCCAATACAACTCTATGAGCAACGTGTTGACCGTGCTGAAAGCTTTTTGTTTGGAAGAACTGATTAACTCTAATATTTCTGAAAAATTTTCTTGTTTTTGAATATTCATTTTATACTCCCATCGTTTGCTCATTTTAATTTAGCCTGTTCCGATTTCCTTATTATCTCTTCATCATGCAAAACCTCTTCAATCTCACGCCGCAGTTCATCTTGATTGGGTAAATAGAGTTGATACTTTTGAACAAAGAGTTGGCTGTTCATTCCGTATGTTGCATACTCGACCAGCAGTTCATCTTTCTCTTTGCTCAAGATGATACCGATAGGAGGATTATCACTCTCTATATTTTCTTCATTCGCAAAATATCCCAAATACATATTCATCTGTCCGATGTCATGGTGTTTGACTTCATTTATTTTGAGGTCGATCAAGACAAAGCATCTCAAAATTCGATGATAGAACACCAAATCTACTTTATAGTGGATATTATTGAGTGTAATACGGTATTGCCGCCCGACGAATGTAAATCCTTTGCCCAGCTCCAGTAAAAAGCTTTGCAAATTATCGCACAACAAACTTTCTAGTTGAGTTTCAGCAATATGATAAGGCTCAGGAATTTTCAAAAATTCAAAGATATAGGGGTCTTTCAAAATGTCAGTAGGCTTCTCGATGATTTGACCGTTTTTAGAGAGATCAAGAATCTCTTGTTTATTTTTGCCCATGCTCAAGCGTAAAAACAGACCGCTCTCTTTTTGTCGTTTTAGCTCTCTAACCGACCAATTTTCACTTACGGTTTGTCTCTCGTAAAATTCCCGTTCAAGTGGATTATCAATCTTCAAAAGTTCGACGAGATGTGACCATCCCAATACGTGCGACACTGTCGCACGTATTGGATAAACGAGATAAAATTGGCGAAATCGAATGAGATTACTACGGCTAAACCCTCTACCATGTTGTAATGTCAAATCACGGCTGAGTTGTTCTAAAAGTCCTTTACCATAGTCGGCTTTTTGCATTCCCGCTTGCTCAAACTCTACAATATATTGCCCGATTTCCCAATAAGTTTGCACTAACTCATTATTAACAGCACTTAGCGCACGACCGCGACCACGCTCATATGCCGTGCTAATAGTGTTCAATAGTTGTTCATATTTTTCTGTGGTAGTAATATTACTCATCTGTTTTTCTCTCCCATCATTTACTCACGCTTTTCCCCTCTGTCCCGAATGGCACTTACTTAAGGAAAAAAGAGCCTAAAAAGCCCAATATATTTACTTGTTTATGTGAATCTATTTGGAAGTGAGGCTTTAGCCTCGCCATCGTGCGGGACTGAAATCCCACTTCCAAATTAAGTTTCATTTCTTTTATTTTCCAAAATAATGCTTGAAAAGCTTAAGTAAGCGCCATTCCCCTCTGTCCCCTATTTTCTATTTTCGTTTTTACTTTACAAACAAATACCAAAAGATTGAGGTAAACACTACGATAGGAAGAATTTTCTCAAAATTTTCATTTATTCCACTCCACAATTTCAATCTCCCCGTCATACCGTGCCACGACACGGTATCCATCCCCATCTTTCCTCATTTTAATTCAGCCTCACTGCATTTGATACATTTTTTTAGCTTCAATCGCTTTATCTAGCCGACGATGGATCAATGAAATCATTGATAAAATGTCCAAAGCATCTTCTTCTGCTATCTTCCATGTAATTTTTGGGGCGTGTGCAGTAGTATTTCGAAATGTGCCAAATACACCTTTTAATAAATTCATAAATCCTTTTTGCTCACTCTGCTCACTTTCAGATACTAATGAATTGAGAGCCAAATGAGGAATTTGATTTTTAAATGCGAATGCTTCATCAACTAGCTCTGACCCGTCACTATTCAAATCGGTTTTATTTCTAATTTTTTCTGCAATACTTTTTGTCGCTTCAAATACCGTATGAAAGTAGTTATCAACGAGAAGTTCTTCTTTACAAAATAGCAATACATCATGATGAACTTTTCGAGCTATAAGGTCTGTTCTCAGTTGTTGTGCACGTGCGGTTGCTTCATTGATTGTGGTAGCTTTTTTTGATTGGACAACTTTTCCATTGTCACCAATCTCATACCCTTCAAAACTCAAAATACGATTGATTTCATATCTAGTATCATTAAACCATTGAGGTCTATTGATATGACGAGCAGGGTTTAACGCATTTTGGAGAAAAGAGAGAATATTGTTAGCACACTTATCTGTCGTTTGTTTATGAGTTAGTGCAACATTTAATCGTCGCCATTTTGTAATTGTTGGTTCAATATCAGGTATATTGCTATCATGCAATAAAGTTCCAATCTCTGAACTGGTAAATCCGTTTTGTGTATCTGCAAGAATTTTTGATAGTTGTTCAATAACTGCATTATTAAATATTGATATTGCCATACTATTTTTTATCTCCTATTGTCATTTAGCGTATTCATCAAGATTGGCACATATAGCCCTTCTCTATCTTTCTTATTCTCTTCTATATGCACAGCAAAAGAAAGATATATCATAGCTTCACGTGCCAATCGCGCCAAATGCAAGGTTTTGTTTTCTAAATCATCTCGTGTAATTTGTTTGCTCTGTTCCCTATTGTTTTCTATCTGATATTTTCTAAAATCAATCAATTTGATATTGATAAACTTGTGCTCTAAATGATTTCTAATATCATTAATTTCTACTGCTTCAGGTTCTACCACAGTAATAAATGAGGTATCATCTTTTAGAGAGAATATATCTTTACTAATGAAGTATAATCCCCGTAATGCTAAATTGCTCAATCCATCAAATTTAGGATTTAGTTCTTTAGGATTAGTATTATTTTTCCAGACTTTGCGAAAATCTACTTTTTCACCATGTGGTAAATCAAAATATTCACTCAAAAAATAAGCTATTTTGTCAAAAATAGAATAAAATCCACGAAATGCAAGTTTGATTTTTTCAGTATCGATATCATAAAGATTATAGTCATAATCATCTGTCAGAGCTGTATTACAATCATAAAATTCATTTGTTTTTTCTCGAATTCCTTCATACAGCAAATGACGGTAGGTAATATATTCTTGTTTCATCTGATTAAAATATGTAATATATTTTGGGAATCCACTATCAATATCTGAAAATAGATTTGGAAGATTAAGCGGGTCATGTGCCGCAATACTATGATTACCTATATCGTTCATTGGGCTAAGAAATAAACAAGGCGGATTCGCATAGTAAAGGAATACCCTTAAAAGTTTAGTTGATTATTTTGTTTGAAATTTGGTTCAAATCAAGACCTAGATACAATAAACAGTCAACTACTAAAGTTTAAGGGGTTATTTGTGAAA
>Ga0209467_1000584_pt1 | contig 46867 bp, 34 predicted proteins | sample Higcelwee11metaG_FD_187175 | JGI IMG/M metagenome (GOLD analysis project Ga0209467, IMG submission 187175) | Freshwater pond sediment microbial communities from the University of Edinburgh, under environmental carbon perturbations - High... | ecosystem: Environmental > Aquatic > Freshwater >... | reverse complement strand
GTATGGGTGGCCGTGCTCAGGTTACCGCATACGTCGGTTACAGTATAGGTCCTGGTGATAACTATCGGGCAGCTGCCCGTATTACTGTCACTGCTTGTAACAACAAGTGACCCGTCTGCAGTGCAGTTGTCACTGACAGTAAGTCCCAGTGCCTCAAGGGCAGCTACAGTCGCTACTGCCGCCGGTGCCGAGCTCACATCACATCCCTCGACTGTCGTCGCAGGGATGCTGCCCGTGATAACAGGTGCACTTTGATCACGCCCAGTGTATATAACATCCGGTACATTAGCAACGTAATTATTGCACTGATCCCTGACGGTATAACTATAAGTAACACTCCAATTACAGTTATTACCTGTTGGAGTGCCTGATTTGACAACTGTTATGGCACCGCCGCAATTATCTGAATACAGTGCAGCAATCGCAGCTTCTGAAGGCCCGGCAGGTATGGCTCCAAAACAGAGATTCATATTTGTCTGGCCGGTGGGAAATGCTCCCGTAAGCACCGGAGCGGTCTGATCTCCTCCACTATAGGTAACCGCAGGTACATTCGCCACAAAATTTGACCGCCAGTCACGCACGGTGTAGGTGTAAGTAACACTCCAGGCACAGTTATTGCCTGCCGGGCTACCTGATTTTGTAACAGTAACAGGGCCTCCGCAGTTATCGCTATAAAGTGCTGCAATAGTTGCTACCGAGGGTCCGGCAGGTATGGCTCCAAAACAGAGATTCATATTGGTCTGGCCTACCGGGAAAAGACCAATAAGAGCCGGAGGTACATTATCTATTGATACATCTACGATGCCGTACAAATCGATCGCAGGATCTCCGGGCATGCCACCAAATTCAACATAATAAGCAGGCCCGTTAAAGGTTACTGTCTCATCATTCCACGTTCCTGCGTTGGCAGAACCAGAAGGATACATGTGTGCGAAAACCTCATCAGTCCCATTATAATTATTAGGCTCTGTACCAGGATTCCAGTTTGCATAGGTCAGTTCTGTTCCACCTTCTTCACCTTGCCAGAAGAGCGTGCCGGACTCAGGGCCCGACATCCAGTACCAGTCATCGGCATTAAAATAAAAATCAGAGCCGCCAATCCATGCATTGCCAGTCATCTGGTAGAGAAGGAAGTTATTCTCTTCATCTGAAGTTATTGTAGCAAGGTAGCCTTGCATCCCATAGAGGTTGGCTCTCGAAGCATCAAGCCTGGCCATTGGCCATCTGATATTGGGACTTGCAACATACCTGTAATAGTGATCTGTTTGCAGATTATACCGCTCAAGCGAAAATACAATCCGTCTCAGGCCAGCCGGTGGAGTACCGCTTAGATTTCTGTATGTTACAGTTTTTAGAACGGACTCATACTGCGCAACAGTAGCCTGTCCCGTCAAATACAGAATTCCGTATGTGGCGTTCCAGTTTGCTGTAATCCCGTAGTTGACAGTACATTCAAGCCTGTCTTGCCCGACAGTATAGTTTGTACCTACCTGTACGTAGGCTGAATTAATTGTCTGGTTGGCTGGATCGGTCAGTGTCAGGCCGGGTGCGATTGATATCTGGGATCCGCAATATGTATAAGAACCTTCTACATCCAGATCAGGCGCAGGACGAGTACATGACAGTGCGTTAAAAACCAGTGCATCAAGATAGAGATCATAACTGTTTGCCGGGGAGATCTCAATATAATTGACAGATGTACCGGCTGTTTCTACATGCAGCGTGAAGATAGAGGATGCCGCCAATACTGCCGTATATTTGTATCCGGACCATGCTATTCCGTCAGATGATTCGCGGATCCGGATTTGTGCACCGTTTTGTGCCGATCTCCAAATCACATAATAATTTTGCCCTGTGGGGATTGTATATGGCATTCTGAACAAGGCATAGTCCGTTGCTGTATTAATTAATGAACCTCTGCCATCAGGCACGAAATTGGCAAAGGTCGGGTCTGTAATACTGTTACCGGCATAATATGTCGCATTCCCGGAAATCAGCTGACTGTTATAACCGGCACCACAATCATCGGAAAAACATTTTGTGGCATAATAAGAGATGGCATCAACATTGAAGTCATTGGTTCCGTTAATAAAAATCCTGATAAATCTTGTGTCATTTTCAGCAACTATGTCCGAAAGGAAATACCTTTCGTTGGTGGTACTCAATATTCCGCTTTGTGAGTGATTTACGAACGTGATCCCATCGAGTGACTCACTCCACCATATTTGTGAGGCTGGCCCAATGCCTGGATATTGTCTCCATATAAAGGAGTAGGTTTGCCCGGTCCTTACCGTATCGAGGAGGTCGATAACAATGTTCTGACCGTTAGCACTGAAATAAGCTCCACTCCCGTCCGGTACACCAATAGCATTTATCCCGGTGGTACCCCCAAATGCATTATCGACTGTAATAATTGAACCAAACCCCTGGATAGTCCGTGAGATCTTCCCCGGCCCGCATTGCGCAGATACAGAAATATCAGCCAAAAAAATAAGCATCACAACCAGCATTGGCAGGATTGCCCTTCTGTTTCTTAGCATTCTACAGGTAATTTATAGCGTAACTTCAACTGATTCTTGCTACTTATACTCATTAATTGCGCAAATAGTTGCCTATTAAACGTAGATTTTTCAGTTGCGATTGCGTGAAGTTCCCATAAAATAATTGTGCCGGCAAAGAGTGCCGGCACAAATTATACACATTGTCGGTTGTTTATTAACATGAAAGGGGGCTGAATTCTAAAGAATCAGCATGGCGTCTCCATAGGTTCCAAACCGGTATTTTTCCTTGACGGCAGTGCGATATGCATCAAAAAGAAGGTTGTATCCTGCAAAGGCGGAAACCATCATCAGAAGGGTTGAATACGGAAGATGAAAGTTGCTCACGAGCATATCCGGTACCTTGAATTCATAAGGAGGGAAAATGAACTTGTTTGTCCACCCGTTGAACGGCTTGACCATCCCTGATGTCGAAACTGAACTTTCCAGGGTCCGTATAACCGTCGTTCCAACGGCGCATATCCTGCTACGCCTGTCCTTCGCCTTGTTGATCAGGACTGATGCCTCCTCTGATATCAGGATCCTCTCAGAGTCAACCTTGTGCTTGGTGAGATCCTCAACATCAACGTTCCGGAAATTGCCAAGGCCGACATGCAGGGTGATCTCAGCAAACTCGACACCTACAATTTCCAGCCTTTTCAGCAACTCCCTGCTGAAATGGAGTCCTGCCGTAGGAGCAGCCACAGCACCCTCATGCTTGGCAAAGATCGTCTGGTATCTCTCATTGTCCTCAGGCTCAACCGGCCTGTTTATGAATTTGGGAAGGGGTGTCTCACCCAGTGAATACAGGGTCTCCTTGAACTCCTCATAAGTCCCGTCAAAGAGGAACCTCAGCGTCCTGCCCCTTGAGGTGGTGTTGTCAATGACCTCCGCCACAAGCAGATCATCCTCCCCGAAGTATAGCTTGTTGCCAATTCTGATCTTACGTGCAGGGTCAACAAGCACATCCCATAATCGTTGCTCCCTGTTCAGTTCACGAAGAAGAAAAACCTCTATCTCAGCCCCTGTCTTTTCCTTGTTGCCGTATAACCTTGCGGGAAATACCTTCGTGTTGTTGAAGACAAGCACATCACGCTCCCTGAAATAGTCAACAATATCCTTAAATACCTTGTGTTCAATCTCTCCGGTATCCCTGTGCACAATCATAAGCCTCGACTCATCTCTGTTTTTTGAAGGATAGAGCGCAATCAGTTCCTGGGGAAGTGTGTACTTAAATTGAGATAGTTTCATAATTCAATTATGATAAGTGCAAGAATATTTATACGATTGAAATTTCGTTTTGTTTCAAATTTTCCAGAAAATATTTAAATTCTTCTACCGTCAGAGCATTTTCAACACGAAATTCTCCGATGGCGTTCCGTACCAGCCCCCGGAGATGAGCTCCGCTCCCCAGTGACAGGCCCAGGTCACGGGCGAAAGCCCTGACATAGGTGCCTTTGCTGCATACTAGCCTGATCTTTGCCTCATTATCCTTGTATTCAAGCAGTTCAAGTTCCCTGAAGACAACCTTCACCTCGTCAAGCTTCTTCTCTATCTTCTTCCTAGCCAGTTCATAGGCCCTCTTCCCGTCGACAAACTTCGCCGAAAAGAGAGGTGGCTCCTGAAGCTGTTCACCAAGAAAATCCTCAAGTTTTTCAGCTACCAGCACCGCTGTTATGTGACCGGCCGGATACTCCCTGTCGGTATCACTTTCCAGGTCAAACGAAGGGGTTGTCGCTCCGAACCTTACAAGAGCAGTGTACTCCTTGTCAAGATCCCGGAACTCATCAATCTTCTTGGTGGCCCTGCCGGTACAGACAATCATCAGTCCCGTTGCCAGCGGATCAAGCGTGCCGGCATGACCTACCTTGATCTTTTTCAGTCCGCAGTGATGCCGGATAGCCAGTTTAACCTTGTTCACAAGATCAAACGAGGTCCAGTAGAGCGGCTTCTGAATCAGCAGGATCTCACCTTCTTCAAAGCTTGAACAGTTCTTCAGCACAATCAGGCAAATATTATGAGTGAAAGTCCCAGGACAAGGCAGTACAACGCAAACCATCCCAACTTGCCCTTCCTTACAATGTTGATCATCCACCGGCAGGCAGCATAACCTGACACGAAGGCGGCTACAAAAGCTATTACCAGCGGGAAAATAACCAGGTTAACCTCAGCAGTTTTTGTAGTGACAACCTGCATAAGATTGGCCCCGATGATAGGAATTATAACCATCAGGAATGAGAAGCGGGCCAGCTCATTTTTGCTGTTCCCAAGCATCAGTCCTGTGGAGATTGTAGAACCGGATCTTGACAAGCCCGGGAGTACAGCTAGCGCCTGGGCTATGCCCATAATGAACGCGCCCCCAAATGTTATTGGCTTTTCCCTTTTTCTGATAAAATGGCCAAAGGCCAGAAACAGGGCAGTAACAATCAGAAAAAAGCCGGTGATATCCATATCCGCCACATACAACTCTGCTACCTTATCCATTAGCGTAAACCCAACTATCGCCACCGGAATCATTGAAACAATAATCTTGAGGGCAAACAGCGTCTCCTCATTAAGAGTGAATTTAAAAACACCTCTCAGCAGTTTCATTATTTCCTTCCAGAACACTACGATTATACTTAGTACCGTTGCGCCGTGAACAGTAACTGAGAAGAGAAAACTCTCCTCAATCCCGCCAAATAGATATTTTACAATCTCAAGGTGCCCATCGCTGCTGACCGGCAAAAACTCAGTCAGTCCCTGTACCAGTCCGAAGATCAGGGCTTCATACCAATTCATCCGGGTAATCCGATTTCAATTTCTCAATTAGTTAGTTTCTGGGTCTTTTCATTATTGCGTAAATCTCAAAAATGAACCCGGCCAGAACGATCAGCGGAGCTAAAGTAATCCTCCGGAAACTGAAGATATCCTCCGAGAAGACTTTCGGATCATCAGACCTGCCTCCGGCCATGAGAATGAATCCTACAATAATTATGGCAAAACCAATGGCCATAAGCTTATAATTCTCCCTTCCCAGGGCAAAACCGGGCTTTGTGTCTTCCTCTTTTTTAGCAACCATTTCCTTTTAGTAATATAGTTTATCCTCGTGAATGCCCAGATACCTGTTGACGGCAAAAAATGTCGACACGGCATTGATCACTACCCCCGCAAACGCCAGTGCGAGGCACAAAAACAGAAACATGTTTATGTTCTCATAAGTAAACAGCGTGAAAAACTCCTTCTCAATCAGGTACATTAGTCCCATCAACAACCCTATAGCAATCAGCGCTGCCAGAAAACCGAAAAAGAGACTTCTGAGCAGAAATGGCTTCCTGATGAAGGACCTGTTGGCACCTATAAGCTGCATGGTGTTGATCAGGAACCTCTTTGAATAAATTGACATTCGGATTGTATTGTTTATTATCGTCATCGCAATCAGGAAGAGCAATGCACTGATCACCAGAAGAAAAGCAGTGATCTTATTTACGTTGTCATTGATCAGGTTAAGTATTGACTCCTGGTAATAAACCTCATCAACCACCGGATATTCGGAGATGATCTTCTCCAGCTTAATAACACTGTCAGGATGAGTATAATCAGCCAGAAGGTAAACATCTATCGTCGGCATCAGGGGGTTATATCCCAGGAAGTCAAGGAAATCCTCACCCAGTTCTTCACTCAGCTTAACAGCTGCCTCGTCCTTTGAGACATATTCCGTCTGCTTGACGTATGACTTGGCATCCAGCTCCTTCTGAAGCATCATGATGTCTGCCTCGCGTGCATCCTCTTTAAGCATTATGGTGAATGAGAGACTTTCACGGAAGTAGTCTGAGAGTTGCCGGGCATTGATCAGTACCATTCCCAGGATTCCGAGCAGAAACAGAACAAGAGATACACTAACAACCAGAGTGACATAAGAACTGCCTAACCTGTATCTGGATATCCCTCCGACTGTTTTTGCCACTACTGAATCTTTGCGTCAAAAATAGTACAGAAACGGCCAATTCCTTCCGCAGGCCGGCAATTTTTTCAGAACATGCCCGTAATTACAAAGAATACCGGAATGCACCGGCGAAGGGTCAGGCCTCCACCACTGTCATCCAGCCGAATTCATCAGGTTCGTCGCCGTACTGAATTCCGACCAGCTTGTTGAACAGCTTCATCGACACAGGTCCGGGATTACCATCTTTGCAGTATTCATAAACCTTCCCGGTGTCCGGATCGACTATTTTGGCGATAGGGCTGATGACAGCAGCTGTACCGCAGGCACCTGTCTCTTCGAACGTCTCAAGCTCCTCAACCGGGATCCTCCGCCTTTCGGTCTTTATCCCCATCTTTTCAGCTATCGCGATGAGACTCTTGTTTGTAATTGAAGGAAGAATCGAATCTGACTTCGGTGTTACGTATGTATTGTTCTTTATGCCGAAGAAGTTGGCAGGACCGCACTCATCGATGTATTTCTTTTCCAGAGCATCGAGGAAGAGGGCGTTGCCATATCCTCCGTCACGGGCCTTCACAATAGCCCTCAGGCTGGCGGCGTAGTTGCCACCGACCTTTATGTTTCCGGTACCCAGCGGAGCAGCCCGGTCAACATCACGGCATATCATCATGTTTACGGGTTTTACGCCACCTTTGAAGTATGGACCTACCGGGGTCACGAAAACCAGAAACGTGTATTCAGATGCCGGTTTGACACCAACCTCAGCGCCACTGCCAAACAGTAACGGCCTGATGTATAGCGATGCACCCGACCCGTGGGGCGGAACAAACTTCTCATTGAGCCTGACGGCAGTAAATACCACCTCGCGGAACAGTTCAATGGGAACGGGCTCCATGATGACTCCTTTGGCCGAAGCTGTCATTCGCTTTGCGTTCTCTTCCCAGCGGAATAACCTGACCTTTCCGTCGCGGCCCCTGTATGCCTTGAGACCTTCAAACGACTCCTGCCCGTAATGCAGCCCCGTAGCAGCTATGTGTACATTAAGGTACTCTGAATCAGATATTTCAGGCTTACTCCATGCTCCGTTCCGGAAGTAGCATCTTACATTGTGATCAGTCTTAATATAGCCAAAAGGCAGATTGTTCCAGTCTAAATTTACCATGATTGCAAGTATAAGGATTTTTCAAATGTACTCTTTATAACCAAAGTACCAAATGATTTTAGATATTGTTGAGCTTCTCCCCGGCAAATGACTGGAGGGCATTGAGTTGCTCCTGAAGGGTAACCGATCTCAGTTTTCGGGCCGTCTCAGTGAGGAACTGGTTTTCTTCAATTCTGACAGCCAGATTACGGAACCAGGATTTGGGATCATCTACCTTGCCGTAAGCCATTTCTTCCCGGTAAAGTCTGTCGACCATTGTTACAAAATCTATCCTGCCGGTAAAGTCATAAACTGCATCATGCAAAACCATTGCAGCGGCATTCTCCTGAACAGGAAGAAATGCAGAATCCATAAGCGCAATAACTGCATCGAGGGTCTGAGGTCCGAAACCGTAAACCGAGAGTATCTCCCCGGCTCTCTTGCGGGCGGCAGCCGGCGGATCATTATAGTCAAACGCATAGCCGAAGAAGATAAATACCGATGCCAGCCTGACATGAATGTAATCCTGATCCTCCAGCTTCTCAGCCCTTGCCAGGAGGTCGGCCTGAAGACATACACTCCGGATGTAATCAACACTGTGGAAAAAGAGATCGGGAGAGGCTATCTCCGAATACTTTGTAAAAACATGCTCCTCAGCATCAAGGATTCGAATCATCTCGATCTTCGTAAAGAATTTCCTGTTGGGCGAACCATCAGGTTCACGAAGCTCCGGCCTGATACCCTTGACAAAATACATGTCGAGGTCTCCTTTGTACTTGACAGGCATCCTGCCCCGGTAATCACAGATGAAATATTCCTTTACAAACTCATAGGTTGTACCCGAGATATTTATCTTACCCGGCTCGCCTGATGACTCCATCCTGCTGGCAGTATTCACCGTGTCACCCCAAATGTCATACGTTATCTTCTTGTGCCCTACAACACCCGCTATCACCGTACCTGTGTGAATTCCAATCCTGATATCCCAGAAACGTGCCGCGGTCTTTGCCGGATCATCCTTCATAAACTGCATGTATTTCTGCATCTCAAGTGCAGCCAGCACCACCTCCACAGGGTTGGTCCTGTTCCTTTCAGGGATTCCTCCTGCGCACATATAAGCATCCCCGATGGTCTTTATCTTTTCAATCCTGTACTTCTCCGCAAGTGAATCGAATTGAAAAAAGAACCGGTCAAGTTCATCAATCAGAACCTCCGGGTTCATCTCCTCTGCAATCCGGGTAAACCCTTGTATATCAGAAAAAAGAACCGTTACAAAATTGTATTTTGTCTTCGCCGCCTTTCCTTTTGACATTATCTCCTCAGCGGTACCCTTGGGAAGCATATTTGCCAGGAGGTTGTCCGATTTTTCCTTCTCATGCTGAAGCTCCTCCGTTCGCTCTGCGATGAGCTCCTCAAGCCGTTTCTGTCTCTCCTTGAACAAACGGTGGGTACGGACGCGCAACATCATTCCGGCAAGAATCAGAAGAAGGGGATAGATAATCCATGCAAGGGGAGAGAGGTACCACGGTGCCTTTACCCGGAAACTGAATGAACCCTCGCCTGCTGGGATACTTGCCCTGTTATCAGTGCCGGAAGTTTCACCACCCACATCATTTTCATCCACGCCATCCCTGTCCCCGATGCCGGCCGTTTCACCACCGCCATCCTCTCTGTACCGGTACCTGAATGTGTATTTCCCCCGGCCAAGGTTAGTATATTCCTTATAATTCCGCGAATCCCACCCGGTCCAGTCGCTGTCAGGACCTTTCATGTAAAAAGAATATTCTGTGGATGCTCCCTTTTCCATATGGAAAACAATCCCTTCATGATAGACAAGAACGGGCTTTTCTGCGGCAGCTACCGCTTCGCCGGAACGGTATAAAAAAACTTCAGTTATCTTCCCTCTTCCCGGCTGAATACTATCAGGTTCCGTAACCGCATTCACAGACTGAGCACATACTCCCCCTGACAGAATGAGAGAGAGCAGAACACAACCGCGGATTAAAATGCCTGTCATAGGAAACTGAAATTGTCTGATCTATACAAAAATAAACTATTATTTTGCTGTTTTGGTATACCGATACGGTATGGTACAGATGCATTGATTAATTTTGCCTTCCGTAACTACCCTTGCATGGAACTGGTTTTCGCTACAAATAATAAACATAAAATCAGGGAGATAAGTGATCTTCTTGATGAGAGCTTCAGGATTCTCGGCCTGGCTGATGTGAAGATAACCGAAGAGATCCCTGAGGAGGCAGATACTCTGGAGGAGAATGCTCTTTTCAAGGCGAGGTACGTCTTTGAAAAAACCGGTCTGAATGTATTCGCAGATGACACCGGTCTGGAGACCCACGCCCTTGATGGAGCACCGGGCGTCTATTCGGCCAGATACGCCGGTGAAGGAAGGAGCTTCGATGACAATATCAACAAGCTTTTAACCCAGCTTGAAGGAAAGGATAATCGCAGTGCCCGGTTCAGGACAGTCATTGCCCTGATCCTCGACGGCAGGGAATACCTGTTTGAGGGGAGAGTTGAAGGTGAGATCATCAGTGAAAGGAAAGGCACCGGTGGCTTCGGATATGACCCTGTCTTCCTGGCCCGGGGATATGACCGTACATTCGCCGAGATCCCCCTTGCGGAAAAAAATAAGATATCACACAGGGCTATAGCCATGAGAAAACTGCTCTCATTCCTTAAAGAGAGACCGTTGTAACGGAAAATTACCCGTGCAGCATTTAAAGAATAATGAGGAGGATCATAACAACAACTGCAATCCTGACCATCTCCCTTTTCATCCGCGGACAGGGGGGAGTAGGATCATGGAATGACCATCTTTCATACAGTTCATCATTTTCTGTTGCTGCAGGCGGAGACAAGGTCTGGTCTTCTGCCGGCGCATCGATTCTTGTTCATGATATACCCTCCGGAAAATCATCCTCGCTTTCGAGGGTATCAGGACTGAATGAGACAGCTATCGGACTCATAGAATGGTGCGGTGAGGAAGAGACACTGATAGTTGTGTATAACAATACCGGCGTTGACCTGGTAAAGAAGGGAGTTGTAACCAATATCCCCGACATCAAAAATAAATATATCCCCGGGCTCAAGGAGATTTATGATGTAACAGTCTCGGGCAGCAGGGCCCTTTTGTCAGGCAGTTTCGGTATTGTTGTGCTTGACATCAGGGGAAGATATGTGGCTGACACCTGGAGGCCCGGACCTGACGGTGAAACAAACCCGGTCCGCCAAACGGCAATTCTCAATGACCGCGTCTATGCCGCCACCTCAAAAGGGGTATTTTCTGCACCATTGAACCGTCCCGGACTATCATACTCCGGCAACTGGGACCTGCTGGATGGATTGCCTGACCCGGCGTCAGAATATGACAATATTGCCGCTGCGGGACCGGCACTGTTCATTAGCAGAAAAGGATCATCCCAGTCTACGGATTCCCTGTTCCGCATTATTCCCGGCCAGGATGCCACCTTCATCAAAACCACACCGGCAGGGACCATCAGGTCGCTGGACGGCGACGGCGACCTCGACGCTGACGGCGACGGTGACGGTGACGGCACATCAGTTGTTATGTCAACATCCTCTTCCCTGATAATCTTTTCTCCAGAGGGTACTGTCACCAGGGAGATTACAGGATACGGCTGGGGCTCCGTCAATCCCCGCATGGCAGTGATCCACGGGCAGAGCCTCTGGATAGCCGATGCATCTGCCGGCCTCGTTTCTACAGCTGACTACAGCACCTTCCGGAATCATACAATCAAGGGACCCTATACAAATAATGTTGCAGACATCCATTTCTCAGGTGACAATTTTTATGTCACCGGTGGAACCGTGGACAATGCATGGGGCAATGTTTACAGGCCCCTGCAGATCTTTACAGGCTCTGACGACACATGGCAGAGCATCATTCTATACGGAGATGCCGACAGGGATGCCATGAGAGTTGTAGCTGACCCAACGGACGAAAATCACTTTTTTGTCTCATCGTGGGGCAACGGTCTCTATGAATTCAGAGAGGGTGAGATGGTAAACAACTTCAATCAGTATAACTCTCCCCTTGCCAGCATAATACCGGGAGAGAATTATTCTCGCATTTGCGGACTGGCATATGACAGGACGGGAAACCTGTGGATGACCCAGTCGGGCGTGCCGGGTAATCTGAAGGCCCTGACCCCTGACGGTACATGGATCACCCCGTCAGTTAACCTGAACGTGCCGGTCACAGGAGACATTGTAACAGACCGCAACGACTTCATCTGGGTGATTCTGCCACGCGGTAACGGACTGCTGGTTTATGACCCGGCCGGCACACCCGAAACAATTTCAGATGATAGGTTTATAAGGCTTCAGGCCGAGGACAGCGAGGGGCATGTGATGAATAACCTCTTTGCAATTTCCACTGACAATGACGGGAACATCTGGATCGGAACAGACACCGGACCTGCAGTGTTTTATAACCCCGGGAAAGTTTTTTCGGGCGGATTGAAGGCCTCGAGGATTAAAATCCCGAGAAACGACGGATCCGGGCTGGCCGACTGGCTGCTTGGCACAGAGACAGTCACATCCATTGCCATTGACGGTGCAAACAGGAAGTGGTTCGGAACCATGAGCTCAGGAGCCTACCTGATGTCAGACGACGCAAAGAAGGAACTGCTTCACTTCAACAGCACCAACAGCCCCCTTCTGTCTGACAATATTGTCAGGATAGCCATCAACGGACTCACCGGTGAGGTATGGTTCGGCACATCCGAAGGCATGATTTCTTTCCGCGGTGAGGCTACAACAGGCAAAGAAGATTATTCGGGAGTTTATGTTTTCCCCAACCCGGTAAGGGAGGATTATGAAGGCATGGTGACCGTGACAGGTCTCATTGAAAATTCATCGGTAAAGATCACTGACGTAAGCGGGAACCTTGTTTATGAGACTACCTCCCTCGGGGGACAGGTTACCTGGGACCTTCGCAACTACCGCTCCGCAAGGGTGGCAACAGGGGTATACCTTATCTTCTGCTCCAATGCAGACGGAACCCTGGCCGCAGTTACCAAGATGCTTGTAATCAGATGATCAACCTTCTGTGATCAGACTCTGTATCCTCTCAATCTGCAGTTTCTTGTTCACCTCCCTGAGACTGCGGGCAGTAGCGGTGAAATACTGGTGGCCCGAGATGAATTTCACCTGCATCCTGTTCCAGTCGTTCAGGTTGGTGATCTTGTCCTGCGCCTTCAGCTCCTCGAAAAGGGTGTTTGAAACAGGAATAAAATCACTTCTCCCAAGGTAATCGAGATCGGAGTCACAGATGATCTGTTCAAGCAGGCTGGCAGGACGGGGAGGAAGCTTGGTTGACATGATAATACTGCAGATCCTGTCAATCTGCTTATCGGAATAACCGTAGCCGGGCAGCATCTCCCGGGCCAGAAGCGTACCCTGATATTCATGATCATCATAGGAGACTGTATGCCCTGCATCATGGAAGAGAGCAGCAGTCTTCAGCAGAAGTATCTCCTCGTCATTGCAGCCTTCCGCCCATCCGATAAGCTCAACCTCCGTAACCACATCAACCGTGTGTTTGACATTATGATAAAAGAGAAACTCGGGCAATTCCCGCTCCAGCTTATCCAGAATAATCTCCTGTATGTCAGTGAACTGTATTAACCCGAATTTGATTCTGAACGCCTCATTTGGTATGAACCCGCGGCCGTCAACAGATAACTCAGGAAGCAGACCCTTAACCTTGTACATCTGAATGCTGCCTGTATATTTCACAGGCAGTTTCCCGAAATACTCACAGTGGAAAAATTCCTTGACCAGTTCGTAGGTCATAACCGAGATCAGGATTGAGTCCTTATCCGAGACGTTCTCTATGCGGCTTGCCGTATTTACAGCACGGCCCTTGATGTCGTAAGAGACCTTGTTCTTGCCTGACAGGGAGGCAGTTACCGGACCCGTATGAATACCTGTCTTTAGATTCCATATCCTGTCATCGACTCTCTTGCCCGACTCATAATTCTTCAGGAAATGCCGCAGCTCAACGGCGGCCATGACAACCTCCACCGGGTTGGTGATATTCTTCGACGGTATCCCGCCGGCGCACATCAGTGTGTCACCGATGGACCTTATCTTCTCAACATGATATTTCCCGATTATTCTATCGAATTCCAGGAAGACCTCATCAAGTTCATCCATTATCCTTGAAGAATCCATATCTTCCACCAGTTTTGAAAAACCGTGGATATCGGCGAACAGCACCGTGACCATATTGTATCTGGCCGACTTCTCTTCCTCAATGGTTTTTGCTCCCGGAAGTTCATTCCGTTCAACCAGAAGCCGGTACCTCTCGTTCATTTCCAGAATCTTCACCTTCTCCCGCTCAAGCTTCTTAACCTGCTCCTCAAGCTCTTTATTCTGACGGGTGAGCCTGGCTATGCGTTTGAGCAGCTGGTCCTTTGATCTTGAATCCATGTTCTGAAATTGAAGCCTAAATATACAAAATTAAAGACAGCAACCTGACGTGCAATGTGCTGTCCGGAAACTTTAATACATTTGGTTTCAGGTTTCACGTAATGCTTGTAAAAACCAAAGCCGTTCTGCTTCACCATGTCCGTTATGCAGACAACTCCCTGATTGCGCATTTCTATACGCAGGAATACGGAAGATTGTCTGTTATGGTCAAAGGAATCTCCTCCGGGAAGAGGGGGGTCCGGTTCAATTATTTCCAGCCACTGAATATCTTCAATATCGAACTTTACCATTATGAAAACAGGGAGTTGCACAACCTGAAAGAGATGAGTCTCGCCTTCATCCCCAAAACTATTCCCGGGGATATTCAGCGCACCACCGTGGCAATGTTTATCAGTGAGATCCTGTACAATATCATAAGGGAAGAAGACGCAAACCGGATGCTCTATGAATTCATTGAATCATCCGTTATCACCCTTGACGGCATGACTGCCGGGACAAGCAACTTTCACCTGTGGTTTCTAGTGGCGTTCATGGATTATGCCGGGATTGGTCCGTCACATACTTCACTGCAAGAGTGTTACTTTGATATGCTTACCGGTCAGTTCACATCACAGCAGCCACTTCACCCCGATTATCTTGAGCCGCGCAGCGCCGGCATTCTCAACAGGCTGTTGAAGATGCCGGCTGAACAGGTCAGTTCCTTGCAACTCTCCGGAGAAGAACGGACTGAGCTGCTGGCCCGGATACTGAAATACTATCACCTGCACCTTGCGGGAATTAGACAAATCAGATCACTTCAGGTTCTGAAGGATATTTTCAGATGAAGAGAATCAGTCTTTAGCTATCTTTGTAAAAAATCTGATAAATGCCATTTATTCCTTCGGTCATTAAGTGGATAAACACTAAGAGAGTCTCACAAATCGAGCTTTTCAGGAGATACCCTGCGGAAAGCCAGGAGGAGGTCCTTTCACAGCTTATTGCACGCAGCCGCGATACAGTATGGGGAAAGGAACACGGCTATTCATCCGTTTCAACTCACCAGCAATTTACCGGCAACGTACCCATCCAGTCATATGAGGATCTGATCCCGTATGTGGAAAAACTCAGGGCCGGCGAAAAGAACCTGCTCTGGCCCGGGGAGGTCAAATGGTTTGCAAAGTCCTCCGGCACAACAAGCACCAGGAGCAAGTTCATACCCATCACCAGGGAATCCCTCGAAGGAACACATTACCGTGGCACCAAAGACTGTGTAGTGCTCTACACAACATACAATCCTGCAACCAGGCTATTCCTCGGCAAGGGCCTGACACTGGGAGGCAGCCACCAGATCAACAGCTTCAGCAATAACTCGTTATACGGAGACCTCTCTGCAATACTGATTGAGAACGCGCCTGGCTACTCTGACCTGATACGCACCCCTCCGGCACGTATCGCCCTCATCGAGGACTTTGAGGAGAAGATGAAAATGATCACCGAAAAAACGGTGGATATGAACATCACCAGCATCTCCGGCGTACCATCATGGTACCTTGTCCTGATCAGACATATCCTGAAAACAACCGGTAAGGAAAACCTTCACCAGGTTTGGCCCAACCTCGAATTATTCTTTCATGGCGGTATCAGCTTTGCTCCTTATCGCGAACAGTACAAAAAACTTCTTCCTGACCCGAAGATGCGTTACATGGAGACATACAATGCATCCGAAGGATTCTTCGCCATACAGGATGACCTGTCAGACAGCTCCATGCTGCTGATGCTGGATTATGGAGTGTATTATGAGTTCATCCCGGCAGATGAGGTCGGGACTGACAATCCCCGCACTCTTACAATTGGCGAAGTTGAAAAAGGTGTGAACTATGCCATCATAATATCTACCGATTGCGGGCTGTGGAGGTATGCAATCGGTGATACTGTTGAATTCACCAGCCTCTTCCCCCACAAGATTAAAATAACAGGCCGGACAAAACATTTTATCAATGCCTTCGGCGAAGAGGTCATAATTGATAATGCCGAAAAGGCCCTCGGGAAAGCATGTCTTGGCACCGGAGCACATATCAGTGAATATACTGCCGGCCCGGTATATATGGGAAATGAGACACGAGGCTCCCACGAATGGGTTATTGAGTTTGACAGGGAACCGGATGACATTGACCATTTTATCGAAATTCTTGACACTACCCTCAAAGCCATCAACTCTGACTACGAAGCGAAAAGATACAAGGACCTTACCCTTGTAAAACCGGTGGTACGGGTTGTACCAAAGGGAACCTTCTACAAATGGTTCAGGGACAGGGACAAGCTCGGCGGACAGAACAAAATGCCCCGGCTCTCGAACAGCAGGGAATTTATAGAGAGTGTCCTGAAAACCGCCGGCGGCTGAAATCTTTTTATTAACAGACAGATCTTCGCCATCCCTTTTTCATATATTTAGACTCAGATTTAAACTGTTAATTATATGCACATAGCTATAGCAGGAAACATCGGATCAGGCAAGACAACACTGGCCGGACTGCTCTCGAAACATTACGGCTGGCAGGCTCATTATGAAGAGGTGGATGAGAATCCCTACCTCAATGATTTCTATGAGGATATGCAGAGGTGGTCTTTTAACCTTCAGATATACTTTCTGAACTCACGCTTCAGCCAGGTTCTCGAAATCAAAAAGGCAAAAAACACAATTGTCCAGGACCGTACAATATACGAAGACGCTTATATTTTCGCCCCTAACCTCCACGCGATGGGGCTGATGTCTACACGCGACTTTGAGAACTATTTCACACTCTTCAAGCTGATGAGCTCACTCGTGGAACCGCCTGACCTGCTTCTCTACCTCAGGGCTTCAGTTCCAACACTCGTTAGCCAGATACAGAAACGCGGACGGGAATATGAGAGCTCAATAAGGCTTGATTACCTTAAGAGACTCAATGAGCGCTATGAGGCCTGGATAGAATCATATAAGTTCGGCAGGTTGCTAATCCTTGAGGCCGACTATTACGACTTCCCCGAGAACAAAGAGCACCTCAACGAAGTAATTGACAGGATCAACGCCGAGTTGCACGGTCTCTTCTGAAAAAATTCAACTGATTTTCAGTCAAAAACCATCCTCAGTGATGGTTTTTTTTCTAAATTTGAGGGTAATAAGTCGTGTCAATGTCTCTTAATAATAAAACCAACTAATGATCATGAAAAGATTTCTTGTTCTCTCATTGCTCATTGCCGCAGTTCTGTCAGTGACGGCACAGAACACTGCCGACAACACTATTCCGGTTGATCCCGCATACCGGATCGGAAAACTCGATAACGGCCTCACCTACTACATCAGACATAATACAGAACCTGCAGGCAGGGCCAGCTATTACATTATCCAGAATGTCGGAGCCATTCTTGAGAAGGACAGCCAGAATGGCCTGGCACACTTCCTTGAGCACATGGCCTTCAACGGAACCGAACATTTCCCGGGCAAGAGCCTTCTGAGCACCCTTGAACGCCACGGCGTTGCCTTTGGCTACAACATAAACGCCTACACCAGCTGGGATGAGACAGTATATAACCTGAGCGATGTGCCTGTGGATAAGCCGGGCCTGATTGATACCTGCCTCCTGATCCTGGCTGACTGGTCTGACTACCTGACGCTGGCCGAGGAGGAGATTAATAAGGAAAGAGGCGTCATAATCGAGGAATGGAGAAGCAGACGTGATGCCTCCTGGAGGATGATGACACAGATGCTTCCAGTTTTGTTTGAAGGATCACAGTATGCTTCCAGAGATATTATCGGAGATACTGCCGTACTCAAAAATTTCAGTCCTCAAACCCTGCGCGACTTCTACCTGAACTGGTACCGCACTGATCTGCAGGCTATTGCTGTGGTAGGTGATATTGATGTCGATGCTATCGAAGCAAAGATAAAGGAGATATTCTCTCCGATCCCGGCCATCGAAAACCCGGCTCCGAGACCTGAAAACCGGCTGGTTCCCAAAGTGGGAACAAAATACCTGCTTATCACAGACCCCGAGGCTTCTGAAACCTCTGTCAGCATGATTACAATCGACCGTGACCCTGATACAGCGCCCAGGGATATGAATTATATCCGTGACGGCTATGTAATAGCACTGATGAACAACATGATGAGAAACAGGTTCAGTGAGATCGTTCAGAAAGGCACCCCGCCTTTCGTCAGCGGATCACTTACTTACGATTCTTTCCTGGCCAGGAACTACAATGCCCTCACCCTCTCAGCAACCGTACGTGAAGACCAGGAGAGCAAAGCCCTTGAAGCAGCGCTGACGGAGCTAGAGAGAGTCCGGCAGCACGGTTTTACCAAAGGTGAACTGGAAAGGGCCAAGGCAAACATGCTTGCCAACTTCGAGAACAGGTACAAGCAGAAGGACAAGATCAGCAATGACTCATGGGCATCTTATATCCGTGACCACTTCCTTACAGGTGAGCCTATCCCCTCCCTTGATACTCAATATGAATATTATAAACAGATCCTTCCTCTGATCACCCTTGAAGAGGTGACGGCAAGGCTGAAAGGTCTCATATCAGGCGATAACAGTTTCATAATTGTTGAAGGCCCTGATGACAGGAAGCATCTTTCAGAATTGGAGGTAGCGGACCTGGTTTCAAATGTCCAGGCAGCCAAAATTACCCCTTACGAAGATATAACCGGCGGGACAGACCTCATAGGCGAAACCCTGCCGGGAGCAGCGGTGATCAGCACCGTAAGCCTGCCCCTGTTCAGTGCTACTGAATGGACCCTGGCAAACGGGGCAAAGGTAGTCTACAGGCATGCTGACTATGAGAAGGACAATGTGACTATATCTGCATTTGCATACGGAGGATCATCGCTTTACCCTGACTCCCTGGTACCGTCAATAACGCTTTTCCCGCAGATCATCTCCATGTACGGAGCAGGTGAGTTTGACAATGTTGCCCTGACAAAGATGCTTGCCGGTAAGAAGGCTTCCGTGTCACTCGGGCTGCAGGAGACCTTGCAGACAATAACAGGCTCATCAACGCCAAAGGACTTCGAGACAATGATGCAGCTCCTCTATCTTCGCTTCGCCAGACCCAATTACAACAAGGAGGCTTATGATGCAATCATCGGCCGCTATACTGCGGTCGTCACCGCCATGCAGAAAAATCCAAACAAGATTTTGTCTGACAGCCTTTCGATGAACATGACCGGATACCATCCACGCACCTTCATCATGACTCCGGAGTCAATGAAGCTCATAAGCTATGAAGATGTGAACCACATCTATGAGACGGCCTTTGACGATGCATCTGCATTTACATTCTTCATCACAGGTAATGTGGAAGAGCAGGTTGCGCGTGATCTGGCGGCGAAGTATATCGGCTCACTGCCTTCAAAAAATATCACTGAGACGTGGAAGGACCATGGAATTGCCCAGCCCGATGGCACCGTACGCAAAGAGATCGCTATCCCGCTTGCAGTACCAAAGGCAACTGTTGTAATGAACTATACTGCCGGCATGAAATTCAACCCGAAGAACAACCTGATGATGGATGTTCTGAAAGGCATCCTCGACCTTATCTATACTGAGAAAGTAAGAGAGGAAGAAGGGGGAACCTATGGCGTCAGCACCAACGCCACATCGTATAAGACACCGGTTGAGAAAGCTGATTTTCTCATTGCCTTCGAATGCGACCCTGCAAGGGCTGCGGACCTCAAAGAAATCATCTACAGGGAATTACAGGAAATTGCCAGCAACGGTCCTTCACAGGTTAATCTTGACAAAAGCGTAAGCAACCTGCTCAAAACACGCGAGGAGGAGAAGGAACACAACAGCTACTGGGCAGGCATGGTCGCCAACTATTATCTCTACGGTATTGATGGCAATGATGAAAAAAATTATGCCGGAATACTCAACAGCCTGACTGTGAAAGACATGAAAAAGATGGTTAAGAAATATCTTGCAAAGGCTGACCTTCTTGAGATGGTCTTTGTGCCGGAGAAGAAATAAATTCACTTATAAGCCGGCCCATCTCAGCGCTGTGGGTTCGCCTGTTGTCGACCAGGTCGATGTAACCGGCACCGCTTATCTGCCTGGCAATATCCATGCCCTCGTCATGGCTGTGGAACCTGTCCTTTGAGGCAACCACAACCAGTGCCGGTACAGTAATCTCCCGAAGGCATCCGGTCATACGGTATCTGCTGAGGTCTCTTATTGAACGGCCGGTACGGACTGGTTCTGCCGAGTCAAGGATCCTGCAGTTGATGCGGTACATCTCGTAATCCTCTGCCAGATTAATGCGAAAATTCCTCAGGTACCACTTGAGGAGCGGCTTCACCGGATAGTATACTACCCTGGCTGCCCTTGCCAGGAACAGCAGCCATCCCTGAAACGGGAAGGAGCTGTTTGGCTCAATAAGAATGATCTTCTCAGGCTTGTTCTCAAGCAGCGGGAAGGCCTCTGCTATGGCTGTCGCCCCCAGTGAATATCCTGCCATTACATACCGTGACCCTGCGACGAAGGTCTTCCCGGCAAAATGAATCAGGTCAGAGGCAACCTCCTCAACAGTGAAGCGGTGCCGGCTGCTGATCACCGCACTCTTTTTTTCCCTGGTTTCAACATAGTAAACAGTATGATTTCTTGTCAGTTCTATGACAGTCTCCCTGAAGTTCTCAATTACGGAGGCCAGTCCAGGAACAAAAATCACCGGCGGAGCATCAGCCGGTTCGGGAGGCGTGAATATGACAGTCAGTAACTCCACCCCTGTCGGAAGAGCAGAGTATTTGACCTCATAGGTTGCCCCCGCGTGACAGAAGTCAGAGTAATCGAAATCCATTGAAAATATTCTTCAGGGTATAAATAATTTCACAATGATACTAATATTCTCGATTTTCAGGACTTAATTGGGTGAACTGCTGACTAATCAGTCAAATCTGTGTAACTTGGTCTATAATAACGGCACCAGTTGAGGCAGCCAACCTGACGAAAATTATGAAGCTGGGAATCATTACTGATATCCATGAAAATGTAACAATGCTTGAGGCTGTCCTGAAGCTTGCGGAGGCCAACGGATGTGATGAGCTTGCCTGCCTGGGTGACATTACAGGGTATGACCGCAGATTCTATAACTACCACTTCCGCAGAAGCGCCAGGCAATGCATTTCACTCATTCGGTCAAACTGCCGGTGGGTAGTTGCAGGTAACCATGACCTTTACGCGGCAAACAGGCTCCCATCCTGGTCAAACGGTTTCATATACCCGGAAAATTGGTTTCAGATGGCACCCGCTGAGCGAAGAGATGCCGCTGCAGGATCCGTATGGTCATTTGAAGGGGAAGACCCGAATGATCTTGGAGAGGAGGAAATATCATACCTGACTGCTATTCCTGAGTATATTATTCTGTCTGAGGTCAAGGCAACTCTCCTTCTTTCACACTATGTCTGCCCCGACTTCACAGGCTCAACCACACGCTATATTGAAAGGCATCATCACCTGGATGAACTGTGGAAATTCATGAGCCACCACAAAATCCTGTTTTCCTTGTCAGGCCATTCACACAAACGAATTGCATACTTCTCGCACCGCGGCCCAATACCTTTCCTGCGGGCTGTTCATCCTGTCCCAAACGACAGGATCTTTCTCGGACATGAGATGACGATGCTCCTGTTACCGCCGCTCACCGGTGGCAACGGAAGAACGTCATTTTCGGTTCTGGATACAGACACCGGAATGCTATACCTGGTTCATGAAAAAGTCACTTAGGAGAATAATATGAAAGAGCGAGCTCCAAAAGGTAAAAGAAAGGTATTTCTGCTGAAGATTGACCTGCCTGCCATGCTGGCAATTATACTATTTGCGGGGATGATATTCCTCTACCTTATACCGGCTTTTGAAAAGGTCATGATGGACCGCAAGAGGAACCTGATCCATGAAATGACTGCATCAGTCTACAGCCTGCTCGAGTACTACCACATGCTGGAGCAGAACGGTGACCTTGAACAATCTGAGGCCCGGAAACAGGCAATGGCAGCTGTCAACACAATCAGGTACGGTCATGACCTGAAGGACTATTTCTGGATAACCGACAAGGTTCCCGTAATGATAACCCATCCATACAGACCTGACCTCAACGGACAGGATCTCTCAGGGTTTTATGATTCGAAGGGCAAGGCAATTTTTGTTGAATTTGTGAAAGCCGTTGCTGATGACGGAGATAGTTATGTTGAGTATATGTGGCAATGGAATGATGATTCTACCCGCATTGTTCCGAAACTGTCATATGTAAGATTGTTTGAGCCCTGGGAATGGGTCGTAGGCACCGGGATATATGTGGAGGATGTCCGGACGGAGATACGCAGGATGGAAATCAGAACTCTGGCAATCTCCGGTGTTTTCGGCCTCGTCATCTTTGCTCTCCTGCTGGCTATCTCACGACAGAGCCATAAGATAGAACAGAAGAGGAGCCTGGCTGAAGAGGAGCTCCGTAAATCGAGAGAGCTCTACAGAACGCTGGCAGAGGCAGCATCAGAGGGAGTTATAATATGGTCTGTTCAGGGACTCAGGGCAAATAAGACGCTTCTTTCCTGGATTGAGCTTAGCGAGGATGAGATTCTGAACCGGCCGCTGACAGATATACTGAGGTCACAGATTATCAGTGATCTGCATGATCCCGGGAAATTATATGAGGAACTGTCATCCCGGCAATTTGTCGGGTGTATGCTGAAAACAAAAACCGGAAGAGAGATTTCCTGCCATGCCGATCTGTCAAGGATTACTCTCGGCGACCTTAATGCAGTGCTTATAGTCATCCGTCCTGTCAGCAGCCTGTCGTCAACATCCGGAATAACCCTCCCGATATCGCTGCTTGAGAACACTGCGACAGGGTTCTTCCGCTTAACCTATGGGAAAAAACCAAGATTCATTTACGCTACTGCACCGTTGATAAACTGGCTGGGTTATTCAAACATTCAGGAAATGCAGTTACATCACTTCGAATCAATTTTTGCTGATCCTCATCAATATGAATACGTCAACCAGATGCTTGTTGCGGGGAATGGTATTTATAATCATAATGTTATTCTCAGGAGAAAAGACGGTAATGAGATGCCGGCATTGTTAACGATCGTAGTTACTAACCCCGGAACTGATGAAATTTGGAGTGACGGAAGTGTCGAGCTGCTTGCGGCCCCGCAATCTGCCACCGGCATTCCTGCTCCAGGATATGATGCCTTTGGTGCCCCCTATATAAATGATGTGCCTGTGTCTGCAATCATGAAGCCTCCGGTTACATGCCCTGAGAATACATCCATCTCCCGGGCTGCGACACTGATGAAAGAGAATGATTCCAGCGTGATCGTGGTCCTGAACAGTACCGGGGAACCAATGGGTGTGGCTGATGCCGGCAGCATCGGATTCGGCATGGCTGAGGGTGCTTCGGCTACCTCTGAGATCTTCAGGTTCATGCATGCGCCACCAGCATTTGTCAGTGAAGATGCAAAGATCAACGTAGCAATAGAAAGGATCAGGAACAGTCCGGGGTGCCTCCTCGTAATGACGTCAGAGAACAGGCTTGCAGGTGTGATCACCAATGATGAGCTGGCCCATGCCTCCACGATGACCCCCGGATTGATCATGAGTGATATTTCCAATGCAGGCTCTGTCAACAGCATCAAAAAGACCTGGCAGAACAGCCGTAAGGTCTCACTTTCAATGCTTGCCGGCCATGCAGACCCTTATTCGGTCTCTCTTCACATCTCTTCAGTAGCCGACGCAATATGCAGGAGGGTGATCAATTTGTGCATAGAGACCGCAGGAGAGCCTCCATGCCGGTTTTCATTCATCCAGACAGGCAGTGCGGGACGAAGAGAACAAAGCTTTCTGACAGACCAGGACAACGCCATTATTTTTGAAAACCTGGCGGGCGATAAGCTGCAAGCGGCAGAAGTATATTTCCTGGCACTGGGGAAGAAAGTCAATGAAATGCTTGACCAGATCGGCTTTCGTCTCTGCAAGGGAAATAACATGGCCGGAAATCCGAAATGGTGCCAGCCTCTTGATAATTGGAAGAGTTATTTTTCAGACTGGATAAGGATCCCTGGCCCCTCGGAGATATTGGATGTAAGCATTTTCTTCGATTTCAGACCCTGTTACGGTGATGATTCACTCTGCAATGAGCTGAGGGAATATGTTAAAACCAACCTCCGGACAAGTGACATCTTTTTCTATCATATGTCGATGGCACTGAGACAATTCAATCCCTCAAGGACGGTCCTCTCAGAAGAGACAACAGACATCAAGAGAATCCTCATGGCGCTTACCGGTGTTATCCGGCTATATGCCCTGAAGCACGGTCTTGACGGACTCTCAACCGTTGACAGAATAATTGAGTTGCATGAAGGAAAACATATCAGTCATGAGCTGCTCCGCGATGCCTTGAGGGCATGGAAAAACCTCGCATACATACGGCTCTCGCACCAGGCGAACTGCATCAGCAGCGGCAGGGAGCCGGATAACAGGGTCGATTTTAAGGTACGGCATGCAGATATGCAGTTACTTGCATCCGGTGCAATTGAAGATATAAATAACCTTATGCTGAAGGCCGGCAATGATTTCCACACCGTGACAATTTAAAAGCGATATATCATACTGAGTAGCATACGCACATTTGTAACATCATGGGTATCTGTCACCCTTGCGTCAGACTCCATCGTGCCGTAAGCAGCCAGGGTAGTCTCCAGCTCTGCAGCAATGCTCAGTTTACCCTCCGTTACAATAAACCGCGGAGACACTCTGAAGAGGTGATCGATATTGCTGCCCCTGCCGTAAACAGCCCCCGCAACCGGTTCACGTGAACCCAGGTTTTTGCTGTAGCCGCTGAAGAGACCAAAAACAGCCTTCTTGCCGTTGGTGCTCAGATCAAACCAGAAACCGGCGTTGTTGATTGTGGCCCATTCCCTGATCTGATCAACCGGGTCTGTTATGTCAGATACCGCATATCCTCCGATCATCATCATATCACTTGCATTCTCGCCATAAACTCCCATTACAGAAAAGTTCAACGGCTTTGTTTTCAGCTTAAGGGAGGCAAAAGCAGCAATGCTGCTCACAGTGGCATCTGTTTCAACGTTCGCTGTTGTCCTGATCTCAGGTCTGATAACCTTAAAATCAATACCCCCCCAGGCAGTCAGATTCTCACCGGCGGGTGCCTTAACCTGTAAATGCAATCCCGGTATTCCACTGTTTCTGATATATTTGCTGCTGTTGCCATCGGGCCCTGCAGATGTAAAGTCGCGCTGCGAGTATGCAATCATTGTTACGCTGAACTTGCCCGGGGAGTAAACAAACCTTACCTGCGGATTACGGCTGAAAGGCAGAAACGGAGCACCTGTATTGAAGCTAACGGTGCCAGGAAAATTTTCTGCCGGAAACATCGGATGCCAGTATTGCCCTGCCAGCAGGGTCACCCTGGTCCAGTCCATCTTAACATAGGCATGACGAAGCCTGAAACCGTTAAGGTCACTCTCGCCGGTGCCAAAAAACTCCGCTTCAATTGCTCCCGAGGTCTTTGCACCAAAGGCATCAGGACCAGTGATGTCACCCCTCACCCTTGTCTGTATGTTAAGAATATGAAAGGACGGATTGGCATTCAGGTCATTCATCCCTTCATCATACAATACGTCATCAGGAAACAGAAAAAAGTGTCCCTCCCTCAGTCCGTTAGAGGCAGATGACTGCCTGGTATCATAAAAAATATCTGTCTTGATAAAACCTGATAGTTTAATACCCCAGTTCTGACCATCCTCCTGTGCCCCTATCTGTGGCACCAGCATAATAAGACTGACAATTATTACAGCTATTCTTTTCATCTTGACTTTATTTAACATCCGTTTCCTGCCTTGCTGCCGGAACAACAGGCATCAATTTTTATTCGCTTTTTTTCTGTCCGGGGGAAACAGCGATTCAATGATTCCCGGTTTCAGTGGCTCTCCACCCAGAAGCACACTCAGGTTGCTCTCCGCAGTACGGTTGTCCTCCCACAATGTAAGAGCCTTTTTGTAATAAACCAGTGCCGAATCCTGTCCCATCATGTGACGATACGCAGTGCCCTTGTTTGTATAGCTGACAGAGAGCCTCCTGGGTGTTTCTATCCGGGCAAGCAGGACATCCCTGACCCTTTTCCTGAAAACTCTGGCAGAGTTAAGCCCCGCAAATGCAGGATCCTCCTTATTCATATCCAGTAGGAGGCGCTGCACTACAGCCTCTTCGGACAGGTTTTCCCATTCATCCAGCCAACCCGTGTATACAGTTATACTGCTGTCGCAGTAGCTGACAGAGAGATCAAGCAGCGTGTTCTTCTCCGATTCGGTTATAGTGCTGTCATAAAGGGCCATCAGCAGCAGGCCGCTGCACTTGTTGTTGTAGATGACCCCTCTCTCCCACGAAGACTCATAACCAGGAACCCGGTTGTATATGCTGGCGGCAGAATCAAGAAGATGAAATAATGCATAGCTGCTCTTCCCTCCTGACACCCGGTCATATTCCGCCATGAACCAACGGGCCTCAGCTACGCGCGGGTCTTCTGACCTGTTGACCCCCCTGTAATAGAAAAAAGCGAAGATCACTGCCAGCAATGCTACCGAAAGGGTTATTGCCAGTAATTTCCTGGTACCTGGAGATATTACAATCAGACCTTTAAGACTCATCAATTATGAACCTGTTCTGCCAGAAATTTCTTAATCTCGAGGGGCGTCGGTTTAGTAATCAGTGATACAACAATGTTGACCACAATCGCCAGTGGCGCTCCAAACCATGCAAAATACCAAACATTAAGCCAGTATGCAATAAATGCCTGCCCCGGGAGTGATCCTCCGCTGAGACCAACAATAAAATATGTCAGTGAGATTACTGTTACAAGGCTGCCTGCAAAGAGTCCCGCTTTCGCGCCGGTCCTGTTTGATCCGCTCCACCATATTCCAAGCAGAAATAATGGGAATATTGTACATGCTGCCATTGAAAAAGCCACAGAGACCAGCTGTGCAATCAGTCCCAGCTTCATCAGTGCCACTATAGTCACCAGCACGGCCATGAGCATTGTACCAAGGCGGGCGATTTTCAGCTGCAGTTTCGGGGTTGATGCAGGATTAATTACCTTGACATACAGGTCATGAGAGAAGGCAGACGCCCCTGCTACAAGCAGACCTGAGACTGTAGAGAAAGCCGCAGATACCGCACCTGCAGCCAGAAGACCAACAACCAGCGAATTGACCCCTCCCAGCTGAGCTGTGTAAACCACGATGGCATCCTTTGCAAGTACCCCAACCTCAGGATTTGAGGAGAGAAGCTTACCGAAAGTTGCATATGCAGGAGCAGTCCAGTAAACCAGGCATATGAAAAATAGTCCCCATACAACTGACCATCTGGCATCAGTAATTTTCGGTACTACATAGAAGCGCTGTATCACGTGTGGCAGTCCGGCCGTCCCTACCATCAGTGAAAAGCATATGGCAATCCACTGGAAGAATGTTGTGCCGGTTGAAGGATCCCATGGCATGGCAAACTCAGGACTGGGTACTATAGAAAGGTCGTGGCCATAGGCATTTAGCAGAGCTGCACCATCAGATATATTGGGGGCTGGAATCCCCTGAACTATGTCCGTCACGGCCGCACCGTAACCAACCTGAGGAAGAAGCCAGAAATAATCAAACTTATATGCCAGAATAAAAACCGGCAGAAGAAACGAAATCACAATAATGACATACTGTATCTGCATATTCTTCGTAGCACCGATCATACCTGAGATAAGCGTATAAAGCAATACAACAGATGATCCTATTATAACGGCCAGAGTATAGTTGAGACCAAGAATCCATTTGAACATAAGCCCTATGCCTCCAAACTGTCCGACGCAATATGCAAATGAGATCAGAATTGTGAATATCGCGCTCACGATCCTGAGATCACGTGAGTAGAAGCGGTCGCCAATAAAGTCAGGAGCGGTATACTTGCCGTATTTCCTTATCTGGGCAGCCATCAGTATCAGCAGGAGAACATAGCCTCCCGTCCAGCCGACGACATACGCCAGTCCATTGTAGCCAAAACCGTACATCATCCCTGCCATACCCAGGACTGAGGCAGCACTCATCCAGTTTGATGCAATGGCCATGCCTGACCCTACTTTTGAAATACTCCTTCCGGCAGCATAGTAGTCGGTAGGATCCTTTGCACGGAAAAATATTCCTACAAGGACAAATGTTATTAGTATTGCAATAAGTATGATGGCAGGACCTGTCTTAAAACTTCCCTCCAGTTGGGTCAGATTCTGAGCATTTAATGAGATTGCTCCCGCCAGGAGCAGGATAAAGGTGAAATATAACTTTTTCATGTCTCTCTGCATATTAACTTATTCAACAATACCTTCCTTTTTTAATCGCCATTCTATCAGCCTGTTGTAAACTATACAAAGCACCACAAAAAGAATCAGCAGAAAGACGGCAGTATAGAAGTAGTGAAAAGGAAATCCGAGGAATTTTGTATCAGTAAGCACCGACTGGTTATGAGTGAGATACAATTTCATGATGTCTGGCAGACGAGCCAGAGATTGTTCCGATAATGAGGCCGGGTATTCTTTTTGCAGGCTGGCAGCAAGTATTGACGCCTCCAGGCTTGTTGTTGAAAATCCCGTAAATGGTTCCAGAATCCTGATGAGACTGGTGCTTGCATCCTGTATACGGAACTTAAGATCCATATACTGCTGGCCCTTCAGGACGGCAATATCCGAATGCATCAGTTCCAGCTCCGCAACCTTCTCCTTTACCCGAAAACTAAGTGAGTCAGGCACCATCCGGAATGTGACTGAACTTATTGCATCAGAGAGGAGTTCCTGATCGCTTGCAGCAACGGTTATCTTCCCCTTGACCATAAGGAGTGAATTAAGGAGCACCCGGTAATCAGCCTGGTCCTCATTCCCTCCCGCAACAGCGGACCACTCAGATTCGAACAGCATAAGAGCCTTTTCGGGTGTTGGCTTCTCAATAGCCCTCAGAAGGAACTGGAAGCCGAAAACTGCCACAGCCCAGATGGCAAGCATGGTAAAGATGACATTCCTGTTCTTCTTTCCGTGCCTATTGCGGGGACTGAAAATACTGAAATTGTACTGATCGCTTGATTCCATAGATTTTCGGGTGTTTGGTAATCCTTTAAAGATTAGCTAAAATAGAGATTTTGAGACATGTTATCCCCGACATAATCTTGCAATGTAACATTGTTTTAAATCAACTATATTTGAAATTGATAATCGGGCTTTTGAGGACATAAGGCTGGTATTTTATGTGCCGTTTAGATATACTAATCCAGGCAAGTAATATATAACTTATTGAAAATGAGAATTACCGGCAAAATGCCTTGTGAGGCTTGCGGGAACAAGTGCGATCTCTACGATGCCTTCAGGAAGTCTGGCAGATTTTTCCCCGAATCAAACATTATACGGGCAAGGTTCCGTAAGCACGAGATGATTTGCCGACAGGGTGACAATGTCAGTCATGCCATTTATCTGACTTCTGGAACGGCAAAGCTGTACATTGAAGGAATTAATGGTCACAATATCATCCTTTACCTTATGAGACCACCCGCTTACATAGGCCTGCTGTCATTTTTTGAAAGCATTCATTACACTTATTCAGTGACGGCGATTGAAGATTCACAGGTGTGTATGGTTAAGCTCGAATCCCTTAAAGAGCTTTACCTTGAAAATCATGATGTACTCCTCCGGCTCAACAAGGCTTTCGGTAAATCTGTAGCCCTGATAATGAAAAAGATCATCTGCCTCAATCAAAAAAATATCAGGGGTCGGATTGCGGAAAGTCTTTTATCACTGGCTGCCTTTTATGGCAATAATAGCTTCACCCTGCCTGTGACCCGGAAAGAACTCGGAGAGATGTCCGCCATCTCGGAGGAAAACACTGTCAGGCTGCTGACCGAACTTAAAAATGAAGGAATAATAAGAGTCCAGGGACGTGATGTAACAATAATTGACGCTGCCCTGCTCAGCCGGATATCCGATCTTGGATAAGGGCTTCCCTTCACATCCTTTGGGGCCATTTAACATTGATGACAAACATCCGGAGTGCACCCCGGAGGCAGGCATGCTCCCGCCTCTACAGGTCTATAGCCGTAGACCTGAAATGAAATACCGGCTCCTTTTTGCCTCCCGATATGAATGTCCTTCGCTTCATCTATCTCCGAAAGGAAACTCTTCCAGTATGTCCCAGCATCGACCGTTGTGCTTAAGCAGAAAAATACTGCCGACTTCAAACTGCCCGGTGAATTTTTTCTCCCTGAACTCAGGCCAGGCATCACTGTATGCGGTTTTCGTAAGATCTCTCGTAGCAACCGTGATATGGGGCTTTATATCTTTCATTGTCTCCTCGTGGCTGAAACCGAGCTCTGAAATAAGCATATCCCTTAGGCGTCTGTGCAGTCTGCGAACAGGCTCAGGATCGGTAATTCTGATATAAATGACCCTCGGAGGAAAGGCTCCGTAACCGTCAGTCTGAACACTGAAGCCGTTCTCCGCCAGTGCGAAAAACTTCAGGGCCAGAGACAACCTCCCTTCATCTGAGGAACTTCCTTTAAACGGCATCTGCAGGGTTATGTGTGCCGGCGACTTCAGCGCGTGGGCTGCCCCGTACTCATCACGGATCCTCTCCTTGATCTTCCTGATCTCTTCACACAATTCATGGTTTGGGATTATTGCTATGAAGTAGATATCCCTGCTTGTTTCAGGCAATCCGTTCACCGGCTTATCATATGATTGTTACCCTGACGACAGAATCTGAGCATCAGGTACCCGGCGACACCCGATAAGAGCGACCCTGCAAGAATCCCTATCTTGGCCGAATCCATCAGCATCTCAGCATTGGCGAACGCCAGGTTGGCTATGAACATTGACATTGTAAAGCCTACCCCGGCCAGCATGGCGGTACCTGCTATCTGTCCGAAAGATACACCTTCAGGCAAACTGGCAAACTTCAGCCGTATACCGGCATATGAGAAGAGGCTCACACCCAGGGTCTTACCCAGGAACAGGCTGAGTGCCAGGCTTGTTATCAGTGGCACATCGGGATCCATCCCGGAACTGAATGCCACTCCTGCATTGAAAAAGGCAAAGAGCGGCATGATAAGATAAGCCACCCAGCTCTGAAGCTGATGCTCGGTGTGCTGGAGGGGCGACTGGACTTTCTCAACCCACTCACCTATATCATCAACCTGCTCCATCTGCTCAGAGGTAAGCAGGAGAGTGTGTGTTGCATCAGCCTCCCTGATATCATCTGCAATCTCACAAACCTTTCCGGTGAAGGTCTTCACATCGGTCTTCCGCCTGAGAGGGATAGTGAACGCCAGTAAAACACCGGCAATAGTCGGGTGAATGCCTGACTTGAGGAAGAGGTACCATACAATAATGCCGCAGAGAAGGTGAAAATACTTCGGGAACCGTCTCATCAGGGTCAGGAACACCAGAATGGAAAAGGGTATGGCAGCCCAGAGGAGCATAACCCAGTCAATTGATGAACTGTAAAAAAGCGCAATCACCAGCACCGCACCTATGTCATCAATGATCGCAAAGGCAGCCAGAAAGACCTTGAGCCCTACTGGTACCCTGTTGCCAAGAAGTTTGAGAATTGCGAGTGAAAATGCAATGTCAGTTGCCATCGGAATGCCCCATCCGTGAGATGCCAGCGGGTTGTTGTTCAGGATAAGATAGAATACGATCGGTACTGCCATGCCGCCGACAGCAGCGAGGAGTGGCAGGGCTGCCTTTGCCGGGGTATTTAGCTCCCCGATCATCAGCTCACGCTTGATCTCAAGCCCGATCATAAAAAAGAAGATGGCCATCAGGCCATCGTTAACCCACAGTATCAAAGGCTTTTTTAGACTGAAGCTACCGGCCTCTACGCCCAGCACCGTCTCCCTTATGTTATCATACGTATCACTTAGCCCGGTATTGGCAAAGATCAGTGCCACTATTGTTGCACCAAAAAGCAACAATCCACCCAGGCTCTGGGACCGGTCAAACTTCTGAAATGTCGTTACAATTATGCTAGGCATCGTCTGGAGGCTTCCGTGAAATCACAATTAGTCAGGATTTCAGTTTTGAAGAGCTAAATATATCAAATTTCGGGTCAAACCCGTAAAACGAACAACACTGAACTGCCAGGCTACTCAAACCAGCTCTTTATGTAGACTACCCTGTCATGTTGAAGATCTGTGGCCCTGTAAGAGACCGATGCATCATTCTCCAGCGTGTAAACCCAGTATCCGGCAACGATACCCGGACTGAAAAATGTTCTCCTGACATATAACCTGTCTCCTTCAGTAAATTCACACTTTTTGCCGTAAGCTGAAATTTTGCCGTATACGTTTTCCATTGAGGTCTTTACCCAGATCATGTTGGGACCGTCATAGTTCTCCGGACCGGTCTGGCGGTGCTCAATGAACTCCCCCACATATCTGCGCGTTATCAGCAGCTCATCTTCCTCAAGGGGAAGTGAGGATTTCCTGAGTGTACCACAGGAGACGGTCAGAACCAATAATATCAGAACCAGTGGCTTTTTCATGCGATTTATGGTTATTCAGACTTGAACCATTGTGCCTCCCTCAACAGGAACCGCCCCATAAAGTTACTAAATTTTCCGGACCCCGTTGACCTAAACGGGAATTTTAACTCCTGGATGGCCGCAGTAACAAGAAGTGTCGCCATCACCCCTGTCGCAGTAGGGAGCCCCGGCACAAGCCTGCCGTGGCGACAGTGAGACGCGCCACGGGTCCTGCCTTGATCATTTCCTTACAGTGAACGTGACCACGCTCCTGCCGCTCCTGCCATCAATGGTGAAGCCTTCAACTATGACTTCATACTCTCCGGTCTCATCCGATGTCCAGAACTCAATGCCGCCATCACCCTGGCTGTTCGTCCTTACTGCAGGATTCCAGTAAAGAGTGTTCCTGAAATCGGGAATTCGGCTCTGCTTTAGAACATCAGTTGAATAATCCGGAGCTGCCACCTCATAGCTGTCGAGCAGCATATCGTACTCCTGCCTGAAAATCGACCTGTCAAATTCCAGCAGGCTCAGATCACCCTTCCCTGACACTACGTTAATTATCCCGTCAAGCACTATGTCTCCGACAAAATACCGGGTATTGAGTACCTCTATTCTTTCAATTTCCGGGGATCGGATCTCAAGAATCTTTTCGAGGTCATAGACCGGAACTCCGTCAATAATAACAAGCGGCGGCGTGGAGAATGATAACCCGGGGTTCCGGTTGACAAGCCTCAGACTGCTTCTTTCGTTTCTGCCTGACGATGAAAGACCAGGTACTATCTCCTTGAAAACCTCCCGGAGGGTAGTCAGCTCTATATATTCAGAGAGAAGGATGGTGCGGTCAGGTTCACCAAAGAAATCGGGGAAGACCTCGGAGCAAAGCATAACCGCCTTTTTCTGAAGGAAAGGATAATAAATATTTCTGACTTGCATAGCGATGATTGCATTGTTCAGCTCCTCGAGGCGTGAGGTGTCCGGGTAAAACGGTCCGGGCTCATGCTCAAGCCTCATCTCAAAGAGGAAGGGATCATTCAAATCAACGTAATAACCGTTGACCTCTGGAGAGAGACGCTGGATGACAATCTCCCTCTTGCCATACTCCCTGACGGGGAAGCTGAATTCTCCGTTCGGACCCGTCCGGGTAAAACCGCACCGGGCCGTCCTGCCAACAAAAGAGAGTGAAAGGCTCTCCCCGGCCAAGGGGGCACCGGTAGTTCTGTCCCTTACATAACCGCTGATCAGATGGCCTTCAGGCTCAGGCAGGTATACAAATTCAGCCTCTTCACCGTCATTCCGGTGAAGATCACCGTTCTCTTCACAAAAGATCAAATATTCATTTAAATCAGGCAAGACCAGGTCCGTGCTGAATGCCTGGAGTGAGGGCAACTGAACCTGCCTGACCATATTACTGTAATAGTTATCTGTTGTAAGGATGGGTTTTACTACTGATACCGAAAGGCTGGTCTCAAGGCCCTTGCCTTCACTGTCAACTGCTTTTATGACAATCTCAGCCTTCTCACGCGGTCCGGACGGTAGGCTGCTGATCCTAACCTCATATGCTATCTCCGGACTTCTGTCGTTGTAATACCATTTTGATGCAAGCTCCTCACCGTAACCGTCAGTCAGTATGATTCTTGCAAGACCGGAAGGAAGGCTCTTCCTGTCTAAAGTTAATACAGCCTCATCGTCAGCGAAAACATCTTTTACAGTGCTCTCTCCCGAAACCGGTTCATATACTGCCCTGACTGCCCCTCCGGGAGCCCGGAACCCTTTGTTGCCTGTCTTTATTAGAATTTGAAGGTCCTTATCGGGGCCTCCTGAAATGACTGTAAAGGTCAACCCTGTCTCCCTGACGGGCGGCAGCGGGAACCTCCTGCCGGTACCTTTGCCGTCAGATACAAGCAGGAAAAGCGGCCCTGCATCTCCGGGTGTCAGCGTAAACAGACCGGTACCGAACCTGTCAGTGGTGACCCTCGCAAGAGTGTCGCCCATGCTGTTTACAACAATGCCATTTGTAATAACCGGGTCACCAGTGCTGTTAAAACACCGGAGCCCAATACGTGTCTGAAGACCCGAGGTGAGAAATCCGGTCTCCGGATAAAACCGCACACTGTCAGGCTGATGGTCTGCAGGCGGGATCCTCAACCTGGAGAGACTCTCAAAAGGGTTGATGACGGAAATCTTTTTATAGGCGAAGAGAGCCTGCGGGTAATTCTTCATCAGGTTGGTGAATGACCGGATAAAGTAACTGCCGGTCCTGAGCGTATCGGGAATCCTGAACTCCCCGGCTCCGTTAATACCGGTGGTTCCGGTTCTTACCTGAACAACCGGGGTCCTGTAGCTGTCAAGAAGATCAACATATAACACCTTGCTGATGGTTCCGGGAATGCCTGACATCCTGCCGATTTGCACAGTCCGGAAATAAACCGACTCCCCCGCAATATAAATATCCCTGTCTGTCTGAAGATAAATCTCCTCAAAGTTGCCTTTCCCAGCCTGGCCGTCGCGGACGGGTGGCACAACGGTCTGCGCGTGCAGCAAAAAATTGCAGAATAAGAGAGCCGCAAGAGATAAAATTGCTCTGCCAGGAAGTGCCCGTGATCTGAAGTGTGTGTCTGGTCCTTTCATACGGTCATACATATTATTCAAGATCGACCCAGAACCATGGTTTTTGCTGATTTCCTTCAACAGTGCAGTCAGCGCACCGGGGTCTGACGAATATTAGTCTGTAGACCTCACCGTTTGCATCTAAGATCGGAGCAATGAAAGTATATCCGTCATTAAGAAAGCCGGCATGGATCTCATCTATGGTGAACCCTCCCCCCGGGAAGTCTGACGGATAGTCAACCGGCCCCTTCTCGATCCTGTCACACTCATACCTGTAAACCGGCAGATCAAGTGCATCCACCTCATTATAAGTGATGTACCGGCGCTTCAGATTCACCGCTGAAACCTGGAAAAATCCGATCACCTGCTCAGCCGGATTTGTTATGCTCTTGATGTTACCGAATATCTGGAAGGGCTGCTTGTCAAAGATGTCACCGCCAGCATCATTGATCTCGGTCATCAGGTTCCAGAATTCGTATTCACTCTTGGAAACCGACATCTGCTTTACCTCTGCGCAATACTGAATAAGCAGCCTGTTACTTTCATCCGCCGCCACAAACAGGATAGGCTTCCTGATAAAGTCTCCCGAATGGCTTGAAAGCGTATTCTCGATATCAATAACGTCTGATCGCTTGTGAGCCCAGCATGTCTGCCTTATCTCCACAACAGGAGGAATTGTTGAGTCATTCACATAGTTAAAGAGCTTGGGCTCGGGAATAGTGAACTTCCACCACTCGTCATAGGACCAGCGGTAGTAGCTGTCAGGACTCTCATCCCTGGTGTCAATATAAAAGGAGACACCCTCCCGGAAGGTACCCGTCTCCTCGGAGTAAACCTGGTCCCTGGTGTAATAGAGGCTGTCTATCTCAGGCACAGGATACATCATGCAGGCTTCGGATTCATACTGAACGCCATCAGCTGTCTCAATGGAAAGCGTATAGGCCCTCCCTACTGCTCCCCTGAACAGCAGGCTGTCAGTACGATAATCACCCGGATACCTCTCGGTTAGAATGGTGCTGTTGCCCTGATCATCGGTGATAATAACTGTCGCATTGCTTACGGTAACACGGTTCTCGCCGGGAGTCTCTATTGTCCGGGTGATCCGGACATAATTGGAGGCATCCTCATCGGTGACCAGCGCATCGACAACTAAAAGTGATTCAAAGCTCTTAAGGTCTGGAGTATATGGATCTATACAGGTAAACAGGGTAAAGGAAACGATCAGTATGAATGTGATCTTATGCCATCTCTTAACCATTACCTGACGATGAAGTTATGTTTTGAAAAATGTCCGTTGTCGAAGAATTGACAAAAATAGGATTTAATTGCACCCGGCTCTCACAAACGCCACCAAAAACCACTTCTCGAAACATTAAATTATGTTAAGCGCCATCCTATTCGAAATAATATTCGTTATTTCGGCTGTTATTTTCATCCTCCCTTTACAGCATGACAAAAACAAGTTTACTATTTCTGCTTCTGCTTTGCACCCTTCCCGGATTTGCACAACAGAAAACTGCTGGCAGGGATGATGCAGTGACTACACTATTTACTAAGAGTGAGGCGTCTCACAATCAATTCCTTGACAGCCTTTACACCGTGCGAACTGGCACCTCTATTGCCCATATCAATGGATACGAATACTACCCATACCACTACCGGGCAAAAAATAAGCCGATGCTTTTCTACGGTAAAGACCGAACTTCCTCAATTACCGTAAGCGGCAGAAAGTACGACAACATTATACTTCAGTATGATAGCTATACTGATGAGATTGTATTTTCAGAGATGGAAAACGGATTTGGCAGTAAGATATACCAAATTGCTATAAATAAGGATATTGTTGGTTCATTTACACTCTATTTCCGTGACGATACCCTTACTTTCAAATACTTCGATGGTACAGAATCATCCTATGGGCTGCCTCCCGGATTCTACGAGACAGCTTATGACGGTAACAGCACGTATCTTATCAGGCACAGGTCGGTGGCTCATGAGAGAAACGGTATCAATGAATATTTCTATTCTCCGGCAGGTTATGTCAGAACCTCTGCCGGGTACCAGAGAATAACTTCAACAAGTAAGTTCATCAAGCTCTTTGGTGCCGGCTCAGCAGAGATGAAACGGATCCTCGATCAGCGGAACCAGAATATCCGCAAAGCCGGTAAGCGTAATATTATAAACATTTTAAGGACATATGACAACCTTCAGGGTGTCACACAGGAGAGATGAGGAAGACATTACTTATAATCATTCTGCTCGGTTCGGCCTTATCACTCAGAGGGCAGGAGAATAATCTTAACCTCCGGTTCAACAACATTCTCTTCAGTGACCTCGTTGACACCCTCGAGAAGAGAGTCCCGGTCAAAATCTATTACTCGAAACGGTGGACTGACACCCTTTACCTGGATGTCAGTGCTGACAACAGCTCAGCTGAAAGCGTGCTTGAGAAAGCACTCAGGCGCAATGGCCTCTCATTCTTTATCACTGATGACAACCGCATCATTATGTCAAAGGGATTCTCAGTGAAGACCGGTTTCGGAAAAGAGTATGCAGATTATCTTAGGGAGCGATACACCGAGGCAGCAACGGCAGAGTATATCAGGCCCGTCATGGAGACTGAAGAGTCAACAATCAGTGATGAATACAGGTTGTTCAGGATCGGCAGGCCTTCGGCATCTGAGAAGCCGGAAAGAGTCACTCTCACCGGAGTGGTAACGGATGCCAATGATGGAGAAAAAATCCCCAGTGCAGTAGTCTATGTTGATAAGCTGAAATCGGGTGCCATGACCAACAATGCAGGCTTTTATTCCCTTTCACTCCCTCCCGGCCAATACCGGATTGAATTCAGGATGATTGGCATGAAGACGGCAAGTCGCAATGTACTGATCTATTCTGATGGCACCCTGGATGTCTCGTTGACCGAGAGCCCCAGCCAGCTGGGTGAAGTTGTTGTTTCGGCTAACCGCGAAAACAACGTGAGGAACACAAGGATAGGCATTGAAAAGATCAATGTGAAGATGCTCAAACAGATCCCCCTGGGTCTTGGCGAGGCTGACCTGCTCAAGAGTTCACTCATGCTCCCCGGTATACAGACAGTGGGAGAGGCATCGAGCGGGTTCAATGTGCGCGGGGGCAGCACAGACCAGAACCTGGTACTGCTGAATTATGCACCTATAATCAATGCATCACACTTCTTCGGTTTCTTCTCCGCCTTTAACTCAGACCTGATCACGGACGTCACACTCTTCAAGAGCGGGATGCCCGCCAGATACGGAGGCCGGCTTTCATCAGTGATGGAGATTATTCCTCTTGAAGGTAACATGGAGAGAATCAAGGTCAGCGGCGGAATCAGCCCTGTCACCGGCAGACTTATGGTCGAAGGACCTGTTGTGAAAGACAAAGTCTCATTCGTCCTCGGTGCGCGGACCACATACTCCGACTGGCTGCTGGGCATGCTTGACGATATTAAGCTCCAAAACAGCAGCGCGGGATTCGTTGACCTCCAGGGAACCCTCTCCGCCAATATCAATGATAAAAACTCAATATCTCTCTCCGGATATTACAGCAACGACAGATTCGACTACTACCGCGAGAGCGGATTCAACTACGGCAACCTGGCGGCAACTCTTAAATGGAGGCACTCATTCGGCCGGAGGCTGTCAGCCCAGTTCTTCGCCATCATGAGCAACTATAAGTACAAACTGGCTTCCAATTCCGACTCAACAGAATATCACAACCTCTACTACGAACTTAACCAGAAGATAGCCAGGATTGATTTCGTCTTCAACTCCTCCCCTACAAATAAGATGGAGTTCGGGATTGACGCCACTGCATATTCCCTCTCTCCCGGAAGACGCGAACCCTTCGGTGAATACACAGAGATCACCCCGGCGGAGCTGCAGACGGAACAGGCCCTTGAGCCATCACTCTACCTTAGTGATGAATATGAGATCACCCCGCGTATTTCAGTCTCTGCGGGCATACGCGGCACCCTGTACGCCAACCTCGGTCCTGAGACAGAGTACAGGTACTATGAAGAGCTGCCCAGAGCCCCGGAGACAATAAGAGATACCCTGACCTACGGGGCAGGAGAGGTTGCGAACCTCTATCCCGGCCTCGACTTCAGGTTCTCATCAAGGTTTATCCTTACCCCGAAGTCCTCAGTGAAGATAGGAGCGCAAAGAGCCTTCCAATACCTGCACATGATCTCAAATACAACCTCAATGTCACCGGTGGATATCTGGAAGCTGAGTGATACCTACATCAAACCCCAACGGGGTGACCAGGTATCCGCGGGCTATTACCTGAATTTTGACCGCAGAGGTATAGAGACGTCCGTGGAAGGTTACTACAAGTGGCTGAAGAACACCCTTGACTATAAGGGAGGAGCAGAACTACTTATGAATGACCATCTCGAAACAGACATCCTCAACGGCGACGGAAAGGCATACGGTGTGGAGTTGATGGTGAAGAAGCAGTCAGGCGACGTAACCGGATGGGTCAGCTACACATACTCTAGGGTCTTTATGAGAGTCAAAGGCCAGTTTGAGGAAGAGATTGTCAATGGAGGAAACTACTTCCCGGCAAGCTATGACAAACCGCATGACCTTAAGGTAGTTATTAATACCAAAGCCTCCAGACGCTTCAACCTGACATCAAACTTCGTCTACAGTACCGGCAGACCCATAACATACCCCGTGGCATTCTACGACTTCTACAACTCCAGTCATGTCTACTATTCAAAAAGAAATGACTACCGTATTCCCTACTATATGAGACTCGACCTGTCAGCCACGGTAAACGGTAACCTGCGTGCAAAGAAACTCAACCACTCTTCACTCACCGCTACGGTCTACAACGTGCTTGGAAGAAAAAACCCCTACTCCATCTTTTTCAAGAACGAAAACGGAGCAGTAAACGGTTACCGGATGACAATCTTCGCCCAGCCAATCTTCATGCTGACTTACAATTTCAGGATCTTCGGCAATGCCGAAGGCGACTTTTAACCCGCTTAGATATCCATGACGGTCAGGGTGGCTATCGAGTGGGGCAGACTGTTTGTGACAGCAGCCTGATTCCCGATATACATCCTGTAGCTTATCTCTTCATCAGTCGGATTCATTACAACCACGACTATTGTGCCATCAGTATTGATAAAGGCAGTGGTCATCAGCTGGGCCCTGCTTGATGAACTGATAATTCTTTCGGCTCCGGGCCTTATGTACTTTGAAAAATGACCAATATAATAATATGAGTTCATGTAGTGCAGCGTTCCTTCCTGTACTCTGGCATGAACGGGAGCAAAACAGAAGTTTTTGACATGGTTTGGACCTCCGGTCTCATCAAGCAGGATATTCCAGTCAGTCCAGGCCACAGCACCGTTGTTGAAGTCGTGGATCATATTCTCGCCGTAAATCTCACCCCACTTCCACTGGTCTATTGTCTCCCAGTTGAATGGGTAATGACATGCCTCGGTGAGCAGCAGGTTCGTTTCCGGAAATGCTTCAGCCACCCGTTTTACATTTTCATATTGTCTTCCGCCGGTCCAGACCTCGTACCAGTGAAACCCGATGCCCCATACGTACTTCGCTGCCTCCGGGTCACCCAGTATACCGGCTGCCCGGTGATAGATCAGGTCACGGTTATGATCCCAGGCAATAAGCTTCTTGTCGGCCATATTGTTATTATGAAGTGTAGGGCCGAGGTAGTTCTTTATGAAATCACGCTCCTCCTCTGCTGTATAGATGCAGCTCTCCCAGGTCTGCCTGGCCATCGGTTCATTCTGTACCGACAGACCCCAGACAGGTACTCCGCTCTGCTCAAGAGCCTGGATGTATTTAACATAATAATCAGCCCACGACTGGTAGTACTCCGGCAATAGCTTCCCTCCGAACAGCATGTCGTTGTTGTCCTTCATCCATGCGGGCGGACTCCAGGGGCTGACAAACAGAGGAAGGGTCCCTCCGGCTGTTTTCAGTGCTTCCTTGATAAGGGGTATCTTATACTGCTCATCATGTGCAATGCTGAAGGTTTTCAGCTCCTTGTCACCCTCCTCCACGTAGGTGTACATGTCACTTGAAAAATCACAGCTGTTTATGTTGGTCCTGCCAAAAGAGTAACCTATACCGGAGACAGGGTCAAAATACGCCTTAATAAGTTCTTCCTTCTTCTCTGCCGGCAGCTTTGCCCATGTCTCGGCAGAGGCATCGGTGAAGGCGCCACCTATCCCGATAAAGGTCTGGAACCTCTGTGAGGGGTCAAGGAATAGCGAGGGCTGAGTCTCAAGCGGCTGATCAAAGCCGGTGAAGGTCAGCGTGTCTGTTGCCGACAGTCTCAGGTCAGTACCATCGGCGGTTGTGCAAACAACAACCTTTTTACCGGCAGCACTGAATTCCTGTCCTGCCTGTAATGCCCGTGCAGCCGATGATGGCACGTCGCTGACCCTGTTGCCATTGCATGCAGCCAGCAACATCATACCAGCCAGAATGAACCCATTTCTCATAATAATCTTTATTTATGAATAATGTGATGACTTAAACCAGTTAATTAAACCAGGTGCTGAAACCCCTTACTGAAACCAGCTATTGATTCCAGCTACTGATTCCAGTTACTGAACTGCAGGGCTGGCCTCCTGAGACGGCAGCCCCCACTCCAGAACCTTCGACTTATGGAAGTTGATGCCAGCTGCCTGCATCCGCAGGCCGTGAGCTGCAAGTCGAACCTTGTATTCATCCCAGCTGCGCATCTCCACAGGGGTCCAACCTATCTCGGCATAACCGAGCAGTCGCGGGAAAAGGAGGTACTCGGCTTCCTTCCTGTCTGAAATTGTTTCGGCCCACAGGGGTGCCTCTATTCCGATAATATTCTCCCTTTTGATCTCCGGCACCAGAGTGGCAGGATCCCAGTTGTACCCGTGATCCACCTCGATATAGCCTGCCCAGTGCAGACCAAAGATACTGGTGGAATCATACTGCATATCGATATACGCATATTTGGACGGTGACATAAGGATCTTTGCTCCCTGGTTAACCCCTTTTATTGCATTTTCAGCCATGGCCCAGTATTGAACAACGCTGTTGGGCTTAAGTGTGGCGAGCGCGATCTCATCCCAGCCGAGCACCTGTTTTCCGTGAGAAACTACAATATCCTGAACCCTGTTTATGAACGGAATGTAATCCTCCAGCTTTGTTACATGCGATTCGTCTCCTCCGATGTGAATGTACGGACCGGGAGTCAGCGCTGAGAGTTCACGGATAACATCATCAACAAATTTGTAGGTGACCTCCGACTTAGTGTCAAGGGTGCTGAACCCTACATTTGTTCCTGTGTAAAGCTCGGGTGCCTTGCCTCCGATATTTAATTCCGGATAAGAAGAGAGTGCTGCATTTGTATGTCCCGGCATGTCAATCTCGGGAATGACTGTGATAAACCTCTCCTGCGCATATTTCACGATCTCCGAATACTGTTCCTGGGTATAGAACCCGCCTTCACCGCCGCCTACTTCCGTTTTGCCTCCATGAGCGGTAAGATTGGGCCACGACTTGATCTCGATCCTCCAGCCCTGATCATCGGATAGGTGGAGGTGCAACACGTTCATCTTGTAGGTTGCAAGCTGATCAATAAAGATCTTAATATCTTCCACACCGAAGAAATGGCGTGCCACATCACGCATGGCCCCGCGGTATGAATAGAGGGGGTAATCGCGGATCGTTCCCGTGGGTATCTCCCAGGGTCCTTCCTGCAACGTTGCCATCTCCACACCTGCCGGTAGCAGCTGCCTGACGGTCTGTATACCGTAAAACAGTCCCGCAGGTTTGTTTGCGGTGATTTTCAACAGTTTGTCTGTGACAACAAGTTCATAACCTTCTTCACCCAGGCCGTTATCAGCCTCCGACAGTTCGAGGAGGATGTCGCCCCTGCCCGGTCTGCGGCTGTCCGTGATTACCTTTACAGCCAGTCCGGTTGAGGGACTTAGCTTATCTGAGAGGTACTGACCTATGGGCGCCAGAACCTCTGAAGGGCCACTGATGTAAATGCCGGTTCGCCCTGAAATGCTAAACGTTTCTCCGGTTGATACAACTGATACCGGTTTGGGAATGATGCTCGCTTTTGTCATATCGGTCGGTGTTGTTGAACAGGCCGTCATGCCGATCATTGTCACCAATGCCGCTGCGGTCGCAAGGAAGGGGAATTTTTTCATTGAAATCCTGGTTGTTTTAGTTCTTATATCACATCCGTGACCGTGCAGGGCGGGGCAAAACTCCCTTCCTGCGCTGATCATTCCCCAAATATACATTATAAAATCAGTTTCACCTGAGTCCGATTCCGGACCGGTGCTTCAGAGACAGGCAGTACCAGGTCATCAATCTCCGGGGCAGACCTTCAGAGGCCGGTACATGGTCCTCAATCCCGGGGTAGACCTTCAGAGACAGGTACCAGGTCATCAATCTCCGGGTATTGGGTTTTCGCGGATGATATTTCCATTGCAGCCGGGCCGCTACTTCCTATTCTTTCCACCGCCCTGCAGGAATAACGGAATATTTATAAATTTGTATTGACTGATATGAAGGTTGTTGAGCCACATGACTTCGAGGCCCTCTCTTTCCTTTTCAGAGGCAACAAAGGGCACCGCCGCGCTGAATTTATCATGCGGATGCTGGCAATTGACAAGATTAATAATGTTTATGACAACTCGGCGAATTACAGCGGAGCATCTTTTACTGCCGGACTCCTTGCAGATCTGGGAGTCAATTATACAGTTGGCAACGCAGAACGCCTTCAGTCCTTGCCTGACGGTGCCTTCATCACCGTCTCAAACCATCCTTACGGAGGCCTCGACGGAATTATGTCAATAGACCTGTTCGCTGCAATCAGACCCGATTATAAATTCATGGTCAACAGGATCCTTTCAACGGTCAGGGCTCTCGACGACAATTTCATCTCTGTGGTCCCGGCAGGTAATAAAAAGACCGGTGTGAAAGCCGCCAGCATTAAGGGGATACGTGATACACTCAGTCATCTGCGTGACGGTCACCCGGCTGGCTTTTTCCCATCCGGTGCCGTCTCGGACTTCAGCCCCGGGGAACTCCGGGTAAGGGACAGGAAATGGCAGGAGAGTATCCTTCACCTGATACACTCGGTAAGGGTCCCTATAATGCCGGTGCGTTTCTTCGACATTAACTCCGCGTTCTTCTATATTCTCGGTCTCATCAACTGGCGGATCCGACTGCTCAGGCTTCCGTCGGAGGTATTCAACAAGACCCGCCATGAACCACGAATCGGTATCGGGAGGTTAATTTCAGTAGAGGAGCAACAACAGTTTCCGGATCCCGATTCGCTAGGGGTCTTTTTACGGCGGTCGGTATACGAAATGCCCCTCCCGGATAGATTTGTTCCGCGTAAAATGATTAATCTTACCAAGTAAAACCAAACCGGGATGACTGAGGAAAAAAATCAGGGTAAAACCAGGATTTCGATGAAAACAAATGAGATCATCAATTCAGTCTTCGGTGACAGGAGCAGGACAAACCTTCTGAAAAAATACGAACAGCAGGCATTAGCCTGGCTGGTTCAGCGAATACCGGCCTGGATCACCTCCAACATCCTTACCGGAATCGGATTCTTCGGGTATATAATAGTTTTTGGAAGTTTCCTGCTGGCTTCCTATGTCAACAGGACCTACCTGCTGCTCGGACTCCTGGGTTTTTTAATTAACTGGTTCGGAGACTCACTCGACGGCAGACTCGCATACTACCGCAAAAAACCCAGGAAACAGTATGGCTTTACCCTTGACATAACAATTGACTGGCTGAGCATTATCCTGATAGGCCTTGGCTATATAATCTATGTCGACGGAATCTGGGAGGTTTTTGGATACGGCTTCGTGACAATGTACGCCTGGGAAATTATCCTTGCCCTGATCAGGTACAAAATCACCGGCAAATACTCAATTGACTCGGGTAAAGTGGGACCTACCGAGGTAAGGATCGCAGTGGGTGCCTGTCTCGTGGCTGAAGTACTTCTGCCCGACTCTCTTATCTATTCGGCCGGCGTTCTTGTAGTTGCTATTTTCATTGTCAATATATTGGATACCAATAAATTGCTTCGTGTGGCTGACGAAATTGATAAAAAGGAAGCCCAAAGCAAATGATAGACTATATTTATTTACAGCCAATCTCACTGACATGAGCGAAATTACTGTTAAGGAAGTCGTTTCACGACGAGACCTCCGTCAATTCATCTATCTGCCTGAAAAGGTACACAGGGATGAACCGGACTGGCTGCCGCCAATTTATATGGATGAGTGGGAACTGTATGACAGAAAGAAGAACAAATCTTTCGGCTATGCCGATGCCCTGCTGCTGCTTGCCTTCCGGGACGGTAAACCCGCAGGCAGGATCATGGGCCTGATCAACCGGAGATATAACGAGATTAACAGCGAGGCACACGGCAGGTTCTGTTTCATGGAGTGTTATAACGACACTGAGGTTTTTCATGCTCTCATAAGCAGGATAGAGGATTGGGCCCGGCAGAACGGCATGAACAAACTGGTGGGTCCGCTTGGTTTCTCAGATAAGGACCCGCAGGGATTCCAGATCGAGGGATTTGAGTACCCGCAATTCATCACCAGCGCCAACAATTCCCCATACATGGTGAACCTGATTGAAACTGAGGGATATGCTAAAAAGATAGACCTGGTGAATTACCTCGGTGATATGCCGAAGGAGTTTCCAGTTGTTTATGAAAGGGTGCTTGAAAGAATAAACAGAACTCAGGAATTTACGATAACCGAGTTCCCGACAAAGAAGGCACTCAAGCCATATATACTCCGCGTACTTGAACTGATGAATGACACCTTTTCAGAGATATACGGCTTCGTGCCGCTCAACGACAAGGAGAAGTCGGATTTTGCGGCACGCTACATGCCGATAATCGATCCTAAATTCATCAAGGTGGTTGAGAAGGATGGGCAGCTGATCGGGTTTGCCATAGGATTGCCAGACCTCAGTGCAGGCATAAAAGCCTGCCGGGGAAGACTGTTGCCCTTCGGGATCCTCCAAGTCCTCAGGGAATCAAAAAGGTCAAAGAAACTGATAATGATGCTCGGCGGGGTCAGAAAGGAATTCAGGGGCAAGGGAATCGATGTGCTGATGGGTGTTAAGATACTCCAGGATGGCATCAAAAGCAGGATGGAAAGCCTCGACAGCCATCTCGTGCTTGAAGATAACCTGAGGATGAGAGGTGAATACGAAAGGATCGGCTGCAAGGTTGTCAAGAAATTCAGGATCTACCAGAAGGACCTTTAACCGGTTAGGCAGTAGTGAAAATTAAGAATTAAGAATTAAGAATTAAGAATTGATAATCAGCTTCTTAGATTAACTGACCGCAAGACCGCACGACTGCAAGACCTTCAGACTTCAGACCTAGAAGGCAGGAGGCAGGTGGGAATTTTCGATTGTCAATTGTCGATTGTCGATTAAATCGCAAATCGCAAATCGCAAATCGCAAATCCTTTTGACCTTCAGACTTAGATATTCTGGCTTCGACCGCAGGACCGCAAGACCGCAAGACCGCAGGACCGCAAGACCGCAAGACCGCAGGACCGCAGG
>Ga0209467_1000581_pt1 | contig 47014 bp, 43 predicted proteins | sample Higcelwee11metaG_FD_187175 | JGI IMG/M metagenome (GOLD analysis project Ga0209467, IMG submission 187175) | Freshwater pond sediment microbial communities from the University of Edinburgh, under environmental carbon perturbations - High... | ecosystem: Environmental > Aquatic > Freshwater >... | reverse complement strand
CATGCCAGTCGAAAAGCCCGGTCTGCATCATCGTTTATTCCTCCTTAACGCCTTTGGTTATTGAGAAGGAGTATATCACATGATGCCTTAGTAGAACATGGTTAATGATCAATTTTTAGAGAAACCCTTAAGGTATCGGTATCTGATAAAAGGAAATTTCACCCTCTCCCAAGCTTTTTCAACAACTGATTGGCCGCTGTCAGCAACGGATCCCACACCGGGCCGAATGGCGGGGCATAAGCCAGATCGGTCTGGCTGAAACGTTCAACGGTCATCTGGTTATGCAGGGCCACCGCCGCCGCATTGATGCGGTGGGCGGCCCCTTCCCGGCCCACCATCTGGGCACCCAGAAGCCGGCCGGTCTTCCGGTCCCCGATCATGTGAACGAGGATGGGGGTCGATCCCGGATGGGCATGGGCCCGGGATCGGCTTTTGATGATCTCGGAGACCGGATCAAACCCGGCCTTTTCAGCCTCAGCCACAGTCAGGCCGGTGCGGGCCACTTCCAGATCAAACACCTTGAACACGGCAGTGCCGGCAACGCCATCCATCTCTGTGGGAATGCCGCAAACATTGTCCGCCACCGCCCACCCGGCCCGGTTGGCCACCAACGCCAGCGGAATCCAGGTTTTCTGGCCGGTCACCAAATGGTAGGCGTCCGCGCAATCTCCCGCCGCATAGATGTCCGGATTTGAGGTGCGAAGATGCCGGTCTACGGAGATAGCGTTTTTCACGTTGACCGCAAGGCCTGCTTCGGCGGCGAATTCCGAATTGGGCCGGATGCCGATAGCCACTACCACCATGTCCGCGGGAAGGGTCAAACCATCGCAAATTACAGAAAGCCCGTGGCCTGCGGTTTCTATTTTTTGAACCCCATGGCCCATGTGAAGCCGGACCCCGTGGGATTCCACTTCATTCTGGACCACATCCGACAGCTCCGGGGCCGCCCAGGGCACAAGCGCCTTTCCGGGCTTGACCATGTCCACTTCAATGCCCCTCGCCCGCAGGGACTCGCACATTTCCAGGCCGATATAGCCCGTGCCGATTATGACGACTTTTTTCACCGGCCGATCATTCAGCCAGGCTTTCATTTTCCGGCCGTTGTCGAGAATTTTTAAAGAAAATACACCTGGAAGATCAGACCCGGAAAAATCCGGCGCTATGGGCCTTCCGCCCGTGGCAATCAGAAGCTTGTCATAGGAAAACATAAATTCCGCGCCCTCACCCGTCCTCCCGTAAACCTCTTTTTTTGCGGGATCAAGGCGCTCTACCCCATGATTGGTGAGAAGATTGATGCCCTGCTTTTCCCGAAACACCGAAGCATTCCGAACCACCAGGTCTTCGATGGGTTTTTCCGGGACGGCGATATTATAAGGTATGCCGCAGGCGCTGAAGGAAACATCATTTGTTTTCTCCAGCACCGTGATGTCCATGGATGTATCGTTGCGTTTGGCCCGGCTTGCCGCGCTCATGCCAGCCGCGTCTCCGCCGACGATTAAAAATTTCATGAATGAATCTCCTTTATATCGGTTTTGAGGCTTTCGACTTCCTTCTGTCCGGCAAGACATACGAACCGCATCCCAATATCAAAACGCGCTGATACGGCGCGATATAACCGGCAATTTCATTTAACGGTTTGGGCTTTGCCTGAATCATTTGGCTCTCCGATAGTCATTTCGTATTCTTTCGTATTCCCGGGCACAGGGAATTTGATCCATTTTCTGCCAAAAAAAATTACGCTGCCTGTTGAAAAAACGCAATATTCATTATTTTACCATTTTCACTCCCCATGCAGCCACCGAATCCAAAAATTATAAAATGATGGCACGATAATTGAGTATTTTATTGCAGACGAATATGATGCCCCATTCAAAGGCTGCAAAAACCGTTTAATCATTTTACTTCAGGAGGAAGCATGAAACAATTGGCAATGGCAATTCTGATGACGCTAACTCTCGTTGGTTCGGTTCCGGCAGAAAATATTATTCACGGGGCGCGCCCAGAGAAGTGCCCGACTCCCGATAAATGCGGATCATGTCACGCGAATGATCGCTTTTACAAGGAAATGAGCGAATCCTCGCATAAAGACCTGACGTGTTTTGACTGTCATGTGCCCGGCGTGGTCCAGAAAAACAAATATGAACGGGCGGACCGGAGCTTTAACCGCCTGGGTTATTATATCGAAGGGGACAAATGGCATGAGGCCATGGGCAATGATATTTGCCTCCGGTGTCATCCCAACGAAAATCCGGAAAAGGTGTCACAGCCCTGCTGGTCCTGTCATATGCCGATAACCGGCGAGGATTCCATTGTTTTTCAAAAAGTCAAAACCCAGCCGCCCAAAGGAGACAATATCCGGGAAATCAAAAAAATGCCCCATCGGTCCCACTTGTTCCGGTTCCACTAACCGCGCTTTCTTTTAGGGCATAAAAAAGCGGTTGCATCGGCCTCGGCCATGCAGCCGCTTTTTCTTTATTCCAATGCGTCCCGGACACGGGCGTTTTATTTGGACCCGTTCTGCCGCCGTTTTTTAGCAATCAATTCCGCAGCCTTAATCAGCGGATAGGCCGTGGGCGGACCGGTCAGAAGGGGGTGCGTGCCAATTTGGGCGGTGAGCAGGGCATCTATGGTCATCCGGTTCTGGATGATAAACCCGATGGTGTTGGTCAATTCGCCCACGGACGTCCCTCCACTGACGCCGCCGCCCAGAATAATGCCCGATTCCTTGGACACGATCAGTTTGACGATTTGTTTATGGGTATCCGGCAGGCTTCCCGGATGCCGGTCCAGCCCCTCAAATGTCGCGGTGAGAATATCAAACCCCCGCTCCCTGGCCAGATTTTCCGTGACCCCGGCCGCACCGAATGCCGTATCCCCGGTGGCTATACAGAAAATGGAAATGGTGCCCCCGAAAAATCGCACAGTGGATAATTTATAAAGATTCATGGCCGCGATTCTGGCTTCCGCGCAGGCCGTGGATGCCAGCATGGTGGGTTTTGACGTCCGGGTGATGAAACTGCTCTTTGCGGCGCAGTCGCCAATGGCGAAAATATCCGGGTTGTCCGTGCGCATGTATTCATTGACCCGGATAAACCCGAGTTTATTGATTTCAAATCCGGATTTTCTGGCCAGCGTTGAATTGGGGCGATAACCGATGGAAAGAATCACGGCATCCGCATCCAGGGTCTCGCCGGTGCTCAGGGCGACGCCGGTGACGTGTTTGTCGCCGGTGATTTCCTTGACGCTGATGCCGGTTTTTACCTTCACACCCCGGCCCTTTAAAACATCTTCGGCCTGAATAGCGAATTCCGGGTCAAAGGCCAGGGAGAGCACATGGGGCATCATCTCCACCAGGGTCACGTCCTTGCCGGCCTTGTTGCATTCATCCGCCATTTCAACGCCGATAAATCCGCCGCCCACCACCACCACTTTTTTAAACCCACCCAGGCAGGCCTTGAAATTATCCAGATATTCCTTGTCCTTGGGAATGGTGAACACATTCTGCATATCCGCGCCTTTCAGCCAGGATGGCCGGATCGGGGTGGACCCGGTGGCGATCACAAGCTTTTCAAACCCGATTTCCTCTCCGTCAACGGTCACGCAGAATTTTTTTTCAGCATTAATCGATGCGATTTCAGCCTGTTTCAAGGTTACGCCGGCATTGGCGAGACCGGCGTCGGGAATCTGGTTCTGGGAACTGCATGAGAGGGTTCCAAAGACATACGGGATGCCGCAGGGAACCATGACATCCTTTTCCTTCCGGATGAGCATGACGGATTTTTCCGGATAAAATGATTTTGCCGTGGTGGCCGCCACAATGCCCGCCGCACTGCCGCCGATGATAAGTACATTTGTTTTTTCCATTTGTTTCCATTCCTTTTCGTTCATTTGTGATTCATTTTCGATTCATTAATCTGATTTTATTGGTATTTTATTTGAACACTGGGAAATTCCGTAAGATTCGTATGGGGAAGAAACATCGCGGAGGTGAATTCCTCCATGAAGCGGTTGTTGGTTGAAAAATCGATATAGGTCATGCGGTTGCAGATTTCCGCGGCCTCTTTCCGGCAGGCTTCCGAAAGCAGCGCCATATAAGCCCCGCCAATGGAGCTGTTGCCAAGATAGGCGAATTTGCCGCGGTCAATATCCGGCAGAAGCCCGATGGATACGGCCTTATCAAGGTCCAGGTATTGGCCGAAACCGCCGGTGATGATCATGCGGTCAATCATGGAGAAATCCATTCCCGCCTGGGCCAGCAGAACCTTAAATCCCGCATACACGGCCCCCTTGCTGCGCATGATATTTTCGACATCCGACTCCATGAACAAAATATCCTTGTCCACCGATGTATCGCCGGCAAAAGCCAGAATATAGGCCGGTTCATCTCCGTCCTTGGTGAGCCGGGGGTGGCCCATATCGCGGATAAACTTGCCGTTTTGCTGAATAATCCCGGCCCGGACCATTTCCGAAATCAAATCGATCATGCCGGACCCGCAGATCCCCCTTGGCGGCACGTCCCCCACCACCGAAATCATCGGATCAAGGGTTTTCGGGTCAATGGTGATTTTTTCAATGGCCCCTTCTTCCGCCCGCATGCCCCAGCGGACCCCGCCCCCTTCAAAAGCCGGTCCCGCGGAACAGGCCGCCGTCATCAGCCAGTCCTTGTTTCCCAGAACAATTTCCCCATTGGTCCCCACATCGATAAACAGGGTCATGGGCGCTTCGCGGTGAAAGCCGGTATAGATAAGGCCTGACACGATATCGCCACCCACATAACCGGCAGGGGCGGGCATGACAAAGACCGCTGCCTCGGGATTGACCTTGAGGCCGATGCTGCGGGCTTTTAATACAGGAAACGCCGAAACGGAAGGAATATAGGGCTCTCTTCGAATATGCCGGGGTTCAATGCCCAGAAGCAGATGAATCATGGTGGTATTGCCGGACAGGGCCACATTATCGATGCGGTTCCGCTCCACTTCCGCGCCGGCAATAGCCTCGTTGATAAGTCCGTTGATGGTGGCAAGGCCCATGTCACTGAGTTTTTTCACGCCGTCTTTTTCCGCGCACACGATGCGGTTGATGGCATCATCCCCGCAGATGGCCTGACTGTTATGGCCGGATGTGGCGGCAAGAACCGCGCCGTCCGTCATGTCCACCAGGTAGACCACGATGGAGGTGGTGCCGATGTCGATGGCCGCGCCCAGGGAACTTGGCCGGCCGTTTCCGGGGGCCACCCCCACGATTTTGCTGGAAAACCGTTTTTTCACCACCGAAGCAGTGACCTTCCAGTTTTCACCCCGCATGACCGCAGCCAGTTCCCGCAGGACCGGGAGTCCAACACTCATGCGGCTGACATCGCATCCGCTTTTGGAAAGTCCCCGCAGCAGGCGGTCCATATCGCTGATGGAATCCTCAAGGGTGGGCGGCGACAGTTCCAGGGAAAAATGGGTGAGCATGGGGGTGATTTCGGTGACCAGACCCCGCATTTTGTCGGTGGCCGCTTTTCCCATACCGGCGATTTTCATCTTTTTTTCCAAGGTCTCTTCGGGAATACGCGCGACTATATCGCCGTGGACCGTGGTCTGGCAGGCCAGGACATAATTTTTCCCTTTTTCCGCAGGTGTCAGCAAGGGGGTGTTCTCGCTTTTTGCAACGCCGGATTCCAGGATCAATTTGCATTTGCCGCATGATCCCTTGCCGTTGCAGGATGCGTTCAGGGGCACGTCCCCGAGTTGCGCCGCATACAGCAGCGTGGCGCCCTCGGGCACCCGGACTTCCTTGTTGCCCGGCTGAAACATCACGGTAAATTCTTTTGCTTTGGCTGATGAGGGGTCATCAATACCCTTGCCGCCGCGTTTTTCAATAAACCAGATGGGGCAGGACTGACGAAATTTACAGTGAATATTCGGATCTGGACATTTCAGACATTCCTCGCATAAAAATTTATTGTGCTTCATGCACATGAAACTGGTTTCCTGCTCCGGATGGCAACTACATTTTCCCATTTGAACTCCTATGTGGTTTAAAATAATGTTTTCAGTATAAGGGCAGATGAACCGCCCGAATGCCGGCGGACGGCTCATCTGCTTTTTAAAAAGGGAGTATCTCAAGGAGGTAAGACCAAGCGTCCCTTTTTCGCTTGTGGATGGATGGCTGATGAAAAAATCTGGCTCATGACGCACGATCAAGGGGATTATTAATACAATTTTTATGCCAGGTGGTAATAAAACACTGGTCTTTGCACCTGCATGACGATCGTCTTTTCGTTGATAAATATTATAATATATTGAATTTAAAATTTATTTTTAAAATAAGGGTTGGCTTTGAAACCCGAAACCATCTAAAATAATTTTTTCTTATCTGTTGTTCTTGACCCAAAAATCAAACCAATGATACGTTACTGTAACGATAGTAACGTTAATTAACGTTCATTTTAACAATTTTTATTGTCACAAGGATCACGGCCATGTCCAACTCCCCTGATTCAAATGATATCTGGAACCCGCATTTCGCCCATCTTCTGCTGGATTCCATGGCGGAAGGGGTGTTCACCCTCAACGCCACCGGCGTCATCCAGTCATGGAACCCTTCCATGGAAAAAATTTCCGGTTATTCCGCCGCGGAAGCCATTGGCAAAACCTGCCGGATACTCAAATTTTCCAGCTGCTTCAACAGTTCATGCCCGAAAAACGCGCAGGAGTGCGGCATATTCCAGAAAGGCATCATGGCGCCCACGGAATGCCAGCTCATGCACAAAAACGGGCATTATTTGTCCGTCATTAAAAACGCGCGGCTGGTGAAAGATGAGGCGGGAATCATCATGGGCGTTGTGGAAACCATCACCGACCTGACCGAACTGACCATCGCCCGCCAGAAATTTGACGAAGCCAGGCAAAAACTTTTAGAAATTCATCAATTCGGCAATATTATCGGAAAAAGCGATGTGATGCAGAATGTTTTCAGCGCCATAAAGGCTGCGGCCAACAGTGACGCCACCATTCTCATTCAGGGGGAAAGCGGCACCGGCAAGGAACTGGTGGCTGGCGCCATTCACTATAACCACGACCGGTTTGACAAGCCGTTGATTACTGTCAATTGCAGCGCCCTGTCCGAATCGCTCCTGGAAAGTGAACTCTTCGGGCATGTAAAGGGGGCCTTTACCGGCGCGCACCGGGACCGGAAAGGGCGGTTTGAGGAGGCTGACGGCGGAACCATTTTTCTGGATGAAATCGGGGATATCAGCCCTTTTATTCAGCTCAAGCTCCTGCGGGCCATTCAGGAAAAACAGATCGAACGGGTGGGGGAATCGAAAAAACGTTCCGTGGATATCCGGATCATCACCGCCACCCACAAAGATTTATTCTCCCTGGTGACCCATGGCCTCTTCCGGGAAGATCTGTATTACCGATTGAAAGTATTCCCGATTTTTATCCCACCCCTTCGGGAACGGAAAAAAGATATTCCCCTGCTTGTGCGGCATTTCATCAACCGGTTTAAGCGGAAAACCGGAAAATCCATCACCGATTTGACGTCCGACGCGCTTCGGGCGTTAATGGACCACCATTGGCCGGGAAATGTCCGTGAACTGGAAAACGCCATAGAGCATGCGTTCGTATTGTGCAATACGGACCAGATCCATATCGTGGACCTGCCGGTGGAGATCCGGCAGATGGGATACCAGCCGGTGGCAGCGTCTGCGAACGCGCAACCAAAGGCCAGACAAAAAATTACTAGGGCAGGACTGTTGGCGCTGCTTGGGGAATGCGACTGGAACAAGGCGGAAGCGGGACGGCGACTTGGGAAAAGCCGCACGTTGGTATGGAAATATATGAAAAAATGGGATATACCCCTTGAAGCGCCTCAGTAAATATAAATCACCGGCGGTCAGGAACAATATCCGGCAAACCATGGCGGCATGGAGGAGGCGACGACGCAGCCAACGCGGATGCCGCTTGAATGCGAATTGGAATAAGGAAAGCCCCACATGATCATTGACATGCATTATCATCTGGATGAACGAATGGAAACCATGGACCGGCTGCTGGCGCAAATGGATCGGCACGGCATTGACCGGACCGCCCTGATCGCGCAATTGGTGGAACCCTTTCATGTGGAAGGGTTGGCGGAACGGCTGGCCCGGCTGGTCAGAAATATGCTCACGGGTTTCTGGTACCGGCTGGGGCTTGTGGCTTATGAGAGCGTGGTTACCAAAAGCGGTAATTTTTCCATCCTCGGCAAGACATACGCCCTTTATGCGCTTCCGGACAACCGTATCGTGGCAGAAGCGATACGGGCCCATCCGGACCGGTTTTACGGGTGGTTTTTCATCAACCCGGCCATGCAAGACGCAGTGACGGAACTGGAAAAAAATATCAACGCCCCCGGCTGGATCGGCGTCAAATGCCATCCCTTTTGGCACCAGTATCCGGTCAGCCGTCTCGATGACGCGGCGGCATTTTGCAGCCAAAAAGGCCTGCCGCTTTTGATTCATCTGGGCGGGAAAAAAGACAACGGTAATTTTAAATACCTGCCGGACCGGCATCCCGATCTCAAAATCATTTATGCCCATGCCGGGGTTCCCCACTACAAGCGGCTGTGGGAATTTGTGAAAACGAAAAAGAACGTGTTCATCGACCTGTCCAGCCCCTATCTGGACGAGCCCCTGCGCCGGGCCGCCGTCTCGGCCCTGGGGCCGGACAAATGCCTTTACGGCACCGACGGGCCGTTCGGGTATCCGGCAACTGCCGATCACGGCTATGATCATGGCGAGATACTGGCAGAAATCAACCGGCTGCCGGTTTCGGCAAAAGAAAAAGAGGGAATTTTAGGGAAAAATTTCAAGAATCTGGCGGGACTGTAAGCCTTTTTATTCCGGCTGCCTCAATGGTCCGCCGTTTTCCAAAACGCCGCGCCCATCGATTTTTCTCAAACTTTTATGTTACCGTCATGGAGCGTGATGGTTCGGTGGGCGGTTTGGGCAAGCGCGGGGTTATGGGTCACCAGAATAATGGTAATCCCCTGCTGCTCGTTCAATTCCTTCAGCACCTGGCCAATCTCTTTGCTGCGGGCCGTGTCCAGGTTGCCGGTGGGTTCGTCGGCCAGAAGTATCCGGGGATCGTTAACCAGCGCACGGGCAATGGCGGTGCGCTGCATTTCGCCGCCCGAAAGCTGACCCGGCAAGTGGTTTTTGCGTTTTTCGATCCCCAGAAGATCGAGCAGCCGGGACACGTTATTTTCAGCCCCGTCCTTGCGATAAAAAGTAAAAGGCAGCATCACGTTTTCCGCCACCGTCAAGGTCGGAATCAGATAAAATTTCTGAAAAATATACCCGAACAATTCCCTACGGATACGGGTCAACTGCCGTTCCGAAAACGACCGGCCGTCACCGAAAATGCCACGTCCGTCAATGGTCAGGCGGCCCGACGTCGGGTTGTCAAGACATCCCAGGATATTGATCAATGTGGTTTTTCCGGAACCGGACGGCCCCACCACCGAAACGAACTCCCCGGCCCGGATGGCCAGAGACACGCCGTTCACCGCATGGATCTGTTCAATCCCCCGGCTGTAGGTTTTGGTTAAATTTTCGGCATTAATGGCGATGTTGTTCATTCTATGCCACCTCGCTGCGGATGGCATCCAACGGCCGGATGCGCGCCGCTTTCCAGGCCGGATACATGCCGCTGATAACCCCGATCAGCATGATGGAAAACAGGGTCATAATCACCAGGCGGGCGTCCAGTTGGATCAGCGACCCGGTGGGCGCATAAGGCAGCAGATTGCGAATCAGAACTTCGGTTAATTTTGACAGACCAAACGTTATGGCCGTGCCCACCAGTCCGCCCAAAAAGCAGAGGATAAAGGTTTCTATCCAGATCAGCTTAAAAATATCCCAGGGCATGGCGCCGATGCTCTTTAAAATGCCGATTTCCTGATAGCGCTCGAACACGGACATCAAAATGGTGTTGATCACCCCGACCATGGCAATCAGCACCGCGATGACGGCAATGGAAAAAACCATGATCCGGGCCGTGGTGACTAGGTTCATGATGGTCTGCTTGACCTGGGCCAAGGACACCACCTGCACGTCTGGCAGCCCGTAAAGTTTCTCCTCGAACGCGACAATATCCGCATCCTGCCTGACCTTGATGCCCAGACCCGTCAGCTCGCCGGGCTTGTTGAACAACGTCTGCACCGTCCGGATGGGCATAAAAATGGTGCCGTCGTCCTGGGTGCCGGTGCGTTTTAAAACCCCCACCACCTTCAGTTCAATGTCTTTTTCCGGAATCAGGAGAATATCCCCTGCCTCCCGCTGTTCCAGTTCCGCGGCCTCATATCCCAGGACCGCTTCCATCGCATCCGGATCCGTAAACCAGCGACCCTGGCGAAATTCCAGAAAGCTCTTCATTCTTGGAAACGTCACCGGATCCACGCCCAGATACGCGGCAATCCCGCCGCTTTCGCCCTTGTTGGGGTCGAAAATGGCCTGCATGAGCATGGGCGTCACCCCGTCCACCTCCGGTTCCGCAGCCACCTGCCGCACCACATCCTCGCTCATGTAGCGCATGCCGGTGCCGCCCTTGAGCATGAGGGTCGCGGCTTCATAGGGACAACCCTTGGCCGTGAGCAGCACCTGGAAACCCATGTTATCGATATCCCGGCTCAGGGACGCTTCATACCCCTTGTTAAAGCCCAGCAGACTTGCCAGCACCCATGCCGACAGGGCAATGCCAAAAATCGTGAGAACCGTGCGCGTGCGTTTGCGCAGCAGATTTTTGAATGATACCTTGTAGATATTGATCATGGCGCGTCGCCTTTGAAGTATTTCATATATTTGTTTCCATACATGAACTCATCCATCAGAATCAGGTTCTTTTTGGTGGCGCGCAGAGATGCGTAAAAATCATCAGCCGCATCCGGGGACGGGTTTTTAATGGCGTCCACCCTGCCCGGCGGCAGGGTTTTCTTGGATGCCACATCATAATTGTAAAAATCCGCGAGCGTCAGACCCTCGAACTGTTTGCCAAAACCCGGATCACGCAGGGCGCCTGCTGCCCGAGAGGTCAGTTTCTGAAAATAAAACGACCGGATGACGCCATCCATGTCCAGCACCAGAAACACCTGGATGCCGCCATGGCGGCCTTTCTGGTTCACACCGTGGATATAGCCGATTTTGTCGGTATTCTTATATATTTCATAAATGGTATAGGGGACATCGGCGGTTTCAAAAATCCCCTGGAACTTGTCGCCGAGCCGGTTTTCAATCTGCCGGGCCAAAGCGTCCCCGCCTTTTTTGTCAATGGACACATACATGGTTTTGTAACCGGTGGAACCGGGAAACAGCCGGGCCACATCCCGGTCCGGATCGTTGAGATCGCAGCCCACTGCGGCATGGGCCGACGGGTGGGCGAAGGCCAACAGGGTCAAACATGCAATCAATATACGTATCGTTTTCATGGGGTTTTCCTTTATATTCGCCTGTATAGATAGACTTGCAGCACCACCCGGTGGTCCGCCGTGTCGTCGTCATACTGGTACATGGTGCGCACCGCGATATCGCCGGTCAGTTGATACGACAGGCCCCCGGCCAACTGGTAATTGTCCCTGCCGCCGGTCCTCAGATACACCGGCTGGGCTTCCAGCTTTAAGCGGCCCTCTTCCAGAAGGTTCACCCCGCCGCGCAAAAAAACAGCCGTAGCCGACTCATCCCGGATTTCCCCAGTTAACACCTCACCCCGGATTTCAAACAAGTCCCAGAGATAGCTTGCGTCCACTCCCCCAAGCGCGGTTTCCTTCGGCTCATCGTCCATGACCTCATAGCCCATGACCGCCAGAGTTTCTCCATAGCTCACGGACAGTCCGGCATTGTAATTGTCTTGAGTTAAAAATCCCCTGGAAACCCGTGCCGCGGCCAGATAATTTCCTTCAAATCGGACGGGCATGCCGCTTCCCGTGGTGACGGACAGGCTGAGGTTGCCCCAGTCAAACTCCTTGTATGAGCCTGCTCCCCAGTCCCGGTCAAATCCGAACCCGTTTATGGGCAGTGTGGGCAGCAGCAGCGCATGCGTGTCAAAATAGGATGAAAGCCCCAGGGCCGGCCGGTTGTGACCCGCCCACAGGTCCGACCACCCGGCTTTATACTTGAAATATGCGTTATACACCTGGGGTTGGAGGTCGTTATCCAAATCATCATACGCCAGCCGGAACTGAAGTGCGAATGCGCCGAAATCGCCGGATTCACCGGAAAATCGCTTCAAAAAATCAAAACCCAGCGACGGTTTCTGCATGGCCTCTTCCGGCATGTGGGAATAATACACCACATCATCCGCCTTGCTTTCATATCCGGCGATACCCTGGGCTTCCAGATACAGCAGGTAGTCGGCGGCAATGGCGGAACCGTTCATAAAAAAACCACCTGCCAGGGCGCAGATGACGCACTTATATATACGTTTATATATCAAACCGGATACTTCCCCTGTAAATAACCTTGTTGTCTTTCATGAATTTCAGCCGGATTTCCCAGTCCCCCGGCATCACAATATCCACCGGCATCAGGTAATCGCCTTTTTTGTTGCGCTTGAATGCCACATCCCCGGTGTCATGGTGTCCCGGCATGCTGGGCATCCCGGAAAATCCGGTAATCGCGAGTCCGTCACTCTGCTGCTTGCCGTTTTGGTATACGGCCAACTTTAAGATAATGGTTCCCAACTGGGGATTTTTATCAAAACTGTATATAAAATAGGTGTCCTTATCGATGGGACACTTGTCGCCGGCTTCCGGCAGCAATTCATAGGTTTCCTCAGCAGCCGCGCTTATTCCGACTCCGATGGCAAACAAAAAAACCGCCGACGTGACCGTCATCATTTTGAATAATTTGATATAACTCATTGTGCCTGCTCCTTTCATTTAATTAAGGTTTATCCATTATGGCCTTGATCATCGTTTCGGCCAATACGTTCGTAGGGTGGGGGCTTTATGCCCGCCCGGAAAAAGGAGGGCATAAAGCCCTCCCCTACAATGGCCGAAGCGATGATCAAGACCTCCATTATTAATATGATAACCACAAACCATTTAAATGTCCACCCCCGGAGAATTCAGTAAAATCATTCAATTGCCTTATTCTTTTTCAACTGCTAATATCGCCAAATGGACAAAAAAACATCAATGCAAAATCTGAATGTAACTTCGGACCAAGGCTCCGGAAACACGGCGGAAAAAGCGAAAACCCTGCTGAATGAAATTGTGCAGCTTGCAAACCAGAAAAAATTTGCAAAAGCGGAAAATCTGCGGGCGGAGCTGATCAAAATTGCGCCCACGGCGGTCCGGGAAATCGTCCGGTCCGGAGAAATCATTGAGCAGAAAAAGGCCGACAGCATGGACCCGAGGGTTATAAAACCTTGGGCGGAGCTGTTTAATCAATTTACCGCCAGTGAAGCCGCCGCTTTTTATTACGCACTAAAGGCCTTTATCGCAAAACCCAGCCAGCCGGTGTTCCAGCAGGGCAGTTGTGATAACCGGCTGTATTTTATTCAATCCGGATCTTTGAAACTAAAATATTTTGATTATGATCAGAAAAAAAATGTGACCGTCACCACCTTGCGCAAAGGCGATGTCGCCGGTGTCGAGCCATTTTTTACATTTACCAACCATACCACAAACCTGATGGCGGCGGAAGAATGCATTATCTTATATCTGGATAAACAGGCGTATCAAAAAATACTGGCCACCCATCATGCGATTGAATCCAAATTGTGCAATTTTTGTGAGTCCAAAAAAATCAATCTGTTTCAGAATGCTCCCACGCCGCCGGCCCGAAGGGCTGCTGAACGGTATAAGGCCAATCTGAAAGGCCAGGTTCAACGTATCGACCCGAAAGGGAAGCTGCTGCCGGAAACTTCCGATATCCAGGTTGTGGATTTGTCAACGGGCGGGCTTTGTTATATGGTTAATAATATCAAGGTGGGAGAAGCCGCGAACCTTCACAACAGCAGGGTTCAAATCACCGCTGCCTATCAAAAATATTCCCTTTCCTATGAATTAAAAAAAATCGGAAAAGTCGTATCGTTGAAATTTTATCCTCATGGCGAGTGTTCGGTTCACATTCACTTTGAGGATTCTTTGAATGAATCCAAGGTGATGGAAATCGCAAAACACACAGACGTTATGGCATATTTGAATTTGATGGTTTAACTGTATGAAATATATAGGAGAATGCCCATCATGAAAAAAAATCAGCACGAGACAGCAGACAGAGCAATCATTCAAAAAAAGATATTGATCGTCGATGATGAAGAGGCCATCAGAAATCTCCTCAAGCAAATCCTGGAAAAAGAAGGATATGAATGCGAACTCGCCGAGGATGCGGAAAAAGCAGCCGCTCTTTTATCCACCCAGCGATTCGACCTCGTCATCAGTGATGTCGCAATGCCCGGAAAATCCGGCATCCAGTTACTGGAAGAAATTAAAATCCGGCATCCATATCTGGCCACCCTGCTGATTTCCGGGCATACGGACAACAAAGCGGCGGAATCGGCCATTATAAAAGGTGCCCTTGACTTTCTGGTAAAACCTTTTCAAAAAAATCAGATATTAATCAGCGTTTCCAATGCTCTGAGACGAAGGGCCTTGGACCTTCAGAGTCAATTCGAAGTTAAAAACCTTGAAAGCATTATCCATGACCAGACCGAAGATCTGCTGGAAGCCAATGCGAGATTGAACCGCATTTTAAACAGCACGGTAAAAGCCATGTCCCTGGCCGTGGAATCCAGAGACCCATATACCGCAGGCCATCAGCAGCGCGTGGCCGATATTTCGGCCGCCATTGCCCAAAAGATGGGGTTTAATGATGAGCAGGTGGAGTACCTCCGCATGGCCGCCATGATTCATGATATCGGCAAAATTTCAGTTCCGGCGGAAATCCTCTGCAAGCCGACCCGGCTATCAAAGGCGGAATTCGACATCATCAAAGATCACCCCTTCACCGGTTACAACATATTAAAAGGAATCGACTTTCCCTATCCGCTCGCCAAAATCATTTATCAGCACCATGAACGCATTGATGGCTCGGGATATCCCCAGGGACTGTCCGGGAACCAAATCCTCATGGAGGCGAAAATCCTTGCGGTGGCCGATGTGGTGGAAGCCATGGCTTCCCACCGGCCCTACCGTTCCGCCCTTGGCCTTGATGTCGCGCTGGATGAAATCATCAAAAACAAGGGCCAGATTTTTGATCCGGAAGTGGTGGAGACCTGCTGTGATCTGTTCCGGAATAATGAATTGACGTTGAATTAGAGGATGAATATGGAAAAAGACCACCTGGCGGAATTGGTGGATGAACGCACCCGGGAATTAAAAGCGGAACTGGCGGCCCGAAAACGGGCTGAGGAATCACTCAAGGAAAGCGATCAGCGACATCGCGCTTATTTAACCAATGCGCCTTATGGCGTTTTCGTGACTGATGATAAAGGCGCATTTATCCAGGTCAATCCCTTCGCATGCCGGATCACCGGCTATCAGGAACACGAATTATTGTCCATGCACGTTTCTGATCTCTACTCCGAAAAAAGCCGAAAACAAGCGGAACAGCATTTCCAGACGGTTATCCGGGAGGGCAAATCCACCGGAGAACTAATGTTCCGGACCAAATCCGGTGAACGCCGATGGTGGTTCGTTTCCGCCGTAAAAATATCGGATACGCGCTTCCTGGGTTTCTGCAATGACACCACCGCAAGCAAACGGGCGGAAATGGACCTCCAAAATCGAGAACAAACCCTTCAGAAAATTTTCGATATCCTTCCGGTTGGGCTCTGGTTTGCGGATAAAAACGGCAAGCTCCTGCGGGGAAATCCTATGGGAGTGAAGATTTGGGGTGCGGAGCCGACTGTCAGCATCTCTGAATACGGCGTTTTCAAAGCCCGGCGGCTTCCTTCAGGGGCGGAAATCGCTCCGGATGACTGGGCGCTCGCCCATACCATCCGGGAAGGCGTCACAATCTCTGATGAATTATTGGAAATTGATGCGTTCGATGGCAGCAAAAAAATTATTCTGAATTATTCCGAGCCCGTACGAGATTCTCGGGGAGAAATTCAGGGCGCCATTGTGGTCAACCAGGACATTACCGAAAGAAAGCGGTCGGAGGATGCCCTGCGGGAAAGCGAAACCCGCTTTAAAGCCCTTCATAATGCTTCTTTCGGCGGCATTGCCATTCACGATAAAGGAAGAATCCTGGAATGCAACCAGGGTCTTTCTGAAATAACCGGCTATTCCAATGATGAACTGATTGGGATGGACGGATTGCTCCTCATATCCGAAAAAACCCGCAACATGGTGATGAATAATATCCTTTCCGGATACGAAAAGCCCTATGAGGCCATTGGCCTGCGTAAAAATGGAGAAGAATATCCCATCCGGCTGGAGGCGCGAAATATTCCATACAAAGGGAAAAATGTACGTGTCGTGGAGTTTCGGGACAACACCGAGCGCAAACGGGCCGAGGAGGCCCTGCGGGAAAGTGAGGGAAAATATCGATTAATCGCTGAAAACATGTCGGATGTCATTTCCGTTCTGGACATGAACCTGAAATTTACTTATGTCAGCCCCTCCATCCAACGTCTTACCGGGTATACGGTTGAAGAGTCCCTCAAACATTCCATTGAAGAAATCATGACGCCGGAATCCCTTCAAAAAATTTTGAACTTTTTTGAAGAGGAGATGTTGCTGGAGGCCTCCGGAACCGCGGATCCAGCCAGAACCCGCATCATACAATTTGAACAAAACAAACAGGATATGTCCATTGGCTGGGTTGAGGCTGTGTGTTCATTTATCCGCGATATGGAACAAAAACCCATAGGGATACTCGTTATAACCCGTGACATCACCGAACGCAAGCGGGCGGAAGCCGAACGGGAACGGATGATGGCCGCCATTGAGCAGGCCGGCGAGGTAATTGTGATAACCGATCCCGATGGGGTGATTCAATATGCCAACCCGGCGTTTGAAGGCGTATCGGGCTATACGCAGGCGGAGGCGATGGGCCAAAATCCCCGGATCTTGAAAAGCGGCCGCAATGATGAAATATTTTATCAGCAGTTATGGGAAACCATCTCTTCCGGCAAAACCTGGTCCGGCCGCATGATCAACAAGAAAAAGGACGGCTCCCTCTATACGGAAGACGCCACGATTTCGCCGGTGTTTGACGCCGCGGGACGAATCATCAATTATGTGGCGGTCAAACGGGACATCACGGAACACCTCCGGTTGTCCGACCAGCTCCAGCAGGCCCAGAAAATGGAATCCGTGGGAAGGCTTGCGGGCGGTGTGGCCCACGATTTCAACAACATGCTAAGCGTGATATCAGGATATACGGAACTGGCAATGGAAAAGGTTGACCCGGATGATCCGCTCCACGCCGATCTTGCTGAGGTCTATAAAGCCGCCAGCCGTTCGACGGGCATTGTCAAGCAGTTGCTGGCTTTTGCCCGCAAACAGATCGTCTCCCCCATCATTATCAACTTGAACGATACCGTGTCGGGAATGATTAAAATGCTGCGGCGGCTCATCGGCGAAGATATCACCTTGGTCTGGCAGCCTGGGGCGGACCTGTGGCCGGTCATGCTGGACCCCTCCCAGATGGACCAGCTCCTTGCCAATCTGTGCGTCAATGCGCGGGACGCCATTCATGATGTGGGCACCGTCACCATTGAAACCAAAAATACGGATATTGATGCGGATTATTGCGCGAATCACGCATATTTTGTACCCGGAAAATATGTACTGCTGACAGTGAGCGACACGGGATGCGGCATGGACCCGGAAACGGTTGATAAGATTTTCGACCCGTTTTACACTACCAAAGAGATGGGCAAAGGAACGGGCTTAGGCCTTTCCACGGTGTATGGCATCGTCAAGCAGAATAACGGTTTTATCAACGTCACCAGTGAACCGGGACAGGGCACGACATTCTCGATTTACCTGCCGCGCCATGCGGACAAGGCAGGGCAGATGCCGAAGGAAGGCCCGGCGGAACCTGATGCGCACACCAGTGAGACCATCCTGCTGGTGGAAGACGAGCCGGTCATCCTGAAAATGACCGCTCAAATGCTCGAAAGGCTGGGCTATACGGTTCTGGCGGCAAACTCGCCGGGCGAGGCCATCTATCTGGCAAGGGAACACAAAGGTAAAATCCACCTGCTCATGACCGACGTGATCATGCCGGAAATGAACGGCCGGGATCTGGCCAAAAACATCTTGTCCCTCTATCCGGACATCAACCGCCTGTTCATGTCCGGCTACACCGCCGACATCATCGCCCGCCACGGTACGCTGGATGCGGGGGTGCATTTTATCCAAAAGCCTTTCAGCATAAAGGATCTGGCGGCGAAGTTAAAAACAGTGATGAATCCGGAATGATGAATCCGGTGGTTTGTCATTTGGTGGATTTCGCGAAGCCCTCCCTTACGGCACCTGTATCGATTTCCTTTAATCGCCGCAAAATCTCCCTGGGGGAGGCGGGATTCACGTCTTTCAATAATTCGGTCATTGTTGCCTCATCCATCTGATGCCGGTTCATGACCCGTTTTTTGTACGCTTCCTTCAGCACTTCCATAATCTGTTCGAGGTCGCAGGGTTTGTTTAGATAGGAATGGGCGCCGCAATGAGCGCAGTCCACCACGGAATCAATGCTGCCGTGGCCGGTGAGCATCACGATTTCCATCCAGGCGTGTTCCTGTTTTAACGCTTTTAAAGTTTCCTCACCGTTCATCCCTGGCATTTTAAGATCCACCAACGCAATGTCCACGGGATGGGTTCGGGCCATCTCAAGGGCTTTTTCCCCGCGATTGGCGGCCATAACATGGAACCCCCGGGCTTCCAGCCGTTTGCTCATGGATATTAAAAACTGCTCTTCGTCATCCACCATTAAGAGATTAATTTTATCCATATTGCGGCTCCCTTCTTCCATTAAAACAACAATTACCGGCCCGATCAAACATATTCATGGAAATGCGTGGACAGGACAGGTTCCAGCGCCCGGTTTTGGCCTGCCCGCCATCCACTCTCACCCGAATGCCCTCCTGTCTATCCCAATGATGAATTCAGCGCAGGGCTGGCTGTCGAATAGAAATCAGAGGGCGAAGCTCCCACTGGGCAGCGTTTTTTGTTCCGCTTCCCGGATGCGCGCTTCCTGCTCTTGTTTCCGCCGCCGCGCATCCTTTAGTTTTTTTGATATTTCAATGGGTTCTGCTGGTTTCAACAGATAATCATAAGCGCCCAGCTTCATGCCCAAAACCGCAGTTTCAATGGTCCCGTGTCCGGTCAAAAGAATCACCTCCACAAGGGGATTGCGTTTCTTGATCTCTTTCAGGGTTTCCAGCCCGTCCATGCCCGGCATTTTAACATCCAGAACCACCACATCAATGTTTTCCTCTCCCAGCACGTCCAGGCATTCCCGGCCGCTGCCGGCCGTATAAACGGTTTCGCCGGTTTCCTGAAGGCGCAAGGAAAACATTTCCACAAAATCCTTCTCGTCATCCACAATCAATACCCTTACCGGGGCGTTCGTCATTTTATCATGTCTCCCTTTGGTATATGCCTTATATCAGATCCGGTATTTCACGGCTCCAGTGAATCGCAAACCGCCTTCCGCTTGCGCGGCAGGGTGATCCGGAAACAGCTCCCTTTTCCTACCTGGCTGAAAATATCCATTTTGCCGCACAGCCGATCAATAATTCCGGCAGTGACATATAATCCAAGCCCGGTGCCCATATCCGGGGATTTGGTGGTAAAAAACGGTTCAAGAATGGTTTTTATATTTTCCTCTGGAATGCCTTCCCCCGTGTCCTCCACCGACAATTCAACGGAAGGGCCGGCGTCTTTGAGGGACAGGGTGATGACGCCGTCTCTGCCCACCGCGTGAATGGCGTTGGTCAAAAGATTGAGAAGCACCTGGCGAATCTCATAGGGATCGCTCCAGATGACCCCCTCAGCGCCTTCCGTTGCCTGAACAATGCGAATCCCTCTGTTCCTGGCTTCTTTTTCGGCAAAGACGGCCGTTTCCGCCACAATCTCCTTGAGGTCGGTCCGGACCTTTGTTCCTTCCTTTTTTTTAACAAACCCAAGTAGTTGATGGGTGATCCGCCTGGCGCGTTCAATGGCGGTTTCAATTTTCCCCACCGCATTTTCAAAATCCTTTTTCCTGGGCATGTCTAAAGGAGAGGATTTATCGAGAAGCAGCCGAAGATATGCGGCGGCCTCTTTCATAGTGGCCAGAGGATTATCGATTTCATGGGCAATACCGGCCGACAGGGTGCCCAAGGATGCCAGGCGCTGGGCCGACGCCATCTGCTTTTCAATTTTTTCCTTAAATTTTAAATTGTTGTGTTTTTCAATCGCCTGATTTACTTTTTGCACCAGATGCTGAAATTCCACGGGTTTGGTAAGATAATCAAATGCGCCTTTTTTGATGCCTTCCACCCCGTCCGCAGTCGACGCATGCCCGGTCAGCAATATCACTTCGATCCGGGGATGGTTCGCCTTGAGCCAGCCCAGCACTTCAATGCCGCTCTCTCCCGGCATTTTCACATCCAAAATGACCACATCAACGGGGTCTTCATCGGCCCGGCCTTCAAAAATCCACCGGCACTGGTTGCCGTCACCAGCTTCCAGAACCGCAAAACCTCTTTTCTCCAGCCGTCTTTTCAGCGCCGCCCTGAAATCCGCTTCATCATCCACCAGCAGCAGACGGTTTGCATCCAGAATACGCAATATAGGAACCTTTTCATTTTTTATTTTCCGGAAACCGTAAACGCATTCATGGCTTGCGGCATGCCTGCTGAATTTTCTCGATCAGGTCATGCAGCTCGCAAGGCTTGGTGAGGTAGTCAAACGCGCCGAGGGTCAAGCCTTCGGTGGCTGCCTCCTGAGACCCGTGTCCAGTGAGCATGATAATTTTCAGCTCAAGCCCCATTTGTTTAAAAATTTTCAGGACTTCAATGCCGTCCATATCTTCCATCTTCAGATCTAGAACCGCCACATCAAAATCCTGTCTTCTCACCGCCTTTATGGCTTCCCCGCCGCTGTAAGCTTTGGTGACTTGGAAATGCCGCTTCTCCAGGCGATTAGCCAGAACATTGACATACCCTTCTTCATCATCAATCAGGAGAAGCCGGATACGGACATCATCCATCTGGGGCGCGGGCGCATTGCCGTTCATGTCATTTTCCTCTTTATTTAAAAACCCCGGGTCAACATCAGCTTGTCAATACTGGCCTGCTGGATCTTGAGATCGTGATCATGCTTTTTCTTGACAGCTTCCCGCACTTTGGCGATCAGGGCATCCAGCTCGCAGGGTTTCATGAGATAATCAAAGGCTCCCAGTTTCATGCCGTCAATGGCGGTCTCCACCGTGGCATGGCCGGTCAGCATGATCACTTCCTTTAAGGGATAGCGCTTTTTTATTTCCTTTAAGGTTTCGATGCCGTCCATACCCGGCATTTTTACATCCAGAACGACCGCCTCCAGGCCCGGATGATGCTCAAGCTGAATCAACGCCTCATCCCCGCTGCTGGCGGACATGGCGGAGATCCCCCGTTTATCGAGACGTTTGATCATGGTTTCCACAAAAGGGACTTCATCGTCCACCAGCAGAATATTCGGCGTGGTCATTTATGCTCTCCTCATGTTTATTATTTCTGCACCGGGATCCAGATACGAAACCGGGCGCCCTGCCCTGGCGAGCTCTGCACATCAATTTTTCCACCCATCTTGTTGATGATGCCGTAACAGATGGAAAGCCCCAGGCCGGTCCCCTTGCCCACGGGCTTGGTGGTGAAGAACGGGTCAAACACCCGGGACAGGTTTGCTTCCGGTATGCCGGGTCCGTTGTCCTGGATAACAATGACGATATGGCCGGGTTCGATCTCGCTAATTTTGGTGGAAATCTGTATAGTTCCGCCGGATTTCTCCATGGCGTCCAGGGCGTTGTTAATCAAATTGAGCAGCACCTGCTGCATTTCCGATGGCGAAATGGTGATATACGGCAGGGTCTCCTGGAGTTTGGTCTCAATGGTCACCTTGTTGTATTTGGCCATCTGGGAGGAAAGGTTCACAATTTCCATAATAATATCATTGAGCTGCACATCTTTTACCGTTGCGTCGGTTTTCCGGGCGAAACTTAAGAGTTTATGGGTGATTTCCTTGCACCGCCTGCCCTGGGTATTGATCTGCTTTAAAGCTCGCTGAAACTCCTCCAGATTTGCGCTTTTGGCGAATTCCTCCTCTTCGAGCAGATCCCCGATCCATCCGGCCTCCTCCACCATGATGGCCACCGGATTATTGATTTCATGGGCGATGCCTGCGGCCAGTTCGCCGATGGAAGCCATTTTCCCGGTTTCAATCACCTGCTGGTTCATGGCCTCCTTGTCCTTATCGGCCCTGCGAATCCGCCGCACCATGCGCCGGGTGGTATAATAAACCATCATGAGAATACTGATGCCGCCGATGATAAAAATAATCACCGCGATCATCCGCATCCGGTGCAAATCCGAAAACGCATCCTTTGTCTGCTGCTTGACAATGAGCAGCCATTGCCCATCCTTGAGGCCTGCCACGGCATAGAGATTGTTGGTGCCGTCATCATCCTTCCACTGGGTGACAAGGACTTTGTTTTTGGCTTTTGCCACGGCATTCCAGAAAAATTCATACCCGGTGGGACTAGCCTGATATTCCAGGGGCGGGCTGGTCTGGAATTCGCCCTTCCGGTTTAAAATATAGGCATACCCGGTTTGTCCGACCTTTAAATTCTGGACCAGGGAATTGAAGGCCTTAAAATCAATGGTGGCTCGGAGCAAAATGCCCCGGTCCGATTCATATTTTTTAACCGCCACAATAAAATGGGGATGCCCCCGGAGTCCGGTAAACACGTCACTGATAAACATATCGATGGGCAGCGCGGCTTTAAACCAGTCCGCATCAGCGTATGTTGCGTTTTTCAGCTCAAAAGGACCGGCATACGCCAGTTGCACCCCGTTTTCATCCACCACGCCCAGATCCACAAACATATTGCCGTATTCGCTGCGGAGATTTTGCAGTTTCTCCCGCAAAAACTCGCTCTCGCAAAGGCTTTCAATGGAATTGTTCACGGCGGTTTGCCGGAGATTGGCCATTTTTTCCGTTAAAAACGTATCGATGTTCTGGGCGTGCTTCTGAACCAGTTCCGTGAGGTGGGCGTATGTTTTTTCCTGGTACGAAACATTGAACTGGTGGAGCAGAATGCCGATAACGATCACCAGAGGAGCAAACGACACCACTATCGCCGTCAAAATCAGATTCCTGCTTAACGACTGGTAATACCTGCTGTTTTTATCTTTGTTCATTTTTAAACCAGCCATACCGTCATTTTTCGCCCTATGTGAATAATTTTGCTGCTCACACTGCCCATAAAAAAGCCCCGCACCCGGGACAGCCCTCTTCTGCCTGCGACGATGGTGCCGTACCCCCCGGCTTCCGCCTCCCGGACAATCGCAAGGGCCCGGCTGTATGCGCCTGTAACGATTCTCTCTTCGATCTTTTCATCATCAAACCCCGCTTTAACAAGCCGCTCCCTGGTATCGCTGAAAATATGCATCATGGCATTATGTTCCAGTTCAATATATTCTCCGGGCATCATAAAATCCGGCTCTTCCGGCGCCAGCCCCCCATAACCCCTGAGAACATGAACAAGCCCGATGGAATAATTCCGGCCGCCCACATGCTCCGCCACAAAATCCACCGCCTTCATGGACGACGGCGATCCGTCGATGGCAAGCATCAGCTTCTGATTCGTGGGCGACTCCCCGGCGATGATGATGGGACAGGATTTCAACTGCGAAAACAGTTTGGCGGCGACAGAGCCCACAATCAGCCCTTCGAGCGCGCCCACGCCCCGGCGCCGCATGACCACCGCCGCATATTTTTCCCGTTCCACTTCCTTTAATATGTCCCTTGCAATACCTGCTTCCCGCTGATGAATGACAATGCTGAGCGCATCTTCAGCAAAACCTGCCCTCAAAAGGGATGTGCGGGCTTTTTGCATAAATTCTTCAATGATTTTTTTCTGCTGGGCTTCCCATCCCATAAGCTGGCTCATGGCTTGCCTGTTAATATCGTTTTTTTCCATATCATAATAGCACTGAGGAACCCCGCTGAAGACATAAAACAATACCAGTTTAAACGCTTTAAACGGTTGGGTCTGGCCCACATATTGAACCGTCTGCATGGCGCGCTCTGAACCATCCACCAGTATCAGCAATTTTTTTTGATTCGCCATTTTTCTCTCCAATGCCGTGATTTGGGTTAATCGTTGGTGTCATGTTTGATGTGCAATAGTCAAAGCAACAAACATGCCAGACACAAATTGCCTGTTGTCAATTTTAACTTGCTAATTTTATTTATTAATTATCATATATAAATTTCCCGGTCAACCTGGATTGCGGACATGTGTCAAAGGATTTTACAGGATGTAAAGGGATTGGGCAGAAAGGGGGAAAACGGAACAGGGAGCAAGGGCCACCATCTGTCAATCGACCATGATGGGGATCATAGCCTGAAAAAATCCCGGCCCGGATGCGTGCAAAACAGGGCATCCGGGCCGGGATAATGTGAAAACAATTACTGAAACAGATTGTTACATCATTCTTAAAATTTATAATCCAGATCCACCTGGTATATCCGGGCGTCCTGATCCAGGTCTCTTTCCATGGCTTCATACAGATAAGCGGTGCCGGTGACGGAAAAATGCTTGGTCAGGGCATAGGTCAGGTTCAGCTTGAAACCTTCCGCGTCGGTGGAGCCGATGCCGCTGCCGAAATTGCCTTCTTTGAGATCCTGCATTACGGAATCCGCGGCAATCTGGGCCCAGGCGACACCGATTTTAAATCGTTGGATTTTCGTATCCACGCCCACCACATAGCCCAGATTCTCGTCTTCCGGATCCAGATCCCCGCCCAGAATGCTCTGGCCCGGTTCGCCTTCCGCGCCGAAGTTGTAAAACACCTGAGCATAAGGCGTCAGAGTAGCGGCTTCGGTTTTGATATCGCTTGCCACGTAAACATCGGCGATCTGATAGGTATAGTCATCATCCATGGTGTCGGTGGAAACATATTCGTCGATGCGGTGATAATTGTAAAAAGCAACGGCCGCAGTCAGCATGTCGTTTTTCACGCCGGCCTGCACGGCCTCCATGCGGGCGATATCCTTGTCGACATATCTGGCCTGATAGACGCCAGCCGTCAGAAAAACAGGATTCAAGTCCACTGTTCCCGTGAACCCGGCGGGCCGCACGTCCGAATCCCACAAGGCCCAGGAAGTGACATACGGGTTTTTCTGCTGACCGGCCAGAAATTTAAACTGATTCAACCGGTGCTCGGCATAGGCGTAGTCCAGCCGGATATCCCCGGTTTCAAATGTTTTTTCATTCGAATAGGTGGAATGGACCGAGTTCGCGTCCAGAGGGCCGGTTGTGAGGCCTGCCGCGATTTTCCAGTTTTCATCCGGGTTATTCCAGATCATGCCCAGACGAAACCGCGCCCGTTCCCGTTCCGCAGCTTCATCCCCCGGTTTATCTGTGTCCGCGTAGTCATACCGGAGCTGAAGATCGCCCACAATGTCCAGCCCCTTGATAAAATCACTGGCATTAACAGGCCCAGGCATTTTTGATTCCGCCAGGGCTGAGAGGGGAATGCCTAAACAAATCAACATAAAACCAAAAACCAACGCCATCATTTTTTCTTTACTTAGCTTCATCATTTCTCCTTTGTTATTCTTGCTCCGTTATAATTTTCTCCATCTCAAAAAACAAATCCTGCTCACGAATAACGCCCGCCACCTCGCCGCCCATGATGACCGCAAGCCTCCGCACCCCGTGGGTCAGCATCATGAACGACGCTTCCACTTGGCGTCCCGTTTCAGGAACCGATCCTTTGTGAACGCGCCCATCATCATTTTCTGATCCATGATCTGGGCGGTGAGTATTTGCCAGTCCACATACTTGTCATATCCCTTTGCCTGTTTTTTTCTGCCTGTTTTGCTTCCATTTGTACGGCCATACGCGCTCCTTTCATGTTTCCAACTTGATATATGTGTATCAAAACCGGCCGGTAAACCCACTGGTCCGGTAACGCTTAAAAAACAGCCCCAAAATCCATTGTTTCAGACTCACCGTTGTGACCTGCGCATTTTCAGAAACCGCCGCCTCAATGGCCGCCACAATTTCCTCCATGGCGCATGGCTTTTTCAGGCACCTGAACACATGCGGTTTGCCTGCTTCACAGGCTGCTTCGGCTCCCCCATAGCCCGTGACCATGATCACCTGGGCTCCAGGATGGATTTTTTTGATTTTTTTCATGGTCTCAAATCCATTCATCACAGGCATCATCTGATCGAGAATCACCACATCGGGATTCCAGGTGCGAACAGTTGAGATCGCCGCATCCCCGCTTCGGACATCCCGCACCGGATATCCCCGGAGAAGAAGCTGCTTTTTTAAGGCAAGTCTAAAAAAATCCTCATCATCCGCCAGCAGAATTTTGGTCTGTTTCCCGGCCCGGTCTTTCATGACAGTCTGGTTCATGGCGGCTATTCCTTAGCGGGAATGGGCAGGGATACGGTAAAAGAGCTGCCGCCGCCAGGCATGCTCTGAACGTCAATGGTTCCGCCCATGGATTCCACAATGCGCAAGCTGATGGACAAACCCAGGCCGGTGCCGCTCCCGGCCTGTTTGGTGGTGAAAAACGGCAGGAAAATTTTTTCCATCACATCCGGGGTCATGCCCTTGCCGGTATCCGAGATGATCACCTGGGCCTTTCCATCATGGATACGGGTGGTCAGAGAGATTTTTCCCGGCCCTTCCATGGCGTCAGCGGCGTTATTGATAAAATTCTGGAAAACCTGGCGAATCTGGTCGGGATCCAGCATGATTTCGGGAATCCGGCGATCAAAATTTCGTATCAGTTCAATATTCTCCACCGAGAATTCTTTTTCCAGGAGTCCGGAAACAATATCCTCCAGCAAATCGTTGATATTGCACAACGCGAGCTGCGGATCGTTTTTTCTGGCGGATTTAAGGAGTTTGTGAGTGATGCCGCTGGCCCGGAACACCGCATCATGAATAATCGCAAGCTCTTCCCGGATCTTCTCGGGCATATCAGGCTCCATGCAGGCAGACCCGCCGAATTCTGGGTCCAGCATATCCTTGATGACACCCACCTGGGAGGCGATAATAGCCAGGGGATTATTAATTTCATGGGCCACTCCGGCCGCCAGTTCGCCGACGGATGTGAGCTTGGACGCATGAAACAACTGGAACTGGAGTTCTTTTCTGGCTTTCTCGGATTGTTCCGCACGATTGAGCAGACGGTCCGTGGAAAGCCAGATGGCGGTAAAAATGAAGAGAACCATGACTACCGTGATGGCGACAATGACCCGCCGGGCCTGATACATGCCGGCGTATGCGATATTAAGGGGCTGGCGGATGGAAAGCACCCACGGCACTTCCCGAAGCCAGGAGCAGGCCACCAGTTCCGAATCGCCTTTCTGTTTGATTTCCACGGCTCTGGAACCTTCTTTCACCGGAGGCGTAAAATGGCTTTGGCCCAGGGGCTGGCCCAGGGCCGGGTCCACCACCTGATAGTATCCCTCTGCATTGGTGAGAGCGATCAATCCGGCAATATCTTTGCCGATGGAGCGCAGGAAACTATAGAATTTATCAGGATCCAAGGTTGCGCGCATGACATATACCTGATCATCCACCAGTTGCCGCACCGCGATGGTAAAATGCGGCTTATTCCGGAAACCTTTATAAATATCGCTGATATAATAATTTTTCTTCTGACTGAGAAGCGAGACAAACCAGTCTTCCCGGCTGTAATCCTGCCCGTACAAATAGGGGAACGGCCCTGCGTAACCGATCTGCTCTCCGGATGTGTCCAGAAACCCCACATCCACGAACGCATCGCTGGTTTCAATAAGACGCTGAAGGAATACGTTCATATCCGTCTGGGAGGGATTGACGGTAAAGCGGTCACTGTGAAAAATATTAAAAATATTGACCACCCGTTCCTGAAGAAACAGGTCGATGGTGTTGGTGAGGCTTTCCGCCAAGGAAATGAGATGAAGTTTGCCGCTGTTTTTAAGAGTCATGTTAAACTGCATGTGAAAATACACGGACACGATGAGGAGCGGCAGAACAAACGCAAGGATCAGCGCAGCCTTCAGCCGTTTCCGTAACCGTCTGAAATAATATTCCGTTTCATCCACGCTGATTGTCTGGGTATTGGCATTGCCGGTATCCGGCGATTTTTTTTCAATGCTTTTTTGAAAAAGGGTCACGGAAACCTCTTCTATATTTGGATGTTATAAATATTTTCCCATGGATTCGCCTTGCCTGCCAGGTTGAATCCGGTGCCCGGTTCTATTACGCTGATCCTATGACCCTGGCGATTGCCCGAAACAAATCTCCCGGATCATCGTTTTTTTCCACAAACGCAGCGGCCTTTTGCACCAATGGATGTTGTTCATATTCCGTGAGATGGGTGTAAATGATCTGGGGAATGGGCGGGACAAGGCTCTGGATGCGCTGCAATACATTGATGCCGGTGGTGATTGGGAAATCGGGTTCCAGAATCACCAGGGACGGGAAGGAGATTCCGTTTATATGCTTAAAAACTTCATTGCACGCACCGGCCTCAACGGTTTTATATCCGGCAACCCCAAGCTCCCGGCTTAAAAAGGACCGGACGTGGGGATTTGGATCTGCAATCAGAATGACCTGCGTATTTGCCATTTGTATGGATTTCCCCTTTGCCTTAAAAACTAATCACACTTGAGCAAGCATTATGCCAATATGTCATTTTTGATGATAAATATCTAAATTTAATTGAAATAATTTTGCTTAGGCAAGGGCCGGAAAAAAGGCGAGGGAGAGAAAAAGGCTGGGGAATGTCAATTTTTTTTACATGCTGTAAAAAAGAAAAGCGGTGATTTGATGATTTACGGGGCTATTGGTGGATTACGCTTCGCTAATCCACCAATAGATCCAACCGCCATTTAATCGGCGTTTTTGACGGAGGTTTCAAACATCAGGTTGTATTTTTCGATTTTGGATTGCAGAGTGGGCCGGGACAAGCCCAGAATCTTGGCGGCCCGGCTGCGGTTGCCATCGTTAAGATTCAAGGCCTCGCCGATGACAATGCTGCCGAACCGGTCCATCAGGTCATGAAACAAATCATTGCGGTTTTCCGTGGACAAAATTTCCCGCACCCATTCCCGAGCGGCTTTTTCAATGGACACGCTTTCGGCCCCGGCCTTTTCCGTCGATCCGGAAATGGCTTGGGACATATCGTCCGGCCGGATGGGGTAGCCGGAGCTGAAAATCAGGGCCTTTTTAATGGCGTTCGCCAGTTCCCGCACATTTCCCGGCCACGGGTATTTTTGAACCAGCGCCTTGGTTTCTTCGGTAATGCCGGGATTGTCGATGCCCATTTCCTTTGAAAACAGCGATACAAAATATTCACACAGCAAGGGGATGTCCCCCGGCCGGTCCTTTAATCGCGGCAGGGCCACGGTGACGACCTTTAACCGGTAATACAAATCATCCCGGAACCGGTCTTCCGCAATGGCTTTTTCCAGGTTCCGGTTGGTGGCGGCGATGATCCGGACATCCACCGGAATGGTTCCCGCGCCGCCCAATCGTTCAATGCTTCTTTCCTGAATCAGGCGCAGAATTTTCGCCTGAATCGACAGGGGCATATCGCCGATTTCATCCAGAAAAATCGTGCCGCCGTTGGCCTGTTCGATTTTTCCCACCCGGCGGTTGGTGGCTCCGGTGAATGCGCCTTTTTCATATCCGAAAAGCTCGCTTTCCAGCAGGGTTTCCGGAATGGCCACGCAATTGATGACCAGAAAGGACCTGTTGGCCCGGCGGCTGTGCTGATAAATGGCCCGGGCCACCAGTTCCTTGCCGGTGCCGGATTCCCCGCGTATCAGAACCGTGGCATCCGTTGGCGCGACCCGCCCGATGGATTTATAGACTTCCTGCATCAGATCGCTGCGTCCGATAAGGGCATCCGGCAGTGCCATGTCCGGCCCCGCATCCATCTCCACCCGGGATCGCATGAGGCGGCCGGCTTCCAGGGCTTTTTCAATGAGTTCCAGCATCAAAGGGATATCAAAGGGTTTTAAAATATAATCAAAGGCCCCCAGCTTGGTGGCTTCAATGGCCGTATCCGTGGTGCCGAAGGCCGTCATGATGATGACCGGCAGGGTGGTGTCGATTTTCCGGATTTCCCCAAGCGCTTCCAGGCCGTTCATTTTCGGGAGCCGGACATCCATAATCAGGAGATCCGGCACGATTTTTCTCACTTCCGCCACCCCGGCCTCTCCGGTGGGCGCGGTCCGGACCCCATAGCCTTCTTCCTTAAGCAATTTGGCGAAACTCATGCGCAACTGGTCATCATCATCCACGATCAACACCGAACTCATTTTCAACCCTCCTCAACCGCCGGAAATGTCATAATAAAGGTGGTGCCCCGGCCTTCCTTGGAATGCAGCTCCAGGGTTCCGCCATGCTCTTTCACAATGCGCACCGCAATAAACAGTCCCAGGCCCGTGCCTTGGGGTTTGGTGGTCTCAAAAGGCTCCAGCACCCGTTTCTGAAGTTCTTCGGACATGCCGGGCCCGTTATCCGCAACTTTTACCACAACCGCCCTGCCGATATTTTCCGCCACGCCTTCCTGTTCCGTGATGGTCACCTCGCCGCCGTTTTCAATGGCTTCGCAGGCATTCACCATCAGGTTCACAAACACCTCCTTGAGAAGTTCCGGGTCCGCTTCAATGAGCGGCAGGGAAGCATCCTGTTTCCGGATGACCTTGATGGAATGCAGTTCCAGGCGATAAAAAAGCAGGTCCAGGGTCATGTCCACCACTGTGGAAATATTGATGCGCTGTTTTTTCAATTTATGGGGCCTGGAAAACTCCAGAAAATTGCGGACAATATTATCCAGCCGCCGCATTTCCTCGGCCACCACTTCAAAATCCTCCTTCTGGACATCGGTCAAATCAATATTTCGTTTTAACGAAAACAGCCGCATATTGATGGAGGTCATGGGGTTCCGGATGCTGTGGGCGACTTCCGTGGACAGCTTGCCCACAAGGGCCATTTTCTCGGAATTTAAAAGCAGCTCCTGGCTTTGCTCCAGCTCGGATTTTGTCCGGTCGATATGCTCCATCAACCCGTGGACCCGGGTTGTCAGCACCCGGAATTCGTCTCCGTATACAACCGGTTCATCCGACACAGCCGCTTCCCGGGACAGTTTCCGAATGGGTAAAAATATCTGGGATATCATAACAAATGCCAGCAGTCCGCCAAAAATCAGAGCAAATGTCATAAAGGCGACAGCGGCGGCGGCCATCTGCTGAACCCTTCCCTGACTGACTTCCAAGGCCTTTTGAATATTCAACTCATTGAATCGCTTATATTCGGATACCTGCCCCTTGAGCTCAAAAAACTGTTCCCGGACTTTCCAGTGAAGGGTCTCACCGGTCTTCCGGTCTCCTTTTTGATAAAGCGCGATCACCCGGTCTTTTTCCTTTTTATAAATTTCGTATTTCTTTTGGATATTGATAAGCAGCGTTTTTTGCTCCGGTGTCTGGTCCAGTGCAAGGGCTTGATTTAACCAGTTCATGAACGTCTGCCGATGGACCGCCAGTTCATTGAGCCACTTGGGATCGCCATCCAGAAAATAATAGGTGACAAAGCCCTTCTGGTTAACAAGGGAGGTTTCGATCTCTCTGGCCGCCTGAAATAAAGGAATGTCTTCCACGATCACCCGGTTTATCATTGTGTCAAATTGACCGGCGTACCAGATGGATATGGCGCCCATGCCCAGGAGGGTGGCCAGCAGAAGCAACAGCATGCTGAAAATTCGTATAATAATTCCCGGCTTTCTCAACCAGCTCATTTGTCGTGATATCCTTCGCTTTAAGTTGGCGGTAATGTTGATGGTTTTCAACAGGCCCATGGAATTGCGCGCACTGAAACCCGAAAAGCAAATTAATTCAAGTGATTCATATATATTATTGACACAATAGGCAATATCTGTTTTGTAGATAAACCATTCAACACAAAATCCGTTCATCCAAACAATGGCCCGCCCTTCTATGAAATCCGAAGCCGCCGACACCGCCATCATTTCCCGCGCCAATCGCCTGATTTCATCCGGCCATGCCATGACCCTCGCCACGGCGATAGGTAACGCATCCTGGGCCGCGCCGGTGTATTATGCCAATATCAGGGACTGTTTTTATTTTTTTTCAAGCCCCGACGCCAGACATATTCAGGACGCCCTTGCTGCGGGACACGCCGCCTGCGCCATCCATGCGGAGGGCGGGTCATGGCAAACCCTTCAGGGCCTTCAAATGTCGGGGAAAATTACAAGGATATCAGAGGCCGGTCATGCATCAGCCGCTGTCATAGCCTATGTGAAAAAATTTCCTTTAGTCAAAACGTTTTTTTCCAGCGTCAAAAACTTGAGCGTAAGCAATTTTAGCAGCAGATTTCATGCAACACTCTATTCTTTTCAACCGGATTATATTGTTTTTATGGATAACGCGGTTGGTTTAGGGTTTCGGCGGGAAATTTCCAAAGACGCGCTGATCTGAATATAAATATACAAAACTGGATTATTAAAATGAGTTACACCTGCACCCAGGATCTGGTGGCTGACCTTGCGAAACACGGACGCCTGGTTCGTATTTCGCAAGTGATGGACCTGGATCTTGAAATGGCGGAAATTCATCGCAGGGTCTACGCCGCCGGTGGTCCCGCCATTTTTTTCGAGCAGGTGCGGGGCAGTTCTTTTCCGGCCGTCTCCAACCTCTTCGGCACCCTGGACCGGGCCCGGTTTATTTTCCGGCACACCCTGAGCCATGTTCAGCGGCTCATTGAACTTGGGGCGGACCCGTTTCTTGTCCTCAAAAAACCGGGGCGCTATATCTCTCTTCCCCGCACCCTCTGGCATATACTGCCAAAAAAAACCATATCCGGGCCGGTATGTCAAAACATCACCGCCATTGACAATCTCCCCTTTATCAAATGCTGGCCGAATGACGGCGGGCCCTTTATCCTCCTGCCCCAGGTGTATACCGAAGACCCGAAGCGTCCCGGCGTGATGCGGTCCAACCTGGGCATGTACCGCATTCAGATGGCCGGAAACGACTATGTCACCAACCGGGAAATCGGTCTGCATTACCAGATCCGGCGGGATATCGGCGGACACCACGCCGACGCCCTTGCCATGAAACAGCCGTTAAAAGTGAGCATTTTTGTGGGCGGCCCCCCGGCCCATGCCTTTTCCGCCATCATGCCCCTGCCGGAGGGCATGCCGGAAGTCACCTTTGCCGGGGCACTAGCCGGACGGCGGTTTCGGTACGCCCGGAAAAACGGATTCGTCCTTTCCACGGACGCGGATTTTTGCATTACCGGAACCGTCCTGCCTGGGGAAACCAAGCCCGAAGGCCCGTTCGGGGACCACCTGGGATATTACAGCCTGACCCATCCGTTTCCAGTGATTCGGGTGGAATCTGTGTATCACCGAAACAATGCCGTATGGCCCTTTACCGTGGTGGGCCGCCCGCCCCAGGAAGACACGGTTTTCGGCCAGCTTATCCATGAAATAACCGGCCCCATGGTCCCGAAATCCATACCCGGTCTCACGGCCATTCATGCGGTGGATGCGGCCGGGGTCCACCCCCTGTTACTCGCCATCGGAAGAGAGCGCTTTCTGCCGGGAGACGCCCGAAAACCCAGGGAGCTATTAAAAATCGCCAACGCCCTTTTGGGTTTCGGGGCCTGCGCCCTGGCCAAATTTCTCATCATCTCGGCGTATGAAGACAACCCTTCGCTTTCCATCCATAATATCAACGATTATTTCCGGCACGTTCTGGAACGGGTGGACTGGCGCAAAGACCTGCATTTTCAGACGGAAACCACCATGGACACGCTGGATTATTCGGGAACGGCTTTAAATGAGGGGTCCAAGGTGATTATCGCGGCGGCCGGATCCAAAAGGCGGGAACTGGCGGCCGCTTTACCTCAGGATTTGCGGCTTCCGGACCAATTTCATGATCCAGCGCTCGCCATGCCAGGCGTTCTGATTTTGGGCGGGCCGGGATTTTCCGGCATAGAGGCTGCGGAAACCGAAATCGGAAGGCTTGCCCATACGCTGAAGGACATGAAGAACCGGGAGGGACTCCCGCTGGCGGTTGTGGTGGATGATCCAGAATTTGCGGCCCGGACCCTGAATAATTTCCTGTGGACCACGTTCACCCGGTCCAACCCGTCCCATGATATTTACGGGGTGGGCAGTTTCACCAGATTCAAGCACTGGGGATGCGACGGCCCGCTCATTATCGACGCCCGGCTAAAACCCCATCACGCGCCACCACTCACGGAAGACCCGAGGGTCACGGCCAGGGTGGATGAATTGGGAAAAAAAGGCGGCCCCCTGCACGGGATTATTTAGCGAGAGCCTCAAGAAATACAGCCGAGAAGCACCGCCTGTTTTTTTGCAGTCAGATACGCAGCATGGTCATGCCGGGGCTGGAACAGACCGGGCGAAAACCTTCCTGGCCGGAAGAATTCGTTGTTCAATATCCGGTCCGATTTTTCGTTTCATTACCCGCAGATCATATTCCGACTGAAGATTCAGCCAGAATTGTGCTTCAACCCCGAAATAGCGTTCCAACCGCAGCGCTGTATCAGCAGTGATGCCCCGCCGGCCGTTCACAATTTCGCTGATTCTATTCGGAGGGACCGCAATGTCCCGAGACAATTGGTTCATGCTGATCCCCAAGGGTTCCATGAAATCTTCCCGCAAGATCTCACCCGGAGTAATGGGGTCAAGAGCATCTTTGTCGCTCATCTTTTCACCTCAATGATAATCGACGATAGCCACGTTAAATGCATTACCTTCATGCCATTCAAAGCAGACCCGCCATTGTTTGTTGATGCTGATTGCATATTGCCCCTGCCTGTCGCCTTTCAGGGCGTGAGACATATTGCCCGGGTTTAGCATCAAAGCGTTCAGGCTTGGCGAGGCGTTAAGAACCATCAGGCGCTTTTGCGCCTGTCTCTCAAAGGATTGAAATCGGAGCACCCGTTTGTCGTTAAATAATGCTTCGGTATCTTTGCAGGCAAAGGTTTTTATCATACGCTTAAAGTATGATGCGTCACGTAATATGTCAAGGATAAAATATGAGAAGAGATGAAACGGCTGAACCCAAGTTAATATCTTTTCTTCAAAAAAGACATTAACTTGGGTGAATAATTGTCTGTGGACCACCTTCTCCCGGCCTGCCCTGCCCACAGCAGCGGAAGGTTCTGCCTTTTATTCATAGTGAGTCCACATCCGGATGACTTTAACGATTTTTTCATCATTCAAAAGTTGGTAAACAATTCTATGTTGAATAGTGAACCTTCTTGAATAAGCGCCGGATAAATCACCTACAAGTTTTTCATAGGATGGTGGGGCTTGATATGGATTTTGTTTCAATATCTCAATAATTTCTTCAGCTTTTGATTTTAAACCAGATGCCGTCAGTTTTTTAGCATCCTTCTGCGCTTGTTTTGTAAAAACAATTTTCCACATCACCAGTCAATATCCTCATTGCACGCTTCGACTGGAGTTGCAAGACCCTCCCTGATAGACTCACGCATTCCTGGAATATTTAAAAGAAACATGGTCTCTTGAATTGATCGCCAATCTTCTTCAGAAATCAAAACCGCGTTACCTCTCTTGCCGGTTATAATAATGGGTTCATGGGATGACGACGTTTGGTCAATAAGCCTGTAAAGACTTGCGCGTGCTTCAGTTGCTGATAATATTGGCATTGTACCTCCTAAGTTATAATGATAAAACGGTACGCCATGACGTACGTATTGTCAAGGGGGTATTTGGGCAGAACGACAAAGGTCACTTGCGCCGCCACCAAACCTATTCGCGTCAGCGCCGCAGACGTTTCACGGCGTCAAGTGAACCGCCTGGTTCGAACATAATGTTTAAATTCAATCAAGGAAGGATCACGGCTTTTAAAGGCAAATTGATTGAAAATGTTGTCCAGTAACATTCCTTAAACATATCTGAGACATCTTGTTTAACTTTTATTTCGGTTCCCAAATGGTTTTTCGCTATTAACTGACTAATATAAAGGCCGTATCCTGCGCCTTCTTCTTCAAGCTGCTTAGCACTTTCGGTACGGAAAAATGGAGAAAATAGTTTGAAATACTCATCTTGTTTAATAAGCGGACCAAAGGAAGAAACTGAAAATTCAATAGAGTTGTCCTGGTCTTGCACGTATATTTCAATTTTTCCGCCACGTGGTGAATATTTTGCGGCATTGTCGATTAAGGTATGAGGGATAACAGATACTGCCTGATCGTGTGCAACAATCTCCTTGTAGCTTTTCCCTGCCAAGGTAAACTTTATATCCTTTGCCTCAAAACGGGGGGAGTAAATGCGACGATATTTTATAACTATTCCATGGAAGCGATACCTTGCACATGCATCTCTCTTTTCAAGCCACTCGGGGTGAAGTAAGAATTTTGCTACATTTAGTTTTTCATCTAGAAACTTACTTGCAGCGTATATAGCTTTTTCTTCTCTAGTTGCTTTTTCCAACTTACTTTCAAGATCGTCACCACTATATCTGCTTTCAATTATCACGTTAATATTCTGGGATATTTGAGTGTTTATTTGCTTATAGTCGTGGACAAAAGAAAGCCCTTTTTGTATTTCAAATTTGAGAGGACTTAAAAAGTCTTCTTTGAATTGTTCAGCATCTTTATATTCTTGTATTATTTTCTTTTTTTCTGTTTCTATCTCTTGGTATGTTTCATCGTTATGAGATTTGACCTCAGAAATTAACCGCTCAAGCATAGATAGCTTGATTAGATTGTGTTTTTCATTTCTGATTCTTTTGTTTCTCGCCTGACTAGACCCTGAAAATTCCCTAACAAGAATCCCAGCAATAATGATGTTATTATCAACCTTAATGTAATTATAACCCCATGAGCATATTGATAGTTTTGTGTTCTGCGCTGATAGACAGCTTTGAGACTGGCAATTATGGCAAATACTAGGCCATGGCAGCAAAGATCCATCGATTGGTGTTTTGTTGTTATAGTGTGGAAAAGGCAAAAAGGATGTGTCGATAATTTTCATAATGCGGCAATGCCTATTGCTATTTGAACCACTTGTAAGACAATATTAATAATATCTTTATTGTCTATTTGCTGGTCAAGATACCCTTTTAATAAATCAGGATTGTTTTGTAATATTGCTTTTTCGGAAAATTTCTTTATTTTCACTGAATCATTGGCATATTGACTTAATAATTTTTCAATTCTATTGACATAGAATCCTAAAGAAAACCGTTGTCCCAGAAGGTTATCGACAGTCCTTTTAAATTGTACGTAGTCATCAGCCTTTGCTAATACAGCATCCGCCATTTTGAAAAAATCCTGATATTTCAAAGAAAAATCAGCATTAGAATAAGCAACAACTATCTGACTTGGGCAAACTTCATGCAAGTGTTTTAAAATACCTAAACCTTGTTCTTTTGAATAATCCTTGCCTACTCCCTGAATATCTAAAAGAATTATGTCAAAATAGCCTTTTTCAAGTTTGGGTAAGTCGTCAAGGTCATCCCATTTTTCAATTGTATAGCCGTCCTTCTCAAAAAGTGTCTGGTATGCGAATTCGTTATCATCAATTACTAAAATTCTTGACCTCTTCCGTATTTCATCTAATTCCAATTTGGGCCATTTCCTTTTCTGGAAGAAAGGAATCATAATTTTCTACCTCATATGAGTTGTCAGAATATATGCCTGAGAGTTCGAACATAAGTTTATATGGTTTCCTGATAAAAACACTTCTCTCCCTTGCTTCCAGATAATATGAAAGTCAAAAAATACAAAATATAATATAATTTCAATATATTAAAATAATATCTGCATTATGAAAGCGTATTATCTGGAAACCAGATAATACGCATCATCTTTTATTGGATGTCCACGGGACGCTTCACGTCAAGGCGCCTGGTTCAGGTTGTGAACAGGGAGATTCTCCTTTCGGAATAAAAAATTACACATGGGCCTTATAGCATGTTTTTAATTTAAAAAACCACATTTATTTCAGATGGTTTAAATCAAATTGGGTTTTATGCATTATCCCATATCAATTCTTCCCGGCAAATGTCTACAAGCAACCCCTCCGGCTGGGATTGGGGAGCCCATTGCGATGCGGCCCTGGACCGGATGGTTTCCGTGGATCACGGGGGCAAACTGTTTGAGCGGATCAAGATCGGCTAAGTGGCCGGATACGATAAACGATATCGGAACCCATTGACGCCAAGAACCCCTGCATTCAGCGAGTTTTTGCCCACGCCACGGAAACCGGCCGGCCCAGGGAGCTGTCCGCATCACACGGGCTGGTTTTCTTTTGTTACTTTTCTTTGCCACCAAAGAAAAGTAAATCAAAACGAAAATTTGGCACGGATTACCGTCCAAGGGCGAAGAGCTTCGTAGGGGGGATTAGCGAAGCGTAATCCACCATTTGGTATTTTGGCAGCCCCCTCAAGATTTCTTTCGTCAATATTCTGGGATGCACACTTTTAAAATGCGCAAAAAAAATTAAGCCCTTCGAGCTTATAAAACAATGATCATGGATCATGGGGGCTTTGAACCAGATTTTTTGGTGGATTACGCCTATTGGTGGATTACGCTTCGCTAATCCACCCTACGAAACTGCATTCAGCGAGTTTTTGCCCACGCCACGGAAACCGGCCGGCCCAGGGAGCTGTCCGCAGCGCAGGGCTGGGTTTCTTTTGTTACTTTTCTTTGCCCATCAAAGAAAAGTAAATCAAAACAGGATATTGGTATGAATTGCGGCCAAGGAAAAAAGAACAAAAAAAGGCAGCCCTGAAAACTCAGGGCTGCCTTTTTGTGGCTTAAAAACTTTTATTCAATTAATTCAGCACACCGGCACAATCCACCCGTCCGGGTCATCGGTGACGCCGTACTGGATATCGGTGATGGCGTTGAAAAATTTCTGGGCCCATTTGCCCACCTTGCCATCCCCCACCTTCATGATTTTGTCCCTGAACATGAATTCGCCCACCGGCGATATGACCGCCGCCGTGCCGGAACCGAACATTTCCTGAAGTTTACCCGACCCATGGGCCGCAATCAGTTCATCAATACTAATGCGGCGTTCGGTGACCGGATGCCCCCATTTGGCGGCGAGCTGCTTCACCGTGTCCCGGGTGACGCCGGAGAGAATGCTGCCGGAAAGGGCCGGGGTGATGATCTCATCGTCAATCACGAAAAAGATGTTCATGGACCCCACTTCCTCGATGTACTTCAGCTCCACACCGTCCAGCCACAGCACCTGGGTATAGCCGATGCGGTGGGCTTCCTCGCCCGCATACAGGCTGGCCGCGTAGTTGCCTGCGGTCTTCACCTCCCCCATGCCGCCGCGCACGGCCCGCACGTATTTGTCCGTCACCCAGATTTTCACCGGGTTGAAGCCTTCCTTATAATAGGCCCCCACCGGCGACATGATGATGAAAAACCGGTAGGTATGGGAGGCCCGCACCCCCACAAAGGGGTCCATGGCGATGATGGTGGGCCGCAGGTATAATGACGTGCCCGGCGTGGACGGCACCCACCGCCGGTCCAGGGTCACCAGCTCTTTCAGGGCTTTCAGCGCAAAATCCTCATCAAAGGGCGGCATGCACAGCTTGTGGCCGGACCGGTTAAACCGCTTCCAGTTTTCCTGGGGCCGGAACAGCCGGATATCGCCTTTCGCGGTCTTGAACGCCTTCAGGCCTTCAAATATGGACTGGCCGTAATGCAGGACCATGGTGGACGGCTCCATGACAATGGGCTGATAGGGTTCAATCCGCGCATTGTGCCACCCGTTTTTTGGATCATAATCCATATTGAACATGTGGTCTGTAAAAACGGTTCCGAAAGTCAAATCCGAATCATCCGGCAGCGGTTTTAAAGCCTCCGCCTTTTTTATTGTGAGCTCCATAATTTTCTCCGTAAAATATTGCGGTTAAATAAATATAACGACGGTGACGCTGATACGTCAGCCGTATTTTTTTTACCACTGTATTTGAATTCTTCAACTAAAATCAAGTGTAACGTTAATTTTATCCTGTGTAATTAAAAAGTTCCATTTCATCAACGTTAGAAGCGCCAAAACAAAGGATTCTGCTCCTGCTTTTTTCAGGCGTCAAAAAAGTTGACAATTTATTTTTTATCCTCAATTGTTTATATTTTTAAAGATAACGACACCCATTAAAAAAGCGATCATTTTATGAAACAACACATCATTGAAATAAGGTGGCACGGCAGGGGCGGGCAGGGAGCCATTACAGCGGCCAAAATTGTCGCCAACGCCGCATTTGCTTCCGGCTACGGCGGCGTGGTCATGGCCCCCTCCTTTGGCACTGAACGAAGGGGAGCGCCGGTGCTGACCTCTCTGAAAATATCAAAACATAAAATTTACGATCTGTCTCCCATCACGGAGCCGGATATGGTGGTGGTATTGGATCACCTCATTGTGGAAGAGGTCAATGTGACAGCCGGCTTAAAACCCGGCGGGCTCATCGTGATCAATTCCCCGAAAGGGCCGGAAGACTTTAAATTTAAAGGCATCCGGGTGGCTACCGCTGATGTGACACACCTTGCCGTGCAGGCGGGATTGCCGCCGGGAGTGGTCAACACCGGTATTATCGGGGCGTTTGCAAAGGCCGCGGAACTTATCGGCATGGACATGCTGCTCCCAGCCATTGAAGCCGAATTTAAAGGGAAAAAACCCCGCCGCAACGCCAAGGCGGCCCAGATCACCTTTGACAATACCTTAATCGGAGGCCGGCCATGAAACCTGTTGCAAAAGTTGCAAAAACAGAACCATTCGCCTGCCGCAAATCCCACAGCGAACCCGGTCCCGGAGACGGCGGGCGAACCGGTTCATGGCGGGTCAAGCGTCCGGTCATTGATCTTACAAAATGCATTCCCGCCAAGCGGAACAAGCCCGCCTGCTTCACCTGCTGGCTGTTCTGCCCGGACGGCGTGATTTCCAAAACCATCCCGCCCACCATCAATTATGAATACTGCAAGGGCTGTGAAATATGCGCCGAAGAGTGCCCGGCAGGGGCCATCACCATGGTGGATGAAACCCTGTTTATCGTAGAAGCGCCATCCGAGGAGAAATAATCCCATGCATATTATTGAATCCGGCAATGTGGCCGCGGCCAGCGGCGTCAAGCTGGCAAAGGTGGAGGTGATCGCCGCATACCCCATCACGCCCCAGACCCCGCTCACGGAAAAACTCTCTGAATTTGTGGATTCCGGCGAAATGGACGCCCAGTATATTCCGGTGGAAAGCGAACACAGCGCCATGGCGGTCTGCATCGCGGCGTCTTCCGCGGGAACCCGGACCTTTACGGCCACCAGCGCCAACGGTTTGCTCTATATGAACGAACAACTCCACTGGGCCGCGGGCGCAAGGCTCCCCATTGTCATGTGCGTGGTGAACCGGGGCATCGGCGCGCCCTGGACGGTATGGAACGACCACCAGGACGCCATTTCCCAGCGGGACACAGGATGGATCCAGATCTATTGCTGCGACCATCAGCAAATCATCGACACCGTGCTGCACGCGTTTTATCTGGCGGAAACCGTCAGCGTGCCGGTCATGGTCTGCTATGACGGCTATATCCTGTCCCATACCTATATGCCTTTTGATATTCCGGAGCAAAAAGACGTGGACCGGTTTCTGCCGAAATTTACACCGGCATACGCCCTGGATCCCAAAAATCCGGCGAACCTGAACACCGTGACCCTGCCGGATATCCGGCCGGATGTGCGGGGAAACATGGCTCCCGGATATATGGAAATCCGCCATAACCTGCACATGGACATGCGGGCCGCAATAGACGTGGTGGCGGATATTGACAAAAAATTTAAAGCCATTTTCGGCCGGGGCGGGAACCCGTTTATTGAACCATACCGGTGCGATGACGCCGAGTTTGTGGCCATTTGTCTCGGCTCCCTTTCCTATCACCTGCGGGATGTAGTGGATATTCTGAGGGAAGAAGGCATTGCCGTGGGGGTCATGGGCCTCCGGCTGTACCGCCCGTTTCCGAACCAGGCAGTCAGGGACGCCCTTTCGGGCCGAAAAGCGGTGATCGTTTTTGAAAAAGCGTTAAGCTACGGCAACCAGGGCGCTCTTTATGGAGATATCAAATCCGCGCTGTATACCGCCAAAAAACGGCCGACCATTCATAATTATATCCTGGGGCTTGGCGGCCGGGAAATCAAAACCCATCATCTGGAAAAGGCCCTTCGGGAATCCTGTGCGAACCCCTCCGCTATTGGGGACACGCCAGTGTGGGTGGGACTTAAAATGTAAGATTGAATATTGATAATCAAATACGGGAAAACATTTCAATGACAACAACATCAGCCGCAAAAACCACCATATTAAACCTTCCGGAAGACGAACTTGTACATCCGGGCAACCGGGCCTGCGCCGGATGCGGACTCAGCATCATTTACCGGATCGGACTCAAGGCCCTGGGCCGGGACACCATCCTGGTAGTTCCGCCAAGCTGCCTGACAGTGCTTCAGGGACTGTATCCCATTGCCGCAACGCAGTTGCCGTGCCTGAACGTCACGTTCGCCTCCACTGCCGCCGCAGCCACGGGCATTCTTGGGGCATTGCGGGCCAAAAAAAATACAACCACCACCGTGGCGGCCTGGGCCGGTGACGGCGGCACCTCTGATATCGGGCTCCAGGCCCTGTCCGGGGCCTGCGAACGGGGCGAAAACCTGATTTTTATATGTTATGACAACGAGGCCTATATGAATACCGGGGTACAGCGTTCCGGCACCACCCCCCAGGGCGTCATCACCACCACCACGCCGTTTTCCGGCAAGGCCCAGAAGAAAAAGGACGTGCCCTCCATTATCGCGGCCCACGGCATCCCTTATGTGGCCACGGCATCTGCATCCTATCCGCTGGATCTGTTTGATAAAATCGTCAAAGCCAAGACCATCGAAGGCCCCAAATACATTCACGCCCACACCCCCTGCCCGGCCGGATGGGGCTTTGAATCCAGATATTCGGTCAAACTCGGCGCACTGGCGGTGGAAACCGGGCTATTTGATCTCTATGAAATCGAAAACGGGAAATTCCGGCTCACCGGGGCTTCGGAAAAACTGCTCGGGAAAAAGCGAAAACCCGTGAAAGACTATTTCAAGACCCAGAATCGATTCAAGGCTCTGACCGACGAAAAAATTGAGAATATCCAGAAGGAAATTGACGCCAAATGGAAGGGGTACGCCAGGATGGAACAATGCTGAGGCGGACGCGAACGTTTCAGTGAGGATGAAGATGGACGAGGATTCGGAGTTTTATACTTCAGAGGGTTGTTATATCATCGAACTTTCCAACACCCCCGATGACCCGGACATTTCCATCGCCCGGGCAAGGGTCGCGCCGGGGGTCACCACCCGGTGGCACAGGCTCGCCGACATCGCCGAGCGATATGTCATTATAGAAGGCAGGGGCCGCGTGGAAGTGGGTAGCCTGCCGCCGCAGGAGGTCGGCCCCCTGGATGTGGTGCGCATTCCCCCCGACTGCCCCCAGCGGATTACCAATATCGGCGAAAAAGACCTGATTTTTCTCGCCATCTGTACGCCACGGTTTCAGACCGAAGCATACGAAGATATTGACAGCGCCCCGGACATAAATAAATCCGCTTCCACATGACGCTGCACCCGGTTGTTAATTTACGGACACGCCTCTTCCTGGGAGGCTTCCTCCAAAAGATGGGGGGCGTGATTTGTCTGATTCTCAAGCAGCATCTGATTGCTGCCCTCAAACTGCAAAAATTTCAATTTCGCTATCTCCATTTCCGTGTCCATGGCCTTTGATTTCAACCGGTACTGCAGGTAAATCACCATCAGAATAATACCAACGACGACAAAAAAAACCGTTGTCGGAACCCACCAGTGCATAGTCAGCCAAGTGATAGCAACGTCTCCTGTATATTTAACAATCTCAGGGACATACCAGAGAAGAAAAATAGCGACTACCGCAATCAGCATAAACCAGATGATATTAATCTGGCTTAATTTATTTACGCCGGAAGCAAATTTGCCGGAAGGTTCGACAGCTTCATTTCCGTCCGGCTCAACCACCTGCAAATACGCGCGGGTCAGTAAAAGCACCAGAAACGCAAGCCCGATGGGAATGCCGACAGAGGTTAAAACCCATGCTTTCCATGGAAAAGGAATAACCTTTTCCTCATCTCTCACGATCAGATAGGTGAGTTGATTATTCCGGCTGTTATATACATTCAGCGCAAGTCTTTCATTGCCCTTTAATCTCTCAGGATGATCAATATAAACCTGGGCCATTTTTTCGGTTATCGGGGTTTCCACCCGCTTTATTACATCCTGCTGATAAATAAGCGTAAACAGCGCGATAAAAAGCTCAAGCGCACACACCGAGGCTGTGACAAGCTTTAAGATAACATCACGATCTTTCAGATTAATTCTTTCCTTCATAACAACCCTTGCAAAAAATAATTTTTCTATATGGAACGATCCTGTAAAATGTCAAATCCGGGATATGAGGCCGCTATGCCGGCCACGGCAAAAACAAAAAGGACGGCTCAATACTCCCAGCAGGCCAAATGAAAAAATGCGCCGCCAAAAGTACTAAACCGCCTGTTTGTGGGCTGGTGATCTTTTTGATCAATTGCCTGAATCAGGTATTAACCTAAACCGTTGTTCCCCTCACTGTCAAGTGCGAACAAAATTTTTAGTTTTGAATCATTTATTCATGAAGCACGGCCAGAATCACGGCTTGATTTTTTTTGGCGGTTACCAAATGAGGGGTGGTGGACAGATAATACACACTGTCCCCCGGCAACAATTCAAACGCATCTGTGTCGATTTTCACCGTCACCACGCCTTCCAGCACATAGATGAACTCTTCCCCTTCATGCACCGACATATCGCCGTCGGGATTTTCCGAAAGCGTCACCATAAGCGCCTCCATATGCCGCCCACGGACTTCGGGGGCCATGCTGTAATAGGTATAGAGTTCTTTGCCTTTGGCGGAGGTGGATCGGGACACGATGGGCCGGGCGTCTTTCCGTGTCACGGAATAGAGTTTGTCGCCCACGCCGGACACCAGGCGGCTGAACGCGCCGTCCATGGCCCTGGACAATTTCACCAGAACGCCGAGCTGGGGCTGGATCTCATTTTTTTCAATCTTTTTCAGCAGATCCACATCAAACCCGGTCAGATTTGCCAACTCCTCAAAAGAAAGCCCTTTTGCCAGCCTGAGTCCTTTGATGCGGTCGCCAATGGCCTCAACACTGATGGGTTCCACAGCATGGATATCGCCGGTCAGCATGGCATAACGATCGGCGGCGGGGGATGCGGTTTGATCTTTCAGTTTCATCCTGTTCTCCTTTTGATTTCTTTTCTTTTCCAAAGCTTATAAATTGCCGGATAAACAACCAGCTCCATTAAAAACGAGGTGACCAGGCCGCCGATCATGGGCGCGGCGATTCTTTTCATGACATCCGTTCCAGTGGCGGTGGACCACATGATGGGCAGCAGGCCCATAAATGCGGCGGCAACCGTCATCATCTTGGGGCGCACCCGTTTGACCGCCCCATGAACGATGGCCTCGTCCAGCTCACCCACCGTTTTCAACATACCCGCTTTTTTGGCGGCATCATAGGAAAGATCGAGAAAAAGGAGCATGAATACGCCCGTTTCCGCATCCAGGCCCAACAGCGCGATCATTCCCACCCATGCGGCGATGGATACATTGTAATCCAGAAAATAAAAGAGCCAGATGGCGCCGATGGCGGAAAAAGGCACCGCCAGCATGACCACCATGGACTTAAACGCCGATTTCGTATTGATATACAGAAGAACAAATATCAGAACAAGCGTTATTGGCACAATGACTTTCAGCAGTTCGCGCACCCGCAGCATATTTTCATACTGGCCGCTCCATTGCAGCACATAGCCCGTGGGAAGCGTTACCTTTTTTGCCACCGCCTGTTTGGCCTCCGCCACAAAACTCCCGATATCGCGACCCGTGATATCTACATATACATAACCGGTGAGAAAGCCGTTTTCATTCCGCAGCATGGACGGCCCCTGATTGATTTCAATATCGGCAAGCTGGGCCAGGGGCACGGATAGTCCCGCGGGCGTTGACACCAGCACGCGGCCCAGTTTGTCCATGTCGTCCCGGAGCTCCCGGGGATACCGCAGGTTCACGGGATATCGTTCACGGCCCTCGATGGTGGTGGTGATGTTTTCACCGCCAATCGCGCTCATGATCACTGACTGGAGCTTGTCAATGGTGAGGCCGTAACGGGCAAGCTGGTCCCGGCGCGGATTGAAATCCACAAAATACCCGCCGGCCACGCGTTCGGCATACACGCTTCTCGTGCCCGGTATATCCCGCATAATCGCCTCAAGACTGGCGCCGATGCGCTCAATCTCCTTTAAATCCGATCCGGAAATTTTGATCCCCACCGGCGTTCTCACGCCGGTGGAGAGCATGTCGATGCGGGCCTTGATGGGCATGGTCCATGCGTTTGTCACGCCGGGAATGCGCAAAGCCCGGTCCATCTCATTGATGAGTTCCTCCCAGGAGATGGTATCAGGCCATACGGGACGCAGGATTTTTTTTAAAAATTCCGGCGCATGCTTAGAATACCATCTTTCTTTGGGCCGCCACTGGCCTTCCGGCTTTAAGATAACGGTTGTCTCCATCATGGAAAAAGGGGCCGGATCGGTGGATGTTTCAGCCCGGCCCGCTTTCCCGAACACCCGTTCCACCTCCGGAAAGGATTTGAGCACGCGATCCTGGGTCGTCAG
>Ga0209467_1000580_pt1 | contig 47046 bp, 44 predicted proteins | sample Higcelwee11metaG_FD_187175 | JGI IMG/M metagenome (GOLD analysis project Ga0209467, IMG submission 187175) | Freshwater pond sediment microbial communities from the University of Edinburgh, under environmental carbon perturbations - High... | ecosystem: Environmental > Aquatic > Freshwater >... | reverse complement strand
TGGTAGATCCTCGATTTCTTTGTCAGTCCCAGCAGCCGCACCGCCTCAAGCAGTCGCAGTGTGCCTATTCCGTCAGCGTTGGCGGTATATTCCGGTGTGTCGAAGCTCACCTTCACATGGCTCATGGCCGCGAGGTTGTAGATCTCATCGGGCTGAACCTCCTGCACGATGCGGGTGATGTTCATCGAGTCGGTCATGTCGCCGTAGTGCAGGATGAAATTGCGGTGCTCCAGGTGCGGGTCCTGATAGATATGATCGATCCTTTCGGTGTTGAACATCGATGCACGGCGCTTGATGCCGTGTACTGTGTATCCTTTTTTCAGGAGGTATTCGCTCAGATAGGCGCCGTCCTGTCCGGTCACTCCGGTTATAAGTGCTGTTTTTGACATATCATTGTTTCACGTAAAATTACTAAAAATTTCCTGCTCTGCCATTTGAATCTGCCGACTGCAGACTGCAGACTGCCGACTTTTTGCTTGACTATACTGCCCTTTCTCTCCGGATACGGATCCTTATCGCATTTTCAATCGGCCGTTCAGACACCATCGCCAGGTACCCGCCTCCGCCGGCACCGGCCAGCTTCCACGCAAGCGCCCGGTCGCGGTACTGCTCAATTGTCTCGCTCACCACCCGGCTCTTCATCAGCGGGAACATCGCTACCTGCGCCTCGAACGATGCCCGGTACCACCGCCCCAGGCCATCAATGTCGCGTGCAAGAACAGCTTTCCACACCCCGTCAGCAGCCTCTGCTAGCGCCCGGGCCCCCTCGACGGAAATATTCGTCTCGTCCAGTACATTGAACCCCCCGGCCCGCGGCGGCAGTGTAATAAACCATAAACGCTGCTCCAGCCACCCGAGCACCTCCGGATCATTCACAGAAGTGATCTTCTCCGGCCAGTACTCACCGGCAGCATAATCCAGCCGGTTCAGCCCGGGGAACACAATCCCTATTGCATCCTGGGAACCGCTTACATATGTAGTCCCCGGCGGATTCTCAAGGCAAAAAAGTGTCCGTGCCAGAAGATGCGGGTCACCGTCGGGTATGTCCGTTTGCCACAGCTCCACTGCCTTTTTGCGTGTGGAGCTCGACATCCCGCTGCGGTCATTGAACTCCAGGTCGGGTTCAATGGAAATTGTCAGAACCGGACCGGGCCAGAATTTCGAGACATACGGCTGATCCAGCCACCCGCCTGCAAGATCCAATCTGTAAGGTATCCTGCACTCGCTGCGCAACGCAGTTGTAGAACGGGGTGGTAGCCCACTGACCGGCACCCGCCGGCTCACAACCAGCTCTACGCCAAGTTCATCGCAGAGCCGCTTCTTGTCTGGCGTATACCCGTCCTCATTGACAAAGAATATATTCGGCCGCAGAGCCCGCAGCTCCTCCTCAAAGTCAAGCAGCCCCGAGCCCCTGTTTATCCATGCGTCCTTCACGAACCGGAGAGAACTAATCATGTAGAGCCTCTCGCGCTCGCCGTTGATAGTCCGCCGCCCCTTGAGCTCACCTATAGTGCGGTCCGAGCCGATACCCACATACAAATCTCCATGTGTGGCTGCCTCCTCGAAAAAGGCCACATGTCCCGAATGGAGCATATCAAAACAACCGCTGACAAAAACTTTCCTTGACATATGCAATCTACAATGCTTGAACCCCTACGGGGTATCTGATCAATTAAATCTTCTGTATTTTGACAGCAAATCAACCTTCTGTCAAATTTCTCCATTTTTTGACAGTTGCCTACTGCTTACGAGCATACGTTGCCAACACTACTGCCTACTGCCTACTGCCAACTGCTTACTCCCTGATCAACTCCCTCTTAAGCACCTCCGCAATCCTCCGCCGCCCTTCCTCATCAATGTTTGACCCGCTCGGCAGGCACAGGCCGTTCTCAAACAGCCTCTCCGAGGTGCCGTTCACATATGCAGGGCACCCGGCAAATACCGGCTGCAGGTGCATCGGCTTCCAGAGGGGGCGCGATTCAATATGGGCTGCTTCAAACGCAAGGCGAAGCTTCTCGCGGTCGGTACCCGCCACGGCAGGATCTATCTCTATACACGTCAGCCAGAAATTAGAATAGAAGTCGGGCGAGGGTTCCGACTGAAATGTCACCCCCGGCACATCCTTCAGCAGGGCGCGATACCAGGCGTTGAACTCGCGATGTTGCCTGACGCGGAGGTCAAGCACCTCGAGCTGGCCGCGACCAACACCTGCCACCACGTTACTCATCCGGTAGTTGTACCCGATCTCGCTGTGCTGGTAGTGCGGCGCCGGGTCACGCGCCTGTGTGGCGAGGAACCTTGCCTTCTCAATCAGCTCTGCGTCATCGGATATGAGCGCCCCGCCGCCGCTTGTGGTGATTATCTTGTTGCCGTTGAACGACAAAATCCCGAACTTGCTGTTGCAGCCGACTCGCCGGCCCATATACTCAGAGCCCAGCGCTTCAGCAGCATCCTCAACCACCGGTATCCCGTATTTGTCGGCTACAGCCATTATCTCCTTCATCTTCGCCGGCATCCCGTAAAGGTGCGCCACCACAATCGCCTTCGGCAATTTCCCCTCCTTGACTTTCAGACTCTCAGACTTTCCGACCTTCAGACCCTTAATAGCCTCCTCAAGAAGCTCCGGATCCAAATTCCACGTCCCAGGCTCACTGTCCACGAGAACCGGCGTCGCCCCCAGGTAAGCTATCGGGTTCACAGTAGCCGAGAAGGTGAATGATGTCCCGATGACATAATCCCCGGGCCTGACCCCCAGCAAAATCAGCGAAAGGTGAATCGCCGCTGTCCCTGAAGAAAGCGCAGCAACATGCTTCGCCCCCGTGGCAGCACACAGCTCCCGCTCGAATCCGTCAACATTCGGACCCAGCGGAGCCACCCAGTTCGAGTCAAATGCCTCCTTTACGTATTTCATCTCTCCGCCACCCATGTGCGGACTGCACAGATAAATCTTTTTACCCATTGATTTTTCTTATAGCCTGAATCACAAATTATTATGATATTATTCGATTACGATCGCAATTTATTATGTTTTTCTGTCATATATCCCTTGCCGGCTAAACCTGATAATTTAAAAAGCAGCTTTAAATTAACAGGATATTTTAAAGTACTACTTTAAGTTATCAGACGAAAATTTAAATATAAACAGCTTGATATCAGATTTTTATCACCTCATCAAACCACCTGACCACCGACTCGCGGTGAGTTACAAACACTATCGTTATCTGAGCCTTCAGCCGTACCAGCACCTCCATCACCGTGGCCTCGTTCTCCGCATCAAGCGATGAAGTGGCTTCATCGAGCAGCAGCACCGACGGCCGGCGTAACAACACCCTCGCCAGCGCCAGCCGCTGGCACTCACCTCCTGAGAACGATGTGTGATAGTTCACTACAAAGGCATCAAGCCCTTTCCTGAACCTGGTCACCAGGTGCGCAGCATTGACCTGCTCAAGCACCGCCATGATCTCTTCATCACTGATCCCGCTTCCTGGAGTTGATCCTCCTTTGCCACCACTGTCCCACACCAGGTTCTCCCTCAGCGTGCCGTCAATGAAAAACGGATCTTGCGGCAGATACCCCAGCCCGGCCTTCCATCCGGGTAGTAACGACTCATCCAACAACCGCCTGTCAACCATAATCTTCCCCGAAGAAGGCTTCTGTAACCCGGCAATCAGGTCAATCAGAGTAGTCTTGCCTCGTCCCGACTGCCCCACGATACCCGTAATGGCACGTGCCCTGATCGAAGCAGTGAACCCGTCAAACAGTTTTTCCCCTTCAGCCCCGGAGTCATTTTTCCTGCCGGAATCCCTGTCCGCATCATGATATGAGAAACAGATCCCTTCCAGGCTTATGCCGTCTCTCAGCGTCAGAGCCGGAGAAGACTCCCTCGCCCGGCCTTCAGGCTCCGGCAGATCCCTGTCGAGGTCCATAACAAGCTTCACCGATGCCACGTTTGAGACAATCATACTGATGTCATTGTTGATGGCTATCAGCTGCGGGAAGATGCGCGAAAAAAGCAGTATGAGAATGACGAACGACGCCATCGGCACAGCCTCGGACCGGTACCCGAACCAGACTATCGCCACAAGCACCAGCAACCCCGCAATGCGCTGTATCAGCTGGGGCAGCGACCAGTTCTTCTGCATCATGTACTCCATGTTCAGCAGCGAGATGTTAGCCTCGTCGAAACGGTCAGAGTAATATGCCTCCGAGCTGTGCACCTTCGCTATCTTCACCGTCTGCCAGAAATCGTCTATGTATTTGAGGAGCCTGTTATATGAATCGACGTATCCCTGTCCCAGCCGGAATGATCTCTTGAGAAACTTTCGCAATGCGAAGAAGAGAATCACTCCCACGGCGATGATAACCAGTGTAAACCTCGCTGAAATAAGCAGAGCGTATGCGGTGTAGGCGCCTGTCATGATGACCGTGGTGAGCAGACGCAGGTAGAAGTAGTAATAGTTTGCAAGATTGGGTACCTCACGGGTGAGCACCTGGAGGTGATTGGTCTTGCTGCGGCTGTTGAGCAACTGCCAGTCGGCCATGATGATCTTACGAAACAGCCTGCGGCGAAGGGCGTAGATGAAGGTCTGCTGGTAACGGGCGTCGAGGATTGACTTCCAGTATTGTATCAGTGCGCTTAAGGTCAGCAGCACCATGTATACCGACAGGATGCTCCCTATCGTGATCTTAATGCCGGCTCCCCCGACCAGGTTACGGATGGCAAGGGCAATGCCTTCAGGCTCCTGGCCTGTGCCGATGCTCAGCAACTGCAGCAGCGGGATAAGCAGCACAATGGAAAACCCCGAGGTGACACCCTGAACCAGAGTCAGCAGGAATATCAGTCCCAGCCTCCACGGGTTATGCTCCCGTAAAAGCCCAAACGTCTTAACAAAAAACGATATTGAGAATAACATCACTTTTGCGCGTAGCGCATTAAGTATTGTAGAACAGGCAGTTGCATGTCATCTGTTGAGCCTGGCGCATCAAGCATTGCAGGACAGATGGTATTAGGCTATCAATTGCGCGTAGCGCATTAAGCATTGTAGAACAGGCAGTTACGCATCATCTATTGCTCGAAGAGCATACGGAATTGTAATTTCATAATATCGCCACCTTCCTGCTCACCACCAACTCCCCATCCGTCACCCTGACAACTATAACACCATGCACTCCGCCAGGCAGATCAACCATATTCATCGCGCCGTCAGCCAGGAACTTCTGTAACAGCTTTCTGCCTGTGATATCAAACAATTCGCACAGGGAACCCTCACTGACAGACCCGCTGATTATCACCCTCTCACCAGAAACCCAGATCCGTAAATCGTCACCCGGCGCATCAGGCTGGTCTATTGCAGTGGGCGTGTTTGCCGAACCAAGGATGTAGAAGCGCCCTGATCCGTAGGTGTCAGCCGGCAGCGTGACAGTATAACTCTTTGTGGAAAGATCCGTGAAGGTGCCAGTTACCCTATCTTCTAACCAAAACCGTGTATTCCCTGAAGGCACTGTTTTAGCTGAAAATGTCACCTCACCTCCTTTGGGAAAATCGATCCCAACCGCAACCTTTAACTGCCCTGCAAGCGACAGTGGCAAGGCTTGGCGGACAAAATTCACACCTTTATCCTCCGAGGCCAGTACAGTGTAGATTGAGAGACCGTTTCCGGAATTCATTTTTCCAACATCATAACCCGGATCCAGCCCGAGGGTCATCTTCTCATCATATACTACCAGGGTAGCCGATTCGATAGACAGGTACCTGACAGTAAGCTCCGCACCTGGCCAGGCAGAAGATGTACCAGCAGATTTCAGCAGGGGCACAATAGTAGCGTGGGTCTGCATATCAGGTGTAAAAGTGAAAAGACTTGAGTTGCATCGCGCAGCCACAAAGAAGCCCTGTCCGGCCTGAATATCAGTCAGAAAATAAGATTCACCGGAATTTGCCCACCCTGGAAGTTCGGTTCCTGCAAAGAAATACCTGTCACCGTCGTAAATATAGACTGCCTTGTAGTTCTGATCAAAGCTTGCTTCATTCGTATTAATGAACATCATCACATCCATCGCCGAGGTGAAAGGATTACCCATAAGATTGAATCCCCCACCGCCATAGTTAAGATTATTATCCCTGGGAGAGGCAAACGATCTCAGATCATAATCCGTTAAAGTAGCGGTAGGGAAATCACAGTCGGCATAAGGAGATGTTGCCGGAACGATCACATTGCTGGTTACAACCCCGCCCTGGAAAGACAATGTGGTGCGTCCCTGTGTTGTGTAGCCCCTGCCGCTGACACTCTCCGTCACCGTATTCCCCCAGTCGCCGGCAGGCTCATCGTATAACCAAAAGATACTGGAGGATGGAAGGGTAGCAGCGCTCACCGGCGGAGAGACATAGTGGTAAAGATCATCCTCCGGTAATTTAACATTGAATGCAACATTCCCGGAGGAGGTCCCGAAAACTATAAGTGACCCTCCCTCTGTTACGGCGGAATTGACAGTAAGCAGTGCGCCGGGTTCTATAATCAGATTATGACACTCAGCTTCAACCCCGGGTTCAACAACCGGAAAAACTGATACAACCGGAATGATCACATCGCTGTAACGGTCAGGAACACCATTGGTCCAATTGGCAGGATTATCCCATAAACTGTTCCCGGCACCGGTCCATGTTGTCGGAACAATTCCATCCCACCCTGCAATGCGTGCCAGCAACCACCACATCGCTTTTGCAAGACGAAGTGCACCGTTGCTTCCAAAGTGATAGCTGTTGTCCCATGCAGACATATTATCAGGATGAATTATCGGAAAAGTGTGCCACTTTCCGCTGTAGTCCATCCATGCAGTGGTTGCCAGTTCACCTGCGTCATTATAACTGAGTATATCCGCGAAATCCAGGAACCATGCCTGGTCAAGACTGTCGATGTGATTTCTGAGGTATTGGTATTTAAGATACTGCTGATAGCCGCTTTCCCCGATCGCCATATCGTTATCATTGTCAACAGGCCCTGTTGTCCATATCATGGCTGTACCTATTCCCTGGGCCTGGCAGTAATTGATATACTCATGCATCGCCCTGATATAGGTCAGCATGCTTACGCTGTTACCGGTCAGCGCAACATCGCCGTCATCAAGCCCCCACCTCATATTTCCGTCCGGACCGTAGACTGAAGCCCCTGCAAAACGGGTATGAAAGACAGGATCGTATCCTCCACCCACCCCGTTAAGCCATGTGGCATCCCAGCACCATGCCAGGGCAAAAGCAGAAAGCTTCGGTCCACTATTATGGCAATAGTACAGGTGTGCCTTGGTCCTTGTCAGGGCTGTGGCATTAGTCCAGAAATCCTCTTCGCCATAGTCATAGATCCAGCCACCGGTATTATCATGATCGCCCCAGGTGGCGCGACTGAGCCTGAGGTTTACAGTAGTATAGGGCTGGGGTGTGCCCTGGTCAATGATAGATACTGCGTATCGGGAATCCTGGTCTTCCAGTATCTGCGCACCATACCTGAAAGCACCGGAATGGGACTCACCGGCAAGGGATACCCACATCTTCTTTACTGCATCAATGTAAGCCTGAGGTATATCATCATACCTGTCAACCACAGTATGATCTGCCACCGTCTGCCCGTAACCGGGAAGAACAAGAATAAATATTGAAAGGAGAATTGAAATTCGTTTCATAACGGACAATTTTTAATGATGATCCGGTAACTCAGGTCTTTGCCGGAAGACCGGCCTTTCCCGCAGCCTCGACGCCTGTAACCGATCCGCTGAAGGTATCCCGGCTTATGCGAAGAAGTAAAACAGCCGGCTTCACCCAGGGCTTTCGGGGACTTTTACTAAAAGTCATTGTTCCGGAGATTTTCATTATAACGTTGAATATCTGATAAAGTTCCGCGTATCTGCAAAATTACTAAAAGATATCAAACTATAACATAATTTCCATTTAGTTTTTATAGTCAACCTGATGATTTTCAGATACGATTGGTTAGAACCAGCCCCAGCCCAGCCATCTCCTCAAGATAATCATTAACCTCGTCAAGGCACTGATCCTCTTCCACTTCATACTCATCCATGAGCATAGCACACAGCTCAGCCAGGGTCATCTCTCTCTCGAGCAGGTCCCAGATTCTTGTGGCAATGGGATTAAGGGAAAAATATTTCCCCTGCTCAAGATCCATCATTACCAACTCGTCATGAAGCCGTCCCGAGATCGTCCTGCTGTTCCTTATGTATTTTGCCTTCATGTCCCTGGAGCTTGTTTCCATATAACTTCTTTTGACTTTCCACTTTCGACTTTCGACTGTTATCTCATTATCATCTTCTCAAAATCATCTGCGGACCGGAAGTGTTTTATAAGCAGCGTCTCAAATATATTACATCTTGCCAGAAACACCTCATAACCCATCCCGGGGACCTCTTCTCCCTGATCCTGCGGGTTATGCTTTCCAAGTTCCCTCAGCACCTGCATGAAATGTATGCTTTCACTCCTGCCCGTGAGCCTGCCATACTCCTCCAGCAGCTCTCTTCTTGTCTCTCTGGCCCTCTCAATCACCTCCAGGGCCTTTTCCAGGGAGACACTCTTCTTAATAAAATCTTTCAGCAACTGACATCTGTATGCACCGCATATATGCGCCCTCCTGCTGTAATAGATAGAGCATTTGCCGGAAAAATATCTGCACGGCAGCCGGAAATAATCCTTATCTCCCTGGCTGTAAGCGCTCTGCTCAATCATTTCCGGCAGATCGCCTCTTTCGCCCGGATCCAGTAAGGCATGCACAAACAGCGTACCGTCACAGCAAAAGCCGCAACCTACACAAATCTCCTGTTCCTGTATCGGTGCCTTTTCAGCCTGCATGATATTCAACTGTAAACCGGTGCACCGCCTTCATGTAAACAAGCGCCTTGAAAAGAACGCTGCCGTCAATGGCATATTGATCACTCCTGTATAGCGCAATATCATCTTTCAGTTTTTCAAAGTCGATGAAAGAGAGATCGGGATTATCCTGCCATTGCTCTGCCTCCTCCATCAACGATAGGCCGGAGAGCCTGAGCAACTCATTCCACCATTCTTTATAAACGGGGTCAATCTTACTAAAGTTCAGACGCACATCGTCCGGTAGCCACACCTCCCCGATAATCCTCAGCAGTGGCCTGAAATAGTCCGTCTGGCAGAGCAGTATCGACGGCACCCTGATCATATACTCAACTATGCGCATGTCAAGCAGCGGATAACGGTATTCTACTCCCCTGCGGTACCCCGACACAAACCAACTCTCGCACCGTTCCTGGAGATGGTAGAACTGAAGATACCTGAGATGCATCTGCTGCCTCGAAGTATGGAAGTAAAAGTTGGCAAGTACCCTGCGGTCACTTCTCTTGAAAGGCCTCTTCAGGTACCGTGCGTCGTCTGCAAAGGAGCGAGCCACATTCCTCTGAAGCACCCCGGCTGCTGGTAAAAGAGTGTACCGTAAAAAGTACTTAATGAACCTTTTTACCGGTATGATGTGATTTCGTCTGAAATATGTCCGGAGGTTCAGCCTGCGCAGCAGGTCGGTCTCTATGCCCCTGTCTCCGGTGCTTATGAACTCATCACCGCCCCAGCCGCTGAAGATAAGATTGGTGCCATTGCCCGCAGCCTGGTCAAGGGTGTTCTCTTCAATGAAATATCCCCTGTTGGAGTAGAAATCCGACACACGGTCAAGGAATCCGTGCGGAGTAATGTCAGAAAAGAGAGGTTCGATACCTGCCTTCCTGCATAAACTCCTGACAAGATCCCTCTCATCATATGCCGGGTCAGGCGGGGTAAATACGGAGGGCGACCATGAATAACCGTAAAAGGAATCCTGTCCATGGTAGTTCCTCCTGGCCAGGGTTGCCACGATGCTCGAGTCGAGCCCGCTGCTTACATGGGCGCCTGCATTGAACCGGCTGTCAAATCTGATTGCCACTGCATCGTCAACCAGCGCCTTCAGCTCTGACAGCATAACCTTATAGCTAAGGTTGTGATCGGTTTTGATTTTTTCTGGTTGCCAGTAGCGGGTCACCCTGATGCCGCGTCCAGAGAACTCCAGGTAATGGCCCGGTAAGACTCTCTGCACACTTTCACAGGGAGTAATTGTGTAGTTAACATATTTAAAATAGCCCAGCAGGAAGTCTCTCACCGGAGCTTTTCCCCCGGATAGGCGACGGCAAAGGTTAGAGAGATCAGAAGAAAAGACCAGTATCTCGCTGTCAGCGTGGAAGGCAAGCGGTCTGATGCCCATATGGTCGCGAAAAAGATAAGCCCGCCGGAGGGCGGGCTGCCCGATGAAGATCGCGAAGTCGCCGTTCAGTCTCCTGACAAAATCCGGCCCCTCAAGCATAAACATCCGGGCCGCCATCACAGGCTCAGGATCATTAGCATCAAGGTTGTAGTATGCTTTGATCTCCCTCCTGTTATAGATATAACCTGAAAAAAGAACAAGCAGGTCACTCTGCTCATCCTGGTAATAGAGATCACTCTTTTTAAGCGGCAGCCGGTCGTGAAGATAATACCCCCCCTCAAATCCCTCTGCCGAAACCGGGTAAAATCTCAGACCCGGATCACTCTTTGATAAGGGAATAACTGACGGTGGCCGGATGTTGTTACCGGCAACAGTGAAACAACCGTAAATCATTAATAATAATCAGAGAAAATTTAATCAGGAAAGAAACAGGAAGAGGTATGTCTAAACAGAAGGGGAAATCTTAAGATTACCTGGGTGTCGGGTCCCTGGGAACATTTCCGGAGCCGTTACCGCCCTGAGTTTCGGGGAGTGTAGTCGAACCGCTGAAGGTATCCTTTTTTATTACAAGTAAATGAACAGATGGCTTTATCCAGCTCTTTTTATGTTCGTTTAGGTTGTTCATTACCGCATGAATTAGAATACAAATTTAATTTTTTTTGACAATTCACAACTTCAAAAGAACATTTTAGAAAAAAAATAGTTCAGTATAACCGCTTCTTCTGTCAACCATTTCAAGATCTCCGGATTTCAGCCATGCATGGGCAACAGTCTTTCCCTCCGGATCCTTTGCTACACCTAAAGATAACTGCGAACTGATCTTCCTCCGCCTCAGCATGCACCTGCCCGCCAGCGAACTTACCAGGCACCTGTTCCTCCACGGCGAAACTTTCCCCGCCCTCTGAACCGCTGTTCTGATCAATTCTATGTCCCCTGACTGAAGACTGTGGACTGAAGACTGAGGACTTACAAACAAGCGTGGTATCCACCTGAACGGCACCACCTTAAGCAGCAGCCCGACCCAAAGATGAAGAGAAAGCGCTTCAAGAAACAGCATCCTCTCCCTGCCTGGCAGCCTAATAAGCTTCCCGATCCTCTTTAACACCTCCCCTACTTTAACCTTTCTCCTTTATCCTTTAACCTTGCTGAGGTACTCCCTGATGGATGCGTGCATTTCCGGGATCCTTATATCTGGAGGCCGGGTCACCTTTACAAAATGTACACTGTCAATTATCTTCACGAGTTGTTGAAGGTACGCAGCCTCTGTTTCCGGCATCCCTGCCAGGATCTCCCACGAGCATATCTCGCTCCTCAGCAGCGCGAACTTCTCTGCTGGGGTGAGCTCAGTGAAGACCGGCCCGTCGACCGCTCCTGTTTCAATCTTCAGAATAATATCAAGTTTGTGGGTTTCCTCATCCCTCTTTTCTAAAATCAGGTACTTCTTTCCTGTGCCCGCTTCGGCATCGGTCAGCTTCTCATCACTTATATTCAGCTGCGCGATTGCATCACTTCTCAGTTTTACTTTCCTGTTAAGTGACCAGACATGAGGCACGTTATCTCTGAATACGACAGGGGTAAGATCATCCGACAGGAATCCGGCACCTTCCAGAGCAAAGGACACCATAAGAGACGTCTTACCTGCACCTGTCTCACCGAGTAGCATCACCCCGCGCCCTGAAAAAATAAAACTGCTGGCATGGAAGCTGATGATCTTCCGTTGGTGCAGCAATGCCACCAAAACCTGTCCCTGCAGGTAAAGGTCTACCCAATCGGGATCTGCACCCGGATCAAGAAATATTTTCAGAAGTCTGCCATGTAAGCCGTAGAAATCCCCAACACCGGCTACATGTAGACTGAACTCACTCTGACTTGTACACACAGACTCAGACTCAAAAATTGGATCGCGTACTCTCTGGGCTTTAAGCACATGCTGCACTGACAGTCCTTGCAAGGGCACGTTTTCTGACACAGTCGAATGGTTAAGGGCGAAATCCTCTGTATAGTTTCCAGAACGGACTTAACAGGTAGAAGGCCAGGGGTATGCAAGGAATCCGTTTAAACGCCAGAAGATCGGTGGCAAAAAGTCTTTGTCTGATAAGGCTTATTTTATACTTTACCGAGGGGAAGACGCGCCAGCTGGTCAGAAAATTGGAAATATACCTCCGTACTGATTCCTTTTCATCTGGCGCATAAATATTTCTTACAGCCAGTTGTACAAGTCGACCTGAAACAGTACCTGAATATGGAATCTGTTCGGTATCCGGAAAATATTTTCTGAGTAATTCGTTGCAGATGGAAACCTGCCTCCAACCATTCAGCTCTTTGCATATTGTGACAAACCTGGGCACATCTATTTGATTTCTTTCTATAAACACTTTAATGTCCAAAAGCCACTTTAATCTCCCCCAGCCGTGAAACCCGGCGTGAATAACCAGGTACAATAATTCAAATTCTTCAGAGAGTACAGAAAAATTCAGACCGCAATATTGGAAACTGTTGACATTATCCCGGATCAGCCTGCGATGAACTTCTCTGGTGATAATCGGGATATTAAACAGGTTCCAGTGCAGCTCAACAATGATTTCCCATTCCTGATTATACAGATGAATCTCACTGACATGTTTATAGAGAAGTTGCCGGCGACAATTATCCTCGGGAAAGGAATAACGTAAAGTTTTAAATCCGTTCTCATTCAGAAGCTCAATTGCAGCCGGGATCAGGTCAAAACAGATATATATATCCAGGTCTGTGTAGACCCGATACATAGGATCATTATAAAGTCTCTGAGACAGCAGTGGACCCTTGAGGGGTATGAATGCAATACCTGACTTTGTTAATAATTCAGAAACCTGCAGAAATGCATGTATCTTATCTAAATGCTGCGCTTTCGTCTCCGGATATTCCTTACTCCTAATCTCACCAAGGACATCGTCAATCTGACAGTGACTGAGATGATGCTTATGGTACAGAGTATCTCTGTCTATTGTCGAAATCATTACATGGGCAGGGATTCATGAATATCAAAGGAAATTCTGTTATAAATGCCAACAGGATATTTTACAAAGCAGGCCAAAATGCCAGTCACTGGCTATAAAATGAAAGAAGGTACAAAGCAGATAAGAGAATGATTATGCACTAAGGGAAGGCGACAACTGTGATTCTTTCTTCTTAGCTATCCTCCTTATGACATAGGTGGCAGCCAAACAAAGCACAATAAGAACACTTCCAAGCATCAGTATGCCCAGTCCGTCAAGCAGAAAGGCCATTACAATGAGTAATACATTAAAAAGGGAGATATAAAGGGTTGCTTCTTTGTGATTAAATCCGGCCCGAAGCATCATATGATGAATATGTCTCTTGTCCCCGACAAAGATGCTTTTTCCTGCATGAAGTCTGAGCGCCATCACCCTTAATGTGTCATACAAAGGGACAATTAAAATTGCTATGGATATTGAAGGGGCAGATTCCAAATTAACAGCCGGACTGCCATTGGCAACAAGCTCATTGAAATGAATTGCAAATACAGCCAGAGTGAATCCAATAATCAGTGACCCTGAATCACCCATAAATATTTTTTTAGGTCCCTCTGACATGTTGTATCTCAGAAATGCTATCAGGGAACCCAGCATGGCTGCTGCCATTACAGTATATCCGTAATCACCCGACAGGTAGAAGAAAATACCAAAGGCTATCGAAGCAATGATACCCACCGCTGCAGCCAGGCCGTCAATTCCGTCGATTAAGTTAACAGCGTTAATTATGATAACGATTATTGCTATGGTGACTACATATGAGGCAGATACAGATATTGAATCAATTCCCGCAAAACCGTGAAAGTTTGTTATGTGTAAATTGGTGAAGACGGCTATCAGGATCGCAGCCCCCATCTCACCCCAGAACTTTTTCTTTGGATTCAGATAGACAAGGTCATCCTTAATGCCCACGAATAGCAGGAAGGCAACTGCGGCAGTGAAGTACGATAATCCGGGCATATACCCGTTAACCCCTATTAAAAATCCGAAGATGAATCCACCGAAAATGCCAATACCCCCTAAAGTGGGAACCTCGGCTATGTGGATCTTGTGAAATCCGGGTTTGTCTTCCAGATGGCGTTCCCTGACCACCTTTATCACTTTTGGGATATAATACCATGTAATTATCAGCGCGCTTGCGAACGCAATTAGAATGGCTGGTATACCTGTGATTAAAATCTCTGGCATTGCGGTGGAAAATATTATTTTCAGGTCCTCAAATTTATTATCAGTAACATCCTGCAGTCTTCCCCATCCGCTATGGATCCTCCTCCAGAATTAACAATCCTTTGGAGATCCGGTTCAAAATTAATCTAAATATTGAGGCCGTGAAGGAAGATCTCTGAAAATTTTATATACAAGCCCTGAACTCGGAGAAAATATGACCCAGACTGTAAGAAAAACCAGCATGAAGTCGGTGCGGAAGGTCAGATGCTTCTGGTACCATGTCTCCAGTTCACCCTTGTAGGGTGCAATGTGGCTTCTGTAGAACACGTGCTTGTCGCCCTTATGAGCCGAAATCCATTTCTCCTCATTACGAAAGATTATTGACCCGATTCCGGTCATGCCAGGATGTACATTATAAATGGTCTTCTGCACATCCTCATTATACTTCAGAAAATCGACCTCCATCTGAGGGCGCGGACCTACAATCGACATATCTCCAAGGAGAATGTTGAATATCTGTGGAAGCTCATTGAGCTTTGTCTTGCGTAGGAAACGACCGAAGAAAAATACCCGCGGATCATTTTTAACCGTCAGGCTTCCTGTCCCAAGCGATGGGCTGGCCTTCAGCATCGTGGCGAACTTCCATATTTGGAACAATCTGTTTTTATATCCGACTCTTTTCTGTCCGTAGAAGATATAATGCTCTCCGGTAAGCTTAAGTATGATCATAACCGGCACCAGCAGCGGCGACAGCACCACAATCCCCAATGCAGACAATACTATGTCAAATAATCGTTTAAAGAATTTCCTATACATTTCTTCTTCAGACCGTAAGACCCTTTTACATTTTGGAATCCAACCCTTTACCTTTCTCGATATGTTCAAAATTCGGCAGCCAGGTCTTAAGGATGTCAACAATGGCCCCCTTCGTTACCTGGCCGGAATCAAACAATGTGCGCAGCCTGGTGAATATCTCATCAATCTCCCGGGAATCTCTCTTGACAGAATTTTTAACTACCCCCAGGCTTGTGAACCTGGTCTGGTCAATCACTTCTTTATCAGTATAAAACTCCTCATAAGGCTTCTCACCTGAGGTATCAGTATCAAAAAAGTAAACAGGGTACGTTGTTGTGGCTTCACTTAATAACAGCGCCTTCCGCCTTGCTTCCTCCTCTGTCACACAAACATCCGCCTCCAGACCCAGGTAATGCAACAGGTCAAGGGCAATTGAATCAAAGGAGATGATATCCCTCTCCTCATCCAGTTTTGGGAAGATTATGTCACCTGACTCCCCTAGCACTGAAGCGACAAGACACAACTCACCTGATTCCCGGGGTGAAACAAAAAAGCGCCTTATACCGAGCGGACATGACCACGGCTGTCTTTTCCCCAACCGCTCCAGAAATCCCTGCGGCAGGCTCCCGTTGGAGAATGCAACGTTAGCAAACCGGGCCGTTGTTATCTTCAGCCTATCGGAGTATGTCATTATCATTTCTTCCATCAGCTTTTTACTGGCGCCCATGATGTTGACCGGATTGGCTGCCTTGTCGGTTGAAACGCAGAAAAAGTGCTCCGGGGGAGACTGCAGCAAAAGTTCAAGAAGCATTCTCGCTCTCAACACATTGTTCTCAATCATGGCCTCAATTGAGAAGATATCCTTTTCACTGCGGACGTGTTTGTGTGCTGCAAAGTTAGCCACGATGTCAAATGGACCCAATGCCCGGAACATCTTCTCAAAGACTCTGTCGCCGAAGTTCATTGGATAGGTTATGAAATCCTGCGGAATATTATACACAGTTGAGCTGCGTAGGTCACGAACCAGTTCCGTCAACCCGTTCTCGTTAATATCAACCACAACCAGCCGGCTGACTCTGAACTTGAGCAGAGCCTTGATATAATATGACCCAATCGTACCTGCACCTCCGATAACCAGCACCCTCTTCCCTGTCAGTCTTTCCTCAAGGCGGGAATGATTCTCTGCAAGATCCTTCTCCATAAGACTTACGGAACGCCTGGTCACAAACGTCTTTATAAACTGATCTACATCAATATTGATCACCATTAGTTCTTACTTCGTTTATTCTTCGTTTGTTACTCGTCTGTCAAAGCTCTTTTTTCGAAAATAAGAAAGCTTCCAGTCTTAACAAATTCTGCTAATACTGACTGAATATCCTCCTTCCTTCTCCACCATTTTGTCTCTCTGAAAGAGGAGTATGAACTGGGCTGGCATCCAATAAATACGGGATTCTCACGGTCATGAAAGACCTTTCTGAAAATCATGAATGCTCTTCGCATATGGGTTGGAGAGGAGATAAGAAGTAATGTGTCAGTATCCTTCTGTTCTGAGAGGTAGCTTTTTATGATCAACGCCTCATCAAGAGTACTTCTTGCGCTCCCCGGAAGGACAGTTATACTTTCTTCCGGAATGCCAAGAGAGACAAGAGAGGCTACAGCCTGCTCACATGTACTGAGGACGTTAATACCCTGTGATTCCAGTTGCATAAATGGCCCCATGTGCTCCTCTACCAGGATTAAATTGTCTGCAAGTCCCTTCTTCCATGCATCATTAACCTCTAACACCCTTTCCGGAAAACTCCCCATCAGCATAACAATAAAATCTGAGTGCTCGGGTACATCTTCCTTTACAAGCCATTCTCCAGCGTGTCTGCAGCCGGAAATGTAAACAATTAAGATGAAAGCGAATGTGGCAAAGAAAATTATTACTGACTTCCTCATTCCCTGTTATCCTCAACAAGTCCTGACTGCCTCTTCCAGAGTATTACATATTAAATCGACCTGCTCAGAAGTGAGCTTTGAAAACATTGGTAACGTTATCAGATTATCTGCAACATATTCTGTCCGTGGGAGGGACGCCGAGAATTGCTTGTATATAGAGAAACGGTGGACTGCCGGATAATGGACGCTGGTCTGGATCCCTTCGGCAGCGAGGAATTCCCGAACACGGTCTCTTTTCTCAACATTTGAGTCCTTCAGGATTACAGGAAAAATGTAGTTGGAAGAGAAATATTTGTACCCGGAAAAAGGAAGAATAATCTGACTGATTCCCCTGAGATTGTCTTCATACCTCTGTCTCAATGTCGCCCTTATTTCCAAGTCTTTAGAAAGTTTATCAAGTTGAACGATACCTATCGATGCCCTTATATCGTCCATGCGGTAGTTGTATCCCAGCTCTATGACATCATACTCCGTGGAATGGCCTTTTGCCCTGTCGAACGAGAGCGAGGTCATACCATGTGAGCGAATCAGTTTTGCCTTCTCATGGAGGGTGTCATCGTTGGTGATGATCATTCCTCCCTCGCCGGTGCTGATGTTCTTGTTTGAAAAGAAGCTGAAGCATCCGAAGGTGCCGAAGGTGCCCAGTTTTTTGCCCTCGTACTCCGACATCGGTCCGTGGCAGGCGTCCTCGATGATTTTTAGGTTATGCTTCTCAGCGATGTCCATTATGCGTTTCATGTCGCATGCGAATCCGCCGTAGTGCATGAGCATGATGGCTTTCGTGCGGGGGGTGATCTTTTTCTCTATTTCATCCGGATCGATTGTAAGGTCCTCCATGCTCCTGACATCAGCGAATACCGGGATGGCGTTAACATAACGGATGGCGTTGACTGTTGCAACGAATGTCAGAGAAGGACATATAACCTCATCGCCCGATTTTATGTCATTGAGCAGCAGAGCCATGTGAAGGGCTACCGTACAATTTGAAAGAGCTACTGCGTGTTTTGCGCCGAGCATCTCTGCAAATTTATTCTCAAACTCAGCGTTCCGGGGGCCGGTAGAGATCCATTTTGAGCGCACAGTCTCAACAACGGCGTCTTCTTCTGCCTGGTCAAAATTCAGGTCGAACAATAAGATTTTATAATCCATTTAAATCATAATTTGAATATACCAAGACAAAATCCAGTGCCATAAGCAACATGAAGAATTGAAAATGATGAAATTGCATATGGAACACCTTTGGGATTTCGTGTTATTCTCAGTGAGAAAAACAATGAAAGTGCAAAATACAAAAGCAAAGGAATCAGCGCAGCCCAGGTGAAAACCAACAATGGAAACAGAGCCAGCAAATATGCCACAAATGCAGGGGGTACTAGATGCCTGACCCTTAGTTGAGTCCTGACTTTCTTAAATACAAGAGGTTTATATAATCCATACTGGTAATATTGCGACCACAAAGACCTGAAATCATCTCTTACGTAGTAGGTTGCTTCCATAGCCGGATCCATAAGTATCTTGAGCCCGTTGGCATTCATCCGGTAGTGGAACTCATCATCCTGGTCGCGAATCAGCTCCTCATCCAGAAGGCCAATTTTCTCAAAGACACTCCGCTTATAAATGGCCATGGCAACTGTCTGAACAAAAGACCTCTTCTTTGTTGTCCTGAACTCAGTGTCACCTACCCCGAACCGTGAGCTCATGCAATAGGCTATTATCTTGCCTTTCTCTGACCTCCCGTCCTGATGTAATGGGCCGCCTACAGCATCGGCTTCATCATTCTCGAGAATAGATATCCCCTTCTCGAAATAGTTTGAAGGATACTCAGCATGAGCACCCATTAATGAAATATATTTCGATGAAGAGGATTTATATGCAAGATTGAACCCGTGACTTACATATTTTAATTCGTTATTAATCAGTCTTAGCTGACTATGTGTCTTTTGCCAGGATTTAATCTTTTCAATAGTATCATCGGTACTACCGCCATCAATAATTATAATCTCCTTTTCATAGGGAGGTGCTGAAATTACTGATTGAAGCAATTCATCAATGAAGTCACTCTCGTTAAGGACCGGGATGCATACTGTAATCAGATTCATTTGATTTGCTTGAAATATGCAACTGGCTCTCCTGTTCCATCAACACACTCCCATCCGGACTTTTCGTAGAATCTTCTTGCCTTCAAATTATTGGCGTAAACAGTTAAACGTGCTGCAGAAAACTTTCTAGCCTTTGCCTGACAAATAAACTCCCTCTCCAAAAAGGTAGCCAGTCCCTTACTTGATTCTGATTGTGAAGTGCAAATTCCGACCAATGAAATTATTTTGTTGGTATTACTGTGTATATGTATGCTATCAATGCCTGGTTTGGGAAGTTGACTCTGGAATCTCGCCCATGCGGCTTTCAGGATCCTCGGGTTGAACGCTATCCATGGTCGCATAAGGAATCCGATAAACGCATATGGAAGAAGTGCTTTCGTCAGGTCACTCTGGTATCCCGGAGCCGCTCCTACGACATACCCCGAAATCAGCCCGGCGTCATCAAGGCCTACCAGGCTGATAGTTTCTTCATGATTCACGAACCATTTCAAAAAAGCATTATTATACCTGAATCCGAACAGGACATTCAGATGATCCCGGAAAGCAGTCATATGAACCGAGGTCGCTCCGTCAACATCCTCCAGCTTCATTGTCCTGACGTTCATTTAAGTTCCTGGTTTATCTTCTTATCGTATGGAATCTTTATTAAAGGGGCTCATTTCATCAGTCTTCTCCATCTGCATCTCTGTATTCAGAATTGCGACTGCGTCTTTGAATGAAATAAACTCATACTTCTCCGTTTTGAGCTCCGAAATCAGCCACTTAAACCAGGCCATGTGATAGGGGTAGGCTGAGGAGAAAAAGTAGTCATGGAAATTTACCACTAGAAACGGGATGTCTGCCTCACGGGCACTCTCCAATATTTCAAACGTCCTTTTTTGAGCCGCCTGAAGGTTTTTTTCATCATGTACTTGCACCATGCGAACATCCATCATAGAAATTGGTATTGACCAGAGGTTATTGAGAAGATGCGGATGATCGATCTTATATTCTGATGAATCAAACTTAAATCCCGCACGAGACATGACTTCATGTGTCGAAAGGTCAAATCTCAGATAGTGAGTCCTAACCCCTTCTGGTTCAAACGCGGCAATCTCCACAAACCTTTTGACCTCCTCAGTAAGCCGAGTGATGTCGTTGTAAGCAATAGCGTGGAGGCCTACTTCAAAACCACATTTCATAATCAGATCAAGAATCGGACCTGCCTTCTTATAAGAATAGGATAAATTCAATCCCGTTCCAGTTCCGACAAAAAAGGTTGATTTAATTTCATTCTCTACCAAAAAATCACAAAGAGCAGGAATATTATGAAGAGTTTTTCCGGAAACCAATCGTCTTAAGGCAACGGTATAATTAATATCATCGCGAATTATTTGTCTGATTGTTCTTAAATATAGCCCTGGCCACCATGTATCTAATAAGTGATCATGCCAGAATAAATGGTCAATGTCATGAGAGACAATTATTTTCAATTCAAGCCTTTTAGTATTTCGAGAATTTTCCTTGAAGCAGTTCCATCACCATATGGATTTGCAGCTTGAGCCATCTTAGAATAGGCTCCATTTTTGTTAGTCAGAAGGTCCTTAAGGCATTGCTGGATCTTCTCCTTGGAAGTGCCTACAAGTACAGCAGTTCCTGCTTCAATCCCTTCAACTCTCTCTGTTACTTCTCGCATCACCAGGATCGGCTTGCCTAGCGAGGGCCCCTCTTCCTGAATCCCTCCAGAATCAGTCATTATCAGGTACGATTTCTCCATTAACCATATCAGGCGTGCATAATCCAATGGATTGATGAGATGAATTCCGGACTTTTTTGACAGTAACTTAAATACAAGACCACGTACTGCAGGATTCAGGTGAACAGGATATACAATTTCAACATCATCAAAATCCCTTTTTATTTCCAGAATTGCTTCGCAAATTCTTTCTAAAGGCTCTCCAAAACTCTCTCGTCGATGAGCTGTAAGCAGGATAATTCTTTTTGAAAAATCGACCTGCTTAAATTCTTGTGTAAAGTCAAATTTTCTTTGTTCTATAATTTTCAATCCTGAATGTAAAGCATCAATTACTGTATTTCCCACAATCCAGATATTATCATGATAGCCTTCGTTATTAAGAGCTTTGGCTGAGTATGGTGTTGGAGCAAAGTGGTAATCAGCGATAACACTTATCAACTTTCGGTTAGCCTCTTCAGGAAAAGGGGACAATAGATTTCCACTTCTTAACCCCGCTTCAACATGAGCAACTTTTATTTTTCTATAGAAAGCCGCCAGGGCTCCGGCAAAGGCTGTGGAGGTATCTCCTTGTACAAAGACAATCTCCGGTAAGTAGCTATCAAACACTGAATTCAACCCGGTCAGTACGCCTCCTATAATGTCAGTAACAGTCTGATCTTCACGCATTAAATTCAGATCAACATCCGGTTTTATCTCGAAAAAATCAAGGACCTGATTGAGCATCTCCCGGTGTTGGCCAGTCGCACAAACTAAAAGTTCAAAGAAATCATCCTTCCTGATTTCTCTTATAAGGGGTGCGAATTTTATTGCCTCTGGACGCGTGCCCATTACGATCAGAACTTTCATGTATTACTCAGAATTTTTTGATACATAATTAAGTAGTTTAATGCAAAATGCTTCGAATTGAACTTTTCTACAATTAGTTGCCGGGCTTTGTTTCCCAAAACAGTTACTTCTTCCGGAAACTCAATTGCTTTCTTTATAAGCTCAAACAATGCTTTTGGATCTCCAGGCTTACAGACCCAACCTGTCAGGTTATCGTACACCAATTCCTTTAGTCCACCAACATCAGTCGAGATTATTAGATTACCAGTTGCAGCAGCTTCAAGACCAGCATTGGGTAAACCTTCTTCAAGGCTTGGGATAACAGCAACATTATGCGCTCTATGAAATGATGGAATATCCTTGGGATGAATTTTCCCGTAAAGAAACACGCGATCAGGTCTTTGAAGCCTGGACCTCCATATCTGTACAATTTCAATGTCAGAATCAGGGCCTGCAAAATGAAGCTCAATCTCATTTGTCAAATACATCTCGTCAATTAGAGCCCAGGCCTCCATTAGTGTCTTGCCGCCTTTGGTATTTCTTCCGTTTAAAAATTCTTTGTAATCTGGCAATCCTCCAAGGAAATAAAAAGATAGCTTATGAACTTGCCTGACAGCTGGCAAGAATCTCTCCAAATCTACTCCTCTATAGATTGTTTCGAGCGGGATATTGGTTCTGAAATGCTTCATAAACTGATCTCGTAAGTCAAGGCTGTTGAAAGTTGCTCCATCCAATAAACCTTGCCACTTAGATAAGTATTTGGCATTTGATATTTTGGGAATATCCTGGTTAATATCTCCACCGATGAATTGAGCTAACAGTTTAAATCTAAATCTCGTTTTAATCAATGCAGCAACGATACTCATGTTCCCATCTCCCGCATGTACAATATCTGCCTGATGAAATGAATCTTTGCACCGGATAAAAGCTAAAAGTGCAAAAAGCCATGTATTGAGGCGATAAAACCTGGAATACAAGAATGGAATATAGGGCACACTAACTATAATCAGATCATAGCTCTCCCGTTGAACCTTTCTGAATAATTCTCTTCCTGGCTTAAGAAACCTGAATTGAATTACTGTAAGATCAACATGTTGTCCAAGTAATTCAGCAGCTCTTTCATGAAATATTCCATGCGTTGGATTGTCTTTTGAAGGATAACCGCTTACCAGATAAATCACTTTCATATACCAGAAAGCATTTTCAACCTATTCCCTAGTTTTGAGGCAGAGAGCATGAAGCCGGCCTTTATCCTGTTTCTAATACTTGAGGAATACCATGCAAATCGTTCAGCCATCTCCTTAAACTTAACATTGCCCGTTTCGTGATACAGTGCAAATAGTTGACAAATGTGCAGGTTATGATACATCGCACTGGCTATATACCTATTCTCCTCAAGCCAATACCAACTCCACCAGCCAGTATCAAATAACCCAATAGAGTCATTTACGCTTTTTAATCCTGTTTGACATAGTTCATCAACCCACTTCAAATTAGTGCATTTACTTAAATCCCTAAGTCCAAACAGAGCGTATATATGACCATTTAGGATTGTCTTACCGCCTTCCAGATACCACTTTTTGCCGTTTTGGCTTAAGGAACCTAAAACCCCCATTTCTCCATAAGGAAAGTTAAACGGCACTGCCATCATTACTGCACTTTCCAAATATTTCTCATCCCTGGTGATTAAATAAGCTCTGCAGAGTACACTTATTGATTCCCCCTGATTCATTGCACATGATCTGCCATCTTCTCTAAGCTCATTGTCATAATCATATACCATTAAGGAGCCATTTGACCTGTTCACACCAAGTCCAATGATGTAATCTGCAACATCTATTACTCTTGATGCATGAGAAATGATTCCTGTATCCAGATACATATGCCAATGAGCTAAAGCAAAAGAACACATACCCGTCACAAAGTGAACGAGGTTCCCTGCATTATTCTTGAAAAGTGGCAATCCCTGTGGATCAAAATCTCGGTAGTGTCCATTTGCTAGTCGTTCCTTAAATGAAATGGGATAGTAAGACAGTGTATCGTCTACAAAGGGACTACCGCTACTCAATTTCCAGTAGTCGGGTTTGCTTTTAAAATACAAAGTGAACTTGTCAAGTATATCACTCATCTGACTAAATGGCCCATGATAATTTCAGGAGAAAAAGAATGCAAACTAGTATTTAGATAACAACAAGATTAAATTTTACCTTTTTGTTGAAGAAAGTAAATCAAATAACCCATGCTTATATATACTGGCATTAAATCAGGTCTTGACGTTATCCTGTATTCATCTAAAGGTATATCAAGTTTTCTCAAGGTATTAACCGCTTCACTAATTATAGGAAATTTATCAATAAACTTCCGGAAATCTTCGTTACCCTTCTGGTCATAAACTTGATCAAGCTTTCTTTGATAAATAAAAGCTGGTGTAATTTCCTTTAGTATATACTTTATTTTTACTCTTAAAGGTTCGCCCTCTGAAAAAGCATAACCATAGCCAGACATAACAGCAGCAAGATCTGGATCCAGCTTCCTGATCATTTCCTGCTGAAATCTGAAAGAGATTCCTAAATGAGGAATTGCACTATAACTAGAAACCGTCACTTGGCGATCTGTGTAAGGAGTTAAGTAAAAAGATAACTGGTTTTCTGCATTTGTGCGGACACTCATCAAACTTGTAACATAAAGTTCATTAAGATATTTCTTAACATTGATTCTTGAAATTCTTCTCTTATGTTTATCAAGACTGAGGCGAACAAGTAGTTTGCTTTTTATATACTTAAAGTATTCTTCCTCAAACTTTTTATTTGTGAATGACCTTCCTCCAATATGATATCCAATGAAATATTTGACGAAATATCTTAATGACCAGGATGGACTCTCCATATGTTCTTCATTCCTGTATTGTTCACCGCCTATTCCATTTATTCCAAGGCGCATGTTGCCTAGTATCTTTTTCCTGTGGCCGGCTGTGTTGTACTCCTCTGTAAGGAAACAGTGCATTCTTATGTGTCCGTCATAAAACATTAACGCTTTGAATAAATTATCAGACATCTGATCATTATTCATATCCATATGGAAATTAGCCGGCACAATTTGCAGATTAACTTTTGCCTTTAAAGCAACTTTTTTGGCCACGGATAACTCCAGATCTTCAATCTTCCGCCATAACGAATGTATTGAGTATTTGTCAAAATATTTCCTTATCAGGCTCAGCATCATGCGGCTATCATGTCCTCCAGTCAAACCAGAATCAACACCATAATAGTTTGCAAATTTCCGGATATCCTCAAAATAGGAATACAACGCATCAAGTTGATTGTCAACCTCGTCGTTGAATCTTTTTTTGATCGGACCAGGTGTGACTAACAATAAGGGATCATTTACAATTTTTATTGGGCCTATGCAATTATCAACCGAAACCTCAAATCTCTTTATTTCATTAAACAAGGTATCAGGACCAATTTGTCTTCCTGTAAAAAGAACCTCAGCAACTGCAAGTCGATTAAAACTCAGTTTACCCGGCGTTGCAAAAATTGTTCCCAGAAACAGGTTGCTTAATGCTGTATATTCATTATTATAATATATGTTGTGGATCCCGGCCAGATCAGTAAAGAGACAAAACTTCTTTGTTTCATCCTGAAACAAAATTGCATAGGAACCTCTTACGTTTTTGAGATCGATTCGCCCCTCAAGGATTGAATCAACAATATGATCAATGGTTTCTTCAATTGTTGTTGTCCCTTTATAAACCGGCGTCCCTGAGAAAAAGAAATATCTGTCATTGACAATCCTGTATTGAGGTGAGGATTCCAATATTTTGTCCGTTTGATAAACTACCCAATCAGTAAATTCAAATTTCCTTATGTTAACAAATGCCTTACTGATTAATATTTCTCGAATATTATTTTCTGTAATTGTAGAATTTGATTTTGAAACCAGAACAAAGGATCCCATTACCTGACAACTTTATAATGCTTCATAAATCGGTTAATTCTTTCATTTAGCCTAAATCCACCATGAAGCTGATGGACTTTAAAACAAGCACAGTTATTCCCTTCAAGTAAAACGAATGCTTCCTGGGTATCAGTGACAATTAAATCCCAACCAATAATTTTCAGAAATGAAACAATATTTGCCATTTTTAAAATTTGATCCTTTATAAGTTCCCATCGCGGAATTTTTTCCCCTGTGATTGTCTCACCAGTTTCAGGATGACTTTTATACCATACTTTTCTGCTCTCTGTAGGTATTATGTACGAACCGTGACCAAGTATTCCACTCTCAATATCAATGTTAAATGTTAATCCGCCAACAGCGAAATTATCAACGGGGAAGGAGTGCTTAGTTCCTATTCTTTGGACTGCATGTGCAATAAAGGCCTTTCCCGAGTCAGGATCGATCATTGTCAATATCCTAAGTGTGTTAGTAGTATTGGGATACAATCTCTGAGAGAATTCAGATTGTTTAATAAATGGACAAATTATATAATTGTTTAACTTTTTAACACTATTAATGAAATCTTCATAAGAATACTCCTTCCCATTTATTTTTAAAAGTCCATATTCCAATGATAATACCTTCACATCACCGCCGCGCTGGCCTGCAATGGGTTTAATAATAATCTTGTTTCCTGATCTGACATGATTAATTATATCTTCAAAAGATGTAAAATTATTGTCTGAATCCTGGGGAACAATAATGCCATTATGGATAAATCCAAAATTTTTAACCACCGGGGCAAAGTGACTGAAGAATAATGGAAAGATCACTTTATTATCAACAAAAATGGCTTCTTCATCTTTGTTTATTCTGGATGCCCGTAAATTTTCTGCATAATCAGAAACGTATTCCGAAATCTTATTGCCCTTGTAAAACTCATACCTGTACCATGCCGCACTGAAGAAACCATTGAACCACATTCTTAGTCTTGCAGATATAGGCATTGGCGTCAATGTTTTGAATTCCCTGATCCAGAATTTTGTAAAAGTGACTATCCAGCCATAGCTTTTAATAATTCTTTTGGTTATTACCATCTCCAGTATTTTTTTAAAACATTTTGACCATAAGTCTATGTTTCCCGCTTGAAGATCTAACAAATTCTCTGGTCTCGACAGGGGTTATAATAAATTCATCACCAAACCTTTTTTTGTACATATTTAAAATCTTCTCCAATTCATCCTGAGTTAAACAAGCGTTAAAAGGTTCATATCTGAATTCTATTTTACTGATACTGTGCTGTATAAACTGATATCTTTTTATCTTATGCGTCAGACCAGAGAGTTGCATAGTTTGGGTTGCAACAATTGAAGATATGAGACTTCCATCTCTCATTAAGAACATATCAGCAGACCTGCCACTTAGCTCAGCAATTGTCAGATATTTACTTCCCATCTTTAGGATTCCAGCATCACCGTTAAGGTACCTGATGAGAGGGGTTTTATAATTAAACAATGACGTCAGAAGGAACTTACCACTGTGTTGGCCATCTGATTGATCACTCGTTTCAATAAAAACTATTTCTTCGGGGATAATGTACGGACCATGCATTTGGGTTTGAAATCCCAGACAGTTAATTTCAGCACATCCGAAAAAGCTTTTAATATCACACTTAAATGCCTCGGCCATAAACTCTGCCTGTTCAAGTGGCAGCTGTTCAGCTGTTGTGAAAACTCCTGCAATGTTAAGGCCCTTGTAATTCAATTCTTTTATATAAAGTGCAAGAGAATATAAAGATGAAACATAGCCCTGCAAATGTGTCCTTCCCACAGACTTAATGAGGTCCAGATAAACAGGAGCATTTAACTTATCCAGTTTGAAAGCAGGCAAAAAGATCTCCCCTGAAACCCATTTCTTTATTTTATTCTTTAGAGTAGGAGAGTTTTGTCCGCTCAAGCTGCCACCAAATAATTTGACCATAGGATTACCGGGTTGATAACCCATCCACCTTAACCCCCTGTAATAGGTATATAACTCCAGCAACCTTGCCTGTTTATTTATCTCAATCCCTATAGGTTCCCCGGTAGTGCCGCCTGATGTTCTGGTAATGCATTCATCAGAAGAAATATTGGTACAGCGTACAATATCTCTGTTGGATTTAATCGTATCCTTTGTGAGTATATTGAATTTGGCTATGTCCGCTATAGTGACTGTCCCCGAAGGATTTAAGCCCGCATTCTGCATCATAATCCGATAATATGAACTATGATTATATATTTGATATAAAAGATTTCTGAATGCAGAATCTCTAATTTCCTCAACTGTGGATCTATCGCCTCGATCTGCTTTATCCAGAATTCTCAATGCCTGCGTAACTTCTCTGTTAAACAGCGCCTCAAAAAAAACCGCCGCCTCAAACAAATATTTCATCTCTAACAGGCTAATAATTCCAAATAAAACTTTTCCAATCCATCTAGTGCTGATTCAAAATTATGCCTTTCAAACACCGCCTTTCTTGCATTTTCAGATAACGTTCTGTATTTATTTTCATCACTTAGAAGTGCAACAGCTTTGTTGGCTATATCTGAAGGATCCCTGGAGTTGACAACGGCCCCGCAATTATTGGAATTAATGACATCTCTAACTTCCTTAAAATCTTCACCTAAGACTGGGAGCCCACAATACATGTATTCATAAAGACGGTTGGGTAATGTGACTCTGTTGTTCAGGTTATCGTTATAGAAGACACATCCGATATGGGCTTTTGATAGTCTGATAAAATTGTCTTTCCATGTAAGCATACCTTCAAAAATTACACTTGACTCAACTCCAAAATTCATGGCGTGTTCTTTCAATACTCTTTCATATTCCGGGGGTTGAAATCTCCCTACAAATTTCATTCTTACCTCAGGTATTTTCTGCATAATAATGGATAGAGCCTCAATTGCCTGAGCACAATTTCGTGCTTCAGAATGTGTCCCTGAAGTAATTATTGTTGGGTGTATATCTCTTTTATCTGACAGTTCAATATCCTCCAAGCTCTTGAGGTATGGCACATTGTCCAGTATTAATATTGGCGTACGCGATGTTGATAGCTTTTCTGCCATTGACTTTGTAACAACAGTTACACCGGAAAACGACCTGCAAAGATAATTCTCAAGAATCCGGTAAAAACCGGAAAGAAATTTGCTGAAAATACGAGGGAACAGGTTGACAACTCTCACTTCGTAGTTCTCATGAATATCTATAACCGTTCTATTTCCCTTTCTGGCCCATCGACGCATAAGTAGCATCATATTGGGGTTAAAGAAATGGTAGATGTCAGCTTGCTCTGCCTGCATCTTTCTATAGGCATCCAGTGGACTGATAAGATGCTTACCTAATCGACCTCTTATTGGTATTGCCTTGATTTCTACTCCATTGGATGAAATATCTTTTTCGCATGGCGCAATGTATGTCACCTTATGCCCGAGCGATGCCAGGCCAATAGCTGTTCTTTCAAAAATGCGATCATCATTCCAGGCATGCATAGATGTGATCAAACATATTTTAAGTCTTTTTCCTGTCATTCTTAAATTGGTTCACTGCCCGTAATGCAGAATAAAAGTAGGATGAGGATTTCTGAACCCGATAAACACCCTTTTGAACACCTCCTAATTCTCTGAAAAAGAATTCTACACCTGGGAGAATCGATCCCTCAAAATCAAATACCAACCCTTTTTGCTGGCACCTTCTAATCACCTCGTATAGAAGAAGCAAATTGACTGGACGTATATCTTTGAAATCGTTATCCAGAGAGGTATTAATTAAATTATAAAATGACTTATTATCAAAAGCGCATACTACAGCTGAAACCAGGCCATGAGGAGGGTAGTTCAATCCCAGACAAAGTAGTGACTTGTTATTGCGATTAAATAGTGAAGAATAGGCCATTTTCACTTGATGAAATGATTTCCTTTTTGATGTTGCTTTGATTAATTCCCACACTTCATCATAATCAGGATTATCTATTATTTCAATCCGTCCTTCCCTCCTGAGATCCAATAGTTTTTTAAGGCGCCTCTGCTTATCGGAAGACATGTTTCTGATTGGATCATCGCCGGATTGTAATAAAATATGCGTTACAACTACTTCGCTTGAAAAACCACTCCAGTAATAAGGTAAAAGAGAGTGATGTCCATAATGAAACTTAAAGTCATAATGTCCAGCACGGGGAAGACTAGCCAATAACGAATGAATAAACTCATGTTCTTTTGTTAAAGAGTACTTTGTTAAGTCAGGCTTACCGTATAACGGAGAGAAGTATTGTGTATAAGGGGGTATATGGTAGCCAGATATTCCGAATTTTTTAGTTTTAATAAGAGATACCCCGCCTAAGATTTCACCTTTGTCAAGGCCCACATAGACTTCAACTTCAGGGTTTAACAATTCAAGCCAATGGGTTTTATGAAAGATAGTTCCATTGTTGTGCTGATCCACGTAGTCATTCCAAAAAGGAAATTCTGAAGGTGTCAATCGCTTAACTTCAATCATCGTATTGCAAATCTGCTTTTGACGAAGAAATCTTATGTGTCTTTACAATAAGAAGGCTAAGCACTACCATTTGTAGTTGAGTAAACCAATTGGGATTCGTTATCCCAAAAAAAAGTTCCGAAACCAAACAAATAACAAGGATCCAATATTTCATTCGATCACCATTCTCCTGCAGCGTAGCCCTGACTGCTCTGATTCGATTAATTAGCTTTATGTAAATCCCAATATAACAAAGCCCTGCAAAAATCCCGAGCTGGACAAGAATATCAAGCACGTCAGTATGTGATATCTTACCATCCGCAAACAATCTAAACTGATTAAGTCCTACCCCAAAAATTGGATGCTGGATGAAGACTTCCCAGACCTTTTTATACAGCAAGAGTCTTGCTTCACTGTCAATAGCCCCTGAAAGTGTATCATTCCTTGTCAGGCGTTCATATAAATAATAATCATCTATAAAACTTTCAAATTGACTAAAAACAAAAGAGCCAAACAATAATAATCCTATAATTATAACAACAGCGCGCCAACCTTTAAGATACCGAAGGGTAATGTATCCTCCAAGGATAAAAAGTAAATTTACAAACGTTCCTCTGGAAGCAGTAATTAGTATTATATAGGACAGGTACACGATACCTGATAATAGCATCAAATGGACCGCTTTGTTCTTGTTATAATTTAAAAGAACCAGTGACGCAAGGATAGCCACTCGCGCATAATTTGCAGTGCCATTCGCATTTCCGGCAATTCCGGAAAGTCTGAAATTTTGATCGGAAATCATGTCAGGAAATTCGTTTATGAAGCTGACTGCTGTTATAAGAATTCCTGCTAACCAGATTACTTTCCAGATTAAAAGCCATTCCATCTCGGTGTTAACTGCAAAAAAGATAATTAGCATTAGGACTAAATTTGCTGCAACAACCTGGAAATACCTAAAAAACCCAACGTCGTCTGTTACCTTGTAAAACCCAATCAAACTAAAAAGCAATAAAGAAAAATATAGCCAATACTCAATTGGGACATAGGGTAATTGTCTAATTTTAGGGAGAAGTACATACACAGCAAGCAAAGGCCCGAGGACCCACAGAATGGTTTGATTTACTGCTCTATTTCCCAGATTACCATACAAAGCAACGAATAGGAATGCAAATAAATAAATTGCAGTGACAATTGCTTTCCTTGAGATGTTGGAATTAACAATCATAGTAACCTCATCTCATAGCATCAATTATCTTACTTACAACAGTTTCCGGATTAAATCGCTGCAACGCTTTCTGTGAATTTTCTATCATATATAAATAGGAATCACCCCCGTCCATAATTTCTTGTATTTGCTGCGTTATCTTCTCCTCGTCACGGGTTTCAATGACAAAGCCACATTGATTCTCCTTTAAAAACTGAGCTAAGAAATAATTCCCGGGACCATGATAAATGATCAATGATCCACTTCCCAGGTATTCACACGTTTTTGTGCTAAATATTGTTGCAAGTTCATCCTCATGCATTTCACACTCGTCCGGGTAGTTCAAGCCCAATAGAAGAAATCTCGATCCTCTTAAATAGTGTAGGTATTCTGATCTTTGAGGGAAAAACACTTTTTCAATAAGCTCTTCCTGTATTCCAAAGCTATTCAATAGTTCTTTTGACTTCCCATTAGAAATTGTCATATCAATTTTCAATTCTTTCAATGCCCTACTTAATCTATAGACAGCCCTATTATTAATTTGGTAGACATCTCCAGACCAATGGGCTCTTAGTTCCTTTCTTGAAGGTATGTCGAAAACCTTTTCTGAATAGATGTGCTGCCATAAAACTGTATTCAGATCATATTTTTGTGCATAAAGTCTTTGCATTCCTTCAGTAATAACAGCTATTCTGTATGCAGAATCTGACAACCTTTTTTGAATACTTTTTGCGCGCCCTATATTTACGGAATGAGAATTGCCTTCAATGATTGTGTCATGTAAGTACGCTAAATATGGAATTCCTTTCTTACTCACAATTTTAGACGCTATATCAAGCCAATACAAATCAGGATAGGTTATTATGATTCTCTCCGGTTTAAAAATAGCAATGTAATACCTAATGAAAAGTGGTAATGTAATTCTTTGAATTTCAGAAAGAAGCTTGTGTAATCTTTTTGAATAAAATTCAAGGCTTACATATATCCTTATATTCCGAACACCCTTGACAATATTAACCCCCTTTGATCCAATAAATTTGCCGCTTAAGACAATAAAACTCTGGGGATCAAATTGATCCAATAATTTATAGTTTACATAGGATGATGCCGTGGGGTTAGGAGGATAGGCACATGTAAGAAATAGGGTTTTCCCCTTTTCAAATAACCTGGGCTTTCCAGTTCGATATGAAATTAATGCCTTCTCCATCAGAAAGATTTAACTAGAGCATATCTTAATTGTAATGGCAACAGAATAAAAGGTTAGTAAATATTTATTATTCTAATTTTTGTGGCTGAGTGATATGGTAAATTTCTCTTAATGCACTTATAACATTTTCTGTTGCAGTTCCATCAACAGAGTAACATTCCTTTTCGAGCAAGGCCATTCTTTGACCGATATTAAGATCAGGATATGTCAATAATTCGGTAATAAGATCTGATAGCTGTGAGAAATCATTCGCCACAAGGACAGCGCCAGAGTTTATGACCTTAGCAAGGTGCTTGAATTCTCCAACTCTTCTTACCGATTTCCACCAAGGATAATCCTGGTTCGCATCAAACAATGTTAATATTACTGGCTTGCGGTGACAGAGTGAATCTATTATTACCGTTGATCCAGAATTCAGGCTAACTGAGCATCCTTCTAGAATATCTGCCAGATGATTCATGTCGCTTGATTGCATACTCCAATTAAGCTTGCTAGAAGACAATCGGGGCCAATCAATTGCCACTCTGCATGACTCAAGGTTCCTAAGCCTCTTAATCCAGGTTATGTCTGCCATATCACCTGCGACATTTTGAGGGTGAGGTCTTATTATGAGGTTAAGAGTTCCAAAACCATCCTCAATGATCTGCTTTGCTAACCATTCAACTATTTCAATTTCTCCAGGAGCAAAGTAAGGAGAACTCATCGCAAAGAACAGATATGGCACCTCAGGATTAAGTCCCTTTTCCTTTAGTAATTCCTTGAATAACTTTGAACCTAGGACTTCATGATGTATATCAAAGTGAGGTACTCCAGATTCATAAATTAAATCGGAATGAATATTATAATACTCACCTAATTCAGCGGTCATGATCTCACCCCATGAAATATAATAGTCTGCCAATTGCGGGAACCGTCCTTTACAGGTTATATTATCCCAGCTTAATAGATGAATAATCGTTGTCGTTTTCTCCCGCCTGTTAGCTGCAGATAGCAATCTTCCCTCCATGAGACTTACCGGATATGTGGCAATGATATGTCTAGGATCCAGAGCTTCAAGTATCTGCTGTGCCTGAGGATCCTTCAATTCAAATCTTTCATAGATTTCAAAAAAAAATTTTACTTGAGGAATGAATTTAGTGAACTTGTATAAAAAGTAGTAAAATCTTATTTTCAAGTGAGACAATAAGGATCTTCCTTTAGTGGTTTGGTAACCTCGAATATGCTTTTCCAATAAAGCCGGATTCTGATTGATGTCTTCAAAGATGTACTTTCTAAGGTTAAAATATTCCCCTGACCATCTTGTTGATTGCACGTTATACTCTACTAATGTAATATTATAACTCTTTGAGTACTCCAATAGATTTTCATCGGTTTTATCTGTAGTGATAATAGCGACCTTGAATCCAACGTCCGCTAACCTTTTTAAAAGGTCGGTCTGCAGTACCATTCTTGCTGCAAAACCATGAGATATAATGTAAGCAAAATCAATATTGCTCATGAAATTAACTTGATTTGTATCTTTCTTACGACTCAGATTGTCTCCTGGGCTTTTTTAATGAATTTTTCAGCCCGATTATTAATCCTATAGGAAACCTGATGAGAAGCTTATGCAACTTCAGTGCTGGTCTCCATTTCACATTTCTTATATAGAATTTCGAATACCTAATAGGCAACACCGCTTTTGCGTTAAGTAGTGCTTCTTTGAACTCACTAGTAGTCAACTTAGAATAGATTCTGGATAAATAAATACGGTTTATAAAACTAATAATAAAGTCTTTATGTAAAGATGCAGCATCTAAGTCTTTTAGACGATTTGCAAATATGATACGATTTATGAAATAGTCTTCTTTGCTAAATGTTTTTGTAACATTACCTGCATGTACCCGATAAGTCCCCATAATTTCACCAATGAAGTAGCCATCACCCTTAAGTGTACATAAACATTCAATTGGCCAATCACCGATGTTGATCCCTTTGGTTAGACAGGTATATTCTTCCAGGTCAATGCAGTCTCTCACAAAGACACAACTTAAAGTGGCACCGTGTTTCCATTGGAGAGAATCCGTAAAACTAAAAGAATAACTCACATTTGTGGTCTGATTTGATAGTCTGTCCAATCCGGCACCATCAACCATAACTTTGTGATAACAAATAGTATATCGGGGGTGATCTTTTAAAAACTGGATTTGCTTCTGAAGCTTAAATGGGTCAGTCCAATAGTCGTCACCTTCACAGAAGGCTATGTATTCGCCCTTACAAGCCTTTAGCGTTCGTATAAAGTTTGGCAACATTCCAAGGTTACTACCTGACGGTAATAATCTTATAACATTTTTATATTGTTTTGCTAGTTTCTCACAAATTTTTCGAGTAGAGTCTGTGGAGAAATCCTCCCCGATAACTAACTCAAAAGGGGAATCACACTGTTGCATTATAACCCCTTCAATTGCCTGTTGAATGTACTGCTCATGATTAAATGTAATCATGAGAACGCTTACCTTGGCCTGCTCGTTACTCCTATTCAAATCGGGCCAATATTAAAAGTATGAAAACGTGGTCGTACAACTTATGTATCTATTCGGCAAATACAATTCTGGCCGGATTCCCAAAAACAGTACACTTATCAGAGATCCTTCTGATTACTGTACTTCCTGTACCCACCGTAACATTGCTTCCTATCTTAACTCTCGAAAGAATATTTGAACCCGAATGCACCATTGCAAAATCACCAATCTTCACAAAACCCCCGATAAAAACACTGACATTTATGTGACAATAATTCCCGATGATGACATCATGCCCTATTACAGTAAATGGTTGTACCGTAACAAAATTGCCGATTTGACAATCACTGGAGATATAACTGAACGGACAGGCAATAAAACCTTCCCCTATGGTCGTATTTGAAAAAATGATGGAGGACGGGTGGATAATGTTAATAAAAATTCCTCCTCTTTCCTTAATCATACTTACATAATGATACTTAGAATTTACATCCCCCAAGGCACATACAAAAACATCACCAGACTGAATGATATATGTTTCAACTGGACCTAATATTGGTGGGTATCCTAGATAATCGTTAAGAGCAGTGCTTCCATCATCAAGAAATCCCTTTATAATCCAGTCCATATTGTACTCTTTGCACTGACGAGCAATGTTGCAAACCTCACGCCCAAATCCCCGTGCTCCGATGATAATTAAATTTTTCATGGGAGCTTCTTAAATTTTAAGATTCCACCCGCGTAAGAATATCCTACACCAAAACCGGCGATTAATACTATGTTATGAATGTGATCAATAGACTTATCCTTGATTGCCTCGTAAAGTGCAATAGGAATTGTCGACGAAACCGTATTGCCAACCTTTTCCATGTAATAGTAAAACTTGTTTTCAGGTATCTGAATCTTGCGACGCAGAAAATTAAGCATATACTTGTTCGCCTGATGAAAAACAAATAAGTCTATTTCATCTTGGTTTATTGAATTGACTAACAACGTTTCATTGACCAATTCTGGAACCATTTCAAGTGTAAAATTGAAAATTTCTGTCCCATCCATAAACAAATGATCTGATGAGACAGGATTATTGCCTTCATCAAACTTTAGATCATTTTTCGAATTTGGAAATTTATGTCCACCTGAACGCACTATTAGTCTATCAGCACCATTACCGTCAGTACCAAGTGAAAAATCGAGGATTTCAGCAAAGCCATTGTCCGAAATAACTGTGGCCGTTGCAGCGTCACCGAATATTGTCCGGTTCGTTTTATCAAGTGAGTGAATGTACTTCGAGTATGTTTCAGAGGTTAGCAACAATACGTTTTTTGCTATACGGCCAGTAATTAATCCCTTTGCCAAAGCCAGTCCATATACAAAGCCGGAACAACCCAGGTTAAAATCTATTGCCCCAGATCTTACAGGTATCCCAAGTTTGTCCTGTATTATGCATGCAGTTGTAGGCAAAAAATAATCCGGACTTTGCGTGCAAAGCATTACAAAGTCAATATCTGAAGGCTTAAGGTAGGTCTCAGCAAACAATCGTTTCGCAGCCTTAACTGCCATATCACCAGCTGTCTCATTATCAGCAGCAATATGCCTTTCTAACACACCTATCTTTGCAGCGACCTTTTCTGCTGTCCATTCCGGAAAATCCTTTACAAGATCCTGATTGGTAACAATCTTCTCGGGCAAATAATATGAAATCCCTTTAATAAAAGCTCCCATCTCTATAAAAGTGTAAAACCTCCATCAATAAGTAAATTAGACCCTGTCACCCACTTTGATGCATCAGAAAGAAGATAAATTACAGCAAAGGCAACCTCCTCCGGTTTCCCGTAACGCTTTAAGGGGTATCTTTTTCTATCTTCTTCAAGCTGTTCTTCTGTGATTTGACCACTTCCATATATATTTGTCTCTACCATTCCAGGGCAAACTGTATTGACTCTGATTAACGTATGAGAAAGATCCAGGGCCAGGCCTTTTGCTAGTCCGTTTATTGCACCTTTCGAAGCGCTGTAAATGCTGGCTCCCGGAGATGAACAATACACACCTGAGATAGAAGAAATGAATACAATCGAAGCTTCTCTCTTAATCAGCTTATTCTGTAGAAGTCTCTGGGTCATAACAGCGGCACTGTTGAAATTCAAATTAAAAATGTGGTTCAATTTCTCTTTAGTAATAAATTTGAAAGGAACAGCCATGGTAATTCCGGCAGAAAATACTATTCCATCAAGGCTGGGTACTGCAGAAATCAGATTATCAAGATCTACTTCATCTGTAAGATCAGCTATTATTTTACTATGACCCAGGCCATCTAATGAATTAAAAGTACGTTCAAGTCTTTCTTTATCGCGCCCGGTAATAAATAAGCTAGCTCCGCATTTTGAACTTTCAAGTGCAACAGCCATACCTATGCCGGATGATGCCCCTGTAACCAGAATGGCCTTGCCTTCAAGTGAAAACGGATTATACTTTACACTCATTAGTTTAATGCAAAGATTATTGCATTTTCAATTCCATAATATTGAAAATATCTTTCACAGTATTCGATTTACGAATATCGTCTCCTGTAATTTTAACATTATATATTTCGTCAACCATTGCAATAATTGAAAGAGCGGTAAATGAACTCCACTCCTCCAGGTCTCTGAATTTTGTTTCTGGTGAAAATGCAGAAAGGTCAGATTCTTCGAATTGTGCGGCGAAATTCTCAACAAACTTTTTAACTTCCATAATTAATTAGATTTATCTATTAAGATACTACTTATTGTTTCTACAACCTCCATTTTAAGTTCCGGGAATATCGGCAGGCAAATTACCTGTTCGGCAACTTTATTGGCAACAGGAAGGTTTTCTGGCTTTGCTGATGACTGCCCTCGATAGCTAGGGAATTGGCTTATAAGCGGATAAAAATATCGTCGCCCAAAAATGTTATAACGTTTTAGTCTGTTGTAAACTTCATCACGACTTTCTCCAAATTCCTTCTCATCTATAAAAATCGGAAAGTACGTATAAGAGTGTCTTATTCCTTCACTGTCATTAAGAAATCTTATTCCCTTAATGTCAGTTAATCTATGCCTGTACTGTTCTGTAATAGCTTTTCTTTTGGTGATATATTCATCAATATGCCTAAGCTGGACCAGCCCATAGGCAGCCTGCAACTCGTTCATCTTGGCATTTATTCCAGGCTCAACTACTGTAACCTCATCGGCAAAGCCAAAGTTCTTAAGGAAGTCAATCCTTCTCTTTGTCTTCTCATCGTGACATATAATAGCCCCCCCTTCAATCGTGTTAAAGGTTTTTGTGGCATGGAAACTTAAAATCGAAAGGTCTCCAAAATTAAGGACAGAATTACCTTTGATCGTTACGCCAAATGCGTGAGCTGCATCGTAAATAATCTTTAATCCATAAGTGTCCGCTATTTTTTTTATTTCATCCATCTTACACGGATTTCCATATACGTGAACTGGCATTATGGCAGTCGTCTGCGGTGTGATTGCCGATTCAATCTTTTCGGGATCCAATGTAAAATACTCCGGTTCAATATCTACAAAGACAGGTTTGATATTATTCCACCAAAGTGAATGTGTAGTGGCAACGAAACTGAAAGGGGATGTAATTACCTCACCTGTGATCCTCAGTGCCTGCAAAGCCGTGACCAGAGCCAGGGTTCCGTTGGCAAAAACGGATATATATTTTACACCCAGGTAATCTGCCAGTTCCTTTTCAAATTGTTGATGAAAAGGCCCGTTATTGGTGAGTATTTTTGTATCCCATATTTGTTTGAGATATTCAGTGAACTCATCCAGTGGTGGGAGGGCCGGCTGCGTAACATAAACGGGTGCTTCTAGACTTTTGATCATGTTAAGTTAATATTTTTACTAAATAAACCTGATTTTAAACTGTTTAATCAGACTGGAAACCTGCTGGTTAAAAAGATTCATCCCATTTGTTTTTAAAAGATAGTTCATTCCAAAATAGAGAGATAAGAAAATAACGGTAATGACAGTGAAATTCAATATATGTAATCTGAATCCAACCGGAACAAACCAGGTTATAACTGTCGCGACAACAGCGATAATCAAATAACGAACCAGAGGGAATAACTGGTGACCAACAGAAATATTAAGCGATTTCCCGGTAACAAACATGTTCATCCATACTGCAATGGCCCCTGTAAATATTAGGCTTAACAGAAACCCCTTCATACCAAACATAAAACCAATGGTGAGACCTGCCAGACCGATAATCTTTTTCCAAACCTCTACTTTCAAGAAAGAGTCTGAATCCCCTGATGCCTTTAACATACTTAGTGTCGCTGCACTTATAGGATAAGCGAATCCGCTCAGACAGAGAATACGGAATATCTCAATTGAAGGCTGCCATTTCGGACCGATTAAAGTTAATATTAATGTCTCTGCTGAGACGTACATCCAGCCAAGAAGTCCGAATGAGACAAATGCAATAAGGGTTTCTGCTTTTATGCCCAGTTCAATCAGACGTTCGCGGTCTTCTTTAATAGCAGACATTGCCGGAAATGTTACAGCACCCACACTATAAGAGGCATATAAGATTGCGAATCGATTAAGTGCTTTAGCTTTTGAGTATAATCCTAAATCTACTGCAGTAAAGATCTTAGCAATAACCAGTGAGTCCAGTTGATTATAGATAGTATCAATAACGCTAGAATAGAAAAGATTTAAACTGTAGGCCCAAAGCTCTTTTATTGCCTTGATTTTAAACAATAATTTAGGCTTCCAGACAGAAGCAAGCCAATAATACCCTGTTAAAAATAGCCTTGCCAAAACAGCCTGAACAACCAAACTCCACACACCAAACCCGGCAAAAGCCAATACTATTCCAACTATGCCACTGATAACCGTGCTTAAAATATTGGCCTTTGTGAGCAGATCAAACCTCATCATTTTTCGAAAGCGGGCTTCCTGAACTACTGAAAAACTGCTAATCAAGATGGTAATTGATAAGACCCGGATTAAATCTGTTAACTTCTCATTGTTAAAAAAATGCGCAATAACAGGAGCAAGAATGATAAAAAGTAAAGTAATGATGAATGCTGCTCCAATATTTAAATAAAAAGAGGAGGAATAATGTTCCTCAGTCGGATTTGTTCTCTGGATTAGTGCAGAGCTCATTCCAAGATTGGTAAAAACAGATGATATTCCAATAAATACCATTGCCATAGCTATTAAACCAAATTCGGAAGGTGATAACAATCTTGCAAGGACAATACTTATGATTATTCCTGCAAATTGGCTCACACTACGGCCGGCAAAATCCCATGCAAAAGAATTAATAAGTTTTCCTGCCATTAGAATCAGTCTGAGGCTCTATTTGTTCATTTTTCCTATCGGCATGAGAAATATTGTCAGAAGTGATTAGGTCTGCCAGGTAATCCTCACATAATTTCATAGCATCAATTGTAGCTCCTGCGATGTGAGGTGTAACAATAAGATTTTTGAACTTGACCTTGGCTTTCATTATCCTGCTATTCTTAATGTCATCAGGTTCAGACTCCAATACATCCGTAGCAATCCCTCCAATCTTACCGGTAGCAAGCGCCTCAGTCAATGATCCTTCATCCCAAATCAACCCACGTGAGGTATTTATCATAAATACGCCATCCCGGCAATACTTGATATTGGTGCTGTTAATCAAATGTTTAGTATTATCGTCCAGGTGAACATGAATACTCACGATGTCTGATTCTGAGAGCAACTCCCTCAATTCAGGTTTCCTGTCATAGCATTTGGAATCTACATATGGATCATAATAAATGACCTTCATCTCAAATGCATCAGCGTAGTGAGCTACTTTTCGTCCGGTTCGGCCTAATCCGATAATTCCAAGTGTTTTCCCTTTAAGTTGATGACCCCTGAACTGATCCCGATCCCAAAATCCCTTTTCGACATGAGCATCCGCAGCGGGAATATTTCTTACAAGTGCCATTAATAGCGCCCACGTGTGCTCAGCAGTAGAAGGAATGGTGTTCAAAAAAGCATCATGGCCGCGTAGACTGCATAGTCTTAATTTTCTCCTTTCAACTTCTGGTATATCTATATGATCAAGTCCTGTGGTCGCAGAGACTAACACTTTCAGGTCCGGAAATTTATCCAAGACAACAGCATTTACCTTTCTGGATAAACGTACTATAAGGATTTCAACTTGTTTGATCGTTGTGGCTTGATCAATTAGTTTCCAATCACCAGCAACATATCTATAGCCCTTACCTTCCCAGAGTGTAATGGCTTTTTCACTATATCCCAGAGGTTCTGCGTTGTAAACTATCATTTCAGTTCTCCCTTCGTCCAGGCAGATATTAAGGCTTCAGCAATAAGCAGATCTCTCTTTTCATCAATATTTAATAATTGAGATGAAGGCATCACATAACCCAGACTTGGCTTTATCATCACCTTATGTTTTTTTAGGAAAGCCTCGGTTCTGACGACATATATAGAACCATTTCTTAAGAATGCAGGTTCCAGATCCTGCCTTCGTACCTCTTCCAAATCAGGCATTATCGGACTCAGCTCATCATTGGTTTTCCAATACATCCTGGCAGGATGGTTGTCGCTAAGTGAACAAACACTTATGATACTGTTAGTTTTTGGATTGCTCTCAAGTAAGCTTATAGCCTCGTCAATCTGCTTCCCGGTTCGTATCGGGGATGTGGGCTGCAATAAAACCAAGGCATCAAATTTCTGGTGGGTTGATTTCAGAATTTCTAAAATTGTTTCAGAGACAGGACTGGTATCCATTGCCATGCTTTCAGCCCTTTTGTGTAACTTTATGCCTTTAAATTTACCGGCTATTTCCAATATGGAAGTATAATCGCTGCTCACCCATATCTCTGAAATCAATTTACTTTCAAGCGCAGATTCTATTGCATATTGAATAAGTGGCTTGCCGCAAATGCTTTTTATGTTCTTTCCCGGAATGCTTTTAGAGCCTCCCCGTGCTGGAATTATGGCAACAGTCTTCATCAATATGTGATTGTCTTATGAAATCTTAATGGCAAATTGGCCAGATGATCTGCTATTAATATCCCCGCACTGCCCCCGCCATAAATCCCGTCGCTTTTATAGTGTCCCTGCGCAATTTGGTGTGTTATTGCATCGGATATCTCCTTATGACTGTAATCAACATTGATAACATTAATCCCCTGGTCTCTTCGGTTTTGCCTTGTCCCGATATTTACCACTGGAACACCCATCCATGCACATTCCCTTATTCCCACACTGGAGTTCCCAACCAGGCAAAGGCTGTTTTTCAGGACTTTGAGAAAATCAAGCGGTTCCATGTTCTTCAGGAAATGTATCGGGACATTGTATTCACGTTCTCTGAATGACCTTATCCCTTTAGATGTGCCGTCAGAACCGGCATCAACATTTGGCCAAAACCATAAGGTAGGAATCGAGGCCTCCTTTACCGCAAAGAGAGTCTCTTCTACCTGTCGTCTGGCGTCTTTGTATTCATTTGTCACGGGATGCTGCATAACAACCAGATATCCGTTTCTGAATGTCTCCTTTGGGGCTCCGACCCCACCATACTTTTCAACCGGGTGAAAATCCAACACCGGATTACTCAAGACCAGATCAGCAAGGTCAATTGACGGACATCCGGTGTTAAAAACGAATTGTGGTTCTTCGCCCATCTTAATGACCCTTTCCCTGGCTCCCTCGGATGAAACAAAATGATAATCAGCAAGCTTTGTAATGCTGTGTCTCACCTTTTCATCGATATTGCCAGTAACCTCACCACCTTGAATGTGAGCAAGTGGAATATTCATATATGTTGCAGCGACAGCTGTTGCCATTGTCTCAAATCTGTCTGCAACGGTCACGATTATATCAGGTTGAAGATTATTGAATACAGTTGATAATTCAAGAATACCAATCCCGGTAGTTTTAGCGGCTGACATCAGGTTCTCTCCTTCAAGGACATTAAACACTTTACTGTTTACACTGAACCCATCTTGCTCGATGTAGTTGATTGCTGTACCATACCTCTCAAGAAGAGCCGATCCTGATACAACAAGTTGCAGTTCAAGGGCAGGATGTTCCTTGATCGCCTGTAGTACAGTCTTCACTCTGCTGTAGCTCGGGCGGGCAGTTATAACTACACAAATTTTTCTTTTACTCATATAACATCATCCGTGGTCAAAAAATCCCACGCTTTAAGGTTTTTATTAAGTTTCATACCAACCACCGTAAGATATTCTGAGGCAGGTATACCGTACCCTTTTGGCTTTTTCGCCTCCAGTACTCCCGGGGTAATTACAGTTCCTTCCGGCAGATCCCTGTTAACTGCAAGTGATTTTTCAAATATTTTTTTCAACCCAGCGAACTTGGTGACATCCTCCTTTACAACCGGTGACTCCAATGCCTTTTTTATCTCCCTAATTCCGGTCACAACCTTTTTTGCCTGGTCAATTGTAAGAGATGCGATGGAATCAGGCCCAAACATCATTTTATCAAATGCAACATGAAACTCGATAATATCTGCCCCAAGGACTGTTGCAGCAAGACTGGCATATATGTCTCCGGAATGATCGCTGAATCCAACAGGCAGCAGGTACCTTGCCTTCAGTTCTTGGATTACATTTAGTCCCCATTCTTCAGGCCTGGTTGGGTATGCTGTAGTACATTGAAGAAGTGAAATATCAGTTTTATGTTCTTTGAACAGAGCAACAGCCTCATCCAGTTCCTTAAACGGGCTCATGCCCGATGAAAGGATTACGGGCTTTCCTGTTTCTGCAATTTTATTCAACATCAGAAGATTGGTCACTTCCCCGGATCCAACCTTATACCTTTTTACTCCAAGATTCTCAAGAAGATCAACGGCCACATTACTAAAGACAGAGGCCATGAATTCCAACCCGCATTCCTCACAATGCAATTTCAATCCAGCCCATTGTTCAGGAGTGAACTCCATACGTTTCCAGTAGTCATATCTGGTTTGGTCTTCATAGCTGAATTTTACCCGGAATTGTTCATGGATACTGCTCTCGGCCTGGGCTATGTGAATTTGAAACTTGACAGCATCAATCCCTATTTCTTTTAATGCATCAATAAAAGAATGGGCTAACCCCAGACTTCCGTCATGGGCCTGCGCCACTTCAGCTATAATAAAAACATCTTTCCTATCCATTATGGCGTCCTTGATTACATTTAGCCTTTATAGGTGTATTTTACATAATTAATTGAAAGGACCTTCGTGTTTTAACTTTGCTCTATTGACAAGCAAACTTGTTTGATTTAACTTTAGGTCTGTGAAAGTTAAACTAAACGTACAATGAAGTCAAAATTCCTAACTCTCGACTGGAAGGACTTTTCAAGAGGTCTTTTAATTGCTTTTCTTACTGCTATCCTTACAGGCGTAATTAACATTCTTGACGCAGGCGCCATATTCACCTGGCTAACTATCAAACCAGTTATTATTGCCGGCATTTCGGCTGCATTGTCTTATCTTCTGAAGTGCCTGGCTACAAATTCCCAGGACCAGATGTTTAAACGCGAGCCATCGTTCGCCTAAAGTGTTTCGCCGGATTGTTCCATCCTGGCCCAGGAAATGTAATCCCTGATGCCATCCCGGAGGCTGACTGTTGGTGCATAACCAAAAGCTCCGGACGCCATCGAGATGTCTGCCAGGCTGTGTAACACATCGCCGGGCCTCCTGGAAGTGTGGATAATCTGAATTTCATTCTTCGAATTACCAACAATAATCCTTATTAACTCATTGACAGTAACGGCAGACCCTGCCCCTATATTGAAGGCGCCACAGATACCATCTTTTTCTGCAGCAAGGATGTTAGCCTTTACTACATCGGTCACGTAAACAAAATCTCTGGTCTGTTCTCCATCACCGAAAATATATATTGGATCTCCACTCAACATCCTGAATACAAATATCGGTATGGCATTACCGTAAGCATCATACCGCTGATTAGGACCATATACATTGAAATACCGCAGACAAACTGCCTCAAGCGGGTAAAGCTTTGAATAGGCCAGCGAGAGCTTCTCTTCACAGAGCTTGGTACAACCGTAAGGTGAGTCGGGCTCAACGGGATGATCCTCTCTTATCGGAAGGGTTTTCAACTCTCCGAAGATGCCGGCGGAAGATGAAACGACTATCTTCTTAACTCCATGCTTCCTGGCGGCCTCAAGAATATTCAACGTGCCAAGCACATTGACTCCGGCATCTTCAATCGGATTGTCTATCGACCGCTTGTTACCCACCGAAGCTGCCAGATGGAAGATTACCTCGCTGCCCCTGACCGCTTCCTTAACAGCCTTAACATCCCTTACATCTCCCTCAATCAACCTGACAGATGGAAAGGGGTCAAGGTTCTTGCGATAACCGCTCGAAAAGTTGTCAAGGACTATCACATCACAACCTTTTCTTACAAGCTCTGCCACCAGGTTAGAACCTATGAATCCGGCACCACCCGTGACAAGCACTTTCCTATTTCGAAGATCCCCCATTTCCAGAGTATCAGTTTATTTCAGTAACGTCGTTAATCCACGCTTCAAGAGCAGTCAGCTCTTCAGACTTAACAATACCGTTCCTTGCCAGCTCCTCATATGCCCGGAACAAGTTGCCGCTTACGCTGTCATGCGGGTTAAGCGATCCGGCAACCAATCCGGGTACTGACTCGCCATGCAGGTACATCGGAATCTCGGAGACAAAATCCTTCATGTAATCATGAGGATTCCTCTTTTGTATAACTGTAGCACCAACAAATCCAAGCTCGTATCCATACAGCCACATGATTGGCTGTGCCACCAGTCCCCTCAGGATATCAGTGAACCTGAAAGTGACCGTCACGGGCAGGTAGAGTAAAGGAAAGAGCTCTTTTCTGAAAAGAGTGTTCTGCGTGTTGAATGGTGAAATAATCCCCCTTTTGAGAACTAACGGCTCACGGTCATTAAAGAAACAGGGTTGGTTTTCAGTAAGCCTGTATATAGCATCAACGTCAGGGTCCTCATCGGCCAGACCCTGCCATACGCCGACATTACACCCGGACCTTATAAGGCCGACCCATAGATCCTCATCTTCTGAGATCATGTTCAGCGGCAGTCCCCTCGGCCATATTTTCAGATCTGTAAAGAGCCTGTATATATTTACAAAACCTGTCTTATTATCCATCTTCGGGTATTCTCCACTGAACTCCGGAAATCCCCAACCCGGTTTCGGAATATTATCGTCGTCCGTGTCTGCAATGCAAACTGCATGGTCGCTGATCGCCTTTAAATACCCCAGCATCTTGCGGCAATAATGATTCCATGGCAGGTGGCCGGTCAGTTTAAATGGCATCGTCTCCTGCTGCTCCGCGGAAATAAACTCCACTCCTCGCAGACTCCAGTCCCGGGGCGTCTTGCGGTCGCCCACAACATAAAGCCGGTAACCCTCCATCTTTGCAAAAGCCTCAACGGCCGGGGTCGGTGGGAAGATGCTTGTAATGACAATAGCCTTCATCGGGCGGGAGTTTTCCATTTCGACAGTTTGACAGGATGCAGGTACAGATACTTTTCAGGGAAGTTCTCCAATAGTTTATTCAGGTCGTTATAGTATATGTCAAGCTCCTTCAGTTCATCATGTGCGAGGTCATTCTCTCCATGCAGCCGGTTCCATCCGTCAGGCCATAGCGCCCTGCCTCTCAGGTTCAGATCTTTTTCAGTCACAATATGATCTGCCGACAGGATCAGTGCTGTGGGGATCGCGAGTTCAGCATGCAACCCCGCTGCGGCCAAAACGCCGCAGTAATGGCCGAAGCGTTTTATTGTGCCGGAGCTGACCGCACAGATATCCGAAT